>JAEIGA010012396.1_pt1 | contig 12945 bp, 11 predicted proteins | sample 9270691 | NCBI WGS metagenome assembly JAEIGA01 (sample SAMN17057246, study PRJNA624740) | gut metagenome | biome: biome; isolation source: fecal sample | host: Bos grunniens | place: China: Xizang | collected 2019 | reverse complement strand
TTTTGCATACCTTAAAATATGCAGAAGAAAGATTTTGACAAAGTGACAAATTTAAAGTAAACTGTGGGAAACAAATCTGTGAAGATAATTATATCTAGGATATCTCCGTTTTTTCCCAACTGACAATAAGTTTACTCTATCGTACATCTTAATTTTCTTGCTTAATTAATTGTTGTGTGATATTATAAAATTAGATGAGGAACTCAGTGCAAGGTAATGTCGTTTGACATTTTTTTGTATTGAGTTTTTTGTATATAATAATGCTCTATTATTATTGCGATGGTGAAATGTTAAAATATATGACGAAAAAATCTTACATTGATAACTATATTTTTATTATCAGAAAATGTGTAAAAAGTTTTCGGCTGTGTACGAAATAGTACGGAAAATTTGGAGGCTGTAATGTTTACTAAAATAAAAAAAGAAATGTCTTCTGTTTTTAAAATGTTTTCACTTGTTTTTGAAACAGGAAAAAAAGAATGTTTTTTTGTAGTGTTAGTGTGTTTGATAACAACATTTATGTATCCTCTATTGCTAGAATTGAATTATAGAGTTCTTTCTGAGATTGAAAAAAAAATGACCGATAGTATTTCTCAAATCGTAGTGTTAATGTTGGCAACAGTTATCGTTTCAAGCATATTTCAGATAACGAATTACAGCAATTTGTTATTATTTGAAAAAATGCAAATCAATATAGGCACCAAATTAATGAATAGAATATATAAAAAAGTTAAATGTATACCGCACGCATTTTATGACGTTGCAGACAATACTGCCAAACTTAAGAGAATAGTGATGTTTTCTCAGGATTCTATGTTGACACAGAATGTTGTACATATAATTTCAATGATCTGTAATTTTCTTTCATTGGTTTTAATTTTTCCAGTGGTATATCGTGCAGGGGTTGAAGTTTTTGCTATGATTTTATTGGTTTCCATTGTTAGTAATTTGTTTAATTTTGACGAAGGATATCTTCGATGGGAACACCAAAACAAACAGGAAAAAGGAAACATTATAAAAGAAAAATTTAGATCATATTTCTTTGATAAAGATGTGATTTTAGAAATGCGAATGTTAAATTCTTATCAGAATATTCAAAATAAATGGCAGTTCGTTGATACCGAAATGCATAGAAAAGATTATGCTTTCGAAAAAAAGATTGAAAAACGAAAATTGTTCTTTGATATATGTTGTTTTGTGCTGAAGGCATTACCTATACTTTATGTTTCATGGAAGTTCAGTCTTGGTGGTTTGGATATAGCAATAGTATTTCTAATATGGCAAACACAGGGACAATTTAATGGAGTTATGGAATCTGTGTTTAATGAATTTAAGGCGGTTCATTATTCTGTGCCATACATAGATGAATTATGTGAATTTTTATCATCAAATAATGAAACAGGAGAATATAGCGAAAATGATAAAGAATCACTTGTGGAAGTGAAAAATGTTTCCTTTGCTTATGTGGGTACCGATTATGTATTAAAGAATATTGATTTAACTATTTATCCAGGAGAAAAAATAGCTATAATTGGCCCTAATGGTGCTGGAAAAACAACACTTGTAAAAATTTTGGCAAATTTATATGAACCCTCCAAAGGCGAGATCAAATATAAAATTAAGAAATCTGATATAGGTGCTGTTTGGCAGGATTATGTGAAATTTGAGTTGACGTTAAAAGAAAGTATTGGATTAGGAAATACAAAACAAATTAACAATATTGATGAACTTCTTCGACTTATAAATGACTTAAAATTAGAACTGGGAGACATAGGATTAGAAGATGTTGTGGGGCGTTCTTTCGATTCCGAAGGAAAAATTCCTTCGGGAGGACAATGGCAAAAAATTGCTATCGCACGTTCGATGTATGGAAATAAATTACTTTTATATATGGATGAACCTACGGCTTCTCTTGATCCTATTTCTGAAGTCCAATTATATTCAAATATCAAACAGCTATTTAATGATAAAACAGTTATTTTTGTCTCACACAGAGTTGGCTTTGCCAATCTCGCGGATAGAATAATAGTTGTAAACGACGGTGAAATTGTAGAGGATGGATCTCATGATGAACTTATAAAACATAAAGGGTTTTATTATCATTTTTATAATGAACAATTGAAATGGTATAAGGAGATGTGAAAATGAAAAAAACTAAATCTTTGATATCGGCCTTCAAGATTTTTTTCGATACAGGAAAAACTAAAGCGGTATTCATTCTTGTTCTCTATATGTTTGTATCCTTAATTCCGTCCATACTACTATTATTGAATAAAAAAATATTTGAATCTTTTGACAGTAATTCGTTTGCTTTGAAAATAACGATGAGCTTACTAGGGTTATATTTTCTTTCACAGATTAGTATGAAAGTTTTATCGTTTGTACAAAGGCTCATTATGTCCGAGGTTAGACATAAGATAGAAGTTGAAATACAAAAAAGAATTCAGGACAAAATGTATTGTATAAGTTATTTGGAGTTGGATAATCCTGATACAAAAGATCTAATTCAAAGAGTATCGGGAACATTACCGGCTAAAAGTGCATCGGCTGTCTTTCTGCTTTTGGACATTTTTTGTGTGGTGGTGCAGTTGATGACAGCGGTAATTGTTTTATTAGATATTCACTATATTGTTCCGATGATTTTGATTTTATTTACATTTCCATACATTTTTATGTACGAAAAAATGTGTTTTGAAAACTATTTTCAAGAAGTTGAGCAAGGAAAGAATCATCGTAAGAATTGGTACTTGATTCAAATGCTATTTAGCAAACATTTCAATAAGGAATTAAGCGTATATAATTGTTTCGATTATCTGGGAAACAAAGAGAAACAAATAAATCTGCAGTTACACAGTGAAAGTTATTCAATAGCAAAGAAATATTCATTTTATGGTATGATACTTGACATCATAAAAAATGTTGGTAAATCTTTATGTATGATTTCAACTGTATTTTTGATAATTTTTTATGGAGTAAGCATTTCGGCATTTACCGTATTGGTGCAGGCAATGGATACAATGCAGAATTGTTTGATGGAAATTTTTTCTAAAGTTAAAGATTTTAGTTCATTATACTTAGCATTTGAAGATTATGAGAAATTTTACAGAATAAAAGATGAGCGTTGTTTGGAACAAAAAATGGATAATAATAATGAAGAGTTCTTAATAGAATTAACAAATGTTTCTTTCAGTTATCCCACAAAATCCAATGCAGTACATAACATTTGTTTAAAGATCAAAGTTGGAGAAAAAGTTGCTATAGTTGGTAAAAATGGTAGCGGAAAAACAACGTTAATAAATATATTATTAGGATTTTATGAACCTGAGAATGGTAGCATAACTATTTTTAAACATAAGTTGACTGATGTATTACATGATTTTAGAGAAAAAACAGTATATATTATGCAGTCACCTCCGCGCTATAGTATGTCAATTCAAGAGAATTTAAGTTTGTCCAGCGAGATTGTCAATACAGAAATACTTAATGTTTTAAATGTTGATGAAATAATAGGTAAAGCTCCTTTTAAAGAAAATACTTTGTTAGGTGAAGAGAATGAAGATCAATACAATTTATCGGGTGGAGAATGGGCAAAACTTGGAATCGCGAGAAATGCACAGAAGGAGAATCCTATATTGTTTATTCTGGATGAGCCAACGGCGGCATTAGACCCCATTATTGAATCAAAGATATTTGATTCATTTAATGAAATAACAAAAGAAAAAACGACCATATTTGTATCGCATAGACTAGGAATGGTCAGCTTGGCAGATAGGATAATTGTTTTAGATGACGGAGAAATAGTTGAACAAGGGTGTCATCATGAATTGATGACTAGTAAGGGTTTATATTACGAAATGTTTTCAGAGCAACTACAACTCTATGCACGGGGGGGAAAATGAGTGAGAAAAGTTTTGTTGATAAATATTAATTCGGACGATACAAGAAATAATTCTTTTCCTTTAGGGTTAGCTTATTTGTCTGCTGCATTAAAAGATTATGATACAGAGATATTTGATTTGAACTTTCATAGCGATGATGAACTTTTTAAAAAGGTTTCTCAGACACATTATGATGTTATTGGTATCTCCTGCTATACCGGAGTGTTTTCAAGAGCATCTCAATTGGCAAGAACAATAAAAGAAATAGATGTTTTATGCTTGGTTGTTATCGGCGGCTATCACGCAACTGCTGAGTATAGATATATTATAGAAAATCATCAGGAATTTGATGTTGCAATTATAGGTAGAGGCGAAGAGCCTATCACTGAAATTATGAAAAAAGTTGGTGACATGGATGGATTAAGTCATGTTCCGTCTATCGCATATAGAACACCAAAAGATAAAGTTATAGTGAATGATTGTGTACAGTCATCTTTATTTCACAATATCGTTCCTGATCGTAGCATGGAATATTTGTATTATAATGAAGAAGAAAAAGAGAGAATATCTTGTATTGCGACAATGAGAGGGTGTTATCATAGGTGTACTTTTTGCTCTATTAGTAAAAATGATTCCATATTAATATATGACAAGAATATAATTGAAAAAGACATTGCTAATGCAGTTAAAAATAATGCGAATTCACTTTATTTTGTGAATCCGGATTTCTTGGCTAATCAAAGTTGTTTGGAGAATACTCTAAATGTTTTAGAAAAGTATCCCGAAATTAAAACCTTTAAGATTTCTACACGTGCTGATAGCATACTCAAAAATTTTAATACATTGGAGCGTATTTTTAAAAGAGGGTGCAATTCGATTGAAGTCGGCATAGAATCATTTAGTGACTCTCAATTAAAACGATTTAACAAGGGCGTGACAGCCGAAAAAAATGTAGAAAGTTATAAAGTTATTATGGATTTATCTAAGCAATTTAAATTCAGGTATATTCATGAGATTATCCCGTTTGATCCTTGGGTCACAAAAAAAGAATTGAAAGATACATTTGATTTCTATATGAATAACGATTTTGATTATTTGGAGATAGAACCATGGTTGTTTACAAGATTAATGCTTTATCCTAAGACGGCTTTAAGACTTAAAGCTGAAAAGGAGGGAATTGTAAATTTGGGTAATAGTTTGGAAACCCCTGAATGGAAATTTGTAAACTCTAATGTAGCCTCAATCTATTCTGTGTTAATTAAATATAAATATTTGTTGCTACCAAAGATCATTTCTTTGAGAAGAGAAATTGACGTATTACTAGTTAACAGAGAGGTTCCCTTTACAAAAAAGTCGATTTTATTTGGTATACAGGATGCTCTTTCAAAATTCACAATAGGATTTGTGGATAAATTGTTGCTATATGAGACAAGTCAATATGAAGAACTTTTGAAAAAAGAAAGAATCATAATAGATAACATTTCAGTAAAAATTAGGAGGATGAGAAATGAAACTTGAAGATGTTGTTGTACGTAATGAAAAACTTATTGTTGATGGCGTGGAGAATGAAATCATCATTTTTAATGAGGAAACACAAAATACGCATATATTAAATGAGACTGCCGGTTATTTGTTTGATCATGCCAAAAAATCGAAAATTGGTGACATTATAGATGAATTATATAATGAGCTAGCAGAAGAGGAAAGGGGTGCTCATCCGAAAGAGGAGATAATTCAAGACTGTATAGCGATTTTGGAGGAAATGATCTCTCAGGGATTGTTGCTGCTAATGAAGTAGAATTAAGAGAGGTACTTATAATGAAAGATATAGAAGTGTTAATGGGTTTATTTGATAAGACCATAAATTTTTCTATGGAGAAATTGTATATTGAGCTAACTAATCGATGTAATTTAAAATGCAAACATTGTTATAATGATTCAAATAACGGTATATGTATTGATTTGCCCATTGAAGTGGTTAAGAATATGTTAATTTATACAAAAAAATGTGGTTTGACATCGGTTGCTCTTTCTGGGGGAGAAGCCTTATTATATCCGAAAATCAAAGAAGTGTTTGCATTCTGCAAAGACATAGAATTAGAAGTGTTTCTTTTGACAAACGGTACTTATTTTGATGAAGGAAAGTATATGGATATTCTATTTGAGTATTTACCAGAAGTTCAAGTTAGTCTAGATGGACCGAATCCAAGTAGTAATGATATAATTCGTGGAGAGGGGAATTTTGAACGTGCTGTTTCCTTTATAAAAAGACTTAAGAAAAGCGGGTACCCAAAACGAGTTACAGTTAATACCGTTTTAACTGAACACACATTGTCAAATTATGGGGATATGGTTAGGTTATGTAACGAATTAGGCGTAAATGAATTAACATATTCTTTTATAACAATGGCAGGAAGAGCCAAACAGAGTAATTTGCAAATAAATAACGATTATTTTTATAGTGTGGTAAAAGATATAAATACTAACATAAAATCTAAAAAACAAAATAATTGTCAAGGGGTTGGAATAAATCATGTATGTTCACTGACAACGCTTAATAATGGTATTATTAAGTTACAACCAAAGGTTACGTGCAAAGGCGAAGTATTTCCTTGTCAAATGCATCACAAGCCAGAATATATTATTGGCAATGTTAATACTTGCAGTCTGGATGATGTTCTAAATAGTGAAAAATCTCGAAGATTTATAGCTTTGATGTACTTAAGAAAAAACTATATGGAAGAATGTAATAGGTGTATGTTTAAAACTATTTGTGGTCGAGGGTGTATGGCAAAATCCGTAAACGATTATAGTAATCCAATGTCTGTTGACGGCTGTTGCGTTTTTTACAAAGAATTAATTGTTGGTGAAATTAAAGGTCAACTTAATTAACGTATAAGAGGAAGTTATGAATAGAGAATTTGCTAATTATATAGGAATAATAAATAATGAGAAAATTTATAAATTTCAAACTCTTTTTATAGAGATAACAAATATATGTAATTATAATTGTAAACATTGCTATAATTCAAGCAGTAATGTAAACAAAGCGTCAATAGAATTGAAGCAATTTGAAAAGATAATTAAAGATTTTGTTCAAAATGGGATTAACTCGGTGGTTTTATCTGGCGGGGAAGCTTTGCTGCATGAAAACATTTGGGAGATGCTTGATATATTAAATTCTTACAGTCTTGAAATAACTCTGCTTACGAATGGAAAACTATTAACAAAATATGTTATTAACAAATTGAAAGATAAGAAAGTAAATATTCAATTAAGTTTAGATGGCGCCAATGCAAAAACGAATGATTATGTTAGACAAGAGGGTTCGTATAATGATGTAATAAATGCACTTAAAGAATTAAAAACACAAAAATATATGAACAAGGTATCTGTTAATTCTGTTATCACACATGAAAGTGTATCTGAAATTTTCGATATCATCAAAATATGTGAAAAATTTCATGTATCAACAATAGGATTCAGTTTTTTGAATAAAATAGGAAGAGCAAAAAACACTAAACTTATTACAACAAATGAAGAAATGTATCAAGCTATCAATAAAATAAATAGTTGTATTGATTCATCAAGTATTGTTGTTAAACCAATTAATATCGCAAAGCGATGTCGTTTCTGTGATACGGCAAATGATATATATCTAAATCCGGTTGTCGATGTGTATGGAAATATATATATGTGTGAGTTTTTAAGAAGCGAAAGTTTTAGTATAGGCAATATTTTTAAACAGAATTTATTTGAAATTCTTTCTGGCGAAAAAATCAAAAATAATATGATATTTATTAATTTGAGAAGACATTTTATACCTTCTTGCCGAATATGTCCAATTCGCTCGAATTGTGAGGCCGGCTGTATAATGCAAAGCAAAAATGATAATTTTTTTGAACCTAACTTTTGTGAGATAATAAAAAAGAATTTCATAAGTGAATTGGGAGTTTGAGTTATGCTTGTTAAAATAGCGTTTCAAGGCAGTGAAAATTATAGTGTTATTTCGTGTAATGATGAGAAACTATTGCAACAGATCAAGAAGTTACTCGTCGGATTTAACATAGAAAACATAGATTCATCAACCGAATTTATAAATAATGAGATTATCACAATTAGAAAGAGTGAATCAAGAATATACAGTATTTTGTATGATGGAGAAGAAGCTACTTACACTGAACCTCAAGCGATAGGATTTACTGTAAGGTGTGTTTTGGATTTATTGGGTAAAGATTCTGAGAGTAATTTATTTTTGCATGGCGGATGCGTCCAATATTCGGGGAAAATATTCTGTTTTTTAGGAAAAACGAAATCTGGAAAATCTACCTTTACATATTATTTGTGCCAAAAAGATAATTGTAAATATATTACGGATGATTTGATTTGCTTAAACAGAGAGAATAATTGTGTTCCATTTATGAAGCCGATATTTTTGCGAGAAGATAAATATATTAATCAAAATGATGATTTTGTTATTATGGAATATCAAGATGACAATCGATATTGTATTTTACCACAGCAAATGGCTGACAAGAATCAAAGATACAATATAGATATTATAGTTATATTGGAGCGGAATCCACTCGAGGCATTGTCAATTGAAAAACTCTCCATACCTACTGCCTTTATGAGTATATGGCAAAATATGCATACTAGTGAGAACATGAGAGCAAAGCGGATGATTGCTTTGGAGTTGGCAAAAAAGGCTAAAGTATATAAGGTCAGCTACCGAGATGTGATTGATGATTTAGATATGATAATAGAAATGATTGGATAGTTGATTATTGTATTTGTATGGCAATGACCAGTTTTGTTGCAACTATAAATACTATAATTATATTTTATTAAATTGGAGGTGAAGTTGATGAAATATTGTAAACCTCAGATGCAGACTTTTACAATGGAGCAGGTTTCTGAAGCAATTGATGCTTCGGCTTGTGGAAGTGTGACTGGTAGCTGCTATGGTGCGGCACATTGCGGTTGTAGTTATAAAAAGTAAGTAGTAAGTAGTAGGTGGTTCCCTTAATGGAACTGGACATTATGGGAACTTTTTACGTTTTGATTTTTATGAAATGAGAGGGTATATATGAGATTGTTGAACTTTTATAGAGAAAATCGGGTTACATATAATATAACTGTTAATGGTGATTGTATGAATCCTGTGATTAAGAATGGTGATGTGGTTAAAATATGTCCCTGTAATGATTATAGCATAGGTGATATAGTGTTATGTGTGGATATAAATAAAGTAAGATATATACATCGAATTCATCAAATTACAGGAGACAAATATATTACCAAGGCGGATAATAATTTATGCGTAGACGGGTATCCTGTAAGCAAGACGCATATTTTTGGGAAAGTCATTATGTGAGGATATAAGTATGAAAACTGACGATATTGTAATTAAACGGCTATCTGAATGTGATAATCCATACGATTTTCTAAAGACGAATAGTATCTTTTTGAATTTTGGGAACAAAATTGAATTACCACCCCAATACGTTGATATATATAAACATTGTTTAGTTAATAATAAATTATTTGAAGTACATAAAAGGGCAGAGATAGGACGAATTAACAACTGTTTAAATAATAGTGGCATTCTTCCAGTGTTTTTTAAAGGTAGTATTTTAGCAGAACAATTATATGATAAATTTTATTATAGAGAGACAGGAGATATAGATTTTTGGGTAAAACCTGATGACTTTGAGTGTGCGTTGAACATATTATATAGTCTAGGGTATTCCCTATACTATGAAAATGGATTAGAAGGAGAACATCATGTTGTTTTAAAAAGCACAAATTTTGTTGTTGAATTACATAAAAATATTCTAAATCCTTTTACACTTATAAATGAAGAATATTTAATAAAAAATATCAAAGTGGACAAGTTGGGAACTATTTCATTGTGTACATTTTCTGTCACAGCAACTTTAATACATCTACTATATCATTTGTATATGGATTCATGGAGCGTTTCGAATAATTTTTATTCTGTATTAACTAGAAAGACATTGCCTAAAACAAATCGTTTTTTTTATCGGGCTTATGAAATTTCACTATATTCGGAAAATTATTTTACAGAAATTAATTGGAGAGAAATTGAGGAAGATATCGTACATCAAAAATTACATATACTTTTTAAAAAAATGATATTGGACATTCTTGAAATTTTCCCAAATGCGTTACCTATGAGCTTTGTGGATACGGTTCGTAAAATTAACTATGTTGAGGATGAACGAGACCAACTATATAAGTATTTGATTGATACGGATATTTATAACAGTGATGATTTTGGTACTCTGCTTGGTAACTATATTGATGACAAATGGGAGGCTCGTAGAAAAAATAATATATGTAAGAAAGTTGGAGAAACCATTTCGATTACTAAGGAATCATTAGACGAAACAAAACAAGATTTGAATTGTGTTATAGATACAGAAAAAGTGATAGAGGAATTAAAGATAGTTTTTAAAGTGTCAAATGATGATTTTTTCATCAGTGAAATAGACAACTATGATACTCTAGCAAGCGATGGTGTTCACTTATTGCTTTGTGGAACGGAGCAATATTCTTATAATAGTATATTTTTTTTCCCAAAAGAAATTGACGGTGAAATTAGAGTTATAGTATGCGATGTACTTAATAATCGAAATGAGGTCTTGTGTGATAACTTAATTAAGGCCGAATTTTCAAAAACAGATGAAAATTACATCATAACAGCTACTTTAAGCAATAAATTCATTGAAGAAAATCATTTGACTTCATATTTTTATATGGGAATTGTTATTTCTGACTGTAGTAGTGAAACACATCGCAGAAAGAACCAGTTGATATTATCAGAAGAAGATTCACAATGGTTTAATCCAACCTACTTTGCAAAGATTGATATGGAATACTACAAAAAGGGTGAATAGCAGTGGGTTCAGACGTTGTTAAATGCATCATTAAATAATTCTAAAACCTAGTAAAATAGGATAATCAAACATTTTGAAGGGGCTAACTTGAAGGGGCTGTCGCATAGTTTAGCAATATAACTTATTGAGAAATTCTTCATAAGCAGCCCCCACGGGTAGTATCTTCTTGTTTCTCTTTATAGAGTTGTTGCTGCAAATGCCAAAAGGTTTCAATTGTAACATTATAGTCTTGAACAATTCGTTCTAATGAAAGTTCTTTTGCATACACAAGAGTAATTGTTTTAGATCTACTTATGTAAAAGGTCACTAAAAATCATCATGCGCGTAATAAATAACTGGATTGTAATCAGAAGAACCGATTAACACTGGGTTACCTCTGGTAGCATAAAGGAAACGATTCCTATAGTGTTCAAAATTTCGAAAACCTCTTCCAAGGCGTTTCAAATCTTTTGCTTTTCTATTAATGGATTCTATTGGCCCATTCGAAAGTCGGCTTTTATACACTTTACCATCGCCATGTTTTTCGACCATGATAAAAGAGTTTATGATAGGGGCTTTATACTTCTCTAATAACGAGCCAAACTCTCGGAAGATTTCATGTTTTGATGTATTGTATAAACGAATGAGTTCATCCAGTTCCTTGCGTGCTTCAATAGGTTTTCCGGCATTTCGAGCGTTGAATTGAACATAACGTTCTTTTAATTCACGAAAGAAACGGAGATTTGGGTCGATACGAAACAATGCATCTTCATAATCGAAGGTATTCATAAGACAGCGAAAATGGGAATCCCTGCGTGGCTTTGTGTGGTAAGTAATATTGGATTGATTTCTTAAAATTAGCCATTTGTACTTTTTAAGCAGATATACTTCGTCAGAAAGAGGAAGGGAGACAGGTTTTTGAAATTGGATTGAGAGTTGTTGTTCCTTTTCTTTGTCACGTTTCCTATATTTCTTCAGTAGTTGCCGAATGTAATTGTCAATCAAACGTATTATCCATTGAATTACATGAAAGGAATCCACGACTGGAACGGCATTAGGGAAATATTTATCTACATAATTGATATATTGGTTGTACATATCCGTGATAAGAAATTTTACGGCATTTCGTTCTTCTGTCGGAATAGAAACAAAGTATGGTTCTGTGACATTCGAACGTCTGCTTCTTAGTAAATCAATTGGATCTCCAGTGTGAAAATCTTGGATGACGAGAGCGTATTTACATTGTTCATCCATATCTAAATATACTTCATCGATACAAATGGCATCTGTAAGTGGCAAGCGATCCATTTTCAAATACCGGTCAAAAACTGTGTGTACATAAGAATCGGAAACATGAAAACGGTTGGCTATGGATGCAGAGGTTTCCATTAGGTTTTTAAAAGCCAGTACAATGAGCATGTCGGTTGCATTTGTTACTCGTCGGTGTTTACTGACGAATTTAAAAGACTCACTTGTGCTATAGTTACATTCCTTGTTCGTGCATTTCCATCGTCGTTGCTTCAACAGAAGCACCAATTCATAGGTGTCCTGAAGAATGGGATGTTTGATGATTCGTTGTTTAACGCCTCGTGAGTGCATTTTAAAACCGCATGCTGGACAAAAGTGAGCTGATGGACGAGTTTCTAAAGTTAATGTTTTGGTTGTACCTTGAATCGAAATATCAGAAATGATGATATCTGCATCTTCAAGGTTTAGTAATTCTGCGATACTATTCATATAAATCCTCCTTTTTTCTTAATGTTGTATCCAAACTTAATCCTAAGAAAAGAAGAAGAGGAGGACAATATAATTCGTTCAAGAGAAACCAGAGAAAGCTTATGTGCATACTCTGATTTTTCAATTCACTTCTTTTTAACGAGCCCCTCAAACCAACCCCTCAAGTTAATCCCTCAAAAAAGTAGACCCTCAAAAAGTTTGATTACCCATTTGTATTTTGGGTGCTTTTTTTATTTATAGATTCGGAGCCGAGAGGTTCCCCCAACCTTATTAACGGGGAGCCATTCGGCTCGTCGTGTATATAGATATCAAATAACAAAGGAGCGTGATTTATTGAAGAATCAAAATGATTTCAGTATGGGAGGTGACAACTATGATTTTATATCTAAAAGCAAGAGCAAATATTGAAGATATTCTGGTAGATAGCA
>JAEIGA010012395.1_pt1 | contig 12946 bp, 10 predicted proteins | sample 9270691 | NCBI WGS metagenome assembly JAEIGA01 (sample SAMN17057246, study PRJNA624740) | gut metagenome | biome: biome; isolation source: fecal sample | host: Bos grunniens | place: China: Xizang | collected 2019 | reverse complement strand
TCCGAGGATGACGTAAAGGCAGCGGCTCTCGCTATTGCCGAGGGCGCAACGAGCCTTACCGATATCACTCCTCCCGCAAAATACAGACCCTACAACTCTGTTCGCTTCTACGAGCTTGATGGCGGACTTGGCTACGTTGCTTACGTTATCACTCTCGGCTGGGGCGATTACCCGGTTTCCGAGGGACTCGTTCACATCGATATAAACGGAGATATAAAGAAAGCTCAGATTCTTACCTGGGTGCCCGGCGGCGGCTCTCCCAATTACGACGTTCCCCCCTTCACCGAGGAGCACCTTAAGAGCTACGAGGGCAAGGACCTCTGGCACGTCGGAGGTGCAGATCTCGTTACCGGTGCGACCGGTACGTCAGGCGATTTCAGAGCGGCAGTTACCGAGGCGGTAAGATACCTTTCTATAAACAAGCTTGAAAGAACCGATAAGAAGGTGCTTGAGCTTGTGAAGGAGTTCTTGCCCTTTGCAACCGATTTTGAACAGGTTACCGTACCGAATGCCCCCGAAACGCTCAAAAGACTTTACAAGGTAAGCGGCGTAAAGGGTGGCTACGTTGCTCACGTATCCGTTGCGGGCGATTACACTCCCGTTGCGACCGAGGCTCTCGTTTATATAGACGTGTGGGGCAAGATCGCTGATATCGAGCTTCTTATCTGGAACGTAGGACACGGCGTTGAGGCAGGCGACTTCGCGGAAGGCTTTATCGGCAAGGATAAGGACTCTGTGGCTGACGTTGAGCTAGTCAGCGCGGCAACCGGTACCTCGACCGACTTTAAGGACGAGATTGCAAAGATACTTCCTCTCGTTCCCACAACCTACGGCTCGGCTCTTGCGGTGGCTATCGTTATTTCGGCAATCTGGCTGTTCGGCGGCATTGCCGTGCTTATCTATTTCAAAAGGAGGAACCGTGCAAAATGAAAAATAACAAGCTGATGCTCCTCCTTAAAGGACTTATTCTTGAAAACCCCGTTCTCGTTCTGGTGCTCGGCACCTGCCCGACCCTCGCGCAGACCGGCAGCGTTATAAACGCTATCAGCATGGGTCTTGCGGCAACGGCGGTTCTTGTCTGCTCGAACGCCGCTATCTCGGCGCTCCGTAAGGTAATTCCCGATACGGTAAGAATTCCTTGCTATATCGTCGTTATCGCCGGCTTCGTAACCGTTGTTCAGCTTCTGATGCATGCGTATCTGCCCGATCTTTACGAGATGATGGGCGTTTACCTCGCTCTTATAGTCGTTAACTGCATCATTCTCGGCAGAGCCGAGATGTTCGCAAGAAAGAACGGCGTCGTTGACTCCGCGCTTGACGGACTCGGAATGGGTCTTGGCTTCCTGCTTGCGCTCTTCGCAATGGCTTTCATTCGCGAGGTGTTCGGCGCAGGCACTATAACCATAATTCCCGGAAGCCCCTTTGCTATTCCGATTCTTTCGGAGTACAATTTCCCCATACTCACTCAGGCTCCCGGCGGCTTCCTCGTCTTCGGTATTCTTATCGCTATCGTTAATAAGCTCGGCGTTAAGCGTGGCGAGGCTAAGAGAAAGCAGTACAGCTGCGAGGGCTGTCCCTCGGCGGCGCTCTGCGGAAAGACCTCTTGCTCCGAGACCTCCGAGCTCACCGCAAATGCGGCTGAAGCTCCCAAAAACGATAAGGAGGTGACCGAATAATGGATTTAAAGTCACTCATTCTTATTCTTATGGCGGGCGTTCTCGCGAACAACTACGTTCTTCAGAAGTTCCTCGGAATATGCCCATTCCTCGGCGTTTCGAAGAAGTTTGACCAGGCTTCGGGCATGGGAATTGCGGTTACCTTCGTAATGCTTTGCGCAACGGCGGTCACCTGGCCTCTGCAGACCTATATTCTCGACCGCTTCGGCCTTGGATATCTTCAGACTATCGTTTTCATTCTCGTTATAGCGGCGCTCGTGCAGTTCGTTGAGATAATCCTCAAAAAATTTATCCCCGCGCTCCACAAGTCGCTCGGCGTTTATCTGCCTCTTATAACGACCAACTGCGCCGTTCTCGGCGTTGCTATCAACAATATGACTGCCGAATATAACTTCATCGAGTCGATGTTCTCATCTCTCGGTGTCGGACTCGGCTTCCTTCTCGCAATGGTTCTTTTCGCGGGTGTACGCTCGAGAATAGAGAACTGCCCCGCGCCCGAATGCATGAAGGGCTTGCCTATCACTCTCGTGGCGGCATCTATAGTTTCTCTTGCGTTCTTCGGATTCGGCGGCATCGTCGAGAATCTTCTCGGCTAAGGAGGGCGGCATAATGATCTGGATTCCAATTGTTGTTCTCGCAGTTATCGCGATAATCTGCGCGGTGCTCCTTACCGTTTCGTCGGTCTATTTCTCCGTTGAGGAGGACACAAGAATCGGCGAAATACGCGACTGCCTTCCCGGCGCAAACTGCGGCGCTTGCGGCTTTTCGGGCTGCGACGGCTACGCTAAGGCGCTTTGCGAGGGCGTGACCGACAAAACTAATCTCTGTATCCCCGGAGGCGACGGCGTTGCCAAAAAGGTTGCCGACATAATGGGCGTTGAGGCGGGTGACGTCGTTGAGCGCGTTGCCTACGTTGCTTGTAACGGCGCTTGCCGTCCCGAAGAAAGGAAGTACGATTACTCAGGCCCGCAGACCTGTAAGGCTGCTAACCTCAACTATTCGGGCGACCGCTTCTGTACCTTTGCCTGCCTCGGCTACGGTGACTGCGCGGCGGTTTGTCCCAGAGATGCTATCTGCGTTTCCGAAAAGGGCATCGCCGAGATAGACCCGAGAAAGTGCATCGGCTGCGGTCTTTGCGAAAAGACCTGCCCCAACGGGCTTATTCATCTTATTAACGACACCAGCCGCGTTGTCGTTAAGTGTAACAACCATAACAAGGGCGCGGCGGTTCGTAAGTACTGTTCTAACGGCTGTATCGCTTGCGGCAAGTGCGAGAAGAGCTGTCCCGAGGGCGCTATCAAGGTTATTGACAACCTCGCGCGCATCGACTACGATAAGTGCACCGGCTGCGGCACCTGTAAGCAGGTCTGCCCCGTACACTGCATACATGAGGGCAACTTCATCTGCGGCGCACACTTTGAATAAAAATTAACTTGAAAAGGGCGGAAAGACTTGAAAATGCAAACAAAAGATAGTAAAACGCAGAAAAGACGGCTGATTTATGACGCCATTCTTGCGCTTACTCTCTTGGTTGCGGGTCTTTTCGCCCTTTTGTTGTTCCGCAGCTGTGCCGCAGTGGGTGATACGGTAAGCGTTAGCGTTGACGGAGAGATGGTTGGAGAATATTCGCTCCTCGAGGACGGTATATATCCGTTGAACGACGGCACGAATATCCTCGTTATCGAGTGCGGAGAGGCTTACCTCAAGGATGCTACCTGCCCCGACAGAATCTGCGTGAACCGCGGAAAAATCTCGCACGTAGGCGAGAGCATTATCTGCCTTCCCAACAAGGTTGTCGTGACGGTTGAGTGAAGGAAAAAGGGAACGGAACGGGACGGGACGGGACGGGACGGGACGGGACGGGAGAATGTAAGGGAACTTTTTGCAAAAAGTTCCCTTACCAACCCTCAAAAACTTTTCTGTATGGGAAAAGTTTTTTGGGCGAGTGTGTACTTCTTTTCCAAAGCCTTGCAATATAGTACGGAGAAATTTATCAACTGCTCAACTCCCTGCGCTCCGAGAAATTCCTAATTATATCCCCATCTATAAAAAAAATTGAAAGGTGCAGAAAACTTTTTCTAAAAAGTTTTCTGCGTATCCCCTCCCTATGAAAACGAAGAAGCTTGCTACGGCGGCGGTGCTGGTGGCTTTAGCGATGATACTTTCGTACGTCGAGTCGCTGATACCTGCGTTTGTAGCTATACCGGGAGTAAAGATCGGGCTTGCGAACATAGTTGCGGTCTTTGCGCTATATACGATAGGTCGGCGAGGCGCTGTTTGCGTGTCGCTTATCCGTGTTGCGCTTTCTGCGCTTTTGTTTGGAAGCGTGGTTTCTCTTGTTTACAGCTTCACGGGGGCTGTGCTTTCGCTTCTTGGAATGTGTCTTCTCAAAAAAGCTCCCATCTTTTCTCCGATAGGAGTCAGCACGCTTGGCGGTGTTCTTCATAACGTCGGGCAGGTGCTTGCCGCGTGCGTCGTGATGCAGACCTCGGCGGCGCTTGCCTATCTTCCGCCGCTCCTTATCAGCGGCACTCTCGCCGGTGTGGTTATAGGAGTTGCGGCAGGGGCGCTCGTGCAAAGATTGAACGGGATTTTACGCTGAATATAAAAAAGAGAAAAGGTGCAGATTCGCGAGAATCTGCACCTTTTTGCAAACAAATATGTTCAAAAACGCTGTTTTAATTAACAAATCCGAGTTTTCTTCTGACCTTGGACATGGTTTTTCTTGCGTAGTATGCCGCTTCGTCTGCGCCCGCCTTCATAACTGCTTCGAGGTGCGCTTTGTCGGCGATGAGTCTTGCGAACTCGTCCCTTACGGGAGCAAGACCGTCAGCCGTAGCCTCTGCGACGGCAAGCTTGAAATCGCCGTAGCCTTTTCCGTCGAACTCGCGCTCGATCTGCTCGTGGGTCTTACCGGTGAAAGCACTGTAAATCGACATGAGGTTAGAAACGCCGGGCTTTTCCTCGGAATATCTTACGCAAGCATCCGAGTCGGTAACAGCCTTCTTGAACTTGCGAATTATATCGTCCTTGGAGTCGAGTATATAAACGACGGCGTTCGGGTTGGGGTCGGATTTGGACATTTTAGCGGTCGGCTCTTGGAGCGACATAATCTTCATCGTATCGGTAGAGATATAACCCTCGGGAACGGTAAAGGTGTCGCCGTATATCTGGTTAAAGCGGAGCGCGATATCTCGGGAGAGCTCGAGGTGCTGCTTCTGGTCGATCCCGACGGGAACGACGTCGGTCTGGTAGAGAAGAATATCAGCCGCCATGAGCGCAGGGTAGGTAAAAAGACCTGCGTTTATGTTCTGTGCGTTTTTGGCGCTCTTGTCCTTGAACTGTGTCATACGGGAGAGCTCGCCGAACATCGTATAGCAGTCGAGAATCCAGCCGAGCTCTGCGTGAGCGGGCACGTGCGACTGCACGAAAAGGGTATTTTTCTTCTCGTCAAGGCCGCAAGCCATATAAAGGGCGAGCGTTTCGTAGGTTCTGCGTCTGAGCTCTGCGGGCACCTGCCTTACGGTGATTGCGTGAAGGTCAACAACGCAGTAAAAGGTTTTATATTCGTCGGAGAATCTCGAGAAGTTCTTAATAGCACCGAGATAGTTTCCGATTGTGAGGTTTCCCGAGGGCTGAACCCCGGAGAAGACGGTTTTCTTATCGCCGTTCATTTCGGTATCCTTTCGGGCGGACCTGCCGCCTTTAGTAAAAATCATACAACAATTATACAACGCCGAGCCGTGTTTGTCAAGACTCGGCGGAAAAAATGATAAAATATGTAAAATTTCACCGATTTGAACAAAATAACTGTTGTTTTTTCTGTTTTTTTATAAATTATTTTTATATATGTATATTTTATTAACAATTTGTACATATTTGCGTGTTATAATAGACGGGTGAACTATCTTGTTTGTAAAAGAACATATAGGCTACAAAAGCCAATATATCGAAAGGATATCGGATAATACCGATAAAAAGAACAATGGTTAAAGTAGAAAATCTTGTCAAGCGTTACGGTGGAAACTATGCCGTAAACGACATCAGCTTCGAGATAGGAGAGGGTGAAATAGTAGGTCTTCTCGGCCCGAACGGCGCGGGAAAGAGTACGACTATGAATATTCTGACGGGCTATCTGTCGAGCACCTCGGGCTCGGCTTATATCAATGGGATAGATATAGTCGACGACCCTATTGCGGCTAAAAAATTCATAGGCTATCTTCCCGAGCAGCCTCCGATCTATTCGGATATGACCGTACAGGAGTACCTTGAGTTCGTATACGAGCTTAAGAGCTGCACTCTTCCTCGCGAGGAACATCTTGAGGAGATCAAAAAGGTAACGAGGATAGCGGACGTTGAAAAACGCCTTATCAGAAACCTCTCTAAGGGCTACAAGCAGAGAGTAGGTATCGCTCAGGCGCTTATCGGTGACCCCAAGGTCATCATCTTTGACGAGCCGACCGTCGGACTTGACCCGAAGCAGATACTCGAGGTCAGAAACCTTCTTCGCGGACTTGCGAAGACTCACACGGTAATACTTTCGACTCATATTCTTGCCGAGGTGCAGGCTGTGTGCGAGAGAGTTATCATTATGAACAAGGGCGAGATCATTGCCGACGCACGCACCGACGAGATAGCAAGAACTATCAAGGGCGGATACAGCTACCGCATCACTCTTTGCGGTCCTCAGCGCGATGTCGTCGCAGCGCTCAGCTCGATTAACGGAGTTAAGAACGTTACGGCAACGAACGAGCGTGACGGAGAGGCTTACTCGTACATAATCGAAACAGAGAAGAATATCGACGTAAGAAAGTCGGTGTTCTCGACCTGCGCATCGCGCGGATTTGCAATCTTCGGGCTTGCTCCCGAGAGTGACGATCTTGAAACGGTATTCATCCGCCTTGTTGACAGATCGGATAACAAGAACAACAAAACAGACAATCGCCGCAAGGCACGCTGAGAAAAGAGAGGTTATTGAAAATGCTTGCAATATTCAAAAGAGAAATGCGCTCATACTTCACGGGCGTTATAGGATACGTATTCCTCGTTCTGTTTCTTGCGCTTGGCGGACTTGTGTTCTGCTATACCACGCTTTATTCGATGTCATCGAGCGTGACCTCGTATTTCACCATTATGCTTCTTTTCTGTGCAATAGTGCTTCCTCTTCTTACGATGAAGTCGTTCAGCGAGGAGCGTAAGGCGAAGACCGAGCAGCTCTTACTCACCGCACCCGTATCCATCCCTGCTATGGTGTTTGGAAAGTTCCTTGCATCCTACGTTATGTTCGCGGGCGCTCTTATCATCAATTCGCTTTACTTCCTTATCCTCATTCCTTATGCACAGCTTCAGGGCGCGCTTCTTATAGGAAACATTCTCGCGCTCCTTCTTGTTGGAATGGTATTTATTTCTATCGGACTTTTCGTTTCCTCGCTCACCGAGAACCAGCTCAGCTCTGCGATCGGAACGATAGCTATCATTCTCGCATTCCTCGGAATTGGACTTATCAACACTCTTCTTCCCTCGACCTACTGGCTCCGCTACGTGCTTGACAGCATTTCGGTATTCTCGAGATTCCAGAACTTCACGACCGGCATCTTCGACGTTGCCTCCTTCGTTTACTATCTGTCGATCAGCGCTATATTCCTTTATCTCACAATGCGCGTATACGATCGCCGCAGATACAGCTGATAACACGAACGAAAGAGAACAAAGGAAGAACCGAATATGAATAAATTTTCAAAGCTTACCGCAGCCGTTCGGACGCAGAAGGCATCCTCCGGGATCTTCGCCGCGGCGGTAATTGCGGCAATACTTGTGGTGAATATAATCATTTACATTTTCGCCACTACCTTCGGTTGGTACTTCTATACCACCGAAACTCTCGATCTGTCCGTGTCCGAATCGAGCGGCGACTATTTCGCTGCGACACTCTCGGAGCTCGAGGCGAGCGCAACGGGTAAGGTCAAGATAAACTTCCTCATGGCAAAGGACGATCTTGAGGTACATAACCCCGGCATGTACGTGCACCAAACCGCCGTAAATCTTGCCGAGGCATACCCCGACCTCATCGAGGTGGAGTATATCAACATTTACACGCAGATCAACTCTAAGGGCGAGGTCGTAGATCTCTCCAAATATCTTAAGAACGAAGCAGGACAGGAGATGCCGATCTTTAAGACCTCGGTTATCTTCACCTATAACGGACAGAACGGCGAAAACTACAGAGTAATTACCGATTATAACACGTCCGACGGCTTCTCGAGCTTCTTCACCCTCAATGCTAACATGACGGTCACCTCGTATAACGGCGAGGAGGTAATGGCGGCAATGGTAGGCTGGGTAATGAGGGACAAGCACCCCACGGCGTACCTTACGACAGGACACGGTGAGTCAACCTCGCAGACCATGACCGTAATGCTCGCTTGTGCGGGATACAACGTTCAGGCGATCAACCTGAGAGGACTTACCCTCGACGAGGAGCTTTCTCTCACGGAGGATCCCGACACACTCCTGATAATATCGAATCCTACCAGCGACTTCGGACGCGCGAGTGCTTCGTCCGATGTGCGTGACGAGATAGAAAAGCTTGAAACCTATCTTGGTCGCGGCGGTCATCTTTACGTTTCGATCGACCCCTACGTAAGCCACAAGCAGATTCTCAACCTTACGAGCTTCCTTGAGAATTACGGAATCTCGATCGCAACCTCCACGCCCGACGGAGTTACTCTTCGTAACATCGTAAAAGACTCGAGCAACGCTATAACCCTCGACGGATATACCGTCGTTGCGGGCTTTGCGGAGTCTGACGTTGCAGGAAAAATAAAGGCAACCGCAGAGAAGTACGGCAGCGGCAAGATACTCGTTCGCGAGGCGGCGGCTATCGTTTGCTCGGAGGGTGAGCGCGGCTCGGCGTATCCGCTTCTCGTAAGCTCCGATTCGTCGGTTTGCGAGGTTGGCGGTACGGTCGTTGACAATAGCGGCAGCTATTGCGTTGCCGCAGGCGCAACCGTACCCGTTGAGGGCGCGGCTCCCGGCGGTATCTTCGTAATATCCACGGCGTATATTGCTGCTTCTGATGCTGTAAACACCGACGGTTATTCAAACAAGGATTTCGTTTACGCGGTGCTCGACGAGATAATGAACGCGAAAACTCCCCCCTACGGCTGCACGAGTATCGTTTACGATACGGGAACCCTTGAGGGACTTACGATGGGTACTGCAAATATCTACACGGCAATAGCTATCGTAATACCCGCGCTTATAGCTCTTGCGGGCGTAGTGATAATAACGAAGAGAAAGAACAGGTAATATAAACCGATGAAGCATTCAATTTTCGCAGGTAAGAGTCTGCGCACCAAAATATTTACCGTGATAACGGTTGTCGCGGTGCTCGTGATCTTGGGCCTCAACCTGCTCCTTACAAATCTCGGACTTAATAAGACCGTCTTCCTTGATCTGACCCCTGAGGAGCTTTATACCCTTTCGGATAAAATGGTAGAGCAGTGCCAAAAGATCTCAGACGTGATTCCCGAGGATAAAAAGATCAAAATAACCTTCTGCGCAGATCCCGACACGCTTATGGACTCGACCATTCTGCGTTCGACCTACATTATGGCAATCAAGCTTTCGAACAAGTTTGACAACATAGACGTCGAAACGGTAAACGTTGCGCTTAATCCCACTGCGGTGGCTAAATACAAAACCACGTCCCTTACTAAGATAACCCCCTCGGATATCATAATCTCCTATGGAGATAAATACCGTATCGTCGGTTCTCAGACCTTCTGGACTGCCGATGAGAACGATGCTCTTTGGTCGTATAACGGTGAGTACAGAATGGCTTCTCTGATGCTTTCCCTGACATATCTTACCCGTCCCGTTGCATATTTCGTGACCGGACACGGCGAGACCTATTACGACCCGGATAACCCCGAGTCTGAGGGAAGCATTGAGTCTGCTTATCTTGCAGACCTTCTTACCGAGCGCGGACTTGAGATAGACACTCTCGACCTCTCCTCGGTAGAGGCGATTCCCGACGACTGTGCACTCCTTATCATAAACAATCCTACCAGAGATTTTGAGTACGACAGCGATAAGCTCGATCAGTTCGCCTACGTTACCGATACCGAAAAGATCGACAAGTACCTCACTGCAGGTAACGGCTCGATTATGGTATCCTTGAGCTACGATATGCGCGACTACGAGGGCTACGAGGCGGCGAAGAATGCAGGACAGCTTGATAGCTTTAAGCCTATGAAGGTTCTTAAGTCCTTCCTTCGCGAATGGGGCTTCGTTTTCAGCGATACTCAGGTTAAGGACCAGGGTAACTCGCTCGATGCCGCAGGCGAGAAAATCATCGGTATTTACTCCACCGACGAGAACAGCTACGGTAACGCGATCTACGGAAACTACGCAAGCTCCTCGAGCGCACCGAGAGTAATATTCTCGAATGCAGGTTATATCGAGTGTGCTTATGCGGGCGGCCTCAGCAACTCTATTTCAGAGCCCGGAACCAGGGACGTAAACAGATATTACGACTCCTTCCTTACCTCGTCGTCAAGCTCTGTCGGCTATGCATACGACTCTGTGAAGGACAACTACTCCCTGACCGACACCGATCCTTCTGCTAAGGCTCTTGCGGCGGTCGTTGCCCGCCAGCAGCTTGATTCTCACGATGACGTAGTTACCTATTCCTACATCTTCTGCGTAAACAGCAAGGATTTCTTCTCGAACGAACTTCTTGGCAACCCCTCGTATGCAAACTACGACATCGCCTCGGCGCTTGTAAGCAATATCGTTCGTACCGATGCATATGCATCGAGCGAGCTTGGCGGAACCTCTCTTAACTCCCCGAGCTTCGGCGGAAAGATACTTGTTTCCACTGCGCTTTCCGAGACCGATTATAAGATCTATTCGAGTGACGCAATGAGCGTTATTGGCGAAAAATCGGGAATATCCGGCACGGCTATCACACTCTTCTCCATCCTTATCTATGCTGTTCCGGTCGCATTGGCGGCGGTAGGCATCATCGTATGCCTGAAGCGTAAGCACTTGTAAGCAGGAAAGGAAACAGAACAGAAATGATACCGAATATATTAAAGAAACGCTCAAAATCGGAAAGAAAGCTTATTTATGCGGCTTCTCTGGTTTTGCTTTGCGCGATAATCGTCGGCGTTTACTTCATAGTAAATGCGATCGCTAATAAAAACGACGAGCCCGGCGAAGGGGGCGGCGGCTCCTACCTCGGAGCTTCGCTTGCTTACCCGAGCATAGAATCCTCTGCTATACAGAGCGTACTTATTTCCTCTAACGGCACGGAGATGACGTTCGGCCTTATGAGAGACTCGCTCTATCAGAACGAGTTTGTCTTCATCTACTCGGACGAAAAGGGCAACCAGCTGGTCTATATGCCAGACGTCGCATACCAGGATTCATTCTTCGACTACAAGGATCTTTACGCATATACCCAAATTGCAAGCGGCGTAACCATGCCCAAGATCACCTATATCACCTCGGCTATCGGATACCTCTATTACAACGAAAAGATAGAGATAGATCCCGCTAACAAGGCAGAGCAGCTTGCAAGATACGGAATAACGAGCGAAAGCCCCGTTATTGCCTTTGATTACAAGACGTTTAACGAGGAAGGCTTGCCGATAGTTGACCAAAGCGGCAAGTACGTTACAGAAAAGCACAAGATCACCATAGGAAACAAGGCGGTAACCAGCTCGTCTTACTACTTCACGCTTGACGACGAGCCTTACATTTACGTAACCGCTACCACCTACTTTGATTACGCACTTACGAGCTTCGAGTCCTTCCTTCACTCGACCCTTATTTCGGCAGGTCTTGATAACGACACTATCAACGCGGCTCTTTATACTCCCTGCTACAAGCAGTGGGATAACACGGTTTATACCTTCAAAAAGGACGAGCACGGAAACGTTACCTATTATTATATTAAGGATGGCAAGGAGATTCCCTGCGATCCTTGGCAAAGCGCATCCGATAGAGAGCTGTTGCTTGTAAAGGACGGGCAGGACGTTGTTGTAAAGGCAGAATCGATAACTCCTATCGATAAGGCGGCAGGCTATGTTCCCGACGATCTTCAGCCCACAGAGGGAGCCGACGGCTTCATCTATGCCGACGACCTCAACGTCACTTTCGCTCTTTCGTCGCTCAAGAACAGCAGCGATTATAGATTTTTCATGAACTCGATCAAGAATAAGCTTGTCGGTATGTATAACGGAAACGACAGCTTCCTTGCGACGGTTCTTCTTGAGAGCAAGCCGGTTGACTTCGGCGAATCGACGGCTGTAACGTACAAATACGTAATAACCGCCATTGAGTCGGTGCTCGGCAACAACGGTGAAAGCAACGCTGCCGGTGCGGCTGTTGCCGGTAACAGCGCCGTAAAGGTCACCTACGATTACTATATTGACGGCACTAAGAAAAACAATGCTCCCTGCCACGCAGTGATCGATCTCGAGGCACAAAGCACATATCTTCCGAGCGCTGTAAAGACTCAGCTTCTTGCCGAGAATGTAGGCACTCTCGCGACTCCCATCGAGTTCGAGATCAACTACGATTCCGAGGCACAGAACGCCATAACGCGCACTACCAAGATCGTAATTTCCGACATCATCAGCGCATACGATTCCTCGGGAGTTAACTACGTGTCTAAGATCGACGAGTCGTCTATCGTAAGCTTCCGCTATTACTTTGAGATAGACGGAGTACGCGTATCTGAGGAGGATACCGTAACGCTGAATCTCTACTCGATCTTCCCCGGCACGTATTACGAAATATTTAAGCAGGCGCTTATCGGTCAGACCTTCCTCTCGGCAGAGAAGGAGAATATCACCGTCGAGGAGTACGTAGATCACATTCAGCCGTTCGTGCATTTCATGACCTACGAGATCTCCGAGATCACCCGTGCTATAAGCCCCGAACTCATAGTATCGTTCAAATACATTCAGAGCGCACTGAGAGACCCCTACTACCGCGAGTCTATCTACTATAATACTCTTGCAGAGTTTGAGGAAGATCATCCGAACCGTGTGTACGCTATAAACCAGTCCTCCTGCCAGACCCTCGTTGCTATCCTTGGCGGTATGGGACAGAACGCATCCTCGTCCGTAGGTCTTTCGGGACTTGAAACGGTTGCGATCGGCATTACGCCTGATGTAATGGAGAAATACGGTCTTTACGCGAACACGATCTATTTTGAGCTTCCCCGTGGATTTATGCCCTCCGAGCACGGTGAGGAT
>JAEIGA010012394.1_pt1 | contig 12946 bp, 11 predicted proteins | sample 9270691 | NCBI WGS metagenome assembly JAEIGA01 (sample SAMN17057246, study PRJNA624740) | gut metagenome | biome: biome; isolation source: fecal sample | host: Bos grunniens | place: China: Xizang | collected 2019 | reverse complement strand
CCTCCACAACCACAAGTCCATTGTGGATTTTTTGACATATCTTCACAAGAGGAATAAACAAAATTGCAATGCTTGCCACAACACTGACAACGTGGACAAGATAATACCAAAGTCCTTTGAGATAATAGGTGACAAAGTATGTGCCAAGCATATCAGCACTGACTGCACCAATGACAAACAATGTTTCAACAGATGCTGACAACGCCCCAAAAAGGATTGTCATTGGCAGGGCTATTGCAAGGGCAATTCCCATGGCAACAGCAGGACGTTTTCCTCGCAATGCAAAGTGGAAAATAACTGCCAAAAGTGGCCAATAAATAAAGTACAATGGCACCCAAGTTCCTATGCCATAAATTGCCATTTCAACAGTGCAAAAAACAAGGGTTGCTGGGAGAGAACATTTCAATCCCCACACGGCAGAAAACACCGCAATGAGAAGTGTGATAACCTCTACATTTGGCAAAAATGACAAGGCAAATTTCAGAGCTGTCAATAGCCCTGCCATAACCGCAACCTGTGTGATATATCTTGCTGTCAGCACCGTGCGCTTCTTGATTTTTGCCCTGTCTTTTTCTTTTGCCATTTTATTTGTGTTATCTCAAAACAAAGTGTTTATCTGTTGATTTTGATATATTCAACTTTATTTTATTGCAAAATTCTCAAAATCAGTCAACGAGGATTGCATAGGTACAACCATCAATCAATGGCAATGTTCCAACACCCATTGATGAGTAATAAAGCTTGACTCCGCCATAGGTTGTCACCACATATTTTGTGCCATATCCGTCATCTTCAATGGTTGCTCTTCCGGGATTGCCCCAGCTTGAATCAAGCCCTTTCAATGCAAAAACATCTACGTTGTGCCATACAGAATAATACTTGTAATTTGCAAGGTCTTGCTCAAGGTCATCAATGGCTGTGATGTAGGGATTGAGCTCGTCTGTGCCGTACTCATAGCATGCAATTTTTCCTTCTTTCAAAAGGTCTTTGATTGCTTCGTGAAGATAGGCTTTTCTTGTTGTAATTTCAAACTTATCCTCGCCAATGTACAACACAATGCTCTTCTCTTCAAAGTCTGCTTCATATCCGCCGACTTGCTGTTGAAGATCGTTGATTTGGTCTTTGAGTTTGTCGATTTCTGCTTGCAGTCCGTTGTCACAGGCGGTGAACAACATCACAGAGCAAACAACAATCAAGACCAATGTCACAATCAATGTTGCTGTCTTTTTCATAAAAAATACCCTCCGTACTTTTTCTTCGGAGGGTTTGAATTTTGAGCATAGAAAACCTACACCCACTCCCCACCGAAGTGTTTGTTATACTGTCATAGGCCGGTCTCCCGACTCGGACGACATTGCTGTCGGAGTGCCTTCCCCAAAGGTGGCATTATCTCATCACTTCCTCACGGTAGCGGGGGCTGTTGCAGATTTCCACTGCATTCCCGATTATCTCTTGCTTCCAAGAGCACCTTACGACCACATGAGTATATCACACATCCATTATTTTGACAATTATTTGCTGAAAAGTATGTTCTTTTGCAATTTTCTCTCTTGAGAAAAATATTTTCTGCACAAAAATCTGCAATATATTTGAAAGTTTTCCAACAAACATCAATTTTTGTCAAAGTTCTCCCCTCAATTTTATTGAGAGAAAAAATTTATCATTGACAACGGGCAGGTTAAATACTATAATTGTATAGAACATAAAACTTTTAAGGAGCGTCAACTATGTATACTAGATGTCCCAGTTGTAGAGCCGAAATCAGCTTTGAGCCTCCCGTACACGCAGACTCACTTCCTGATGGCTACAAGCACAAGATTAAATGTCCCAGCTGTGGGGTTACAATCGGTGTCAAAATTCCTCGTCACGAGGCCGTGGCACAACCCGTATATGCCCCCATTCCCAACAATGCACCTATTGAAGAAAACTACAACGCACCTCTCATTGAGGACAACAGCTCAGCTTTTGAAGAGGCAATTGCCCCTGCAAAGAAGAAGGGCTTTGGTCGTGCAGCAAGTGCATTTGCAATGATTTGGGCACTTCTCCTCTTGGGAGTATTTGTGGTTGCTTACCTTGCTGAAACAAAGGTTCTTCCCGAACTCCCACTTCTTGCTGGACTCGGTCGTTATGACGTGATTTCAAACATCATCAACCTCTGCAAGCCCGGTGAATTTGCAGCACAATGGAATGCAGACAAAGCAAATTTGATTTGGGGACTCGTGCCCGCACTCACAATGCTTCTCACGTTCATCCAATTTATCGTATCATTCAGCTGTCTCTGTGCAGGAAAATACTCAAGAGGTTACAATGTGTTCTGGACTCTGCTCATCTTTGCAGGCTCAGCACTCTCACTTCTTCTCCCCGTATTCACAGAAAATGCAGAATTCAAGGCACTCTTCACAGGTCTTATTGACAGAGGCGAATGGCTCGCTCTCGCTACAGTAGCCGGACTCGGATTCCTCGCATTCTTTACTGCTCTTTGCTCACTTGGCGTCAAGAACCCCAACAAGCAACGCAAGGCAAAATCAGTTGAATAATCAAAGTTGACAAAACATAAATTAAGCCACGGCAAGCCGTGGCTTTTTTATTGCTTTATTATTTTCTATTGTTTTATTTCAATACAATAATTTTCTTTGTTTTGCCCCATCTATCTTACATAAGGCTTTGACCTTGATCAACGTCATCTATGACATACAATATTTCTGTTTCTGCGCCCGTCATTGCATCAATATATATGAAATATGTGCCCTCCATTTCACATTGATATTCATAGCACAATGTTTCCTTTTGTCCCCCGCCCTCGGGGATAAGAGCAAGCCTACCATCGGTTATAGGTTGCACAGACAGCCCCTTTCTTGCCTCCGCCTCATCAATCATAGGCTTTCCTAGATTTCTTCTGCGATGATTATATGCATGGTGTGCGCTGTCAAATCCAATGACTTGTCCGCTTTCGTTGTCAATCTTCACCTTCACAAGGTCAGGGTACAATATTATCCCCTCCTCAACGGGAGCAAGGTTGACATATGTGTGGCCATGGGCTGTTGCGCTCCAAACAACTCGCATATTCTTATATCCCATTTGCTTTGCAAATGCAACGGCTGTTTCGCCCCCATTTTTTGCCACCTTTCCAGCTCCCTCTCTGTCCTCTGTCAAAGAGAAGTTTATCACTCTACCGCCAGCACTAGACAATTGTATAAAAGCCTTCCTTCCTTCTAGTGTAAAGGAATAGTTTTCTGTGGCAATTCTTCCGTCAAATCTGCCGATATATTCAATGTCTGTTGCCTTTTCAAACAAGGTTTTCACTATTTTCTCGCCCTTTGCTTTATCTATCTCCTCAAGTCCTTCAAGACCTTTGGCAGTCACCACCTCAAGGCTGTCTGAAAATGGTCCGTCATATATCATTTGCGGATAGTTAAAGTCAGGCTCAGAAAAGGCGGAAAATGCCTTTGAAAACTCTCCTATCACTCCGTTGTCCTGTATGAATAATTTGCCTTCATTAAGTTCTCCATTTATTTTCTGCAAGGAGTCTTTCAGCTTGCTTGCCAAAGGGCGCATTTTTTCAAGAGTGTTTCTGTCCTTTTCTGTCAATTGCTCCCCTCTCGACAATTTGCTTGCCAAGTGCAAGGAGTAGTCGCCCAGCTGATTGACAAACTTTACTGCTGTACGAATCCCCTCATCATTGTTGCCAAAAGTTGCAAGATATTCCTCTGCCAATGTAGATGAGCACCAAATGTCATAAAGCAACGCCTCTTGTTTCTCCCTTGACCTTGCAACAGTCAACTTGTGGAGAGTTGCGTCCATATCATTGACGCCGTCCAACAGGCTGTAATAGGCCCTAGAATAAACACTTTCCATTTGGTTTTGATAAGTCATCTGCCTTTCAAGCTTTTGTTGGCTGAAATGCAAAGCAACACTAAGTCCCACAATAGCTCCAACTCCAAGAGCGTGTATGATTGCCATACAAAGCCCATACACAACACCTTTTCTTGAATGATGATATCGTCCTTGGTGGTTATTGCAATATCTTTCTTGATTATTGCTTTGGTTTATATCTTTATTTTCACTATATATATCGTCAATTCTCATATTCACCTCAACAAAATGCGTGGTTGCCGATTGAAAGTTTCACCGGCCTTGACAGCATCCACTTGTTGGTTGCTGTCTTTGGATTGTAATAATACAGGCAACCATAGGTTGGATCCCATCCGTTCAATGCGTCTTGAGCAGCGTTCTTTGCCGTTGCATTGGGAGTGAGATTAATTTGCCCGTCCGCAACACAGTCAAATGCGCCCGATTGATATATGACACCTGCAATAGTGTTGGGGAAGGATGCGGACTTGACTCTATTGAGCACAACCGCTGCAACTGCCACCTGTCCTGTGTAAGGCTCTCCCCTCGCCTCTCCATATATGACTCTGGCAAGGAGATTAAGGTCAGATGATGAAACTCCACCCGATGAGGATGTTGTCCCCGACAAGCGTATGCCTATTGCAGATGCGGTCTTTGCACCCACTATGCCATCTGCCACCAAACCATTTCTCTTTTGAAACAGTTTGACTGCGCTGACAGTTTGACTGCCGTAAATACCATCAACTGCACCCTTGTAATATCCCCATGTTTTCAACCTAGTCTGCACCGTCTTGACATCCGAGCCACGACTGCCATTTTTCAGCACCGAAGCATCTGCAAGTCCCATATGGGGAGATGATGTCAAAACCACACCCGAAAGCATGGCTGTAAACAATATCACAAAGGCGACAGAAAGAATTGTAATCACAAATTTTTTCTTTTTCATATTCACCTCCTGCTTATTTTGTTTCAAGGCAAAATTTTTATGCGACAAATGATTATTTTGAGGGACAAAGGCAATAATAAGGATATGAAAAATCAACTGTTGACTATTGTTGCAATATTCCTTCTTGCGGTGTTTGCCATTATGCTCACCGCCTGCGATTTGTTTCCTGTCGCCACTCCCGATAGTATATTTGACAGCGTTGTTAGAATACATATCCGCGCCAACTCAAACAGCGATATTGACCAAGCCATCAAGCTTAAAGTACGTGACCAAATCACCGCATATCTAGGCGATATTCTCATAGAGTGCGAGGATAAAAAGCAAGCTCTTGAAAAGATTATTAAAAGCAAGTCAAAGCTGACTGAAATTGCAGACAACATACTTAACACAAACAATTTCACATACAAAAGTGCCGTTTCGGTTGAAAAGTCATATTTTCCTCAGCGAGAATATGACGGATATACATTCCCCGAGGGTGAGTATGATGCTCTCATAATTGAACTAGGCTCAGGGGAGGGTGACAACTGGTGGTGCGTGGCTTTTCCGCCCTTGTGTTTTGTGCCCAACGAAGGGGATGGCGAGATTGTGTACAAGTCTTGGGTGAAGGAAATCCTTGATGAAATCTTTGGCAAATAGCCGAGGCTGACAACATCTAGCTATAAATTTGAATTATAATTTGAAAGGAGAAAATATGAAAGTTTTAAGAGAAATCGTACGCAACACAGAGATGGGCATTCAGTCCATCACAAACCTTATGTCTTACATTGAAAATGAGGACTTTAAGACAATGGTCACCAATCAACAAGATGACCTAAGAAATTTTTATAACCGTGCTCTCAACAACCTTGACTGCAAGGAGCAAGAACAGGCGAAAAGCGGGTTCTTTGAAAAGACAATGCTCAAAGCAGGAGTCAGCATGAATGCAATGTTCAACAACAATCTTTCACACATTGCAGAGATGCTCATTGACGGATATATTATGGGCATAAATAGCGTGCAAAAATGTATCAATGAATTGAAAAAGGACGGCGCAAATATGCCGTCCATAGCAGGTGAAATTGTTGATTTTTATGACAAGTGTATTGCTACACTTCGTGAGTATCTCTAATCAAAAACCACGATGAAGATATTATACGCCGTTGCGCTGGCAATGGTGTATATATCAAAATCAGTGCTCTTTGTATAGCTTGCAATCAAAAGGCGCAGTCCGTTGACTGTGTTGCACACAGATGTTGACACCTTGATTTCAAGCATAGCGCCGTTATCCTTGGCATAATTGACTGCCATGTCAAGCTCTTTGCTTCCATTGATGTTTTTCTTGTCGATGTACAAGTCAAAGTCCGCATCACCATTTTCCACAACAGTTCTAGCATAGTAATCAAACACAGAATTGCAGACGGGATTATATGATGCAGGGTCTGCAAAGTGAGTGCCAGCAACATATGCATCTGTCACAAGGAAGTATTGCTTGTTCAGTCGCTCGGTGCGATCTCCTACGCTACTTCTATCCGACCAAGTTGTGTCGCATATATACCACTCTTTCTTGCTGTCACCATTGGCATCAATGAGAACCTTATTCCAAGCGTGACGTTCTTTTATGCCGTTGACCTCTGAGCTTCCTGTGACACGGATTGCTTTGATGTCCTCAACTCCGCAAAGAGCCACAAACGCCTTTGCTCTGCCGTCACAAACTGCTTGACCATATCCCTCGCCGTCAGCATCTGTGAACACACCTTCAAGGGAGAATGCGTTATATTTGAGGCTTTCATGCTCTTCAAGAGGCGCATCTACGATGGCATAGTCATAATCAACAGTCTGGGCAATCCACTCATAAATTATGAGTGTCTTTGTATAGTCAGACATTTCATCCGTCATAAAGTCCAAAGCGACTTGGCGGATTTTTTCATACAACCCTTTCATCTTTTGACTTTCAAGACTATTATCAAACTTAGGTCTATAACCCCAGCCAAGAACTCTATACAGCATTTGACTATTCTTGATAGGTTCGGGGTAAATGGTATTGTCATCTATGGGCAATGAAGTGCGTTTTTTGCTGTCATCAAGCTTGGTGTAGTGCACCAATGCAGATTCCTCTTGCTTCACATTCTCCGCAGGAGAATAGTTTGCCTCAGGCGCCATAAATCTTGATGAGTCTGTGACGTACAAGATATAGTCTGAACGCTCCCCTGTCACCTCGTTTTCACTCCAACTTCTATTGATTGAAATCAAGCCAGACTCATCAACCGTATCCAAGGTGTCAAGCAAAGGTTGATCATCGTTGTCTGCAATAAAGTCAAATGTACTTGCTGTCGCAAATGGGAATCCGTTTTCTCTCACACCGCTTCCGCTGACGTATGTTCTTCTCGTAGAGAAAGCATATTGCACAAGTCTGTTCAAGTCGGTTTGGTCGGTGATATATGTGTTTTCAACGCCGTCTTCCCACACAAAGACTGCATTCATATATTGCTCATATTTCTGTTTGTCTGCTTCCGTGAATGCAAACACAACAATGTTTTTGCTTTCAACTCTGTCAACAACCGCCTTTATGATTGTTTCGCCATATTGAGGCTCAAAGGTGACTATCCTGTCCGTATCAGACAAAACTCTTTCACCATTCTTATCTCTCACAATCCACTTGACGGGAGATGTATAGTCTGTTTCTCCCACAGGATTGGTTGACAATGACAAAGTGATTTCATCACGATTTTCGCTTTCCACCAATTGGAAATATTGTGTCAGCACACCTGTGCCAAAAGCCTCTGCTCCGCCGGTGAGAGCAATATCAACACTTGCCACCGCAGAGTAGCCCTCAATGACTACAATAGACACCGAGTGGTTTACAGCACTTTCGCCATAGCTGAGTGTCAGTTGAATTTCGTATGTACCCACGGCTGATGGAGTGAATACATAGCTTTCATCGTTGCAAACAACATATGGATTGTCGCCAACAGTCCATGCAATATCCACAACTGCATCACTTGGCAATGCGCTCTTATTCCAGCGGGCATAAAGAGCAACTGGTGACAAATCGTCTATTTCCTCTTGAATGGTTCCATCAATTATATGATGAGTGCTTGAAAGCAACTGACTATCAAGAATTTTGTTGGAATATTCAAGGGTGATGGTGATCTTTTGGGCGCATTCGACACCATTGGCGGTGACGCCAATTTCATAAGCCTTGTTTGTATATTCCTCAAAAACATATGAAAGCATATAGCTGGCGCCAATTTGTATTGTGTTGGAATCAACGGTCAAATACCACTTGTATTCAATATTTTCGGGTGCGCCAGTATTGACAACAGCTGAAAGCGCAATCTCATCGCCTACAACGGCAATATAATTGCCGTCACTTCCCCTTTTCAAGCCATAGGACGGAGCAATCTCAACAGACGTAACCTGAGGTGCAGGAGGTTTGAGGTTGTCAATAATGGCATCAACAAGATTGCATGCAGAAAAAGTGACTGCAACAAGTGCAACCATCACAGCAATCAATATTCCGTTGATGACATTTCTTTTCATCCAAAAAACCTCGTGCGCAAGAGCGCCTGCGCAGTATTACGCATACGTATTAATACTAACTTATTTGTGTCCTCTTGTCAAGATTGAAAGTCTGTGCTAAAATATGGATATGGACAACGGACTTTTTTCACTCAACACACCCATATCAACAGAAGATGCTTTGAAAATGCATCCTATGACCTTGGCATTCATTGGCGATGCTGTCCAATCATTGTACGCTCGCACAAGAATATCCCTTTCATCATCCTCAAAAACAGGCATACTCCACAAAGAGGTGACAAAGGTGGTTAAGGCTGTTCATCAAGCATTGGTGGCAGAAAGGCTTATGAGTGAGTTTGACGAGGTTGAGGCAGACGTGTTCCGCCGTGCAAGAAATTGCCAAATTCAGACCTCAACCAAACACGCCGACAGAAGTGAATATCGCAGAGCAAGTGGCTTTGAAGCTGTGCTCGGCTATCTCTATATGACAGGACAAAATGACAGACTTTCAAGCTTTCTTGAAAAGTCCTTTGAGGAATAAATTATGATTATCTACGGAAGAAACCCAGTGAAGGAAGCCTATCGTGCAGGCAAGACAATTGAAAAACTCTATTTGCCCAAGGGCGCACCAGACCCCGTGCTTTCACCCATTTACAAAATGGCAAAGGAAAAGCGCACAGTCATCTCATACGTTGACAAGTTCACCATGGACAAGCTCAGCGAGGGTGGCAATCACCAAGGTGTCCTTGCACAAATCACCGACTTTGACTACTGCACAGTAGAGGACATTCTCGCCCTTGCAAAGGAAAAGGAAGAGGATCTTCTCATTGTCCTCCTTGACGGCATCACCGACCCTCACAATTTGGGCGCAATCGTCCGTAGTGCAGAGTGCTTTGGCGCACATGGTATTGTCATTCCCAAGCACAGAAGCGTAGGCGTAAATGACACGGTTGTCAAAGTGGCAAGTGGCGCAACCGAGCATATGCTCATTGCAAAGGTCACCAACATAAACGATACAATAAGAATGCTCAAAGAGCACAATGTGTGGGTTTATGCAACAGATTTTGACGGTAAAGCCCCCAAATCTGCCAACTTGACAGGAAATACAGCAATCGTCATCGGAAGCGAAGGTGAAGGAATCAAAAAACTGACAAAAGAACTTTGCGATGACACTCTCACCATTCCCGAATACGGCAAAATCAACTCACTCAACGCCTCTGTTGCAACGGGCATCATTCTTTATGAGGTTGTAAGACAAAGACATTGATATGGACGTGCAAAAGACCATTCTCCTCGCCAAGCAGGGCGATTTGACCGCCCAGGAAGATATCCTTCTCTACTTTGACAAGGAAATCTTTGACGTGGCCTCTGGCTATAAAAATATTGAAGGCTATGGCGTGGAAGATTTGGTGCAGGAGGGCAAGATTCTCCTCACAAGGCTCATTGCAGTCTATGACGAAAACAAAGGGCCATTTGGCGCTCTGCTCCGCACAGCACTCAACAACAAGTTTGTTGATATGACAAGAAAGAGAGTGCCTGTGACGGTGTCAATAACCGGCAGAACAAAAGAGGAAATGGAAGCGCAGGAATTTATCTCCACTCTGCCCTCTGACGATCCGTCCCCCTTTGACGTGCTCAATCGTATGGACGAGATGAAAGCCTTCTACAAATCTCTTGAGGAGCTTCTCTCTCCCGACCAATATTCAGTCATGTGCCTATATCTGCAAAACTACTCCTACAAGGAAATCGCAGACAAGCTGGGGCTGACAGCCAAGAAAGTTGACAACCTCATATTGGCAAGCAAAAAGAAAATCAAAAACAGCAATATGCTGAAATAAAACAGGGCGAAAACACAATGATTATAGTTGAACATTTGACAAAAATATACAAAAGCAAAGGCAAAAAAGGTCTTTCCTGTGTTGCCCTCAATGATGTGTCTTGCGTATTTCCTGATTCTGGAATGATTTTTATTCTTGGCAAAAGTGGCAGTGGAAAGAGTACTCTGCTCAACTTGCTTGGCGGATTGGACACCCTAACAAGTGGAGATATCATTGTCAATGGCAACAGGCTTGGCAGTTGCAATGAAGAAGACTGCTCAAATTTCAGAAACTCTTTTGTAGGTTTTATTTTTCAAGATTTTTGTTTGATTGAAAGTTTTTCTGTGAAAGAAAACATCTTATTTTCAACCGACCTTAAAAACAATTCAAGCGAAGAAAGACTTTTGGAGGTCGCTGAGCAACTGGACATTACTGACCTGCTTGATAGAATGCCCAACGAACTCAGTGGCGGTCAACGTCAAAGAGTGGCAATTGCGCGTGCAATCATCAAAAATCCCACAATGATACTGGCAGATGAACCCACTGGCAATCTTGACAGCACAAGCGCAAAGCAGGTTTTGGAAACCCTCAAAAGCATATCCAAAGACAACCTTGTCATTCTTGTATCGCACAACCCTGACGATGCCTATAAATATGGTGACCGCATAATCTGTATTGCAGACGGACAAATTGTCAGCGACGTTGATCGCAACGACCAGTCTATCACTGAAGTTGTTTTTGCCGACAATGAGATTATCATACCCGACAAAAAGCGTTTGAGTGAATGCGAGTTGGAACAAATCAACCTTCGCATCAAAAAAGGTGACGTAACTCTCAAACAATCTCCACCGCTTTTCAAAGAAACAGCGCCATTGGATAGCCAAGTCAACAATACTATTCCTACGTCATTTTCAAAAGCAAAGCTGAAGCCATCAAGAGCTCTTGGAATTTCCTATTCTTTCTTGAAAAAGAAGATATTTAGTTTTATCTTCTCCACACTTATGGTTTCGATTATCGTCATTATGTTTGGCTTGTGCCAGCTGTTTGCTGCATTTAGTGAAGAAGATGTATTAAACTCTAATTCCAGTATCGCCAACGAAGACGTTTTTGTTATGCAAAAGGGCTATGTAAACCCTTCTCTAAACGACAGGATATTCACAGACTCAATCATAAGCATATCCAATGATGATATCCAATCTTTCTACGATAATGGTTATGATGGCAAGATATACAAGCTGTACAACTATGGTTTGGCAACATCAACCGATATATACGATTTGGAGTTGGAACTGTACACCAGCAACAACAATTTATACAAATCAATATTTGCACTTGAAAATCGTGGCGTTCTTGTGTGTGATGAGGATTTTCTCAAAAAGCACTTTGGAAAAGATGGCGAACTGGATTATGTCATTAAGTCAACCGATCAACATCCTGGCGGTGTAATTATCACCGACTACTTGGCAGATGCAATATTGTACTATCAATCAAGTCAATACAAAACATATCGAGACATAGTGACAGGTTCATATATTGAACGCGCACATGTAAATGCAATCATTGATACAGGCTATAAAGAAAAGTTTAAAGATATGCTTTTGGAATTTGTCCGCCTATCATCCAACAACACCATGGACGGCATAACAAAGTTGCAAGAACTGACAGCCAGCGAAGAATACATACAAATGATTGAGTATGTTGACACATATCTCAACATTGGATACAGTCTGAACCCAAATTTCATAGAAGATTCCATTGATGTGGATTGCAGAATGTTTGCAAGAATATTCGATGTGGAACTACAATCTTCAACAAATTCAATTTTTAAGACTGATCTTATAGGATATTACGGCAAAACCCGAGGTCGTGTTCTTGAAAAAGGCCAAATGTATATTCCTACCACAATCTACAATGATTTGTTTGGCACTTCATTGAGTGATGAACAAGACCCCAATTTTGTCCCTCAAACTATTACCTTGAAAAAATATGCGAAATCTTATACCACAGGCGACAACACGTCTCTCTATGAAATGGAGTTTGCCGTTGTTGGTGTCATCGACAAGCCATATGCATTGCTTTCAGACGAAGATGTGGATTTCTTCCGCACCCAAGATATAATCCCATATGCTCTTTACTTTGACAATACGGCAAAGATGGGCAATATAAACACCATAGGCAAGGAACATAACTTTGTTGCAAAATCAGGCTTTTTTAAGGCATTGTCCTCAATTTCTGAAACTGTGGCAGTTTTCAAAGACATCTTCCTTTTGATATCCATTTGCTTGTGCACAACAGGAACAATGGTTCTGATTTCCTTTGGTTTTTCAAACATCAGAAAACGCCTCTATGAAATCGGTGTTATGCGTGCTCTCGGCACAAGATTGAGCGACTTATCGTGGATTTTCATCCTACAAATGCTTTTTGCGGGACTGATCATCTGTTTGATATCTTCAATAGGCCTTTTTGTTGCCGTTGATATATCAAACAATATTTTAAGCGAAAGCTTTATGGTATTGCTTCAAAATTCAGCCCTAAAAGACTTCAAGATTATCACATTCAAGTCTGCTGCCCTTATGATTGACATAGCCGTTGTAATTGCAATAACAATTGTATCTGCGCTTGTGCCAATCCTCACAATCCGCAATATAAAGCCAATGAAGATAATTCGCGCCAAAGAGTAACTTGCGCGACAACCGAACAACAGAAAACGCACTCAAACGAGTGCGTTTTTTAGTGGATTCTCGCTTCGCTACGTTGAATTGAAAATAAATTTTCATGAATTGGTGCTATGCATCATAAATTGTCCTGCGGACGTGAATTGTGCCTTTGGCACGTT
>JAEIGA010012393.1_pt1 | contig 12946 bp, 14 predicted proteins | sample 9270691 | NCBI WGS metagenome assembly JAEIGA01 (sample SAMN17057246, study PRJNA624740) | gut metagenome | biome: biome; isolation source: fecal sample | host: Bos grunniens | place: China: Xizang | collected 2019 | reverse complement strand
GCTACTGTACCCAGTAATGCAAAATTTACTGATACAAATACATGGAGAGGTATTACTGATTCTTATAGTGGTACTGACTCCACTATTAGTCTGTCACAAAAAGGCGGAAAAGCATTGTACGATGCACTTGTTAATGGTTATGCATCTTCTGCAGGTAATGCAGATACTTTAGATAATTATCATGCAAGTAGTTTTGGGATTTGGAGAGGAAATGTTCAGACTGACCCAGAAGCAGATGATACTACTTATACAACAACAGCAGATTTTTTAAAGCAAATACATACACGTACTTCTATTTTTAATAGTAATTTTAGCGCTTTTAGAGGTTCCTGGTATTATGTTGGAAATGTAAACTATGATACTGGTGTGGGATCATTAGAAATGGCTGGAACTGCAGTATTAAATATTTCAGGAAATTGTACTAATGATGTTAACTATAAAAGTTTAATGTTTTTAGATAGAAATGGAGAATTATTTTCTTATGTTAGTCAAGAGTCTGGTGTTGCTACTTGGTCTAAATATGCTAAAAGTTCTGAAATTAAAAATGCAACTATTACAATAAAACAGGCAGGTACATCAAAAGGGTCTTTTACATTAAATCAGAGTAGTAATGTTACTATTGAATTAACTGATTCTAATACAAATACAACATACTCTGCTGGTTCGGGTTTAAGTTTATCTGGAACAACATTTAATCATGCTTCTAGTGTTACAGCTGGTACAGCTGGTACATCAAGTGCGACTTCTGGATCTACGCTAGCTGTTCCTTATGTAACTGTAAACGCTACAGGACATATCACTGGATATGGAACACATACCCATACAATCTCAGGTTTTGCTGCAAGTAGTCATAGTCACTCCACATATGTTCTTAAAGCCGGTGATGTAATGACAGGCCCTTTAAGATTTGAAAGACCTACTACATCTAATAATAATTATAATGAAGGTGCTAGATTCAATTTAGGAGGGGCTGGTAGTTGGGCAGGATTTACAATAGGTAATGCTGCAGGAAGTACTGAAGGTAATTCAGAAGGAGCATATGCATTCTTAGTTAATAATAAAAAATTTTATATTAGACATAAGGATACAGAATTTTTAACAGTAGATACTAGTAAAAATATTTTATGGAATCCTGGATTATTTGCTATCGTTACTGGACAAACTGAATGTGGAATTAGATTTAGAATAGCATCGAGTTCTGGTGATTTTGTAGGAAGATATAGTAGTTATGTTTCACTATTTAATGCAAATAATCCATACAGTGAAGTTAAAATACATGATTCTAATAATGAAGTAACTGTAGGTATATATAATCAAAAAAATCGATTTATTGTTAATGGTATAGGAAATGCTGCAGGATATTATTCCCAAATATATGCTGCATCTCCTAATGAAGCATCTATTACATTTAGTAATAGCTCCTTACAATCTGATGCTAATTTCTTTACCGTCGGAATGACTCACTCAGATAATTTATTCTGGGTTCATTCGGGAAAGAAAGCAGGAAGAATTTTAACAGGAAATGGAAGTGGGTATATTAACATTCCAAATAGATTGGCAATAGGAACAACGTCTGCACCTAGTTATCCACTACAAGTATCAGGCGAGGGATACTTTAGTAATACTCTATACATAAATAAATCTTCTACCGCATGTGCATTATCCCTAGTACACACTAGCAGCTCTTATTCATGGTGTTGGCAAAGATTTGTCTCAAATAATCAAGAATGGCATATTGGAGTATGTAGTGATAGTTCTTCTGGAACTAATAGATTAAATGCAGGTGCATTTGAGATTAGAGGAAGAGGTCAAAGTGATGAGGGAATTTTTATCAGACAAGAAACTTCTTCTCATGGTAAATTAGTTGTTGCAAATAATTCGAATACGGAAACTTCAATCGGATACTTAAATACAAATCATTCTAATACATATCCAGTTTGGACAGTAGGGTGTGGTATTGGTACTGGAGTTAGATCTTTCGGCTGGTGGTATCAACCTGCTAATGGATCTGGAGGAGCTTGTAAAATGTATTTAGGTGAAAGTGGAGACCTACATATTACAACTCTATATATTGGATCAGATGCGATTACTTTCACAACATAAAAAAAAATAAAATAAAAGAGAGCGTATGCTCTCTTTTATTTTTATCCATAAATTTGTTTGATAAATTCTTCTAAATCAGGTAATGTATTATTATTTACACATCTGACTACTCCATCAATCCAAAATTTTCTAAGATCTTTTTCAGTAGCTATTCTTCCCATCATGTATTTTAACATCACTACACTAGGTTCAATGTGTCCTTTTCTTTCGTTCTTAATCAATCTTCGAGACATTTCTTCAGTTCCTATACTATCACGAACACAATCACATACTATTTGAGTAAGACACATAATTGCTTTTACATCAGAAAATCTTGCTCCAGCCTCAACCAGAAGTCTACTTGTTACATCTAAAATCTCCCGAATATTAGAATACATAGGTGAAACTGTAAATTCCCACTTTTTTACATGTTTACAGGAACATACTTTTGTGTAAGATTCAGGAGTATCCTCAATCTCTAAAGATTGTTCAAAATCTGGAAATCCCGGTCCTATAATAGATTCACCAGAAAATGTAATTTTTAATTGCCTCTTTTTCATCCTTTTCTAATTTCAATATTTTCATCAATCTTATCATCAGTTATTCCTGGTTTATTCCAGAAAATAGCAACCATATTATCTTCATCTGCATCTAGGTTAACTACACCTGGATATTTATGAACTATATACTTCTGGTATTTACAATGACCGTGAATACTGAAAATATTTTTATAATTTTTCTTATAGATCTTACTAGAAAAAGACCTATCATAATTTTCCATATCTCGGTTACCATAAGTTAAGTTACCAATCAGATAAAACCAAAGTTGTGAGAAATTCCTAAGTCCTCCATGAGTACAAATAAATGTCTGAGATCCTCGTTCAATTATTAAATACTCTTGAAGATACATATTTAAATATCTCAAAACTTCAATCATATCATCTTTTTCAGGATCATATTCTGTTTGTGTAGTTTTAGAAAAATCTGTACAAAGATTCTTGAAGAAACCTTCACCTGCTAATTTTGGATATTTATATAAACCACAAAATCTTCTAAGATGCATTTCATGATTTCCTTCCACTAAGAATACTTTATTCGGATACCTTCTTTTCAGATATAATACACGTTCTAATACTTTTCTTGGTGCTGTTCCTCTATCAATATAATCACCATGAAAAACAAGAATTCTATTATCTCCCGGTTCTATATCTTGAATCAAATCATAAGCGCCGTGAATATCGCCTATATGTACAATTTCCGTATCTTCAGGTATACTGATTCGATATTCTTTTGTAGTTTCCTCTTCTTTTAAAATCTTTTCTAAATCCTCCATTTTATCAATATCAGGATAAGGAGATCTAGGAGAATTCATAAAAGTATTAAAATAAATCTGTACCTTTTCCATTAATTCTTCTGAACTTTCTGGAATATACGGATACTCTTCTTTAGGATTTGAAACACGTTTCTTCCACTCAAGAATATCTTTATGACTAATTGGAAAAACTTTCTGATATATTTTATAATTATATACATCAGCAAAGGCTTCTAATTTTTTAATATCTTTATTTTTCAGATTTTCTGCATCAACTACTACCAAACAGCCCTTTCTCATTTTATTATCAATCGTCTCAAGAAATTTATAGCAAATTTCTCGATTATCTAATCTTGTAATTTTAGGGCCATATTTATCTGTATCCTCTAATGATCCATACATCTTTTTAATTGAATCAATAGAGACTACATATTTTTCGATCTTTTCTTCTTTAATCCAATTCTTTCTCTCGATACTACATGTATCTATTCCTCTTAATATAAGTAATGCTTTCATAATATTAGTTATTTCCCAATGACATCTTCATAGAATTATTAAATGTTTCATTTAATTGGAAAAATGATTCCATTGCTGATTTAACATTTAAATTACTATTAAAACATGGGATTCCATATCTGTTGCAATAATATTTAATTGTTGAATAAGATGCATATTCAATTGGACATCGGATAATAGTTTTATTTGGATTACCTGCTGCTAACTGTCCACAAATAATTCCCAAAGAAAACAATGGTGCGGGAGATTGTGACTTCTTCAAGAAATTAAAGAAACATGCTTGGGCCTGCTCCATACTATTTAACTTCCAATCATTTACATTTACAAACTCTTGATTTTTTAGATCTGGCGTAGGATTTTGTGCTTTATATCTTGGATTAAATACAAGAAATCTAAACTTCTTATATCTTTCATCACCTGTTTGTGGATTACATAAATTAGAAAGCCCGTTAATGAATTTTTGAGTCCAATCAAGATTGTCATTCACACTCATAGATCCATCCAAATAAATGGATAAACAGCTATTTAACATTTCTTCTGTTGCTACATCCCCAACATTAAGTACGATTAAATTATTATGTATCTGTTGCATAGTTCTTAATTTTTACATTTAATAGGGAACTATGTTAAAATAAAGAACAAAAAGTGGGAAATTATTTCCCACTTGTTACTAAATATAGTAAAGCATCTTCTTCTGAATTAAATAGATCAGGTAAGCATTTTTTATTATCTCTATCATGTATAAGATAAAGTTTATTAAATTTAATAATAACTTTATCCCCTTCACCTATTCTTTTTTCAAACATATACTCTTCCCAATAATAGGTTGAATTATCAATATTAAGAAGATATATTGGAACTGACATACTTGAATCTTTTTCGGATGGTTCATAATGTATAGATTCAATTCTAGCTATTGATCCACCATATTCTTCTTCCATACTTGAAGTAAACCAATACCCTGCTGAAGGATTTTCACTTTCACTTAATGAATATCCATCTGATAATTTCGGGTTTAGTTCTCTAATTAGAACATAGTTACCAATTTTATATTTTGCTCGAACGTGATTGTATATCTCTTTCTGCATCTTCTTTTGAATTATAAAGTTCTGGAATACATTTATTATTAAAATCCGAAATAATATAAAATTCACCAAAAGATAAAATATTATATTTATTACCAAGCCTAGCTACTGGTTTATCCTCAAACATATAATCTTCCCATACATAATCATAATCGTAATCGTCCGTATCAACAATATTACCATCTATATTAAATAGAATTACTCTATAGCTACCATTATTATTATTAACTTTAATAATAAGCATAATAGCCCCACAAAAAATATTCATCTCTTCTGTAAAGTTGTAAGAAGCGCTAAAGTTTTCACCAATCACATCACCATCTTTATCTTTATATTTATTCCACCAATCTATTGATTTAACTCTCACTAAATCCCACTTTTTAAATCTATTCGACTTTCCCATAATTTTTAATTATATAATCTTTAATTTCTTCAGGACTTGAAAAAAATTCTGGAATAGCATGTCCAGTTACTCTACAAATCCCTAATAAAAAATCTCCAAAAATTGCTATATCATAATCATCTATACTAGATGAAAATATATCATTATTTACAAAATTATGGACAACTTCAAAAAAACTTGAATCCCATCCATAAAGAGAATCATCTATATCTATCATAAATATTTCAGATCCGGGATAATGAAGCTCTCCAAGGATTGTCGCTTCTTTTTCACAAAAAGATAACATATTTCTCGTAACTTGATACTGTCGCCCTCCGTTAGGATCGTCATTACTAAATACCCATACATCTTTTATCTTATCATAGTAACTACAATTAGACTCAAACCAATTTTGATCTTTAATTTTTATTTTAGTTCCAGGTATTATCATATCTGCTGTATGTTTACAGTTATACTGATTACTACTAAATTTGAATGGGGTAGAAAGATTTTCTGGCGATATCATAATAAATATATTTTTCAGCTTGTTCTATAGTTTCAAATATTTTGCAAATACAAGTATTACTTATATAATCATATATTACATATTGCTCTATTTCTAAAATTTTTAATATTTTAAAAGCATAAGAAAACATCATAAAATCCCAACAGAATTCAGATTTACTGTAACCTCTAGTTTCACTTTTAAGTTTAATATAGAAATAATCTGAATAAGTAGAATTACCTATTTCACTTATCTCATCGGCTTCTCCTGCTCTTTCTTTCATGATATCAGTAACATTTCTTGTAGGATATTGTGATCTCATCTCTTCTGCTGATGCAAGAATAACTATATCACCTACTTCAGCAAATTTCCAAGGATCATATACTCCATTATCATCCGATTCACTAGATAAATAGAAGGTTGGTCTAAATGACCAACCTTCTATTAAATTTCCTATAAGTTCTAAATACAAATCACCAAATTTTACTAGCTTCATCTGTTAATTTAATTATTATAATAATCTTAATTAGAGTCATTTATCACATATAAGAGAATGATCCGTTATCATAGAAGCTGTAGCTTCTTCAGGAGTATTATAAAATTCTGGGAAAATTATTTTATCTTTTGTATCAACTTTTACATAAAATTCACCAAATTTAAAAACATCATCATAATTAGATTTCCCTTCACCTACTTCAATCATACCGATAGTCCATCCCCAATTTCCACCATCAATATCAATAGAAAAATGTGTATCTGAAAAATAATTAGTAATAATTGCCTCTCTTCCACAATATTTTTTCATGTCTGAAACAAAAGTATTTCCTTCTGTTGTAACACCACCTCCACTGCAATTATCCCTATACCACTCTAATGATTTGATTCTAACTTTATCACCTTTCTTTAAAATTCCCATAGTCTTATTAATTTAATAGTGCTTCTTCTCTTGTGTTAAAAAATTCTGGAAAAACTGTTTTATCTTCTGTATTAACTTTTACATAAAGATCACCAAATTGATATACTTCAAAATATTTTTCAGAACTTGACAATACTTCTTCAAACATTTCATCAGTCCATCCCCAACTTTCTGTATCAATATCTAAAATATAATTAGGATGACCTCTATGTTGGAAAATTTCAGTTATTGTTGCCTCACGTCCCAAATATTTTACCATATCAGAAACAAAATCATTACCCTTAAGTTTTATACTGCCTGAATAAATATCTTTTTCCATGCTACTATACCACTTATAGGATTTGATTTTTACTTTATCACCTTTTTCAAAAGTCCTTTTTTCCATAATATCAAATTATTTTGATGATAGTAACGCATCCTGTTTAGTATAATAAAAGTCTGGGTATATAGTTTTATTTTTGTGATTTACTCTAACAAATAAATCACCAAATTTATATATATCAAAGTCTACTAATTTTGGATCAAAATCACTTCCAGTATTTGGATTTAAAAGAGTTGAACATGGCCACCAAAAATTAAGATCCTCATAACTATCATCACTCATTTTAAGTTTACATGTATTATCACTCTCATCAAAAAACAATACTTCTAATGTTTTTCCACAAAAATTAAGCATTTCCTCAGTAATTACACATGGCTCTATTATAAGAGCACCGTCATCAAGTATAGCAATAGATTCAATTTCTTCTCTAGACTTAATTTTTACGTAACTAGCCATATTTAAAAATCTTTATAAAGTACAACTGTATAATAACTTTCATCCTTAATTAAAGATGTTCCTTTTTCCTTAACAAATCTTTCCATTGCATCATTTACATACGATGGAATGATTTGATCTCTTGGAATATCAGTATGATATCTAACCTTTTCAGGAACTTCATCAAGTTTATCTAAGATTCTTAAAATACTATGAGCATTACCGGACAATGAAATAGCATTATCATCGACCTGTCTCATATCACATGCGTCCTGATAAGTAGTACCAACAAGCATATCAAATACAAGTTTAATACCGATTTTATCATAACACCAATCAGTAAAATGATGTTTACAGAAACCGAGAATTTCCCAAAGTTTTTCAACTGGAATATAAGATGTACAAGAATCGTGTACAGTAATGATAGATCTAATACAGAAACCCTCTTTCTTTGCTTGTCTCATTACATTATAGAATGATGCAGTCATTGCAACAGAAGTACCACCTTGAATCGGCAAATTTACTGCATGTCTTTCAACACGAGCTTTTGTTCCTCTATCAAGTCTACCATCACTATGATAAAGATATTTATAATCTGGAGAATACATGATATCTCCGAAGAAAGTATTTACTCGACCATTATTATCAAATGGGTATTTTTGTTGCGTTTCAATATATTCCTTCAATTTAGGGAATGTTGTAAATACTGATTCAATAATATTGAGGGCTTCTGCTTCTGTACAGTTAAGACTCTCTGCCAATGATTTAGATCCCAATCCGTATAGAATACCTAAGAAAACTGTCTTCATTTTCTTTCTCCAAGTTTTCTTAAATCCTGAATCTGTATCCCAAGGACCGTTGGGTTTATACATTTTACCAGTAAATACATAAATATCTTCATTCTTGATAAACTTATCAATCATATTCGGATCCATACTTTTAAATCCGGCAGATTTTACCTCTGCACTTGAAATATCATAATAAGTTAACAAATATCCCTTAGGAGTAGTTGGTACAGATTTAATATCACTATGACTTACAATTGTATGCCAACCAGATGAGGATCGCTTTGATGTCTTTTGACATATTTCATATTGTGAAAAGACCTTTGATACAGCACCAGGTTCATTTGGATCTGCATGTCTAACTGGATAGAAAATATCTGTATCAATTACACACTTATCTTTGTCCTTAAACATACCTCGAATATAAGTACTAAGAATCTTAGCATGCTTTTTGTATTCGAGATACATTAAACACATTTTTCTCATAAAGAAGAAATTATTTGAAAAATCCAAATCAGAATATGGTGCTCCTAGATAATTAAATTCATTCTTTTTAATATATGAGAAAAAATCTGCTTGTTTAAAGAATCCAGCAAAATCAGCCCAAGTTGATTTTACAGGGTCAGCAATTGATTCTGGAGAGTCTGTTTTATATTTCTTAATCATTAATCCGGTATTTGACCAAAATTCTCCAGCCAAGTTAAACATTTTATCTGGATAAGAATATTGATTCATATCCTTAATTCCTTGTTTGGCCTTCTTTTTGGCTTTATCCCATTCACACCATTCATTCATAAAATGATTAAATGCTTCATCAATTGTCTGAATTCCTAAATTCTTATAGAAAGCCTGTTCATCTTTTAACTGCTGAACACATTCACCAAGTGCACTTAAGAATACGGTCTCTTTTCTATATGCTGCAGTTAATTCAGTTACAATTTCATCATTTTCAATTGGAGATTTACACTTGAAATAAGTATTGCTAATATATTCACAATATTCTTCCAAGCCCCATTCTCTTCCTTCAAAGAAAATTGTATCTGGAACCTCATTAATATTTGGAAGCTGTTTCCATACTTCCATAAATGAATCATATGATTTCTTATACCAAATATATTTTTCTAGTTCTTGGTGACCTTCTCCTAAATCTATAGTATCAAGACCCAAAATTTTTTCAATTTTTGGAGCTACTACGTCAAGAACTTTCTTTTTTCTGCAAATACTATCATCAATTGGACCATAATTTACTGTCCATTGAGTTTTAGATTTAGTCTTCTTTCTTGTAATCTCTCCAGTCTTTTTATTTACAACATCTACTTCTACATAAATAGTTTTTGGTTTATTATAAGAAGTTTCAATTAATGCTTCACGAAGAGCTTCATCAATTTGAAGAATATAATCTGAATATTCAAAACCATATTTGTATAACATAGCTCCTGTATTTAGACCAGTTCTTCCCTCTTCGTTTCCAGTTTCTGGAGTATATATAATTCCAGTATCTAAATTTGTAGATAATAGATTTTTTGTAATATCCATTATATTTCCTTGAAAGAATTCACATCTTTCAAGAAGTAATCTACAAAATGGACTATACGTGTTAATATCATTAGCTTTCTTTCTATGTTCTTCTAATCTCATTTTACAACGAGCCGTACTACAATATGTAATACCATATGTCATCATTTGAAGACAATATTTATCATATTGTAATCTAAATTCTTCATCTTTATACATACCACAAGAGTGAAGAACTGCACCCATTCTAAGATTATCTGAAAATACCTGAATACAGTCTTGAGAATATTTATCTTTACTTTCCAAATGGATCTCCAAAGTCATAAATGCATCTTTCACACAGTAAAATCCTAAGATATCACTAGGAATATTCATAAATGGCTGTCCAAAATACTCAGATATCAATAGCTTAAATTCATCTACATATCCCGGATACATTGAAATAATTTTCTGCCATTCTGGAGTACTTTGATAATTTTCTGGGGTTACTTTTAGAACTTTAGTCAATCCTTTTTTACCTTTTACATTTGGATCTTGGACCGTTTCAAAATACATTTCATCAAAAAGATCTGATAATCTATCGAAATCTGTATCCCAAACAGTTGCTGCCAATACTCTCTGTGCAGTCCACTTAAGAGAATACTTCTTTAAATGAAATGCCTCGATGATATTATAAACACCAGCATCACAGAATTCTAGATCTAGACCAAAAACTCTCCAAGTAGCTTGCTGTTCATATTGAAGGTTATAGGTCCATATATGTTCTTGATGTCTTTGTAAAATTTGTCCAAATCGCCATAAAAAGTCATTATATTGTTCTGGAGTAGATGTTCTTTTGATATCTGAAAAGCTGAAAAATGCTCCATTCTTAAATGTACATAATGCAGCTCCGGTAATTTCATAATAAACATCCATAGGCATACCTGATGCTTCATAGTCAAATCCTAAATCAGTCCCCAATGGAAGATTATAGAAAAAGTCTAAGAAAGGTAATGCCTCTGCATAGGAATGAATCACTCTTTGTTCAAAATATGAAAAATCTCTCTCTTGGCAAAACTCTGGTGCCATAAAACTTTGAACAAGTTGTTGAGTAACTGGTTCTTTTGGAGCTAAAACCTTGATAAATGCCCCACCTTCTATACTCAAACGATATAATTGTGAACAATCAAAATAATTTTCATTACGAATACCAAAGTGATATCTCTCTCTTAACATTTTAAATGCCTCAGAACCTACCACTAAAGCTGCATCAGATTTCCCTATGCTTAAAATCTGATTAATGTCTTGTTCACTCATTCCTCGGATTGCATGAACGTCGTAAATTTCCGTTCCTAATCCTGAACCAAAAAAACTTATCGGACTTACTTCATTTGAGTCCACTAAAACAATTCTTCTGTTCATTGTATAAAATAATTTTATTAATAATTCCACATCCAAGTATAATGTGCACTATCGCAACTTTTATACTTGGACCTTTACACATATAATAAGTTTTGAAAGGAAAAAGAGAAGAGGTTTATAAACCTCTTCTCTTTATTTAGTCTCCTACGTCAATAAAACACTCTGGATCTATTTCCCTAATTTCAGGTTTCCATTTACATGATACTGTCTCAGGAGTAATATCTTTCTCTTCTAGATGTTTACAGAATGCTCCATAAGCCTCTTCCCGACTATTTGCTCTATAATATCTATTGACTATATAAGCCACGCTTTCACCTTTTTCTGAATCTTTTTTCAGAAAATATAGTATATATGCATGAAATAGTTTTGAAGTATCTTGTTCTGATAAAGCAGTCTTATCTATAAAAGATAATTCAAATAGGACTCTATCTTTTATATCATCTACCAGACTTTCTTCATCTGGTAAGTCTTTAATCTCCAGCCACTTCTGAAGTCTCACCTTCAAGTCCCCGAAGCGAAATAAGCGTTTGAACAAATTCATAAATTACCTGATCATGATTAAATGCCCATTCAACACTGTCAATAGATGCTGCATCAAAAAGACGAATTTCATCTACTTCACCTTCTTCTCCGCCTCTTGATACTGTATCAGTATTAATATTGCCCTCAAGAAGTCCCTTAGTTACTTCTTCATAGTCAAGTGCTACCCAAAATCTATGAGTTACATTTTGTTTCTCATCTCCTGGATTGATAGCATCGTTGATGCCCCAAAATTGAAGATCTTCTTTTCTGACCAAAGCACCCGTTTCTTCATATAATTCACGAGAGGCTGCTTCTACTAAAGTCTCATCAAAATCAAGATAACCACAAGTAAGGTTCCACTTACCTACATGATCTGGACAATTAGGTCCTCTTTTTGATGCAAGAAGATACATCTTATCAGTTTTTTGATCTACTACGGCAACTATTACACAAACTGCACAGCTGCGTGAGATCCAATACTCTTTTCCAGTCTCTTTGTCTGTTACTTTAAAATTCTTTTTACTCATAATTTTATTTTTTGTTATATAACATTTATAAAGTTTTTACAGGCATCTCACTATGCGATAATCATTTTCATAAAGTTTCTTTATTTCTTCTATTGAAGAGAAAAATTCACTTTGAAGATTTCCATCCTTTATAATAATAAGAAATTCCCCATACTTTCCAACATACAAATACTTAACCTCTTTCTCTTTGTTAATTGGTGAAACACGATCAATAAACATTCCATCATCCCAGCAAAAATTATCCCTATCTTCTTCAATACGATAAAAATCACTACCTATAGATTCAATAGTTACGACTTTATCACAAAATAATTTCATTTCTCGTGTTACTATTCTAGTAGGGATAGAAGATTTAATATCAGATCTATTTTTTACTAAAACTTTATCTCCAACTTTAAATTTCATCATAATCTTTATTTATTAATATTTTATGTATGATATTATTAAAAAATCGAGTATCATTAAAAGAGTTTATTGATTGTTTTAAATATTTTTGTAATGGATTATTATTTAATATAAACCATCTATCTTGAATATCACGTTTGGTGCTATCACTATTAATAATATTATTTAGATTTATAGTAATGCATTTTTTCTCTTTTATTTTACCTATTACTGATGGTCTTTTATCATTAAATTCT
>JAEIGA010012392.1_pt1 | contig 12946 bp, 27 predicted proteins | sample 9270691 | NCBI WGS metagenome assembly JAEIGA01 (sample SAMN17057246, study PRJNA624740) | gut metagenome | biome: biome; isolation source: fecal sample | host: Bos grunniens | place: China: Xizang | collected 2019 | reverse complement strand
TTCCTCAAAATAAGATATGTCCCAAGAGTAAGAAGCCATACCCTTTCACCAAATTCTTGACCTTAAACCAATGTCATTGTTTGTTCCATTTCCCCTTTGTCTGTTGCACCTCATGTGACTTGGTGCAATGTTGTTCAAGTCCAATTCCCTTGAAGGGTCAACGGACACCGGGACTATATGGTCAGGTTCCCATGACAAAGGGACTGTGGAAGGTTGAACAGAATAATCAATCCTTTCACCGCATATATGACAAACCGATCTGTTGTGTCTGTCCCTGTCCCAAGCAAGTCTTCTGATATAAGACCATCTTGAACTTCTGTGTCTTCTTTCCTTCATAAATATCAACCCTTTTGGGTGTGGGTGTTTTCAAACCTTGAAGGTGTTGAAAAGCACCCCTTTATATACTGACCAACCATGCCTTTTCTGAATGTGTCATCATTCGTTGAAATGAAGTCAGGGTCATGGGGTATTGATTCAAGATCATAAACTTTGACATCCTTCCTGTTTATCACAGGACAATCAACAATGTTTCCATATACTGACCGCATTTGTGGTGAAGAACACTGCTTCAATGCCTGAATGACCAATGACTTCTTGAAAAGCATTGGAAGGTGAACTTCAAAGTTGTTCCGCTTACAACCAAGCGTTTTCAGTTCTTCATTCGCTTTGACAAGTGTTCTTGCATATGGGTTCAACCATTTGTGAACCTGTCGCAGTTCTTCAATCCTGTCATCAAGGGTATTGTCAATGTAATTGACAAATTCACCCTTGAAAGGTTTCATGACAAAGAAGTCATCATTGAAAAGGAAGAAGTCTTCTGTAAGTTCTTCTTCATGAACTGCCCTGACCATTGAACTTTTTATCAAGTCCCACTTGCTTGACCCCACCTGCTTGTGCTTCAATGATCTGTCCGGGACAAACCCTTCAGGTTGTCCACCGACAAACCAAACAAAGCGGTGTGGGAAGTTCTGTTCAACAGACCGCAGACTGTATTTCAGTTCTTCTGTGTCAATATCTTCTTTTAATATGTATATAATGTCTTTTGGCATAAAAAGCCCCCCAAACAAAAAGACCTTGGAATGTACCAAGGTCTTCTTTCAATGAAAGGTTGGAAAAGAACCGACAAGGAAAGAAATGTGGGTGATTCAGTATGAATCGGTTAATTTCCTAATAACATATTATTGATTTTTTCAGTGCAATTCAATGCAATGTTTTATCCTTTGAGTAATACGCATACTTTTCTGAAATGTGAAAAGGAACAAAACCGGGAAATCTTTCATTGAACAGTTCAGGTGTCAAGTCATCCTGAATGTGGACTTCATAAGGGTTAAAGTTCTTGTTGCCCTGCTTATGCAGGAAAGGGACTGCAACAATCATGTCATTGCAGTTGTTCCAAGCGTATGCAAGAACCTTCCTTGCGTCTTCAGGTGATAAGTGTTCAATAATGTCACCAAAGATAATCAGATCATAAAAGCCATATTGAAGGTTTCTGATGTCTGATTCAAACAAATGTCTGTACTTGGTTTTAAGACTGAATCTTTCAATGTATGGTTTCCATACTTCAACACCATCCATCAAAAGATAATCTGAAAGCATATTAAACCATTTACCATCACAAGCACCAACATCAAGACAACTGCTTCCTTCCGGGAAATGCTCTTTGACCCATGCGATTGCTTCAACCTTTCCTTCTTTGTAACTTGCCATTTTCATTGTTCCTTTCTTTGAATTGTAGTTTTGTTGTAACAACTATGGTTGGTGCATTGTCAATAAGTTCAAACAGTTTAGACCAAAAGAAGTTGTCTTCAATATAGTCGTTTCTATGTTCTAAAATTACCTTTTTCAATGTGCTTGCATCAATTAGTCGCATTCTTCTTTACCGCCTTTCATTAAACATCCACAATCTTCACAGAACTTACTTGTTCCCAACCGCTTGTGTCGGAAATGACCACAGTTTGAACAAACAAAACCCCTTTTGGTCAAACTTCCACCACCTGAAAGCGGTTCTTCAAATTCTTTGTATATCCATTCCGCAGTTCTTGTTTTAAGGACTTGACGCAGAACAGACAAGTCAATTTCAGTTGTCATGTGTCATTTCCTCCTTTGGTATATATGGATAAATCGCATTCAAGCACCTGACCCGGTAATTGTATGAATGTCTGTTGCCGTAATGGAACAATTCACCAACCTTCTTCCATGAAAGGCGGTTCATATATCTTCCAATCAACATTCCCCTGACCTTGGAAGCATCCTTGGTCGTGTCCTTGATCTTGTAAATTACTTCAAGGGTCTTTGTGTTTTCGGTTGAAATCTTGTTTTCAATCCTTTCAATTTCTGCGGTCAGTCTTGAATATTCAAGGTTCTTTGCTTCTGTGGGGTTTGGGTCACAACCACCGGGAACTGACTTGGAATCATACTTTCCTATTCCTGACATGGAAGCAATAAGTTCTTCCCTGTGACTGATAAGTTGTTTAAGTTCCTTATCATCATCCCATGTCCGCATAAGCCATATTTCTGCTTCAAAGCATCTGTCTGCCTGTTCTTGTGTCATGGTCTGTCCCCCAATTCTTCAATCTTAATCATGATTGATGCCTGTTCTGAATAAACCTTGACAACCCTTTCATCAACAACCTGTGAATCATCCTTGTACCAAAGTCCTGTCATAAGGTCTTTCAGAAGTTTCAAACAGTTGTCTGTGTCGGGTCTTGTTGTCTTATACTTTCCCCACTTCTGTTTGTCCTTGACATCAAAAGCAAAGAAAACAACCAATCGAATGGGTTTTTCAGAAACCTTTCCCGGTCTGTGCGGAAGAAGTTCTGCAAGAAGTCTGTTCCTTGTCACTTTGATCTTGTCTTTTTCATAGAAACGGACTTTTCCACCCCTGACATAAACCCCTTTTTGTTGTGCAGTCCCTTCAGGCATACCATCAGGGAAGTTCATAATGAATTGATCTTTCATTGTTCATTCCTCCTTTGGTATGTCATGAATGCAGGTGACAAGTTCACAACATTTCACAAGATTGTCATTGCCGTTTGCATCTGTTCCGCATTTATAGGTCTTATATGAAGAACAACTTTCACATGGTCTTGTGTTAACAGTCCATAAGTCCGGGTCAAGATCATGAAGTCTTTTTGACCGCAATATTTCTTCAAATTCAATTTCTTTCCTTGTTTCATTATCCATACTTGAACCGCCTTTCACATTTCAAGTGAATAGTTATGATCTAATAACCAATTCACCGCCTGACCTTTAATTTCAGGTGCAATGTTGGTGCAATGCAGACACATTTTCCTGATGCTTATTGCAAGGACTTCATCAGAAGGAAGTGCAAAACATTCCGGGAAAACACCCCTGTTCTTCCAACTGTCAATGAATGCCTTGAAGGGTTCAACAGAATCATTCTTAATACATTCAATTATTGCTTTGTCCCTTCCTTCTGAATATTCGATCATTTCATCAAAGCCTTTGTTCATGTCTGTTCCTCCTTAAATCTCAAATGGAAGTGCATTCTTTACTTCTTCAATGACTGCATCAGTTGTCTGTTCAGAAGTTGTTTCTGTCTTCTTGGGGTTCAAAAGGGTCAATTCATTGACAAGAACTGACCAATAAGTTGTTTTTGTCCCATCTTCCCTTTCAAGAACCTTTGACTGCATCTGACCTGTTATTCCGATCATGTCACCCTTCTTGCAGTAATTCTTGACCATTTCTGCGGTCTTTCTGAATGCAACACAATTGAACCAATCAGTTTCATTCTTTCCGTTTGACCATCTGCTAACACCAAGTGAAAATGTCACCATCAGACTGTCATTTGAAGTTGTCTTTACTTCCGGGTCTTTTCCGATTCTTCCTGTTGCGTTAATGCTATTCATTTTTAATTCTCCTTTTTATATTGCTTTTTCTTTGTCTTCAATAATCCATTTTTCAATGGTGTCTTTGTGGCTCTTATACTTTTTATTGGGGTTTTGGTTCTGATAAGCACTTAACCTGTCAATATAGTCAATAACTGTTTCAAACCCATATTGGTCACAAAGTTCTTTTTGTTCAGATTCAGTCAGGAAAACATTCTGAAAGATGCCAAGTTTTTGTGTGTGTCCCTTCTTACAATGTTGTTCCTTCTTTATATTTGTTCCTTCTTTTATATTGTTCCTTCTTATAACTACCATTTTTCCGCATTGCGGTTCATCCGTATTGCGGTCAGACCGCATTGCGGTTTTTTGGTATTGTGGAGAATCCACAATACATGATTTTGGTATAGCGGTTTGCGGTTCTTCATAAACTTCCCAAACCGCAGGAAGAAACCTGCCCTTTTGGTCAAATTGCGGTCTTTGAATCAAATATCCTGCCTTTTTAAGTTCCGGGACAATTCGCATGATTTTACGATCTGACCAACCCAAAGCGGAAGCAAGACCCTTGACACAGAAGTTCCAATCATCAGAACAGGAAAGCATGAACAGAAGAAGTTTCAATCCGTCACTTGATAGTCTGTTGTCCCTTATGACTGAATTTGAAATCATGGTGAAATTATTCTTGTGTTCTTTCCTGATAATCATTGAACCCACCAAGCCTTGTCACTTTTCTGATCTTTTCCCCTTCACCTGTGTCTGTGTAATAAATCAGACTGTTTTCTGACATGACATGACATTCTTCTTCAAGTCCTTCCCACTTGTCCAAGGTCATAAAATAGAAATCAGGCGGTGTGTTGTCATCATAGAAACTTATTCCGTCATCCCTTGAAAAGATTGAAATTCTTAAATAGTGGGAATTGCCTGAATATTTCCTCAATGCCACAGACAGTTGTTCAACCGCCTTGGTTATTTCTGCATAAAGTATTTTGTTTTTCATTTCTTCACCGCCTTTCACAAGATCAATAGGTCTGACCCCAAGTGCATCTGCAAGTTTCTGAATGGTGGACACCCTTGAAAACTTTACTGTGTCACCCTGCATGATTCTGCGAATGTTTGTGACCGCAAGTCCTGTCATGGAAGATAACTGAATTGGTGTGATTCCTTTGGCATTCATTATTTCTGTCAGATAATTCATTTCATTACCTCCGAAGCATTCAACACATACTGCCTTATGAAGCGGTCTGCATAGTCCGGGTGAATCATTGACCTTGCGACCCTGCATGAATTTGCACCTGTTTTTGACCAATCTTCCTTTGTAACTTTCTTAAAGACATTTCCTGTCCAAAAAGTCCCAATGTCATTCTGTGGTAAAGGTTCAAATAAAATATTTTGTTCAGGACTGCAATTCAAAAACCAATACTGTGTAGGTTTCTTGAAATAGTCACCATTGTCCCTTCTGTCCCGGTCAATAATAGATGGAAGAAAACACCAATATCTGCGAAGAAAGTGTTCTTCTGAAAAAGGGTTTTCAAGAATCATTCTGTACCCCCCCGGATGCAGACAATGAACAACTTATTGACTAATTTGTACATAGAATTGACTTCATCAAGAAGGTTCATGTCATATTCCATTTTGTCTTCAAGTGACCATTTGTCCTGTTGGTATGCCTGACCCCTGAAAAACATCATGATCTGATTTTCAAACCTTATACATGGAAAAAATGCCATTATAAGATCATCAGTTGAAATGTCATCAAAGAAACTTGGTTTTCCGTCATATGCCCTGTTTATTTCTTCAAACAGATCAATCACATTGTCGGTTTCATCAAATTCATTCAGAATGTCATAATCTTCTGCCTTGATGCCGTGTTTTATGAAGGTGTTCTTGAAAGTCCCGGACTGTTCAAACAAGCAATGTACTTTTTTAATGTCCATTACTGCACCCCATAACGCTTGACCGCATAATCGTATGCCTTTGACCATTCTTCTTCTGTTGAATCAGGTCTTAAATGACAGGCAATAATGATTTCATTGGGTTCAATCTTGTATTTCATACACAGTTCCTTCAATTTCTGTCTTGAAGAAGCATTGTCTGTCTTGGGTGCAGGTTCAGATGCCTTTTTGGGTGCAGGTTTCTTTGTCTGTGATTGATATTCTTCAGTGTCAACATCCTTTGTGTCATCAAGAAGAAACAGACCATTCAAAGCATACTTCCGGGCATAAGAACTTGAAGCACCTGTTATCTGTGAAGCATCCATCCCTTTCTTTTCTGCTTCTTCCCTTGCGTATGCGGTTGTTTCCTTATATTCACCTGTGTCACAGTCAGTGATTCTTGCATAAGCCTTGATGTATGTTCTGTCACCGATCTGAATAACATCATCAGAAAGGGTGACCATGCAGTTGTATTTCTTCAGTAAAGGCTTCAAGGCTTCCTGTATTGATTCAACATTCCTATAATTGTATTTTCCAAAGGAATTGAAAAGGTTCTTTGGTGCTTTCAATTCAACCTGAATGTTCTTCAGTTTTTCCATTACATTGGGGTTTCTGTCGGGCATTGTTGTTTACCTCCTTGCAAACTTTTCAATATATTCAGACTGTTTGTTCATTCGCTTTTCATAGGCTTCACCACGCAGTTCCGGGAAGTCATGTTGCAACTTCTGTCTTGTGCGTCTTATGGTTTCAAAAGAAGGAATGTCAAGTTCTTTATGCTTCCACAAGACTTCCTTGAATGGTTTGTTCATGACTTCAGGCTTGGTGTATTTCAAGACCCAACCGATTGTCCTAAAGTCTGAATTTCTTGCGTCTTCATGTTCCTGAAGAACCTTTTTGACTATTTCTGTTAAATCTTTCATGAACAGTCCCCCTTTTACTTGATTCTTAAACCTTCAGACTGTTCAAGGTGTGCAATGCCTGTCAGATCAACACCATTTTTCAGGTCTTCTTTAAGCAATGCCCTGTTCACTTCCGGGTCTGCAACCTTCAAATACTTTTCAGGAATGTTTTCAATGTATGATTCATCAAGAACAACTTTGTCAGGGTTCTTCTGTATGGAAACAGTGAATGAACCGCAGTTCATTTTCTTTTCACCTGCTATTGTCAAGGCTTTCTGCATTGCAACCTTTGACCTTTCAACTGTGTTTTCCATTGCCTTTCTTTTGGTTGCAAGTCTTTTTTCTTCTTCCTTCAGACCTGCAATGTCAGATTCAAGGTTTCTGATAAACTTGCAGTAACCTTCCAACTTGATTGAAAGTTCTTCTGTTGTGTCTGCAAAGATTTCTTCCAAGACTGCATCTTCCAAGACACCATCTTCCATAAGTGACCAAATGGTCTGCATAGATTCTGTCAATTCATATATACTTGCCACTGTTCTTTCCTCCTGTGGTTAAAAAGGTTTGAAATAATCTGTGTTGTTGGGGTTTTCCCTTTTGTCAATGATTTCAATGACTTCAGGGTTATTCTGTTTTAACTGCTCATTTTCCGATTCAAGTTCATTGATCTTGTTTGACATGGTTCTGATCTGTCCTGCATCAATAAATGCTTCAAGAACCATTCCGATAAAAAAACCAATAGCAAGTGCGGAAATAATGTAGATAATTGATAATTCATCCATTGTCGGGTTTTCCTTTCATTGATTGTTTCTGCGGATAAAGGACTGAAGGTCTGTCAAGAATCACCCATTCTTGCATTCAGAAGTTCCCATTCTGTTTCTGTGAAACCTTCCTTCATTGCCTTGAAGACATAAGACCTTGACCTGTTGATTGTTTTGGCAATTTCTTCCGCAGAACTAAACTTTTGATAAAGTTTTGGGAAGTTCAGTTGTCCCGGTCTTCTTGTTTTCATTGTGTACAAAAGTCCTCATCCTTGGTAAAAAAATATAAGCCTATTTCTTCCTGTGGAATTGACAACTGTTCACAAGCCTTTGCAATAAACCCGGATGGAATGTCTGTCTGACCGCTTATGTAGTTTTTAAGGGTGTTTGAAGAAATACCCATGCTTTCACAAAAAGCCTTTTTTGTTGGGAACACCTTGTCAATTCTCCACAATAACAAACTGTAATTGTTTGCCACCACCAAAACCTCCTTTCATTGAATTTGTGTACTTTGTTCCACAAGTCAAATATACCAATCTTGTGTCCCAAAGTCCATTACCAAAATATTACAATTTTGCGTTTTTTCTCAATTTTTTGCGTTTTGTGGAAATTTCTTGCGGTTCTGTTATAGTATGTAAATTAAGGAAAGAAGGTGATTTTTATACTATGGAAAAGGTTGAAGAATTTGCAGACAGATTGAAAGCACAACTTGTGGAAAAAGGTCTAACTGCATCCGATCTTGCAAGGTTGACTAACATTGACAGAAGCCTTTTGTCAAAATATCTGCATGGAACAAAGAACCCGAAAATAGAAAATATCAGAAGAATGGCTTCTGTTTTATATGTCAGTCCTGAATGGCTTGAAGGGTACAATGTGGAAAAGACCCCAAAACCTGTTCAGTTGTCACCCTTGGAAAATGACATGATTGTTTCATTCAGATCATGTGACGCAGAAGACAAATACTTAATTTTGGAATATATCAAAAACAAGGCAAGGAACTGAATATGGCAAACCCAAAATGGAATAAAGACAGAAGAATGTGGGTCATTCAGGGAAAGAAAAACGGACTGCGAAAGAATTTTTATTCCTTCACCCCCGGTCTGAAAGGCAAAAAGGAAGTGGTTTCCAAATATGAAGATTGGTTGGAGTTTGGAGGAATCGAAAAGGTCACTGTTGAAAAATGTGTTGATCTGTACCTGAAAGACATTGAATCAAGACTTGGAAAGGGTGAATCTTACAGGGAAGCGGAAATTTATTCACGCTTATATATCCTTCCTGCTCTTGGTAAAGCCAAAATGAATAATTTAACCATCCGTGATTGGCAAGGCATTCTGAATGAAGCAAGACCCCATTCAGACCGCATTGAAAGTCTTTCACATAAGACACTTACACATTTGCGGTCTGTCATTGTCGGTCTTCATAAATTCGCATACAACAACTATTTCTGTGACGCTTGGAGAGGTGACCTATACATTCCCAAGGGACACAAGAAAGGTGAAAAGGAAATCTTGCAACCTTCTGATATTAGGAACTTGTTTGTTCCTTCTGATCTTTGGTTTTATCCATGCTTTTTAATCATGCTATTGTGCGGTTTAAGACCGGGTGAAGCATTAGGACTTCAGGTCAATGACCTTGGTGAAGGTGTTCTGTACATTTCCCGATCAATCAATGACAATGGTGAAGTCACATCAGGAAAGAATAAGAATGCAAGAAGAATTGTCCCCCTTCCACTTCTTGCAGAACAGATCATAAGACAGACCATTGCAAGGAATGAAAGTGCAAGGCTTGAAACTGAATGGGTCTTCCCTAATGGTTCAGGCGGTCAACCCTGTCAGGACACAGTAAGAAAACAATGGAACAAATTGAAGGAAGAAAGAAACCTTCCCGGAACACTTTATTCTTTAAGGCATACTTTTGTGTCTATTGTGTCATCACAAACCCACCTTGCAGAAGGAACTTTGAAGTCCATTGTTGGTCATTCTGAAAGTATGCAGACATTCACTGTTTATAAACACAGGGTTAATTCTGAAATTGAACAGGCATCAAAGATCATAAACCTGACCTTTGAAAGAATCGCAGAAAATTCCTGATTGACAATCTGCACAATGTACATTGATATATATTGTGCAATAATAGTCTTCATTGTTATTCCAATATCAATGTACGGTGATATAATTAAGGTAACAACAAACAAGGAGGATAAGACAATGAAAAAGATTGAAGAATATATTATCCGTAACCCTGACGGAAGCCGTTATGTTTACTATAAGACAGACAAAGGTAATTTTTATTACTATCAGGTTTATGAAGGTAAATACGGACAGACAATTGGTCGCAAGAACAAAATAAATGAAAACACATACAACCTTTTCAAGTCTTGCGGTGAAATGATTAAAGTATAAGGAGGATTAGACAATGAAAAGAACAGTTAATGGTTATGAAATCAGATGGACAAACAAGTTTGGTGAACATACAATCTTTGCATACACAGAAAGGAAAGCAAAGTCTTGGATGGAATCACTGTCCTTCTTCAACCCTTCAATGAAGGAAACAACATTTGAAACATACATCACCCCGGACATGAAGAAGGAATTTCAGAAGTTAATCAAGGAAATCAGGGAAAAAGATTTTGGTGTTGACCCTTCAAGAAGGGATAATTGTAAATATCCTAAACCCATGATGACAGAAATTCAGATGGAAAAGGGGCAGGCAACAGTCAACTGCGGTGCAGGTTGGTACTTGAACATAACTACAAAGGAATATGCAAGAAAGATCATGGAAAACCCTTCCTTCAAAGCGTTTCTTGAAAAGTATGAAGCAACTGCAACAATGGAATATATGAAAACCGCAGATGGTTACCAAGTCAGATTGCAGTTTTAAGGTGGGGTCAATCACCCCACCTTCCCGGAAAGGAGAAATTAAAATGAAGTACACAATGAAAGATGGTTCAGTCATCACAGAAAAAGAAACAACCTTGAATGGTTTCCCCTGCTTTGAATATTCCCTTAATGGTGTCTTTGTCTTTGGAACACCTGAAAGGACTTCAGAACATGATCTTATTAAATTATACAACACCGGGTATTTTGGAAATGAACCCAAGGAACTGTCACCCAAGGTCAAGGCTTCCATGAAGTATGACAAAGCGAATGTAAAACAGATCAAGTTGTCACTGAACAGGAAAACAGATGCAGACATAATTGAAATACTTGAAAAGTGTGACAATGTACAAGGTTATATAAAAGACCTTATCAGGAATGATAATACCTGAAAAAGTACATACAAAGGTACATACCTATAAAAGAAGAAAACCCCACAACCTAATGGTTATGGGGTTCTTTATTGGTGGGGCTGGTGGGACTTGAACCCATTTCATTAAGTCCACCTGTGGACTTAAATGACCCGAAAACCGCTTAAAATAGGCATTTTTGAAAATCACCCCTTGTGGTTGTCCACCGGGAATAATACAAAAAGTACATACAAAAGTACATACCCTAAACACAACTTCTTGCAACTTTGTGCAACATTATTTCCGCACATAAGAAAAACCCCACAACCTAAAAAGGTCATGGGGTTTCCACAGGAAATAAATATGAACAGAAAAGAACTATACTTCTTCAAGGTAATTTGCGGAACAATACCCGGTTCTTCCGTTGTATGTTGTTCTTGCCCAAGTTGTGTTCCAATTTATCATTTCACCTTCAACAAACTGTGAAACTTCAATGATTGTTCCCTTGGGAATCAGATCAAGACAAGCGGAATCTGTATTGGGTGCAGACCTTAACCTTAAAGGGTCATACCTTGTCACAACTTTGAACTTCTGAACCTTGGGTTCAGGTGCAGGTGTCGGTTCGGGTTTGGGGTCTTCCTTCTGTGTCGGAGGTTCTTTTTCAGAAGAAGGGACTTCCCATCCGTCATACCGGGGTCTTCCAAAACCGCCTATCTTGGGGTCATCATACCTATAATAATGAAAGGCAACATAACCACCATTGGTGTTTCCTTCAATAGTGGTGAAACCATCACAACCAAGTTCTTCAACATAACCCCAAGAATAGATCATGCCTACATGGTAAAAATTCTGTCCACCATCTTTTGAGAAAAATATCCAATCTCCCCTTTCTGCAAGTGAACTGTCAGTGAAAAAAGCATTTCCTGAACGGAAATATTCAACTTGGAAGTTGCACCCTGCACCGCAATTTGCAGAAGAACTTGAAGGACAATATAAGAAATAGTAACTGTCCCACTTGTCAGGGTCTATTTCAAGACTTGCATTCCTTGTTGATCTGTATGTCATGTCATGCAGAAAGATTGAACAGGAATCTGCAATTCCATTTTTCTTTCCGTTGAAATAGTCAATGGAATCAAGTTCTGCGGAAAATTCATTGGTCTTTCCACAGACTGCACCAATGTTTGCTTCGCAGTTATTTATGAAGTCAAGTGCAAACAAACTGCCCATGTCAATTTCCCCCTTCCTTCAATGCTTTCTGTTGTTTGTCATAAAGGGTTTTTAAGACAACTACAACTGCACCCAAAAGAACATCAATTGCAGAAATGGTTGCAACAACCTTTGTTCCAACATCACCCCAACCCCAAATGGTTGCAAGTGCAGAAACAAAAGTGACAATGGGTGCAATAAGCAATGACACAAATTTAATAATGTCATACATTCTGTTTGAAATCGTCATTTTGGTTTCCTCCTTCTGTGTATAATTTTTCAAATTGATCTCGTATGTACTTTGAAGCAATAATGGTCAGACCATTGGAAAAGTCCGGGTGTTCCCTGCAATATGCGTCATAGGTGTCACAGTCACAAATCTGTTGTCTGTATGATTCTTCAGAATGGAACTTTGCACCATGATTTCTTATTTCATCCGAAAATCTTAAAATATGGGTTCTGCAAAGTATTGCTTGGTTGCGGTCAACCTTTGCATTCAGATCATCAAGTTTTTTCCCAAACTGTTGTTTCATGTCTGCCCTTGTCACCAAGAACTGCACAAGAAACTGAACAAAACCAAAAACTGCACCACTTCCAATTATTGCAACCAATAATGGAATCAGAATCTTTTCCCATACTTCCATACGCATTCCCCCTTTCAGATCATGAAAAAGGGTGCATCTGCACCCTTGATTTCCATTCCAAAAAATATGAATTATACCGAATTAGTGTTATCTTCCGTAGATTATCAACTGTGGGTGGTCGCTTGCATTTGTGTACCAACCGACACAACTTTGCTCTAAATAAGTAAGAGTGTTTGAGTTGTCGATTATTTTTCCCGTCAGGTAATAACTTGAACTTTCGTATGTCTTAAACTGTAAGCCCGTGTTTTGAATGATTGCTTTGGGGCAAGTCAGCCCAAAAATTCTATTGCCTGAATAAGCCACAATGTCAATAATAACAAGAATTTCACTATAAGCGGATATATCTATACCACTACCGCCCGAAGTAAGACCGCCTATATATTCCCATTGTCCCACCTTACTATCAATATAGTCTTTCGTGTTCGTTGCAGAACCGC
>JAEIGA010012391.1_pt1 | contig 12946 bp, 8 predicted proteins | sample 9270691 | NCBI WGS metagenome assembly JAEIGA01 (sample SAMN17057246, study PRJNA624740) | gut metagenome | biome: biome; isolation source: fecal sample | host: Bos grunniens | place: China: Xizang | collected 2019 | reverse complement strand
TGATGGCGTTCAGTACGGAGAGGCTCCAATAATTCTTCAAGCCTATACCTAATGCCTTTCCCGAATTGGTCCATTGCTCGATGATTTCCCGCGTCTTGGTATTGAACACCACGAACTGATAGGTGGCTCTGTCTTCTTCCTTATTCATGAATAGGCAAAGCATCACAATGCCATATTTTTCTTCTTGGGAGAGAATGGGAAGTTTTTTGATAGCTTCACTGATTTGTTCCTGGGTCGGCATGTAGTTGGTATCTGTTGTTTTAATCAAGTCCGGATTGATGGCCTTGTTCACTTCATTCACCGCTTGTAGCGAAACGACTTCCACCGGAATGCCCAATCGTTTGCCCAAATCGAAGGTCTTGGATTTGGAGATGAACATTTCGTTGATGTCGGCATAATTAATCCAGTATTCATAACCGCTTTCCTTGCCGCCATACACTTTAGCCAAGGAATAGTCGATGCCGAAGTTGGTCAATTGGTCAATACCGGCAAGGTTGAACTTGTTTTGTGCGTTCCCGAGTAGGCAGAAAAAGCAGCCCAATAGTGTGATAAATAATTTTCTTGTCATAATCTTATCAAATTTTGAACAGCCAAAAGTAAGTATTTTATTTTTCTTAATTTGCCTGTTTAACATAAATAAACTAACTTTGCAGTCTATTTTGAAAGAATGGCGAAAAAAGAGCACATATTCATACCTCTGTTTCTATTGACACTATTTTTGGCATATCAGGTGAGCATAACCATGTTCTCCCACATTCACTATGTCAATGGGGTAATGATAGTGCACTCGCATCCTTCGGCCGATGATGATCATACTCACACGGCTTCACAGATTCTTACATTGGCTCAAGTGTCTGAATGGACAGGTACCGAACCTGCTTATGTAACTTTGGCAGAAGTCAGCCTTTCTGTATTCGACACCTTGGAATGTGAACGTAAGTCCCGTACTTTATCGGACTTATATGCACATTGCATTTCTCTACGTGCCCCTCCTTTCTATTGCTGATTGACAAGGGATTATAACAAGCAATAGAAAAACATTTTAAAGAACATACATGAAAAAAAATATAATGATGCTTGTGCTCATGGTGATGGGCACAATGCTTCGTGCGTATGCCGGTGAGAATAATCCGGTAAAGCATGGTAATGTGATTCGTGGTCACGTGATAGAGAAAATAACAGAAGAACACTTGCCGTATGCGGCAGTTTTGATAGTGGAAACCGGTGCAGGTAGTGTGTCTGATGAAAGCGGACATTTCCGTTTTACGAAAGTGCCGGCAGGTACATACACCCTTCGCGTACAATTGTTGGGCTATACCACCCAAGAAAAGAAAGTGACTGTAAGCGATGATTATACTACTGATGTACACATTGCTTTGGAGGAAGAAACCTTCATGACTGAGGAGTTGGTTGTTTCGGCCAATCGCAATGAAGTGAGCCGAAAAGAAGCTCCGGTAGTGGTGAATGTGATGAGTGCCAAGCTTTTCGAAACCGTGAATTCTACCGACTTGGCCAAGTCGCTCAATTTCCAGTCGGGGCTTCGTGTAGAGAATAGCTGCCAGAACTGTGCGTTCCCTCAAGTTCGTATCAATGGCTTGGAAGGTCCGTATTCGCAGATTCTCATCAATAGCCGACCGATTATTAGTGCCCTTTCGGGTGTCTATGGTTTGGAACAGATTCCTACCAATATGGTGGAACGTATCGAGGTGGTACGTGGTGGTGGATCGGCCTTGTTCGGTGCCAATGCCGTAGGTGGTACCATCAATATCATCACCAAAGACCCGGTGAACAATTCGTTCCAGGTGACTTCTACCATGTCTAATATCGATGGAAGCACTTGGGAACAATACATGGGAGCCAATGCTTCGCTGGTGTCGAAAGACAATGTTTATGGTATTGCTGTATACCAGTCGTACCGTAATCGTAATCCGTACGATGTGGATGGTGATGGCTTCTCGGAAATCGGTAAGCTCAACATGAATACTTTCGGTCTTCGCTCTTATTATCGTCCTACTCAGTTCAGCCGATTGAATGTGGAATACCACACCACCAACGAATTCCGTCGTGGAGGTAACAAGTTCGATTTCGAACCTTTCGAAACCGATATTACTGAACAGACTAAGCACGTGATCAATAGTGGAGGCCTTTCTTACGACATTTTCTGGAAGGAATACAAGCATAAGCTTTCATTCTATACATCGGCTCAGCATGTGGATAGAAACAGCTACTATGGTGCTCAGCAAGACCCGAATGCTTACGGAAAGACGCAGGACTTGACTTTCGTGGGTGGAGGTATGTATGTGGGTAATTTTGACAAGGTGCTTTTCTCACCGGCTACTTTTACGGCAGGTTTGGAGTATTCTCACAACAACATGCATGATGTAATGACAGGTTATAACCGCGATTTGGAGCAGAAGGTGCGCATTGCCAGTGCTTTCTTCCAGAACGAATGGAAGATAAACGATGTAACCCTTTTGGCTGGTTTCCGTTTGGATGAACACAACTTGATTGATAACCTCATTTTCAGTCCACGTGTGAACATGCTCTATAAGCCAAGTGATGCCTTCCAAGGCCGTTTGACATGGTCTACCGGTTTCCGTGCTCCTCAGGCGTATGATGAAGACCTCCACATCACAGCTGTAGGTGGGGAAGGGGTACTCATTCATTTGGCCGATGGCTTGAAACCGGAAAAGTCCAATAGTTTCAGTGGATCGGTTGATTTGACCGGTCAGATTGGACACTTCCAGACCAACCTCTTGATTGAAGGTTTCTATACTTCATTGAAGGATGTGTTCTATTTGCAGAACGTGGGTGAAGATGCTCAAGGAAATACCTTGCAGGAACGTCGTAACGGTAGTGGAGCTAAGGTATATGGGGTAAATCTCGATGGTAAGATTGCGCATGGTAAGGATGCTTCCTTGCAAGTAGGCTTTACCGTACAGCGTAGCCGTTACGATGAACTCACCTATTGGAGTGAAGATGCATCGGTAGCTGGTACCAAGAACATGCCACGTACACCGAACTGCTATGGTTATTTTACCTTCACAGCTGCACCTTTCAAGAACTTCGACTTTTCGTTGTCGGGTGTCTATACCGGAAGGATGCATGTGCCACACTTTGCACCAACCGATGAGATACCATCCGGATTCCCTTATACTTATATTAAGACGGACGAATTGGTACACACCCCCGATTTCTTCGATTTCAATACCAAACTGAACTATACTTTCGTATTGAACGAACACCTCAAGGTACAGGTTAACGGTGGTGTACAGAACATCTTCAATGCCTTCCAGAAGGACTTGGATAAAGGAATCTACCGAGATTCCGGTTACTTCTACGGACCGACTCAGCCAAGAACATATTTTATTGGTATAAAGTTGTTTAATTGATATAAAAAAGGCTTCCAAAATTTCTTGGAAGCCTATTTTATTATCTTTCTGCTCGCATAGGGTTTTTCAGGAAGTCTTCGTATGCCAAGCGGATGCCGTCTTTTAATTCGGTATGGTATTTCCATCCTAATTTTTCAGCTTTGCTCACATCTAATAGCTTACGTGGAGTACCATTAGGCTTGCTGGTATCCCAAAGGATTTCACCCTTGTAGCCAGTAACTTCCGCTACTAATTCGGTCAGTTCCTTAATGCTTAATTCCTTTCCGGTACCAGCATTTACTGTTTCGTTGCCGCTGTAGTGGTTCATGAGGAATACGCATAAATTTGCTAAATCATCTACATATAAGAATTCGCGAAGCGGACTTCCGTCTCCCCAGCAGGTAACTGATACTAATCCTTGTTCTTTTGCTTCATGGAAGCGGCGAATGAGGGCTGGCAGTACATGGCTATGGGTAGGGTGGTAATTGTCGTTCGGTCCGTATAGGTTGGTTGGCATTACGCTGATGTAGTCCGTGCCATACTGCTTGTTGAGGTATTCGCAATACTTTAATCCCGAAATCTTGGCTAAGGCATATGCCTCGTTGGTCTTTTCTAATTCGCTGGTCAGCAAGCAACTTTCCGGCATCGGTTGTGGTGCCAGCCTTGGATAGATACAACTTGATCCTAAGAAAAGTAACTTCTTGCATCCATTTTTCCAAGCTTCATGTATCACGTTCATTTCCAACATCATGTTTTCGTACATGAAATCAGCCAATGCTGTTTGGTTGGCAATAATGCCACCTACCTTGGCTGCTGCTAAGAATACATACTCGGGTTTTTCTTCGGTAAAGAATTGCTCTACTGCTTCTTGTCTGCATAAATCCAATTCGGCATGCGTACGGATAATGATATTTGTATACCCTTGGCGTTCCAATTCACGTATAATGGCAGAACCCACCATTCCGCGATGTCCTGCCACATATATTTTTGCTTTTTTATCCATTATTCATCCATTTGTGCTTTCAAATGCAACTTCTTCACAAATTTCATGTCGTGTTCCACCATGATGCGAACTAATTCAGGGAACGTGGTTTTGCATGGATTCCATCCTAATAAGGTCTTTGCTTTGGTTGGGTCACCTAAAAGCTGATCTACTTCACACGGACGGAAATACTTTGGATCCACTTCTACCAACGAACGTCCGGTAGCTACATCGATACCTTTTTCATCTACACCTTTGCTTTCCCAACGTAGTTCGATACCCACTTCCTTAAAAGCGAGTGTAGCAAATTCGCGTACGGTATGGTATTCACCGGTAGCGATAACGAAATCTTCTGGAGTATCGTGTTGTAGCATTAGCCACATACATTCTACATAGTCCTTGGCGTACCCCCAGTCACGAAGCGAATCCATATTGCCTAAGTAAAGTTTGTCCTGATAACCCTGTGCTATGCGTGCAGCTGCTAAGGTAATCTTACGGGTTACGAATGTCTCGCCTCGACGTTCACTCTCGTGGTTGAACAAAATGCCGTTTACAGCAAACATACCATAACTTTCGCGATAGTTCTTGGTAATCCAAAAACCATACTGTTTAGCTACTCCGTACGGAGAGCGAGGGTAGAAGGGAGTAGTTTCTTTCTGAGGTACTTCCTGTACCTTGCCGAAGAGTTCTGAAGTGGATGCTTGATAGATGCGGCAAGTCTTTTCCAAGCCACAGATACGTACTGCTTCCAAAAGACGTAAAGTACCCACTGCATCCGCTTCCGCTGTATATTCCGGCACGTCAAAGCTTACTTTTACGTGGCTCTGTGCTGCTAAGTTATAGATTTCATCTGGGCGGATGTCACTGATGATACGAATCAGTGAGCTACTGTCCGTCATGTCACCCCAATGGAGGTTGATGAGACGGCTTTTCTTCATGTCACGTACCCATTCATCCAAGTACAAGTGTTCGATACGTGCTGTATTGAATGAGGAAGAACGGCGAAGGATGCCATGTACTTCATATCCTTTTTCTATTAGGAATTCGGCCAAGAAAGACCCATCTTGTCCGGTAATACCGGTTATTAATGCAACTTTTTTCATGATTGTTCATCTCTTAAAAAGAATTTAGGCTGTATGGGTTATGCTACAGCCTAAATTCTTGTATTTATTCATTTATGATATCTTTGTTTTCTTTTAGTCCTTCTCTTAAACTTTTCCACAAATCTTTACCGAAAGCAATCCAAGCAGAAGATACTACTAAAGCTAAGAATACAAACCCCAATATTATAATTTTTTTGTTGGTTCCAGTTGGTAATAATGGTACGCTGGCTGGCTCTAAAACAGCAAAAACAGGTTTTTCCTCTTGAAGTTTTGCTCTTGCCATTTGTAGCTGTGTAGCAACTTGGCTAAAGACTTGAAAAGCTAATGCTTGTTCATTCTGTAAACGTTCCTGTTCTATTTTTATGCTTTGTAATACTACGTTTTTATTAGCATCTGAGTATTTAGCATAATTTTCTTGTGCTATATAATATTCTTTTTTACGTTCATTATATAGCTGTTCCCAATATTTACAGTCTTCTTCTGCTTTAGATGTCTTATACTTTATTATATATTTCTGTAGTTTTACAAGAACAGAATCTGCTATGGTAGCTGCAACTAAAGGGTCTTGCAATGTGACACTCAGTTTAGTTATGCCCGTCTTTTTGTCTGATTCCACACTGATGGTTTTTCTCAAGGCATTTACTTGTCCTCTTTGCTTTGGTGTCAGATGGAATGGATTCAAAGGCTTTTCTTCTTCGGTTTCTTCACTATTTTTGAACAATGATAATATTCCTCCGATTGTTTTGCCGGGCAATGCCATGACGGTGCTCCACCAAGGTACCTTCTGTGTGCTTAAGTATTCTACCAAAGTGGTATCCATTTGGTCATCCAAAGTTTGTACTTGTGTGTTAATCAGTTCCAAAACGAATGGGGTAGATGCTACGATGTCTGAAGCCATGGAAATGTTCAAAGCATTGGCTTCATTTCCAGTTCCCATATTTCCCAATCCTAACATTGATGCCATGCTGGATAAACGATTGGTTCCTGCTTTAGTCGATTCAGGTGAGAGGATGACTTCTGCCGTATATTGTTTTGGAATACTGAATGCTACTACTATACCAACTACTGCGGCTATACCTGCTATCTTCAGTAATGTGATACGTGCATTCCATAATTTTAGTACATACTCCATCAAGTCTATTTCATGGTCGTCCTCTTCAATTGGAGTATTTGTATAATTTTTGTTTTCTGTCATAATTCGTTCTTATTTTAGAATGTTAGCAACTGAAGCAGCTGTCAAGCCCAATGAGCCGAGTGAAGATGCTATGCCCAAAATTGTTTGTATGTTCCATTTCTGAGCCTTGTTCTTATCTTTGGTTGGCACGACAATTTCGCAACCAGGTTCAATTTGTTTGCTGCTGAAACTTCCTACTTCTGCTACTTGTCCGTTCATGTAGATAATGAAAACTTTATTTTTACGTGCTCCGTTTGCATATCCACCAGCCTGACCGATATAATATTTCACAGATTCTCCCTTCTTATACGATACTGTATTTGGAATCATTACGGCACCATTAATCTTAATTGTATTAACTTGTTCAGGAATAATCAGCTTGTCACCTTCTCGTAATATGATATCAGCATCGCTACCTGGTTTTGCCAATGCCGTTTCCAAATTGATACCTACCGAATAGATAGAATCCAGTTCCAACTTTAATGAGTCGGTACTTTCGCCCATTTCACGACGTATGATTTTCACTACGTCTGCCATGCGTCTTAATTCCTCTTCGTTAGCTTTACGCATCAGTTTAGCACCCTTTACATATCCATATGGAGTTATACCACCTGCTTTTTTAACCAGATCACTTAGTCTTTCGTTCTTGTTGGTCAGTGCATAGGTTCCGTTGTACAAAACTTCCCCTTCTACTTCGATGTTCAGTTGTGGTTGGTATCCTGGGCTCTTTCTTACATATACTTGGTCGTATGGTTGCAATATGAATCCAGGTTCTCCGTCTATAACAAAACCATCTTTCAATGCAAAGTGATGCATTTCACCGATATGGTCTGTTAGTGTCGTACTCTTATTGTCCTTGATGCGTCTCGATACGTCAACGCGTACGGTCGATGCCGATTCTTTTAAACCTCCAGCTTGGATGATAAGGTCTTCCAAAGTTGTGTTTTGGGCAAATGGAAATTCTCCTGGTCGAGCCACTTCGCCGAATATTGTAATGGTTCCTATGTCTTGTAGGTCGTGAATACTTGGAATGTATAGTTCATCGTTACGCTGCAAGGCAATATCAGGTTTGGTTCCGTTTAATATGTTCTTCAAATCCACCTGAATCACTTCTTTGGTCAAATCTTCACGTTCGCGATGAAGAACAGCACGAGTCAAGAATGCATCTCCTTTTATACCTTCCGCTTTTTCTACTAATTGCTTTACAGTATTCAGTTGTCCACTGTACTGATAGATGCCCGGGCGATATACTGCTCCCTTGATTTCGAGTTTGTTTTCATATCTGTCCAGCATGGCACTTACGTTCACGACATCGCCATCTATCAACTTGAACACCGAGTAGTCAATGTCATCGATGGTGTGTATTTGGTATTCACGACCATTCTGGCGTGTCATGCGCACGTTCTTTCTGTATGCATCGCCAGTAAAGTTACCTGCATATTCTATTAATGTTTTCACTGTTTCACCATTTTTCATTTCATAGAACATTGGTCGTTTCACATTGCCTTGAATGTCTACTAACATTTCATATGTCGGAACGATGATTACGTCTCCCTCATGCAATCTTACATCGTTTGTTGTATTACCTTTCAGCATAAAGTCGTAGATGTCTACCGTAGCTAATTCCTTGTTGTTTCTCATTACCTTGATATTGCGTAAGCTACCTAATTCGCTCACACCACCTGCGCTGTATAAAGCATGGAATACAGTAGAGAATGAAGAAAGTGCATACGTACCAGGCATGGCTACCTCACCCATGATGTTTATTTGGATGGTGCGTATTTGTCCTAAGGTTACCTTGATTTCAGAAGTTTCATTATTGATACCTGAATAAATTTTGTTCAGTTCCTTACGCAGATAGTTGTCCGCTTCTTGTATTGTCATGCCGTTCAGATATATTAAACCTATGTTTTCCACTTTGATGTATCCGTCAGGTGAAATGACTTCGCGCAATGTATTTTGACTAGCTCCCCAGATGTCTATGATTACTTCATCCCCTGGACCTAACTTATAGTTGGCTGGAGTGGCCAAATTTTGGCTGGGAGCAAATGTCAAGTTCTTACTTCTGAAAATATTGCGTCCGAAAACCAATTTTGCAGCTTCTTCGGCTGTTTGTTCGGTTGGATTAGTCAGTTCTGCAGCAATTACATCCATTTCTCCTTCTACCATTTCCTCCTGGTTGTCCTTGGAAGTTCTTTGTCTGTTTTTTTGCTCGGCACTGATGTTATTTGTATTTGCTTTTACTTCGTTCAGTTTCTGAATGCGGGTTACTTGTTCACGGGTAACACCCTTGGAAGCCAGTTCCATCATGATTTGTTTTTGTGATTTGCCGCTTTCGGTAGCATTTTTCACATACTCTATCACTTGTTCGTCAGTCATTTTGCTGTTTTGTGCCCATGATGTAGCAAAGTGGCACATTAGTACGAAACAAAAAAATAATGTTTTTCTTAACATAAGAGTCTATTAGAAAATTATTGTCTACTATATTTCAGATATTTAGTTGCAAATTTACGTAAAAACTTTGATATTGAGTTCTTTTCTCTCCATAAAAAAGTGGAATATTTATAAAAACACTCCACTTTATAAAATTGTTACTGAAATTTTATGATTGTCTTTTATTTCTTTTCTTTGTTTTCCGCTTCAAAACCATATCCGTAACCGTATCCATAACCATAGCCATAGCTCTTTCCGTATCCATAGCCGTATTTACGTCCATATCCATATCCATAGCTATTCTTACGTTGTGTCATGTCTATAGCATTGATTACAGTAGCTAATTTACTGAATGCTCCGTTTTGTTGCAGAGTGTTGATAAACTGATAAGATGCTTTCGGAGTGACATCTGCACGGCATACGTATACACACATGTCCGCTACACGTCCGATGATAGCTGTATCTGTTACCATACCGATAGGAGCAGTATCCAGAATTATGTAGTCATAACGTTCCTTCAGCTGATTAATGGCTTGTTCCAGAATTGGGCGTGCCACCAGTTCTGTTGGGTTGGGAGGTACCGGACCGCCCGGTAGGATATCCAAATTAGGACTGATTGGCGAATGTTGTATCATGTCGAACAACTTCACGTTATCTGGGTCACTCAAATAGTTTGTAATACCTTTAGTATGATGGCTGAAACCGAATACCTTGTTCAAGCCTGGCTTTCGAATATCCATACCCACGACTACTACTTTCTTGCCTAAGTAAGCCAAGCTTGTAGCAAGGTTGGAAGCTACGAAACTTTTTCCTTCTCCTGGTAGAGTAGACGAGAAGAGGATTACCTGCTGATCCTTTTCGAGCATGAATAACAAGTTCGTACGCAATCCGCGGAAAGTTTCTTCCATAATGTTATTCTTGTTCTCACGCACAACGATAGCACCAGTTCCCTTTTTGGCATCCATGTTGATCGGAATTTCTCCGATGACAGGCACTGTTGTCAGTTTTTCAACGTCTGCTCGGTTCTCAATCTTATACTTCATCAAGTCAAGCAGATAGATGAAACCTACCGGTAATGCGATACCTAATACCAATGCTGCCAACATGAAAATTTTCTTTCTTGGTGCTATTGGAGCTTTATTTGCAATCGGAGTTTCAATTATACGTCCGTTGCTGGCTGTAGCAGCCAAGGTCAAGGCATTCTCTTCACGCTTTTGGAGGAGCATGATGTAAAGTGTAGCCTTGATTTCTTGCTGACGCTGGATAGTCATGAATTCCTTTTCATGCTTCGGCGCTTCACTGATTCGTCCCACGAACTTTTCTGCTTCGCGTTGCAAGTTCTTTTGGGTGATTCGCAAACCTCGCAGAACACTGGTAACTGTAGTCTGTACGTTGGAGCGCATAGCTTCTATTCCCGAATTCATGTTGATTACAGCAGGATTGTTTTCCGATGATGTACGGAGCAAACGCTTACGTTCTACTATCAGCGTATTGTATTGGTTAATGATGCTGTTCAAACTTTGGTCTTCCAATCCTACGTTGGCTGGAATCACTTCATTGGCATTTTTAGGATTGTTGATGTAGCTTTGCAAATCCTGTACCAAGTTTATTTGCGTAGCGTTCTTGTTTAACTCCTGCTCATAACGAGAGTTTTCCTGTAATGCTATTTGTGCATCGCTTGTAAGGTTGGTCAAGCCTGAACGTTGCTTGAAACTTGCAAGTTCCGTTTCTGTACTACCTAATTCCGAATTGATGATAGCGATACGTTCTTCAATGAATTCCGCTGTTTTCTGTGCTACTTCATTCTTTTCATCGTTGGCATCTTGGTTATATACTTTTACAAGATGATTGATGAAATCTACACCACGTTGTTTCACTGTGTTTTTTACATCAATTTGTGCAATAGTAGTAGTTTTTGATGTTGGTGCGATGGTCATGTTTCCGCAATAGGTTTCTGCACAAGCTTGAGGTGATGTTACGTATGCCATCACTGTAATAGGTTTTTCCACTACTATTGTCGTGTCACGGGTAAAGGTAAATACCCCAATATCGGTCGGTAATGCAGCAGGCAATTCGTTAAAGCTGGTTTCCAATTTTACTTTTTCTTTATTGACCTGTGTGTATTCCATGCTTACGTTCAGGTTTTGTCCCCCGTCGTAATCCATCTTAAATTTTACGCCACTTGGCAGTTTGTCGGCCTCTTCCGGCGACATGTATACACGAATGGGCTCGTTTTTGTACTTTGGAATGTCATATCCGAAAGTACGCGCTTCCCCATGGTTGATGTACAATCCCAAATCTGAGACTACCTTCTTTACCAATGTCTGCGACTTTAAAATTATCAGCTCGTTGTCAAAGTTGTTTGTGAATGACATCATACCCATTTCTTGAATAGCGGCTAATGCATTTTCATTCCTAGCCCTTTTGTCTTTTTCCTTGATCAGTACGGCTGACTTAATGTTGTATACAGGAGCTTGATAGCGTAGGTACACAAATGTACCTATCAAGCACGCTAATACGCTTACTACGAACCATGGCCAATATATCAGATATTTGAAAATGATAGCATAAAGGTTAAAGTTGTCCTCATTCTGTTCCTGCTCTAATATATTTGTACGTTTTTGTTCTGTCATATCGTAAAATATTTATAGGATTAACGGAAAATAGTAACCAGCAAGCTGGCGATTGAAACTAAAATGGATGTAGCGCTGAACCACAACGATGTACTCTGTCCGATGTCAGAGTTCTTGGCTTTAGTCTTGTTCGGATTTACATAAATGATATCGTTTTGTTGCAAGTAATAATACGGACAAGTTACGATTTCAGCGTTGTTAAGATTAAGTGTTATGATTTCACGCTTTCCTTCTGCGTCTTCACGAATCAGTTTGATGTTGTCACGCATACCCCAAATGGTCAAGTCACCTGCCATGGCCAATGCTTCAAATATGTTCACCTTTTCATTGCTCACAGTAAACATACCTGGTCTTGCTACTTCACCCAATACGGCAATTTTGTAGTTTGACATGCGTACAGTTACAATAGGCATTTCTCTCAAATATGGCTTCAGTTTTTCGCGAATCATATTTTCAGCTTCGTTTTTGGTTAGTCCACCCACGTTGAGTTGTCCTAATACCGGAAAATCAATGGTTCCCTCGTTGCTCACCAAATATTGTTGCAACATTGGTTGTGAGTAGGTAGAACGAGATGTAGCCAAGTTCTGAGCTGTCTGTACCGTCATGTTAAATGGTGCGGCCGCTTCTGGATCTGTGGTATTCACAGTAATAGTCAGCAAATCCTTAGGCATAATTTTTGCATCATACATAGGTAGTACTTCTTTATAACTATTCACTGCTTCCGGATTTTGCAAATACGGAACATTCTTGTACGATGTACAGCTTGCCATCATTAATGTACAAAGAATGAGAATGATAAATGACTTCATTTTCATAATGATTCAATATTTTTAGTATACTATTATTCTTTATTTGAAAAGGCGTTGGAAAAATCCTTTTTTAGGGGCTTGCTCATATGGCTCTTCATATCTGCGCATCAGGTCTTCGTAAGTCAGCTTGTGGTGTACCATTTCATAGATGGTTCCCCAGTCGGGCAATCCGCCTAAGTTTCGGTCGTCTATCCACAAATCTGCTTTCAATTTTCGGCTGAAGTGGTTGTTTCTGCCTTTTTCCTCCTCCGGATAGTCACGATTCACGGCATAGAATTCCAATCCTCGCTCTCGACAGAAAGCTACGGCCTCTTCCAATAGTCGTCCTTCTCTTACAGTCCATAAAATCAGACGATGTCCCTCTTCTGCCAGTTTTTTTAGTGTTTCGGTAGCAAAAGGAAGTTCTTTTCCTATAGATGGATATCGATGTTCTACTATTGT
>JAEIGA010012390.1_pt1 | contig 12947 bp, 31 predicted proteins | sample 9270691 | NCBI WGS metagenome assembly JAEIGA01 (sample SAMN17057246, study PRJNA624740) | gut metagenome | biome: biome; isolation source: fecal sample | host: Bos grunniens | place: China: Xizang | collected 2019 | reverse complement strand
CTGCGATCCAACACAGCACCCGTCGCGGCAGAATATTTGATCATATGCTCGCGCCGATCGTAGTCCGCGCAAATAGCCGCTACAACGCGACTCACGCTCCGTGGAATATCCTCATCCGAATAAACCTTAGTTCTCATTACAGCCGCTCTCCTAAGCGTTCAGCGCTCTGTGCGCTCCTCAAAATAACCGTTGTAGGCCAGCACCTCCTTGATCGGTACAGGCTGACCGTCAACCAAGCACTTGATCAACCGAAAGACCATTTCGCGCCGATTCACCTCCGGCACACACATGATCCCGTCGCGCGGGCAAAAGAAGCTCGGCTTCTCCTCCTTGTCCTCTCCCGCTCGCTTCAGAATCGAGCATTGCCGACAGATCACCGTCGCATGATTCGCGCACGACTTGCAATATTCTCTTTGATCCATAATCATAACCTCACTTTCTCGCGCTGTTGATCGCCGCGCATTTTCCTTTGCAATCTTCCTTCGTGCAGTTCAGACAAACGCTCACGTCTTCCTTACTCCCGCGATGCCGCGGATCGTCGCTCTTGTAGGCCTTGTCCGACTTCAACACCGTAGCTCCCCGCGCATTCTGCCGCCACGAGTATCCTCTAACCTTGTAGCTCATACCTTCCCCTCCTGATCATTCTTGCGCAATTTTGTTTCCAGAACAGTCAATCCTTCTTCAACAGCCATTTCGATGACAACACCAATCTCGTTTTGCAAAGCCGCAAAAAGGCCAAACATTTCCACCTCGCTGTTAGCTGATGCGAGCAGTCTCTCATGGCATCAGCCATTGCCTTCGCGCATTTTGTCACACGCTCGTCCATGTTTATTTTCCTCCTCCATCTCCCGACTCCAACATTCCCGGCAACTCATGCCCTTGTTTGGTTTTTGCTTGCATGGCTGCTTCTCCTCATATCCCCAAGAGCAAGGACACCGAGCCGCCCCGCCCGTGTAATATTCATTCACCGCCTCCGGGTGCTCTTCCTTCAATCTATCCCTGTATGTCTTTGGCATAGTTTTTTGTTCTCCTTTACACCGTCAGCATCCGCTTTTACTGCCGCAATACTCAATTTTGCTCCGTATTCCGATATTTTCAAGATTTCTAAACATATCAACCGGTTTTCTAAAAGCTTCTTCCAATTGATACAAAACATCAGCCTTGGGAAAACCCCAATCATAGGAAAACAATCCAGATTGATCAATGACTAAATCGTTGATCTCCAGGCCGTCATAGGATTCAAGCGAAGTCCACTGCAGGCCCCTGTGATAAGATACAATATCATTGCCCTTTTCGAAAGTCAACGTATCACAAACATGGCAACCTGTATGTGATAGAAAGAGATAGCCAAGGGTTATCAGTCTCATGGGAATCTCAGCAAACGGATCATGAAGATTCCGAGTATCACACATTTTTACATTTCTGTAATCTTCTCGAATGCATAAATGAACCCCAGTCCCGCTCCATCGATTCAATACCCGATCAAGATCTCCAATACCATTCAGGCAATTGATCCTCACAGGAACCTTGATCTGTTGAATCACGCTGTCATCAGCAATGTCGCAAAGCATCTTGCGGTCATCCTCAATCGTGTTTCCGTGTCGCGAAATGTTGACTCCGTTGATCTTTTTACTGTTATTCAAAAAATCCAAGAACTCTTCCAGATTGCGATTAACCAGAGTTGTATTGATATAAATATGCTTGTCATCAGGAATCTCCATGCACAAGTTGCGAAGTTCCCTGATATCCATCATTGGTTCACCGCCTGAAATCACTACATCTTTGATAGGAAATTGATATCGGCGGAATATATTACGCAATTGGTAAATGACCCTATCAACATTCGCAGGAGACATTAAATAGCTTCTCTTTGACGTGCAAAATTTACACGCATTCTCGCAATCCCAAGGAACAAACACCGTCAAAGCTAAATTGTTTCTGTCAAAAATAAATCTCATACCGTATTATTTTCCCCTTTGCCAACAAAATAAAATTTCCCGTCCTTATCCACAGCCAGCAGCCCGTCCGGCTCATCCGCGAAAATATCCCTCAGATCCTCAAGCGAAGCTCCGATGATATGCGCGATCCCGCTACTACACTCCAATGTATGCAAAGCCTCAAGCCGCCCGATCACCATAGCGAGCTTGCATTTGTTGTCATGTTTCATTTCGTGACCTCCGGATATATAATGAATTCGAATCGGTCATAAATTTTCGAATAGTATATGCCAATCCAAAAATCGTTTTGCACGTTTTTGTAATATGCCAAATCCTCATTCCATTCTCGAATCTCGTCATAAAGTTCTTTTTTGCCTACATCGTTGTCATTGTCATACAATTCATTTTCTAACTGATACACAAGCGAATTATATCTCTCTTTCAATTCCATCGCCTTTGCTTCAGCACCGATCCTATTCGTCGCAATTAAAGCCGTGCTGGTCAAAAGAGCTAACACGGAGAGGACTATAAACGCAAACCCGATACCTGATAATAATTCCGAGAAATCATATACATGCTCACTGATAACAAGCAAAATAATTCCAACAATCAGCACAATCCAAAACAACCAAAATAACATCTTATTTACCCTCCTTGTAATCCTTTTTCAAATCAAAAAAGCGCTGATAAAGTTCACGATTGTTGATCTCCCCATTAAAATGCATGCCAAGCATCCTGTCCATCTGCTGCAGGAGCTCATCCGCGTTGCTTTCCTTCGGTTCTGACTTTTCATCTTCGGAATAATATATCATTGCGACAGCCAAAACATGAAGTAATACTCCAATAACCAACGGGATTGCCGAGATCCAACCATAGCGTGGAAGTCCCAAGTTTACCCAAGCGCACAAACAATTCCACGAAAAACCGGAGCAACTTGAGAGCAAAAGAATAAATGTCAAAATTCCATCTTTCATTTTCTTCATGTCTTACCCTCCAACGCCTTTTCCGCTTCATCGCGGGTGGGGAAGACGGTTTCCCCAAAATGCCGCATATCAAACGTCATACCTCCGTAACACCTAAAACTCATGCCAATAGATGCATATGGCTCTATCGTTATTTGAGCAACTTTACATTCGATGATATTATGTCCGTACATAATACTGTACACCGTATCCCCCACCTTACACGGCGGCACGATCACGCCATTGGCGAGAAGGTGGTCGGCAAGGCGTTCAACCATGCACAGTTCTAACTTTTCAATGCGGTTGCACAGCTCATCCTGTCTAAAAGGACACCCGCCCTCTCGCCGATCTGCTCCGTTGCAATTAACGTTGCAAAGCAGGTGAATCAATCTTTCTCTTTCGGTCATTTCTCGCCCTCCATTTTACTCATGCGCCAGTTCACAACATTGTCGGGTAACGGCACCTCGAATATTTCGCACAGTCTCGGCAAGCAATCGTCACAAACCGAGCATAATTTTTTCGGTGAAGGTACTGATGTATGTCCGTAAGAAATGTGCAATTTGTTCAGATCCCTCTTGGGGTGTTCTACACCACATAACGAACATATCTCGGTGTACCTCCTGTATTGCCCATAGCTCATATCATTCTCCTTTCGGCGGTTCGGGTAGGGGCATCCAATGGGTGACAAACGCGATTTTTTCATTTGCAACCCACTCAAAATGATCTGATATTGAGTGGAACGCTTCGCCCACAGTTCCGTCCTCATCGTGAACTATGACGTGTGTGCATTCTTCCGGCAACCTCTCATTCACGCTGATCCACTCACCACCTTTTTCGTGACCGCACGAAATTGGTTCGCCCTTCCCATCCGCAAATCCCTTTGCAAAGCCGTTTTTGTACGCCAATTCGGTGGCTGTATGTTCATTCATCAAGTCTGCCCCTCCTTTGATCTAACATCTTTTTGAGCCTTTTTGCCGCATTCGGAGTTGCGAATATGCATCCTAAGCCAACGACAATAGACCCATCATCAAGCACTGTCTTATATCCGTACCGATTCAACCACTTCTTGTTGATTCTTCGCTTACGATTAGTCCTCCTTTGAACCCGTTTCGTGATAGCGGTTGTTTCGATAAGCCGCAGTCCATCAACATATATGCTCATGTCTGCTCCTTCCCGTCTTTCATGATTTCGTATGTTTTCCTATCGAGCAACAAAAGACCACCGACATATTTTCCGCTACCATTGGTTAAGTCGTCTGCAACATCAGCAGGAACATTGATTTTAAGTGTCCCATAGCCTTTATCAAACCTTATATCAACGCCAGCAATGTTTGCGAGAGGTGCAAATTTCACACCGTCATTGTTGCTTTCTACCATCTTTGCCGCAATATCAACCCAAGTCATGTCTGCTCCTTTCATATAATGCCGTGAAACATCGCAGAACGAACATCAATAAATCTGTCAAGCCCGTGCTTTTGCAATGCTTTTATCTGCCACTCTGTTTGAGGCTCAATGGAATAATGTTCCTCAATCAACTCACAATCCGATATTTTTGCGAGTGATGGGAAAGGATAACCACAAGGTATTAACTCGTCTTTGCTATGGTCTACTCCGCACACAACCCATTTTTCGCCACTTGGCTTATGTAATACAACATCATTCGGTCTTATCATGTCTGCTCCTTCCTTGCAATGAACAACTAATAAAATCGTTCCGCTTCTTCTTTGTTGTAATAATGCTCACACCACTCGTCCGGTGACACGAATATGTGGAGCTTCTTACATCTGACTTGACCCATGTGGTTGCTTCTCGTCTTGTCACAACGGTCGCAATTTTTACACACGCTTTTCATGTCTGCTCCTTCCTTTCGCCGTAACTGCAATAATGGTCTTCTTTACAACGACAAGTTACACCCGCGTAACAACAGGCACGATTTTTAAAGTCACCATAATAAAAACCGTAATGCTTACAATCCTTACATCTGACAACCTCAACCACATCGGCGGCGGGTGTCTGCTCAACCAAGTCGCTGAAATCTTCAAATGCATGTGCCCAAGTACCCGGTGAGGCAAGGGTATTCCACTCGCACTCAATCTGTCTCTTGCACATTTACAGCAACGCCCCCCGCTCGATATATTCCTTCTTCTCACCCACCGAACGTCACCTCCCCTGTCACGGTGTCATATTCGATACCATCCTCCCAAGACTTGAGATCCACGCCGATCGCCATCAGATCGTGCAGGATCGCCGTGTCCTCGATGTTCTTGCCCGTCTCTTGGAGCACGTAATCATCGCCTCTGAAGAAATTACGATACTCCACTCGGGTTCTGATCATGTCTTCGAAGATCTCCCGCAGGATCGGAGCGGTTAGATGATACCGTCTGTGCAACGCCATTAACATCGTGCCATCCACCGCCGTTCCGTACGCGGTCATTTCTTTGTAAATATATTCCGTCACATCATCCTGCACACTCGAGCGGATCTTGTATTTCTCCATCGCAATTCGCGGTAGTCTCACCTTCTCTTGGCTTCTTCTCCAATTCGCATTCATCCCGATTATCTCCCATGATTTAATTTTCTGAACGGGCGGCAAACCTCCGCCCATAGATCAAAGATCCAATCCTTCCACGCTTTGCAGCCGATGCCGTTTTGGCATTTCCGCGTACACGCTTTACAAGGATATCGCGGATCGTCATAGATGCTCTCGAATCTCACGTTTCCGCCCCTCTCCGATGTAGTTCTTGATTTCACAGATCGCCGCGTCAGCACCAACACAAACCACTGCACGGTATCCCTTGGCGCTCAACTTAGCGATCCACCGCTTCTGATCGGGCGTAGGCCTTCCGCCAAGCACCTTCATTTCGATGAATAAGCCGTGATATTCCCCCGACGGTATCGGGAAAAACAGATCCGGCACACCGGGACGAAGCCCTAAACGCTTGAGCTTGGCCGCCATCGCCGGTGATCGCTTGCCCTCGTTGGGAACGTGTATCACGTCGATCCCGAACAGTTCGCAAAAATCGATCACCGCCGCCTGCTCATCATCCTCGCTCGCACGGTATAAATTATTTACCCTTTTTGCGGTCATTTGCAAGCTTCCTCCTCGACTCTAATATCAACTTGCACCGGCCTGTCTCACAGCGTTCTCGCGTGCAATTCAGGCAAATGCTGTAGTCTTCCTCAATTCGCTCGCGGCTGTAGGGCTCTTTGACAGGGCGTTCATAATCGATCCGATGAGCAGCACCCATCGCCTGCACCACGCCCGCTCCGTGGGCATTGGTCCCGTAATAGATCTTCATGCCTTATCCACCACCCCTCTCACAGCGCGTACCTCATTGCCGACAAGCTCATAATAGATGCCGTCAACCTCTCCGTGCATAGTCACCTCGGCAGGATCTGCGTGGTATACCGTGCGCCGCACGCGATCCTCCATAGCCACGGACGGCAGCACCACATTGTGGTCGTCTAATTTATTCGATACTCCGATGATCCGCAGATATTCCATACCTCTGAATTTCACCGGTATCCCCGCCGCCATCACGGCGGTCGCTTGGTTTAAGGTTAGCATATTATACCTCCAAATGTATTTTTTGTTGGACAGAAAAGCTACCGATCATCAATTTGCTGGCTTCAGTATAATATTTTGTGCTAACCTCAAATCCGTAGCTATTACGGTTAAGCTCAGCCGCTGCGCGAAGTGTTGACGCGCTACCCGCGCAAGGATCGATCACAACATCTCCCTCATCGGTAAATATTTCTATCAGCTTTTTCAGCACATTCACCGGCTTCTGCGTAGGGTGTATTTTCGGGATCTCTTTAGAATCACGTTCCCATGCAAACCAATTAAACACCATATGTCCGGTGCCGCGAATTACCTTGCCATTTTCATCGTACTGCCTTCCGTTGTTAAATTTAGGCAGCTTGTCCCGATACAAACATAAAGCATATTCCGTCGCTCCGCAAATTCTCATATTTGCCTTGAGCACCTGTGCCGAATAGTTCTTACAGAAGATCAGCGGGATGTAATGCATATATCCATGCTTTTTGGCAATCTCAATCAGCATCGGCATCTGCTCAAACGAACAGAAGATGATCATGCACGGTGCCTTTCCGCGCTCCTTTGGTTCCTTCTTCAAAAGCTTTGAGCAGAAATGGAAATACTCGTTGAGATTAAAATCCCCGTCACCGTTGAAAAATGATGACTTCGCGTGCTTACTCTCACCGTTCTTGTTCTCGCCCCCGACATACCACATCGGATTTGAACCATATGCTTTATCGCCTACATTGTACGGAATATCCGCTATTACCAGCTGCGCTCGCGGGATTCCATATCGTTTGTAATTTTGAAAATTATCGTGATACAATTTAACAATTGACATATGCAAACCTACCCCCTCGGGCACTTAATTCTCGCCGCCCATAAATCCACAGCCGCCTTCCAATCAGGCAGGCACTTCCATTTGTAAACCGCATTTCTCGCCATAAAGGCATCCGCTTCCGCGCTCACATCGGCAGGATCAATATTCGTGTATGAGCGCATATATAAGTAGACCTCCGTCCAGCTCGGCGGCTCCACCGAGTTTTCCACAGGACCACCGCGGTTTTCCACAGCCCTCTTTTCCGGCACACACGCTGGTACTGTAGTAGTAGTAGTAGTTATATTATTTTCTTTTACTTTACTTTGTGTACTTTCTTCGGAATTTACCCCCATTTCTTCTGAAGAAATGCCCATTTCTTCAGAAGAAATCCCATTTTCGGGTATAGAAACATCGACACCCACCAAATTGTAGCTGTCAATTTTTGTATTTCTTTTTAATTTACGCATCGATTCCATAAATTGCCGCTGTATGGCTAAGCTGGATATCACATTCATCTCAAACAAACCCCTATCAATCAGGTTTAGCTCTGCCATGTAATGCAAGCACTCATAAACTTTCGTCGTCATGTGCCGTAATTGGTCGCGGTCACTCATGATGTCCTTTGCAATACTTCTCGCAAAGGATTCTACATCCTTAATCCTGCAATAATACCCTGCCGCATAAACGCGGCAGAGTATATTGATGTATGTGGCCAGCCCAATGGCTCCATGCGCAGATACAAGGGCATCTATCTTATCGTCTGCGTAAAAGAAATCCGTATCTAAGGGGAAGTAAGTCAAGCCGGGTTTTGGTTTCCGTCCCATATTACCTCCTATGTGCGAATCAGAACGGCAAGTCTTCGTCTCCCTGCACGTTCTCAAAATCAGCGGCCGTCGCAGTCGCCGCATATGCCTGCGGGACATACTCCTGCGCATCTGTTGCCTGTGCCGCGCCATCCGCGCGACTATCTACAAATTTGATCTCGCTCGCGACCACATCCGTCGCAAAGTGCTTCACACCCTGCGCATCCGTCCACGAGCGGTTCTGCAGCTCGCCAACGAGAAAGATGCTGGATCCCTTGCGAAAATGCGTGCAGATAAACTCCGCCGTCTGCCGCCATGCGGTCACGTTGAAGAAATCTGCCTTGGGTGCCTCCCCGCTCTTCACATAGCGATTCACAGCCACGGAAAATGTGGTAACCGGCACCTTGCTTGTGGTCTGCTTCAGCTCGGGATCGCCGGTGAGGCGACCTCCGAGCATCACTTTGTTGAAATTGAAATTTGCCATTTTTCGAAATACCCCTTGATTTTTCAAAAATAACGTGCTACAATAATAGTGCGAAGCTTATCTCATTTCGCACTCCCTTTAAGGTGCCGTGTCTCCCAACACGGTGCCTTTTTTCTGTTTTCGCGCATCCTTGCGAGCTCTTCTTCGTATCGCGCCTCGTCGATCACCTCAGCTCGATCATACCGCCAAAGGACAAATAAGATCCAGCTGACCGACGCGGCCGCCAAGATTATCGGCACCGCGCCGGAATCGAGCGAAGCCAGCGATGCGAGAAAGACCACAATAGCCGCAGCCAGCGAAGCCTTCATGCACTCCCCTCCTTTCTCAAAGCCTCTCCACATACTCGGGAGTAACTTTGTTTTCCCAATATATCAGCTCCGAGAGCATCACATGCCCGCTCATGTCGAGCATACCGCCGCCACAGCAGCGGCGAACAGCCTGGATGACCTCATAGGCTTTCGATTTCCCGATCTTCCCGCCGTAGCGATCGACGATCTCTTCCCAGCCGAGCACCGGATTGCTGTCCTTTCCGCGGATCTGCTCCAGCGCGAAGGCGTAACCCTCGGCAAAGGCCTGCGCATAGCTTTTAACTTCTACAGCTTCCATGCCAATCCCTCCTTACTGCTTAGCCGCTTCCCAATCGCTCAGGATCTTCTCGGTCTCCTCGCGGATTAGGATCTCCTTCGGCTGTCTGTGCTCCACATCGTCGCGAAAAGCGCGGCTGAAGCTGGCCGAATCTGTCTTGATGCCGCGCGCGCCAAGCTCAGCAATAACATCCTTCATCGTCTTGCCCGCTCGCAGCAACCGCAGCTTGATCTCCAGTTTGCTCATGTTGACTCCTTTCTGTTAATAGATTCACTCTCTCTGTTCTTAAAAATGAAAAGCAAGCGGAGAGTTTCCTGAAGCGCCTCAAGGTAGATATCGTTTTTGATCTCTTCCTTGGGGCGTGCATTTTTTTCGCAAAATTCGCACGCAAACCCGCTCGCCTCGATGATCGACTTGCAAGCAAGATCGCATTCCGTACCGTAAACGGTCATCTTGTGATAATTGATAAAGCATCGTAAAACAAATTGGAAATAATCTTCGTCGTCAATTGGAAATTCGTTCGAACCGCTGAGATAATTCTCCCAAAGGGAAATCGCTTTTCTGATCTCGGCATAAAAGGAATGCTTTGCCGTTCGAACAAAATCACGTCTGGCGAGGTATAGATAGCCGATCTCGCTGTTGATCAAATAATCATTATCCCAAACGATCGCCACCCGCTCAAAGCTGCTTACTATGCCGCGAAGTATGCTCACATATTGCAAATGCTTCTCTTTGGTTCTTTGCTCCTTCGTTGAAAGCAGATAGTCAATATAATGCTTCACCTCATCCAATTGTTTCGGAGAAAGCGTATCAAGCTTTTCTGCGATCTGCTTTATTTTGGTTTCCGTTGCCGCCATTCCCTCACCTCCCTTGACAAATCATATCAAATGTGCTACAATGCAATCAAGATTGCTCAATAGTTTGTTGATGGCTTTATTATATCTTACTATTCTACCTTTGTCAACACATTTTCTTTACTTTATTTACTTTTGGATGCTTGAACAATTCCACAAAGGTAAGATTGGTAAGATTGCACAGAAAGAGGTGAAAAGATGTTTTGGGAAAGATTTGTTTTTCTTTGTAATTCTAAAAATATGTCGCCAAATGCCGTTTGTGCAGAATTAGGCATGTCAACAGCCGTTGCAACCAAATGGAAAAACGGTGCTATACCAAGGGATGGAACCCTCATGCGCATCGCCGCCTATTTCAACGTCTCCGTTGATTACCTTAAGGGAGAAGAAGACAACCCGCTCCCGCAAGACACCACCGGCTTCACAGTAGCCGATCAGAGCAAGGTACGCATGATCCCCGTATACGACACCGCCTCGGCGGGATTCGGTGCTCTGGCATCGTCTCAGCCGTCCGAGTATACCCCCATGTACTTTGAGAACACATATGAAGGAGATAACACCATCTGCATCCGCGTCAAGGGCGACAGCATGTCCCCCGTTGTCAATAACGGCGACCTTGTCCACGTGCTCAAGCAGGACATCGTCGATCGCGGATCCATGGCCGTGGTCATGGTTGATGATGAAGGATTTGTCAAATATATCGAATACGGCGCAGGCTGGATCGAGCTCCGTTCTGCAAACCCCGCTTACTCCACAATGCGCTATGAAGGAACAGAAACCGAGCGTGTCCGCATCGTCGGCCTTGTTACAGGCTCAACGCGCAGGAACACGCCCGGCATGAAGCACACAGGCAGCGGCCACAGCTCCGGCCTCGAACCCGTTCTTCGCCTCACCGATCAGATGACAGCCGAAGAGCGCGCACAGCTTGCCGCCTATGCTCAATTTATAATAGATCGCCGCGGTCAATAACGCACACGGTTCAAGATGTCTTGTGCAACCCTCCCGAGCTCTTCCAGCTCTTCATGGGTGAATTCAGCCTCGCGCAGCTGTTGCTTCACGCGATTGGATCGAATCCTCTTGCTCCGATGTCTGTCCTCGTTCGCCGTCTTTTTCATCTGCGTATCCTCCGCATCGATCATATATTCCGCCTTAGCGGTTGAGATCATTATAGCAAATTTGCGGCGGAAAGCAAGGGGCAGAAAAGTCAATTCGGCATATATTCGCGTAATGGGAATCCGCGAAAAAAGTAACAGCGGATTGCATAAATATAAACGAAAAACGATATAAATGTCATCGTTACTGCAAAAACATCATCCGAATCCTAAATAAAAATCATCCGGAGGGAACAAATGTACAGAGAAGTGCTTGCATTGAGAAAAAAAGAACTTGGATATTCACTTAAAGACATGTCTAACCGTTCGGAGCTTCGTCTCCCGGAGGAAACAATCAGCAGACTTATGTCGACCACGAATCAGCACGATTCAAAGATCGGAACGTATATTGACGTTTGCGGAACACTTGACATGCCGCCGTATGAACCGTTTATGGACCCGACAACGGCCGCTGAATTCAAGCTGTTTTTGGAAACAAAGCCGGCAGATATCAATAACGCCGCCGAGCTGTCCTCTCTCCGTGATCGTGTTGCAGAATTGGAAGCCGAAAAAGCAAAGCTCGAAGCAAAGGTTGCCCTATTAGAAGAGCGTATCGCGCATAAAGACGAATTGCTTGCGATTCACAACCATTACAACAATATTAAGCGCGGGTAAATTACCTGATGATTTCAATAAAAAATAACGCCCGCTCATCTATCCAGACAGCGGGCTTTTTTGCCAAAGGAGCAGCATATGAAATACCTTAAAATAGTCTGCGGAATTTTAGCAGCCGTTTTTCTCATGATGGTTTTATCAAATAAAGACCCTTTTTCCCTTACCTGCTTAATATTTGATATTTGTATATTTGCATTTGTATTCTACAATGAAAAATCAAAAGAATGTGATAAATACCGAGATAAAGCAAATAACCTTGAAAAAGAAAAACAAAAATTACAAAATGAACTTTTCAAGACCAAAAACAACATTATTTCCGACAAAAATAAAGAAGAAGTCAAAGCTACGTTCGAGTTAAACGACGAACCTGATGAGAATTATATTACTGATCGCGAATATGAAATAATTGAATCTCGATCCAAGGGAGAAACACATGATAACCAGCTTTCCAAGCAGGAAATTGTATGTCTGATCAAGCGAATCGGTTCACTGTATCAAAAGCATTTTGCTTCTGACTATCATTTTCCACCTCTATCTGATAAAAAAATCTTGTCATACTTGACGCAAATCTATTTTCCTTATGAACTTAAAACTTATCAAGACGACGAGATTCTTGAACTTTTGGAGTTTCATTTCAAGGATTTCAAGGAAAGCGATGTAAAATATAAAAGCAAAATAAAATAAAAAAGGCGAGAACTTCTTCCCGATTAAAAAATCAAATATATATTGACAAATCCATTCTCATGCGGTATAATACCAATAGGAGCTACCGATGACGGCTGCCTCCCCCGCTAAGTTATTAAGAAATAACCGCCAAGTTTGGGAAGACCGGGCGGTTATTTCTTTTTGTTATGATTGTCTATGTAGGTCAACAGGGCAAGTACAAATCCTGCAAGCAGGATCAGCTGCTCAAATGTCACATACATGGGCACCACCTCCCATCTTCAGGGAGGCAAAAAGAAACCTTTGCTTCCCTGACTTTGGGAAGCAACCGCCACCGATATCGTAGCTCCTATGGTGTGCCCATTATAGCATGGAATGGTATCTTTGTCAATCCCCTGAGGAGGCCACCATGCCCAGCTACGAAAAAAACAAATCCTCCGGCCTGTGGTCGTGCCGGTTCCGTGAAGTCGATGAAAACGGCATTAGCCACAATAAACGTCTGTCCGGATTCAAGACGAAAAAAGAGGCGCAGTACGGTT
>JAEIGA010012389.1_pt1 | contig 12948 bp, 11 predicted proteins | sample 9270691 | NCBI WGS metagenome assembly JAEIGA01 (sample SAMN17057246, study PRJNA624740) | gut metagenome | biome: biome; isolation source: fecal sample | host: Bos grunniens | place: China: Xizang | collected 2019 | reverse complement strand
GGAATAGTTTTGGCAGGCGGAAGTGGAACGCGTCTGTATCCGATTACCAAAGGCGTTAGCAAACAATTGTTGCCCATTTACGACAAGCCGATGGTGTATTATCCCATCTCTGCCTTGATGCAGGCCGGCATCAGAGAAATTCTGATTATTTCTACGCCGCAGGATTTGCCCGGTTTCAAGCGTCTGTTGGGCGATGGTAGCGATTACGGTGTGCAATTCTCTTATGCCGAACAACCCAGTCCCGATGGTTTGGCCCAAGCTTTCATCATTGGCGAAGAATTTATTGGCGACGATTGTGCTTGTTTGGTGCTGGGCGATAATATTTTCCACGGTAATGGCTTTACCTCGCTCTTGACAGAAGCGGTGCGAGCGGCCGAGGAAGATCGCAAGGCTACGGTTTTCGGCTATTGGGTGAACGACCCTGAACGCTATGGTGTGGCCGAATTCGACAAGGATGGCAATTGCTTGAGCATCGAGGAAAAACCCAAGCAACCCAAGAGTAATTACGCAGTGGTGGGTCTGTATTTCTATCCCAACAAAGTGGTGGATATAGCTAAAACTATCAAACCTTCTGCGCGTGGCGAATTGGAAATTACCACAGTAAATCAGCGTTTTCTGGATGATGGCGAATTGAAAGTGCAGGTGTTCGGTCGCGGTTTTGCCTGGCTCGATACCGGTACGCACGATTCTCTCAGCGAAGCTTCTACTTTTGTGGAAGTGATAGAAAAACGTCAGGGTTTGAAGGTGGCTTGTTTGGAGAGCATTGCCTATCGTCAGGGATGGATTACCGAAGAACGTATGCGTGAATTGGCACAGCCGATGATTAAAAACCAGTATGGCCAATATCTGCTCAAGGTGATCGACGAAATGAAGGAAAATCATTATTACGCCCAGGATTGATTTTGGCGGTATTGATATACAAAGAACTTTCTGCGGAAAGTTGTTGATAAAAGTATGGAAGTAATTAAAACTAAGATAGAAGGTCCTCTCATTATTGAACCTAAAGTATTTGGCGATAACAGAGGCTATTTTTACGAAAGTTACAATGCGAAGGAATTTGCCGAAAAGGTGGATCCTTCCATTGTCTTTGTTCAAGATAATCAATCATATAGCACCTATGGCGTGTTGCGAGGTTTGCATTTTCAGCGTCCGCCGCATGCGCAGGCCAAATTGGTGCGTGTCATTCAAGGTAGGGTGATGGATGTGGCGGTGGATATCCGCAAGGGCAGTCCCACTTACGGACAATATGTGAGCGTGGAATTGTCGGGCGAGAATCATCGTCAGTTGTTTATTCCCAAAGGCTTTGCCCATGGTTTCGTGGTTTTGAGCGAAACGGCTCTTTTTCAATATAAATGCGACAATTTGTATGCGCCCTCTTCCGAAGGTGCTTTGGCTTGGGACGATGCGGATATTGCCATTGAGTGGCCTTTGTCGGAAAATCAGATCAAACTTTCAGAGAAAGATAAGCATCATGCGGGATTGAAAGATTTTGACAGTCCCTTTGTGTATGATGGTCTAAAGGATTTAAAATAAGGCGATTATGAAGATTCTAGTGACTGGGTCTAACGGTCAGTTGGGCAATGAAATGCGCGTGCTGGCTAGCAATGATGCTGCGAATGACTATTTGTTTACCGATGTAAATCAGGTGGAAGGCCTTGAAACGCAGTATCTTGATATTTGCGATGCTTTGGCCGTGCGAGATTTGCTGATAGCCGAGAAGGTGGATGTGATTGTCAATTGTGCCGCCTATACCAATGTGGATGCCGCCGAAAGCAACGAGTCGTTGGCGGAAAAACTGAATGCTGAGGCTCCGGAAAATTTGGCCAAGGCTGCCGCTGCCGTAGGTGCTTTGCTGATTCATATTTCTACCGATTATGTCTTTGGCGCTGAGCCTTATAATAAGCCTTGTCGTGAAGAACAACTAGGAACGCCCACGGGTGTGTATGGCTTGACCAAACTGCATGGCGAAGAACGAATCAAGGCTGTGGGTGGCGATTTTGTGATTATTCGCACAGCTTGGCTCTACAGCGAATATGGCAAGAATTTCTGTAAGACCATGATGCAACTCACCGCGAGCAAACCGCAACTGAAAGTGGTGTTCGACCAAGTGGGAACGCCCACCTATGCGCTCGATTTGGCGCGTGCTATCGTGACAATTATTGCCGATTATGAGCAGGAGCGGGCGGCCTCGCTGACGCTCGGCCTGCCCGCTGCAAGCTTCGAGGCAACGCAGCCCGCCGCAAAGCCCGCTGCAAGCGAGGCCGCCGCGCAAGCGTACAGCAAGCGAGGCATCTATCATTACAGCAACGAGGGTGTGTGCAGCTGGTACGATTTTGCCAAGATGATTCAGCAAACGGCTTTGCAACTGGCTTTTCCCAACGCGCAACAGATGGCTCAATGCGACATCCGGCCCTGTCATAGCGAAGAGTTTCCCAGCCCCGTGAAGCGTCCCAATTATAGTGTGTTGGATAAAACCAAAATCAAGGAGACATTCGGCATGCAGATTCCTTATTGGACCGATAGTCTGAAGATGTGCATCGAGAATAGTAAAAAGTTGGGTCAATAAAAGCGCAGCAAATTCCTTTCCATGCAAGCGTAAGACCAAGGCAAACTTACTTGAAACAGCAAAGTTTAGGACAAAGCAGAACAGTATATAGCGAACAGAACAAAGTATTCATTATCAAAACTATACATATATGAATAGCAAACGAAGCATCGTCATTACCGGAGGCGCCGGATTCATTGGCAGCCACGTGGTCAGATTGTTTGTGAACAAGTATCCCGAGTACAACATCATCAACTTGGATAAACTTACGTACGCAGGTAACTTGGCCAATCTCAAGGATATAGAAGACAAGCCTAACTATAAGTTCGTGAAAATGGACATCTGCGATTTCGAAGCTTTTTATCAGCTGATGCAAGACGAAAAGGTGGACGGCATCATTCATTTGGCCGCCGAAAGCCACGTGGACCGCAGTATCAAAGATCCTTTCACTTTTGCCAGAACCAATGTGATGGGAACGCTCAGTTTGCTGCAAGCTGCGAAACTCTATTGGGAATCGCTGCCCGAAAAATACGAAGGCAAACGCTTCTATCACATCTCCACCGACGAAGTGTATGGCGCCTTGGAAATGAATCATCCTGAGGGCATTGAGCCTCCGTTTAAAACTGTTGCTTCAAGCGAAGGACACAAGGCCTACGGCGACGAATTTTTCTACGAAACGACGAAATATAATCCGCATAGTCCGTACAGCGCGAGCAAAGCGAGCAGCGACCATTTCGTGCGCGCTTACCACGACACTTACGGCATGCCCACTATCGTGACGAATTGCTCGAACAACTACGGCCCGTATCAATTTCCCGAAAAGTTGATTCCGCTCTTTATCAACAACATCCGTCACGGCAAATCACTGCCGGTGTATGGCAAGGGTGAAAACGTGCGCGACTGGCTCTTTGTGGAAGACCACGCCCGCGCCATCGATGTCATCTTCCACCAGGGCAAAACGGCCGAAACCTACAACATCGGAGGCTTCAACGAATGGAAGAACATCGACCTTATCAAGGTGATGATTAAGACGGTAGACCGTTTGCTGGGCAACGAAGAAGGCCACAGCCTGAAGCTCATCACTTACGTCACCGACCGCTTGGGTCACGACGCGCGCTATGCCATCGACTCGACGAAACTGCAAAAAGAACTCGGTTGGGAACCAAGCCTGCAGTTCGAAGAAGGCATCGAAAAGACCGTCAAATGGTATTTGGAACACCAAGAATGGATGGACAACATCACCAGCGGCGACTACGAAAAGTATTACGAAGATATGTATAAGGGAAGATGAGCCACGAGAGCCCACAAATATCGGACAACACGCAACGCGGTGCCACCATTGCCAAGAACACCCTCTTTCTCGCACTGAGAATGTTGGTGGTGCTCTTTGTGGGCTTATATGCGACGCGTGTCATTCTCGATGTCTTGGGCGAAGTGGATTTCGGTGTGTATCAGGTGGCTGGTAGCGTGGTGGTGCTCTGCACATTCCTTCTGGAAGCGCTATCCAATGCCTCGTATCGTTATCTGGCTTACGATTTGGGACGAAACGATAGGGAAGCGATGAACAAAACCTTCTCGACCAGCGTGAACGTCCATGTTATCCTGGCCATCATCGTGTTCATTCTTTGTGAAACCATAGGGCTTTGGTACTTCAACCATTATTTGGAGATACCGGAAGCCAGAATGTATGCGGCTCGCATCACCTATCATTTCTCGGTGCTTTCTTTCTGCGCCCGCATCATCAAAACCCCTTACGACTCGGTGATCATCGTTAACGAGAAAATGAATTTCTACGCCTTTACCAGCATCATCGAAGCCGTTTTCAAGTTGGCCATCGTGTATCTTTTGTTGGTGATCGCGCAAGACAAACTCATCGTCTATGCCTTTTTGGTTTTTGCCGTGGCCGTGTTGATGATGCTTTGGTACATGCTTTATTGCAGGTTGAAATTCAAGGAATATCGCTATAAATGGTATTGGAATGCCAAGACTATCAAGCAATTCGTCACCTATTCCAATTGGAGTTTGTTGGTGAATCTCGTCATAGGCGTGGTGGAACAATTCATCGTCTTTTCCGTGAACAAGTTTTCGGGTATTCTGGCCAATGCGGCTTTGGGCGTAGCCAATCAGGTGAACTATATGCTCAACCAGTTTTTGCAGAGCTTTACCAAATCTTTCAATCCGCAGATAGTCAAGTTGTATGCCGCCGGCGAGCGCGATTATTTCATGAAACTGATATTCTCTTCGTCCAAGTTGTCTTTCTACTTGATGCTGGCCATGGTGGTGCCCCTGATGCTGAATGTGGATTTCGTCTTGGATCTTTGGCTGAAAGATGTGCCCCAAGGTGTTACCTCGTTTCTGATTTATATCTTGTTGTATTCTCTTATCGATGCCTATTCCGGTCCGCTTTGGATGGCGGCTTATGCCACCGGCAACATCAAAACGCATCAAATCATCATTGCTTCCATCCGCATCTTGAACATTCCTTTGGCCTACGTGATGCTGAAAATGGGCTGTCCGGCTTGGAGCGCCTTGGCCGTGAAGGCGGCTCTCAATTTTATTTGCTCTTTGGCGCGTCCGCTGTACATGACACGGCTTATTGGCTTGGATTTAAAGAAATATGGCAAAGAAGTTTTGTGGCCCATTCTTTTGGTGTTTGTTTTGTCAGTACCTTTGCCTTGGCTTTTGTCGCAAGTTCTCACGCAGCCTTGGATTCGCTTGATGGTGATTTGTCCTTTCTCTTTGCTGAATCTGCTGACGGTAGCTTATTTTTGGGGGATGGATGCCTCGGAAAGAGCACTTTGCAAACGATTGTTGAATAAAATGATTAAACGAAAATAATATGTCCAAACTGCTCTCCATCATTATTCCGGTGTACAAGGTAGAAGCCTATGTGGAACAATGTTTGCGCTCTTGCGTGGAACAGGAAGCCCTTTCGCCCGACGACTACGAAATTGTCGTGATAAACGATGGTACGCCCGACAATAGTTGGCCCATTTGCGAGCGTCTGGCCGAAGAATTTCCACAGATACGTCTCTTTACGCAGCCCAATTCGGGTGTGAGCGTGGCGCGCAATAAAGGCATCAACGAGGCAGAAGGCGATTTTGTCTGGTTTGTCGATTCCGACGATTGGATAGAGCCCGGCTGTTTGCCTAAGATGCTTGATTTTCTGCGAAAACATCCGCACTTGGACATTCTCTACATTCATGGACAAGTGAATTACGAAGATGGTCGCGTGGACAATGAAAAATATCGCTGCATATTCGAAGGCGAAATGGATGGACCGGAACTGATACGTCGCAGTGCGCTTCCCACCACGCCGCAATGGTGTCTGTATCGTCGCGCGCATCTGTTGGAAAATCAATTGTATTTCTTTCCTGGTATCTATCACGAAGACAGCGAGTTTATTCCTCGAGCCGCTTATGTGGCCAAGCATATTGCCTGTCTGGATGTCTTGGCTTATCATTTGCGTCGAGGTTCGCGCGAGGGCACGACGGCCATTTTCCGCATGAAGAATGCCATGGATACTTTGGTGGTGATGAGACATCTCTACGATTATGCCAAAGAATTGCCCTTGCCCGATAAACAAGGCTTTTATCGCTTGATTTCCAGAACGATGAACAATATTCTCTTTGGCGCTTTCCAATTGACGGTGGCCGAACGAAAAATCTTGTACAAGGAACTCAAGCAACATGCGTATCTTTTTGATGCCATGCGACATAGCGGCCGAAGAAAATATCAACTGGAAGGCTGTTTGCTGAAGATGTCCATTCCGTTGGCTTTCCGTTTGTATCGAATAATTAAATAAAGTAGGGGAGTATGTTGCTGCAATCGTTCATCGTTTATTCCTCGCTTACTGCCGTGATGCTGATTTTGGCATGGCAGGCCGGCCGATCCAAAGACTGGAGTTTCATGTTGTTGGCTGTGCTGGCTTTCTCCGTGATTTTCGGTTATCGCTATGGCGTGGGTCGCGACTTTTTTATGTATCAACACATGTTCAATAAAGTGGTGGAAGGCCTCGACCGCGATTGTGAATGGGGCTTCGAACAACTCATGCTGCTGATACACCAGATAGGCTGGGGCGAAACTTTCTTTTTTGCGATAACTTCGTTTATTCCGCTCTATCTCGTTGTGAGGGCCGTGAAAGATGAACCCGATATGTACGTGCCGGTGATAGCCGTTTTTATGCTTTATGCTTTCTGGCAACCCACGGCCAATGTGGTGCGACAAGTGTTTGCTTTCGGATTTTTCGCTGTCAGTATCAAGCCTTTACAGCAACAGAAATGGCTTTTGCATTATGCCTTGATAGCCATCGCGTTTTTATTTCACAAATCGGCGCTGGCTTTGGTGATCGTCTATCCTATCTATGCGCTCAATCGTTATGAGGCTTATATCAAAGATGTCGGTTCGCAGCTGATAATCTTTGCTTTGGCTTTTTTGCTGATGCAATTTGGCTTGGTAGAATGGCTTATCGATGCCTTTTTCAATGTGATTGTGCTCCTTGGATATGCCGATTCTGCCGCCTTCGACACTCACATGTATTACGAAGATTTTTCTTTGGGTCTCGGTTTTATTATCCGCATGTCGGTGAATCTGATGATAATTTGTCATAGCAAGGAAATTAAAGAACACTTCAAGTCGACGCCCGTGGCTATTATCTACGATATCTGGTTTGTGGGAATGATTCTGAGCGTCATTTTTGTGCAAAGTATGAGTATCACGCGAATGCTGCTGTATTTTACGCAACTGGCGATATTCGTCATGGCTTATGCTTTGGAATATTTCCGTCGCGAGAAACCCGATTATTTTTGGGTGATGTTGGCGCTGATGCTGTTGACTTTCGTGGCCACCATCATGGATGGCGATTCCAATACCGCTACTTATATTTTCAATTGGCAGGACGAACATTTCCATCTGAAAAAAGCCTTTATGAAACTCTGATTTTGCGCTATGAAAATATCTGTCATTATACCCACTTTCCGTCCGCAATCCTATCTATGGGAATGTCTCGATGCTTTGCGTGCGCAAACACTTTCCGCCAATGAATGGGAGGCGATTATTGTGCTTAACGGCGAGGAACAACCTTATCGCCTGCAGATAGAAAATTATCTTGCACAACATCCATTGACGTCGTGGCGTTTGCTGTATAGTTCGCAAGCCGGGGTGTCGAATGCGCGTAATCTGGGCTTGCAAGCTTCTCAGGGCGACTATATCTGCTTTATCGACGACGACGATTACGTGAGTCCGACTTATTTGGAAGCTTTGCTTGCGGCTGCCGATGAAAATACCATGCCTCTTTCCAATCTGCTTTGCTTCAAAGACGATGCCGAAGGCTTTTATCCCGATCATATCTCGGCCAATTATCAGCGAATAAAAAACGAGGCTTTTGTCTCTACCATGCAGGCGCGCAAGTTTCTTTCCGGACCTGTGGCCAAGCTGATTGCCCGTGATAAGGCGCTGCAAGAATCTTTCAATCCGCGTTTTGCCAATGGCGAAGATGCACTCTACATATTTTCCATCACGCGTTTCTATAAGCAATATCGTCCGACAAGTGCCGATGCCGTTTATTACCGTCGCGTTCGCGCTCATTCGGCCCGACATCATTTGAAGGCTAGGATAAAAACGATGTTTGCTTTGATGTGGGCTTATCTTTGCTTGTGGATAAAGCATCCCTTGCAATATTCTTTTCCTTTGTTTGCGTCGAGATTTCTGGCAATACCTAAAGGAATATGGGATATTTATCGTGCAATTTCAAAAAATAAGTAGTACCTTCGCGGGCCTTTTAGCAAAGAAGATATGCAGGATTTTGGCTTGGTCTCTATCATAACGGCTACCTACAATTCATCGAGATTTGTGGTTGAAACCATCGAATCTATTTTGGCTCAGACTTATACGCATTGGGAGTTGCTCATCACCGACGATGGCTCTACCGATGATACTTTGTCTGTGGTTCAATCGTACATGGCCAAAGACGACCGCATCAAACTTTTTTGCTTGGATAAAAATTCCGGTGCAGGCGTGGCGCGCAATCATTCCATTGCCCAGGCCCAAGGCCGATTCATTGCCTTTTGCGACAGTGACGATTGTTGGTTGCCCGAAAAACTTGAAAAGCAATTGGCTTTCATGATTGAAAAAGATGCAGCCTTGAGCTACACTTCTTATTACGTTCAAAACGAACAATCTCGCCGCACCGCCAAAGTGATCTGCCAAGCTACCATCAATTATTGGGCTATTCGTGCCGACGATGGTATCGGCTGTCTGACTGCGATTTACGACACGCAAAAATTGGGCAAAATCTTTATGCCGGAAATGCGTAAGCGTCAGGATTGGGCGCTTTGGATTCTTATTATTCAACGTTGTGGCATCGCTTATGGCTTGCAAGAACCGCTTGCCTTATATCGCGATCTTCGACGTTCTCTTTCTTCCAATCGATTCTCTCTAATTAAGTATAATGTAGCGGTTTACACCGATATTTTGCATTATTCCAAGTTGAAGGCTTATGCGTGGTTTGTGTTCATTTTTATGCCGACTTATCTTACCAAAAAGCTTCGCATCCGCCTTACCAAGCTTGTATAGCGCGCGAGCTGCAAAGCGCTGTTCGTTCGCATCCTTGGTCATTTGCGAAAGCAAACTCCCTTCGGCCGCTCACTCCATCACTTCACATCTCACGCACTCTCCAAGCTTGGTTGCTTCAAATTTGTATAGCGCGCGAGCTGCCGCGCCCGCTGCAGCTCATCCTCAGTCACGTACTCAAGTACGCTCCTGTCGTCTTCGCTTTGTGGACGCGACATCTCACGCACTCTCCAAGCTTGGTTCTTTCAGATTTGTATAGCGCGCGAGCTGCAAAGCGCTGTTCGTTCGCGTCCTCGGTCATTTGCGAAAGCAAACTCCCTTCGGCCGCTCACTCCATCACTTCACATCTCACGCACTCTCCAAATCTGAATCGCTAGGATAGGGGGATGGATGGATTCCGATCTTGGGTGAGTTGTCGCGGAATCTCCAAATCTGAATCGCTGGGATAGGGGGATGGATGGATTCCGATCTTGGGTGAGTTGTCGTGAAGTCTTTAAATCTGAATCGTGGGGATGGATGAATGCTGACCATGCGTGACTTGTCGCGAAATTTCAAAATCTTCAAATTTGCATGCGATATGAATGGGGGTAAGTTTTGATTATCATCTGCCGCTTGCTGCAGAGTTTTTTTTCAAAGAGGAAAAATTTTATTGTTTATTTCACTTATAAGTGAAATTGTTTATATATTTGCCGAGCCTTGAATAGAAATACAATTATACCTTATTTATCATGAATACCACGGAACTAATACTTGTGAATAAAGCAAAAGCTTGTACTATTTACACCATTCAATTTCTTTCGGAAAACAATAGCGAATTTGAACGTTTTTATCACAAATTTGTGAACGATGCAGAATATAATTCCGATTTGATGAGGATAGTTGCTTTGATTGATAAAATTTCAGAAAAAGGAGCCTTGGAGCGTTTTTTTCGTCCCGAAGGAAAAATCAATGATGGTGTATGCGCTTTGCCAATAAGTGATTCGCGCTTGCGCCTTTATTGCCTGCGTTTATCAGATAGCATACTTATTCTCGGTAATGGAGGAATAAAAAAGACAAGAACGTATAACGAAGATGATGTATTGAAGGGCTATGTCCTTAGTTTGCAGAAGTTTGAAAGGCTGATTACAGAAGGGAAAAAGAATGGATCAATTGTGATAACTACCAACACGATAGAAATGGATAAAAGTTTTTGAGGTATGAAAACGATAGAAAGAACTTTTGGGAAAATGCTGGAAGCGGTGCCTGAAAATGTCAGGAGGGAAGTGGATTTGTCTTTTGCCATTGCCAACCGCATAGACTTCCTTATCAGGCAACGCGGACTGACGAAAAAACAGTTTGCCGAAGCCCTTGGTAAGCGTCCCAGCGAAGTAAGCAAGTGGCTCGGCGGACATCATAATTTTACCCTGCGGACCATTGCTCTGATAAGCGCCTTTTTCAACGAGTCGATAGTGGAGGTTTGCGGAGATGATTAGTTGCGTCGTACTGCGTTTTTCCGGCAAGCGTGCTTGAATGTTCAGTGGGAAAATTTTATCTTTGCGGCCTTACTAATAAATAAGGTAGAGATTGAGGAGATGAAAAATACCCTTCGTATATTTCTTTGTATACTGTTGATAATTAATTGTTTGTCGACGCTTGAGCTTGCGGCGCAAAGCATCGCTGTCAGTTCATTTCGGGCATTGGAAAACGACTTGACGGCCAATACCTACGGCACGATGCAAAAAGATCATAATGGTGAAATTTCGGCATTGATAAAGATTCCCACCACTGTCCAGGGATTTACTTTCGATGGAGGTATGGTGGGCATTGTCAAGGTGGAACAGCATGTGGGCGAAATCTGGGTGTATGTGCCGCACGGCATCAAGCGCATCTCTATTTTTCATCAGCAATTGGGCCATTTGCGCGATTATTATTTCCCTGTTCCTATCGAAAAAGCCCGCACCTACGAACTAAATCTTTTGGCCGGTAAAGCGCAGATTTTCGAAGATCTTACAACTTATCAGCAACAAGTACGATTTCGAGTTGTTCCGGCAAACGCTTCGGTGGAAATAGACGAGGAACCCATTTTTGTTGATGAACAGGGTTTTGCCAGCAAACGACTCGGTTATGGTAAACATAGTTATCGTGTGTCGGCGGTGAATCATTATACACAAGCGGGTAGTCTGGAGGTGAAAACGCCCGAAACACAAACTTCATTAGATGGGCCCTATGTTGCCGAAAACGACATCCTGCAAGTGCAGTTGAAAGCCAATGTGGGATGGATTAATATGCTTGCGTCCAAAGAATTTCATGGTGCCTATGTTTACCTGAACGACGAAAGGATAGGGCAGCTTCCGATGAAAACCGAAGGGCTGAAAAGTGGCGATTATCGTCTGCGTGTGATGAAGCCCGGTTATAGGAATTTTGAACAGGCTTTGCAACTCTCCGACGGACAGACGGTAGAAATTCAAGTGTCGCTGCAAGAAAACATTGCTTTGGTGACGCTCTTGGCCGACGAGAAAACCGAAATCTGGTTCGATGGACAGTTCAAGGCATTAGGCCGTTACGAATTGAAACTTGAGCCCGGTGATTACTATGTGGAAACACGTCGCACGGCCCACGAGAGAGGCATTACACAGTTGCAAATCAGGGAACCAAATCCTCAAAGTATTCGTCTGAACGAACCGCAGCCCATGATGGGTTCATTATCCGTGCAATCCGAACCGCAGCAGACCAAGGTGTATCTGAATGATGTATTCTTGGGTGAAACGCCTCTGACACAAAACGATATCAATATCGGAGAATATCGTCTGCTGATGGAAAAGCCTGGTTATTTCCCTTTGCGACAAACGATAGCTATTGCACACAAGGATACTTTTTCTGTGAATGTGGCCCTGAGAAAAAAGCTGAACAACAACGAATACCTGAGCAATGCTTCGCTCTATGCGGGAGCGGGCCTGAGTCTGCAATCTTTCGTGGGCGGAAGCTTGGGTGTTTATTTTGCGAAAGGAATCAATGTGGAAGCCAATTATAGATATGGCGAAACCAAGGAATACATCAAGCAACACGCCGATATTCGATTGGGTTATGGTTTGAAGATGGGAAAACATTTCTTGCTGACCCCGCAAGCCGGTTTGCTCGCGCGTAAGGAAAAGACCTACACTTGGGACTATGTCAATGGCTATGTGCTTCACGACGATCTTCATATACCGGAATGTCTGCTGGCAGCACGTTTTCAATATTGTTTGAATCCTTATATGTCGCTGTCGCTTTCGGCGCAGGCCGTCGTAGCTTCTAAAGCAGCCGGAAAATTTGTTTCGCAGGCCGATGCTCTTGTGCATCTTAATTTTGTCATACCCTTTACCAAATAAGCAGGAAGATGAAAAAACAATTTACACTTATTGCGTGGATAACGCTGATAATGACACTTTTGCTCTCTTCTTGCCAAAAATTTGAGGGAGATGCTATACAAAAATTGGCCTACGGAAAAGACGAAAGCGGCCGACATTTTGTCGATCTGGGTCTTTCTGTGAAATGGGCCACTTGCAATATTGGTGCCGAAGCCCCCGAACAGCAAGGCTTGTTGTATGCTTGGGGCGAAACCACTCCGAAAGAAGAATACACTTGGGATAACTATAAATTTGGTCCGGACACGGCTTTATCTAAATATTGCGCCAAGCCCGATGTGGCCTGGCACGGATTTACCGATGCCAAAACCACGCTGGAATTGTCTGACGATGCGGCACATGTCAATTGGCAAGGTCGTTGGCGTATGCCCACGCAGGCCGAATGGAACGAACTGATTGAAAAATGTACCTGGACGCAAACCGAATATATGGGCGTTAAAGGATATGATG
>JAEIGA010012388.1_pt1 | contig 12948 bp, 14 predicted proteins | sample 9270691 | NCBI WGS metagenome assembly JAEIGA01 (sample SAMN17057246, study PRJNA624740) | gut metagenome | biome: biome; isolation source: fecal sample | host: Bos grunniens | place: China: Xizang | collected 2019 | reverse complement strand
TTGAAAGGAATCTCAAGCTGGGTATCCTTTGCCTCGTCAATAGTGCAGTCAAGGGCTGTAGCCTTACGAGACTCAATGTGACCCTTAGTAGTGTCAAAGTGAGAGTTGCCTGGAACAATGTCGCCCTGCTTTACAAGGTGGCTGAAAAGGACATTCTCAGCAGCACGGCCCTGGTGGGTAGGGATGACATACTCAAAGCCTGTCAGGCGGGTGATAGTCTCCTTAAGGTGGAAGAATGATGTTGAGCCAGCGTAGCTCTCGTCACCCATCATCATAGCGGCCCACTGACGGTCTGACATTGCGCCTGTACCTGAGTCGGTAAGGCAGTCGATATATACCTGATCGGCACGAAGTTGGAAGAGGTTGTAGTGTGCATTTTTCATCCACTGCTCACGCTCCTCGCGTGTGCTCTTACGAATTGGCTCCACCATCTTGATGCGCCACGATTCTGCGAAAGGTAATTCCATAGTCGTTTTTTAATTTTTTATTAATTTTTAAGTTAGTTTTATATCAATCTTTACAAAGGTAGTAAATATTTTTAAAAAAAGTGGTCTTTACAACCACTTTTTATATTTGAAAAATCCCATTGTTACTACTGAAGCCAAAATCATAAGGCCCAAAGCGAAAATGTAACCGACGGGGATAGTGTATCCACTCTCCAAGGTCCACACCCAATCAAGCTCTGGCATAAACTTGAAGTTCATACCGTAGATACTTGCCACGAGGGTTGCGGGGAGGAAGACTACGGCGGCCACGGAGAAGATCTTTACAACCTCGTTCTGCTCAATGTTAATCAGTCCCAAAGCGGCATCCTGGATATAGTCCAGACGCTGGAAGGTAAAGTCTGTATGGCTGATAAGTGAGCTTACATCCTTAATCATCAGCTGCAGGCGTGGGTAGATATCGTTTGGAAAGCGCTCTGAACGGTGGATGCCCGACAGTACGCGCTGGCGGTCAAAGATATTCTCGCGCAGAATCATAGTGCGCTCCTGAAGGGTGTTGATGCGGTGGATAACCTCCTTGTCGATGCTATCCTCGCGGTTGATATCCTTACTCAGGGCCGATACCTGACGACCGACCATCTCCACGAGGTCGGCATCAAAGTCAATTCGTACCTCAAGCAGTGAGATGAGGATGTGGTAGCCGGTAGAGTAGTTGCGATAGTTCATCTGAAGGCGCTTCTCGGCCTCGCGGAATGTTCGCATATCTGCCTGACGCACAGAGACAAGCACACCTTCATTGGAGAGGGTAAACGACACCGGCTCAACCTTGAAAGATTCACCACCAACGGGCACAAAGAAGTTACTGTTTGAGATAATAGCGTTCTCAGACTCTGAGTACTTTGATGTAGACTCAATCTCCTCGACCTGCTGACGGGTCTGCAGGTTGATCTCCATAAAGTTCTCTACAGCCTTCTGCTCCTTGATTGTGGGTTGCATCATATCAATCCACAGAATGTCGTCAAAACCCAAATCGTCAAATAGCTCGGTATCTGCGTTTCGGATAATCTTATTATACTGCTTTAAATAGATTGTAATCATAGTTCTGTCCTCTCTGTTTTTTGATTTGTTTTATCTCATACTCCAGATTGGGCGGGATAACCCGCTTAACCCCTTCAGCCGGGATTGACCTTAGGCTCGACTTTCAGCCCAAAGTCCCAGAACTTTTTTAGCGCTTTATGCTTCTGTGAATCAAATAGATAGTCTATATTCTGAGTAAGATACTCGTAGGCGTAATCGCTTTGAGAGTAGTCGCTCTCAAGAATAGCCTCGTAGGTGTGCTCAACGCCGTAAGTAAGGCAACGCTGCAGAGCATCGTGAACCTGATAGCTTGTACCCTTGCGGGCAACCCAGAGGGCAAAGGCAAATGGAAGGCGGGTCTGAGCAATCCACTCTGAAGCAAGGTCATAGGAGTACTCAAAGCGACCCTCGTAGCCAAAACACTTGTCGCCGATAATAAGGTATGCGTCACCAGGCTGTGGGTTGTCAAGCAGTGAGTAGTCCTCCATAGCCAACCACTCAGGGCTAATCTTCCAACGATGTGTGGCGAGGTAGCCGACAAGCTGCACAGATGTGCGAGAGTGTGCATCAAGCCAAACTCGCTCTACGCGCTCAATAGGGGTGTTGCTGACAAGCATAACAGTACGCACCGGACCTACTGCGCCAATGCAGTAGTCGGTAATAACCTGTGCATCCTTGAGTGTTGGAACTACGGCTGCTGGAATAAGGGCGATGTCAACCTTGCCCTCAATAAAGTGGCGGACATTCTCAGATGGGGGTGCAAGAAGTAACTCGGCGCAAAGACTACCTTCGTGCCGAATACCATAGAGGAACGGTATCGTATTGAGATACGATATTGCAGCTATTTTTGCGTTGATACCCATCACCGTCCATAGTTAGATGCCGTTAGTTAAACAAAATTGTACAAACAGTATGTACAAATAACAGTGCAAAGTTAATATTTTTTTTGGAGGATGTATGCCCTCGGGGTATTTTTTTATACTTTTTTTCAAAAAAGTTTGCTCTGCTATCTCTAACGGTAGCAATATTTTGAGCGGGTTTAGTTCGGTTTTGAGCTTTTTGATTTGCTGTGCCCTCTTGACAAGGGGGATTTTTGTGTTATATATTTGCACTGTCATTCGGCGTTATTAACATTTCTGTTCTGAATGTTGATAACTTTATAAACAGTCTAAAATATCTGACAATCACTCTGTTATTAGGCTGGAAAATCTTATTATTAACAATTTTATAAACAAAAACTATGAATCGCACAGCTCTTATTTCAGCTCTGCAGCAGAGTTGTAGTCTCTATGGCTATAATAGCCGTTCTTTGGGCCAGCAGAGTCTGACGGCACAATCACCACCACTTCCTGCGGCACTTATCTGTGAGCCGACATTTCAATCTATTGAGGGACGACACCACGGAAGGATTGTCTACGAACTGAAGCTATACCTGCTCTGTTCTGCTATCCATCTATCCCCTGAGCAGCGTAGTGCTACAGTGGCAAAAGTAGAGAACGATGCACTGGAGATACTCTCACTGCTATCGGAGAGTGAAAAGGTGGCATTTATTGAAAACCTGCAGATAGAACCTATTGCACAATCGGTAGTTGGTAGGGCGGAGGTAGGTGTTCTGGCACAGTGTAATGTAACGACGATATTCTAAAGAGTTATGCTTTATTTTAAATCACAACCAAAAGATTTGACCCCGATAAAGAGCGGGGTGGTGTTTACAGTGGGCTCTACGGAGGTGTGTGACATTGAGGTAGAGATTATTGACTGCAGCAGTGATAGTGTGGTGGCAACAAAGGTTATTCGCGCGGTGGATAGTGCGGAGATTGATATTGCCCCATATATTACCGGCGTGGAGAGAATGTTACCCAAGCAGGGAGATAGGTGTGCTCTTGAGCCGTTGCAGGTTGGACTATACAAGATTGCCGTAAGTTCGGATGTCTGGCGAGAGGAGTCAAACGAGGTGAGGGTTAGTTGCAACAACTATGATGTTCAGTGCGGCAGTATCTGTAGCACAATGCCTCTAAGTCGCACGATTGGGGCAGAGGAGTGCGATGATATATGCTTTGTGGTGGAGCCTCAGAGTAGGGTGCAGGTTATTATATCGTCAGATAGTGGTAGTAAGAGTCGATTGGACCTGGTTTCGCAGACAGGAGTAGTGCAGCTACACATTGCCGCGGCGGAGTTTAGCCCTTTTGCCGAGTCGTTAGAGGTGGCAATATATGTAGATAACAATCTTGAGCAGATGCTTATCTACACGATTAAGCCTCAGTATAGAGGCTCTGTGCAGGTGGCGTGGATAGCACAGAGCGGTATGCCTGAGCGATATAGTTTCCCAGTGACTGTATCAAAGAGCGTTGTGGCAGAGCGCAAAACACTCTTTAAGAGTCGTGCTGAGCAGAGTAGAGTGGAGTGTAAAAGTACAAAGCGCATAGTTCTGCGCTCACGCTCGCTCACGGATGATATGGCAGAGAGGGTCTCGACAATAGTCTGCTCGCCAAAGGTGTGGTTGGCGCTTGGGGGAGAGCTTGTTGAGGCGAGTGTGTTGGACTCGGAGATGGTATGTTACAACTTTGGCAAGGCGGCAAGTTGTCAGTTTACATTTGAGTACGGAGCAGAGGAGGTGGTACTATGAAGCTATATGTAGATGGTCGCTTGTGTCCGCTATCGGAGTTGGGTAAGTTGCCTGTGGGGTTTAGTATTGGCTCTATGACAGATCCACAGCAGGCAATAGCGGGGCAGTCGTTAGAGCTTGAGATTCCATCAACGGCGGAGTCGGAGGCGATTTTTGGTAGGGCAAAGGATATTCACGCGGCGGAGCGGTACAACGATGCCCACCACACTGCGCGGCTGACATTACGGGGTGTGGAGATCTTTAGCGGTACGATATACCTACTCTCGGCTCCGCTCAATAGCCGTCGTGGAGGGCAATACAAGGTGAGAATAGTCTCTGGCGGGGCTCAGTGGGCCAAGTGGGCGGCAAGAACAAGGCTGCGAGATTCGGGGATTGAGTTCAGTACATATCTTACACCGGAGAATATTCAGCAGAGCTGGACGGGGGTGCAAGCTGTAAGGTTTTTGCCGGTGTTGAGAAATAGGTATCCATCTGTATACTCTGGGGTTTCGGCGGCGCCATTAGAGTATATTATGACTACGGACGACTACCATCCATTCTTCTCTGTGGCGGCACTGTTTGAGAAGATTTTTGAGGGGTATGCTGTAGAGGGTAACTTCTTTATGAGCAGTCAGTTGCGACAGTTGTACTTCAGTGGTCAGTACGGCTCGCCAGATACGGTAAAGCAGCAGAAACTACTTGACTTTTTGGCTCGCAGAAGGGATGTAGGGCGTGCTGTGGCAGATAGTTGGGGACGCGTCTATGCGACGGTGAGCTATGAAGGTGACAGCGCGCTTGGGAATATTGTAGATACGGCAAATCCGACGGCTGTAGATAGCGAAGGTAATACTATGCAGGATACTTTTACAACGGGCAATGTATTTTCGATAAACGAGGATGGGTACTGTCAATTCCAGAGCTCAATAGCGGCCAATGTGGGATTTATTCTCCACCTTGAGTATACGACAGACTACCGCATAGCCTCACGCAAGGAGCTGATAGGTTTTAATCGTGTGATTGCAGAGCCAGATGTAGATGCGGCCTTTACAATTGCCAACGGCTTTGAAGATCAAAGAGATAAGCTGATGTATGGAATAAACTACAGCCTCTGTATCTTTGACTTTAAGGAGGGGGATATCTACCGCCTTGCAATTTTAGACTCGCAGACGGGAGAGATAGTAGAGAGCCATATCATTGACAGCCGATTTACAAAGGTCACAATGCCATTAGGTCCAATTCCGCGCTGTACGCTTGAGATTATGGCGGGCGAGAGGTTTGATGTTGTAGATAGTGACTGGGCGCTCTATCCGGGATATGTTGCAGAGTGCGGTAAGACGGAGGTGGCAATAGATGTTCGCATACCGCCACAGGAGTTTGCACCCGAACAGAAGATGCAGTTTAACCGTATAAAGTTTGCCGGAGCGGAGCCAGGTATGGAGATTGAGCTCAGTCGCGCCTGCTCCTTACGCCCCTACTTCTCCTCTGTGCCGGGGTATGGCTCTTATGTGACTCTTGAGGATATCTCGCATCAGGATATGTGGCTGATAGATATTGTGGCGACAGTCTGTAAGATGTTTAACCTTGTAATATTTACAGATGAGCAGGCAAAAAAGGTCTATATTGAGACTATGGAGCAGTTCTACACCGATAAGGTGTGGGAGTGGAGCGATAGGGTAGACTACCTCTCGCCGATAGAGATATCTGACATAGGTGTAGATGTGGCGCAGCGGCTTGAGTGGGGATATCGTCAGGGAGACTTTGCATCAAAGCAGTTTAATGAGCAGAGGGGTGCGAATATCGGAGAGTGGAGCTTCGAAAATCCGACATATGGCGCTAAACTGAGTACAGCTCGCACCCAGATAGAGCTTTTTACTACGGGGGTAAATAGAGTGGGGCAGTATGCTCTTGCGCCATCTGCGTCAATACTGCAGGTTGGAGATAGCTCGGCCGAGGGTGCTATGGATGCTCCATTTACGCCACACATTGTCCGATATGTAGGGCTGAGGCCATTGCCAAAGAGTGAGTGCTGGGGCTATCCTATCAACGATAACCGCTATCCGCTGTCAGCATTCTTCTTTGCCGGTGATGAGTATACAGAGGGATTTTCGCTCTGCTTTGAGGATCGTGAGGGTGTTCGTGGGCTGAATAGATTCTACGAGGAGTCGTTAGCAAGGCTTGCCACTCGTCAGCGACTTGAGCTTACGCTTAGCATCCAGCCACTTGAACTTGAGCGCCTGCTCTCTTGTCAGGATCTCTATCCTTCTCTTCGCGACACATTTAGGTTTAAAATCCTCGGCGAAAGCTCGCTCTACCGCCTTGAGTCAGTGCAAGCATATGACCCTGAGAGCTGTAGTGCAAAATGTACATTTATCAGACTAACAAAAGATTAAACGCTATGAATCAGACTATTAACATTTCGGCCACGGCAACGGTCGCGACAATAGATATTGAGGGAACTATTGGTCAGCCGAGCGACAATGGTGCGGTGACCACCTATGAGGGTTTGCGTGAGAAAATTGCCCAGATTGAGAGCATACAGACACCAATGGTTGTTGTCAATATCCGCTCTGTGGGTGGAGATGTGGCCGATGCGCTGCTTATCTATGAGGCACTGCTATCATTAGATGTCCATATAACAACGCGCTGCTATGGATACACCGCCTCGGCAGCGACAATAATTGCCCAAGCGGCAAATGAGGGGTGTCGCCAGATTGCACAGTCGGCGCTCTACCTTATCCACAACTCCTCTTGTGCTACCGAGGGTAATGCCGCCGATTTGACCCAGCAGGCGGTGCTGTTGCAGAAGACCGACGAGCGTATAGCCGCCATATATGCCTCAAGGTCTAATAGAACAGCAGACCACTTTGCCGCACTGATGGCAAAAAATGGTGGCGATGGAGAGTGGCTCTCGCCTGAGCAGGCACTTGAGGCGGGGCTTGTAGATGAGATTATCCCCGTGACAGCTACAGCCTCAGCAACGCTTATTAATCGCATTCGCTCTTGGCTCGGCATTAAGGAGAAGGAGTGTGCGATAGTAGACACGGCTATTGACAGAGTCAATGCGAGCAATATCAGGCTAAGGTGTACCCCAATAACCCTATTAGAGGGTCAGCAGAGAGTTGTAAAGAGCGCAACAATAGAGGTTGACGACCCCGATTTTGAGGGCGACACGCTCTCTGCAAATGCAGCGGCTTATAATAGAGATGCAGCTGCAATGAGAAATTATTAACCAATTAAAAAAGAGAGAATTATGCTTATTGAAAATCCAAAAACCTACAAAGGTACCGAGGTAGAACAGATCTTTTTCCGTCCATCATTCTGTGGCCAGAATGCAGAGCAGTTGGGCATTCGTGTAATCTATAATATGCCTATGCCTACGACAGTTCACGTCTGGGGTAGTGCTGATAATGTGTTGCAGAGTTTTGAGAGCGGCTGGAGCGGCGGCGCAAGCTCGCACAAGCTTCAGAAGACTATCCAGATGCACAAAGTGAAGGCAGAGAGTAGCTTCTCGGCAGAGGAGTACTTCTCAATGATCTTTGAGAAGATGGTAGGTGCAAATGGTGTCGGCTATCAGGATCTAACGGGCACAGAGCTTGAGAAGGCCGAGACAGAGCTCTTCCGCCAGGCTATTGCCGAGGGTGTGCGAAGCACAATGTGGATTGGTGACACATCGGGCGAGATCTCGAGCCTCAAGACCTTTGACGGCTTCTTCCGCCATATCCTTGATGCTGGAGCAAACATCTCACGCTTTGAGATTAGCTCCGAGGATGAGATGATGGGTGCTATTGAGACGCTCAAGCGATGCTGGTATCAGGCGTCAGACGAGCTTAAGGCTCTGCGCTCAGAGGGTCAGCTGGTATATTTTGTCAGCTCGAGCATCTACAATCAGTATATTGAGGAGTTGGACCAGATGGGCGTTGAGGGTGCGTACAACGACATTATCAATGGCCACGCAACGCTCCACTACCACGGCATTCCGGTTGTTGAGGTGCCACTGACAAACTACGATGTAGAGAAGTTCTCGCACTTCTGTCTGCTTGTAGACCGTCGTAATATGGTTCTGGCACTTAATACGGCAGATATGCCAGAGAATGAGGTTCGTATGTGGTACAATCCTGATATGATGGAGAATCGTCAGCGTGCCGTCTTCCTTGCTGGCGCAGATATCATTGATCAGCGACTGATATCGGCTGTCTACAGCTCATTCTAATCTCAACTGCGGGGGTGGCCCTCGGGCTGCCCCTCTTCTAATATAATAATATTGTGTATGAACTATAAACCTATAGGTGGGGTGAAGAGTACTACACTGCGCTTTGCTTCGCAGAGTGATGAGGCGGTAGTAGTGCCGATTGTAGACGACAGCTCGTGCTACAGTCAGAGCGTCAGCGCACTTGACGCGCCGATAGTGGTTAGACATCTGCTACAAATTTCGGCGCGTAGGGCAGACTTTAGTGCTTGGCTGAGCCGCCGCTTTGTAGAGCGAGGTGTGATAGAGGGTTTTGTGGCCTCTGTAGTACTTAACGATGGCAGGAGCTTTGATTTGGGTTCTCTGCAACAGCCGCTGAGGCTTGTTGAGCTAAAGGATAGCAGTGGTAGCGCACTCTCTGACACTCCTATTGTGACCCTTACCCTTCAATGTGAAAACTCAACACTTACAGATTAGCAATGAATAAAATATCTAAAATTTGCGGACAGACCACAGCGCCTATTGACCCATATAGCCATCGTGCAAGCAGGGTTGAGAGCCGTCAGTTCTGGCGTTGGGGTGGAGATAATAGGTTGCCACAACTGCTCTCGGCGGTATCTCGCTGCTCTACAACACATCGCCGAATAATCAACGATAAGGCGGACTATATATCGGGCAAGGGCTTTGTCTATGATACGGCAGAGCCGCTGCTCGGTCAACTTGTGGAGCGAATAAACGGTAGTGGCGAGTCGTTGCGACAACTTATAAATAAGGTGTCGTTTGATAAGTCGCTCTTTGGAAACGCCTTTGTTGAGGTTGTTACTGATAGCGAGCATACATTTCTCTCGCTCTACCATCAGGATGCGGTGCGCTGTCGTGTGGCAAAAGACTCGGCGCACATTATTCTGCACCACAATTGGGATAACTTTAACGAGAATCAAGCTCTATATCTGCCACTCTATCCCAACTTTGAGCAGCAGGCTGATGGTACGCTGAGGGCAATAATCCACTATAAGGATTATGAGCCTGGCTTTGAGCACTATGGCGTACCACCATATATTGCGGGCTTGGGAGTAAGCGCAATTGCCTACAAGACAGACCGTTGGAATATCTCGCGCCTTGACAACTCTTTTCAGCCGTCGGGTATTATGATTCTTGACGATGCTGTGGATAATGAGGCCGATGCTGAGCGTATTATGCGTAACGCTGAGGCTCAGTTTGCGGGTAAGCCTGGTCAGGTGATGTTTGTGGTCAAGGATGGATCGGAGACAGACAAGTCGCGATTTGTGCCGATATCTTCAGATAGTGATGGCGACTGGGCGGAGCTACATACACAGGCAACAAACGATATTGTTGTGGCGCACTCGTGGTTTCGCTCGTTGAGTGGTTTGGACTACTCCACGGGCTTCAACTCCGAACGAATACTGCACGAGTATGAGATAGCCCTAAATACAGTTATCCTTGCAGAGCAGGCGGAGATTCTTGAGCCTATGCGAGAGCTATTTGAGACAGTTCTTGGTATTGACGCCTCGTCGCTTGAGTTTGTAAATCGCCCGCCAACACGCTCAAAACCTATCTATATGAGGGTCTGGGAGGCTCGTAAGGCCGATGGTCTGGACTACGATCCTCAGGATGAGAGCCAACAGTGCTTCCTCTCAGAAATATCAAAGTATAATGTAACAAAAATTGGATAATGAAACCATTAATCACGCCAGAACAGGTCATATCTATAGCCTTTTGCGAGGCGGGGTATCTTGACCCAACGACAATCTCAGAGGTGGATATTCTGGCCGCTACAAATCGCTACCTGCTGCCTATTGTGGGGCAGCAGCTGTTAGATGCACTGCTTGAGCAGAGGTATGTAGATCTACTTGATAAGTATGTCGCCCCAGCCCTTGCCTTTGCCGTAAGGCATACGGTGCAACCGACGCTCAATCTGCGTACGGCAGAGGGTGGGCTTACAGCGGCTCGAACTGAGAGTAGCACTACACCGGCGCAGAGTGCCGTAGATTCATATAGCGGCTCTATCAAGAGTCGTATGCGAGAGCTGCTTGTGCGCCTATCTGACCACCTTAATAGCGGCTGCTACACAGAGTATAACCCGAAGTATAACATTCTTAACCGTTGTTCAATAGATGGAGGCCTTGTACAGATTTTTTAGCTCTATTGTGGTGAGCCTTTTCTCGCTCTTTGCTCCGATACATAGCGTAATATTCTGCGCCCTTAGTTTTGTTGTAGTTGACTTTGTTACCGGTGTTGCCGCCTCGCGTGCGGTAGCCCTTCGTGAAGGGCGTCGCTGGTACTTTGAGAGTCACGAGGCTTGGCGTACACTCTACAAGATGGGATTTATTGTATTGGCAATATCGTTGATGTGGGCTCTTGAGAGTTGTGTGCTTGACTTTGTGAGCCTCAATATGACCAAGGTCTTTACAGGCTTTATCTGCTCGGTAGAGATGTGGTCGTTCCTTGAGAATGCCGCACAGCTATCAGATACGCCACTATTTGAGTGGATGAAGAGATTTTTACACCGTAGAATAACAAAGCAGATAGATGAAATCAAATAGAGTAAGTCGCGGACTTAGAAACTGCAATCCCGGAAATATTCGCCAATCAAAAACACGCTATAAGGGCGAGAAGCCGCACTCTACAGACTCCGCCTTTAAGCAGTTTGAGACTCTTGAGTGGGGATATCGTGCTATCTTTATGCTGCTGCACACATACAGGGTTAGGGGCTATGGAGATACTATTGCCAAGATGATCTCTCGCTACGCTCCACCATTTGAGAACAATACAGAGGTCTATATCTCGCGCGTTTGTCAGCAGACGGGTATTGATAGAGACCAGAGACTAAATACACTTAACTCCGTGCAGATGATTCCTATTGTCAGCGCAATATCGGCCGTAGAGAATGGTGTGAAGGTAGACGAAGAGGTTGTTGCTCGGGGCTGGGAGCTCTTTATAACATCTTTATAGCTATCAATTTGCCACCTATACGAGTAAAGCACCAGCGAGCATCGGCACCCTCTTTGACAGAAAACTTGCGACATATCTCGCTATTTGATAGTGGGAAGTCTCGGCGGAAAATCTCTATTCGTTGACCCTTGAGCGCCCTTTTGAGCTCCTTGCTGCCAAACTCATATAGGGCCTCGATAGTAAATGTTCTGCCAACAACACCCTCAGCCCTCTCTGCGCTCAGCGCAACTCCGCTATTGCTCCATACATCGGCCTTGCCGGCAAGGGCTGCTGCCGTTAAGCGTGAGTGGACAAGCGATACATCGGGTAGGATTATATATCGGTAGGCGTCAAACGATGTTGGGACTATGGAAAATTTGTAGCTATCAACACTCTCTTGCTCAACACTAAAACTGCCTATACCAATAGCTGTTGCGGTAATTGTAGGAGTAGTGCCGTTGACATAAATGTTTACCTCCTTGCACTCCCCACCAAGAGATACGGTCTCTACAGAGCAGCGGTCAAACTTGCGAAATGCCTCGGCGGTGTCAAAAAGTGGAGAGCATTTTATGCAGATGTTATCGGCAACCTCTCGCAGTCGCGGATATAGAGCAACCATATTAGGCGAGCAATCCTCAAGCAGTACCACCCTCTCGCCCTTTTCTGAACGGCGGTCAGGGTCGGCAAAGATCCAGTCAAAGTGCTCTGTAGTTGTTGATAGATACTCCTCGGCAGATGAGCAGATTACCTCCACATTGTTTGCCCCTAATAGAGCAAGGTTATGCCGTGTCACCTCTGCAAGAACGCTGTCTCTCTCAAGCGAGACGACCCTTGAAAACTTGCGCGACAGAGCAAGCGTATCAACACCAAGGCCGCAGGTTAAATCAAGTACACTCGTTCCTGTAAGTTGCTTGTTTGCAGCGCATTGCTCACTTGAAGACTGCTCGTATGCTCGTGGCGGAAGCGTCGCCCTTACTGCATAGTATGATGGTAGTTTTGCCTTTGCGCGTTGCAACCTTTTGACCTGTGTGGCTATAACCGAAGCGTTGTCAAGTCGCTTATCAAGGGCAATGTCAATCGGATTGCACTCTATGCGCAGCTCAATAGCCTCTCGTACCTCTGGGCTTGTTACTATCTTAAACTCCTCTAATGTCATACGCTAACCCTCTGTAGTACTTAACAGACCGCAAGCCGCCTTGATATCCTCGCCGCGAGATGCGCGAATAGTGGTCATAATGCCGCGAGAGGTGAGTGCATCACGGAAGGCAATCATCTTCTCGTTACTTGGAGAGAAGTATGGCGAGTCTGGAATCTTATGGAAACGGATAAGGTTTATACGGCACTTAATGCCATTGAGCAATCGGCATAACTCCTTGATATGCTGTGGACTATCGTTGAGTCCATTCATAACAATGTACTCAAACGATACCCTGCGCTGGTGTGTAAAATCATATCGGCGTAGGGTATCTGTTATATCAGCAATAGGGTAGGCCCTCTCTATAGGCATAATCTCCGCTCTCTGATCGTGGAATGGGTTGTGTAGTGAGATGGCAAGGTGTACAGAGGTGCTCTCAAGGAAGCGTACAAGCTCTTTACCCACGCCAGATGTAGAGACCGTAATTCGCGTAGGCGACCAGCCGTATCCCCACTCGGCGGTCATAATCTCAAGAGCCTTGAGAAGATTC
>JAEIGA010012387.1_pt1 | contig 12948 bp, 9 predicted proteins | sample 9270691 | NCBI WGS metagenome assembly JAEIGA01 (sample SAMN17057246, study PRJNA624740) | gut metagenome | biome: biome; isolation source: fecal sample | host: Bos grunniens | place: China: Xizang | collected 2019 | reverse complement strand
GTAGAGTTGGAGAGCTGCGGCGGACTGTAAATCCGTTCCCTCTGGGTGAGTGGGTTCGAATCCCACCCCGCCAATTCCTTTCTTAACAAATAAGAAAGTATCTTACTTGTGGTAAAGACGAAACAAGAGTCACTGGCTGACTAGGACGCCAGCGTTAGGGATATTGCGGAGCGTGTGTATCCTCACCCGAGTTCACTTCGATAAACTCAAAAAGATGTCTGCATACGTCAGTAGAGAAATAAACTGCATTAAGAGCTGAGAGTCTAAGATGCGGAAACCATGGTTGGGCTTGCTACCGCCTACTAGTAATAAGTGTAGCATATATGGGGATATGGCGGAATGGCAGACGCTGTGGACTTAAAATCCATTGTCAGTTTGTCGTGCGGGTTCAAGTCCCGCTATCCCTACTAAAACCTTCGTTAAAAATATCCTGTTAAAACGATAGTGCGAGCGGAGAGGACTTGGTTAAGCGCAAGGGATATGCGAGACCTCATGAGTTATCGGCGAGCCAGTTGGTTCTTGCGAAGGTCACCAACATATTATTTTTATTGTAGAAAGAGCAAAGACCTCATTCAAAATTCAAAGTAATTTGAATTGACTGCAATATTAATGAGGTCGTAAGGGCGAGTGGTGTAATGGCAGCCACGCTAGTCTTAGGAACTAGTGCTTCGTGCGTGTGGGTTCGAATCCCACCTCGCCCATTTCCGCTAAAATTTAATTAGGAGAGGTTTGGAATCCTCTGTAAAGTCAGCTTGATACCTATGTGAAATAGTGGAATACTATAATTAAACTGCGCAGATATTAAATTTATTTAGTTAATTTACTAATGGGTAGGCTTTTGCAATTCTCCTAGACCTTTAACAAAAGAATTGCAATTCGCGGAATGGCGCAAATGGTAGACGCGAGGGCGCTGTAGTCCCTTTTATGTAGGTTCGAGTCCTACTTCCGCAATTTAAGACACGAACAGCAAACTTCTTGAATAGAGAGATTAGCTCAGGTGGTAGAGCATTTGTCTGATAAACAAAAGGTGTTTGGTTCAAATCCAAAGTTTTTCTACAACAAAGTGTCTTGTATTTGCCCTTATAGCTTACGAGGTCGGAGCGCTGGACTGAAAATTGGACTGAAATTTATAATTCTTCTTTTATAATTTTAATATATTTATAAGAAAAAAGAAAAGGAGAATTTAAAATGGAAACAAAAATTTGCACAAAATGTAAAAAAGAATTATCTTTAGACAATTTCAGATGGAAGAATAAAGCTGAAGGTAAAAAACATTCTCAATGTAAAGAATGTCAATCAAAACAAGAAAAAACTCATTATCAAGTAAGGAAAGAAACTGTAATAGCACAAACACAAAATGCAAAAGAAAGAAATATTGCATATATAAATCAACAAAAATCTTGTGGTTGTGCTAAATGTGGAGAAAAAAGAATTTATGTTTTAGATTTTCACCATATTAATCCTGAAAATAAAGTATATGATATAAATAAAATGAGAATTTCTTACTCTTTAGAAAAAATTCAAACAGAAATTAATAAATGTGTGGTTTTATGTTCAAATTGTCATAGAGAATTTCATTATTTAGAACATTGTGAAGAAATTACTTTACAAGAATATTTGGACAGATAGCTCAGTTGGTAGTAGCAGAGGACTGAAAATCCTCGTGTCGCTGGTTCAAATCCAGCTCTGTCCACTTTTTCGGTAACTAAAGTAGAAAAGCTGTTATCGGGAATAACAAATCCTTTTAATAACAAAAGTGAGAACAAAAAGTTAAAAGGTATCCACCGATTCTCACTAGGTGGAACTAAGCTGTGATGTCCGAGAGGTCGATGGTGCTTTCCTGCTAAGAAAGTAGTCCCAATAAGGACTCGAAGGTTCGAATCCTTCTCACAGCGTTGCGGCATCCATCCGCATTAGAAGTGGGAAGACCAGGTTAGTAGTTATCCCGGTGGTCTTTAAAAACAGAAAAACTACTTTTATTATGCCGTATGTCCGGGTGGTGAGGAAGCGGTCTTGAATTTCAATATCATAGTCTAAAATTAAAAAATGGAAAATACTCAATTAAAAGGAGCTTTAACTGAACAAAAATGTTTTATTAAATGTATTGAGATGGGATATACTGTATCTAAACCATTGTTTGACAATGCTCGTTATGATTTTATTTTAGATACCGGTAAAAACTTATTAAAAATACAAGTAAAAACTTCTCATTGGAAAGATAAAGAACATAGTGCTTTTGTATTTAATTGCTATAGTCAGCACTCAACTGGTAATGGCAATAAAGTTATGAAATATACTAAAGAAGAAATTGATTTTTTTATGACAGAGCAAAATGATATTTTTTATCTATATCCAGCTCCGAAGGAAGGGTTAAAGGAAAAAACTTTAAGAGTTTTACCTACAAAAACTGGACAAGTAAAAAATATTTCTTTTGCTAAAGACTATATTTTTGAGGAGGTCATTAAAGACTATTGATTACGAATTCAAAACCGTTGGCTGTAACAGGCTTGCAGGTTCGAATCCTGTGTGCGGCGTTTGCGGAATTCCGCGAGTAAGGAGTGAATACGATGAAAGTTATGAACATTTCTAATGTTGATGATTTCTTTAAAGTGGTCGACTCTTGTGAAGGAAAAGTTGAATTAGTTTCAAAAGAAGGAGATCGTTTAAATTTAAAATCAACATTAACACAGTATGTTGCTCTTGCTAAAGTTTTTTCTAATGGATATATTAGAGAATTAGAACTTGTTGTTCACGAAGCTAATGATGTTAAAAAGTTTATGGAGTTTTTAGCATATGGAAAAACGGAATAGAAATTATGTTCGTAGAATGAGGGCAAAGCATATTGCTAGAAAAAAGAATATTGTCAAAAATATATATCGTTGGAGTCATTATTACTCTCACGATGGACAATATTCGAAAAATAAAATTCATTGTAGTTGTCCTATGTGCACTCAAAAAACAAATGATAACAGAGGTTATTATGTTTGGGGTTGCGCGAAAAAAGGTAAAAAGAATTGGAAACATTCTGATTATGTAAAAATTTTAAAAATGAATTATATAGATGAGGAAGAGTGAAACTAATACTTTCTTAATGGCTCTCTTTGTTTTAACAGCTATATCACTTAGCTTAAAGGTCGGTTAAAAACTCATCTTTGAAAAAATAAAAAAATTATGATATAATAAATATATCAAAAGAAATAAGACACTAACAGCAAATAATAGATATTAACATCTATATGTGGGTTCAAATCCCATCTTTTGCACTATGATCGCAGAGGTAGCCAAATGGTTAGGCAATGTTTTTTAGTGTCTTGATTATAGTGGCTTAGCGCAGTTGGTTAGCGCATCACTCTGATAAGGTGAGGGTCTCGAGTTCAAGTCTCGAAGCCACTATTAAGTAGTTGCAGACCTACTATAAAATCGGGACGGGCTAATATACCCCATCTTCGCAATAGTATATTAAAATCAAATTTAAAAGGATCAGGTCCAATCGTCCGAATTAGGTAGGCGAGGGAAGTGAGGTTGGTTGCGGGTTGGAATCCCCTTAGCGTGTAGACGGCGTAAAAATACCTCCGCCATTAAGCGTAGTTGTGAAACATAAACTCCACCTAATAAATAATTTGATTTTTAAAAAAATATATGTTATAATAAATATATAAAAAGAAAGGCAAATACAGCAAACGAGTTTATTTTCAAGCGTTTAATTGGGGATTAAAAGGTGCTAAAAATTATTTGCCTTGATACCGGGGTGTAGCTCAGTTTGGTCGGAGCGCTTGGTTTGGGACCAAGAAGTCGCAGGTTCGAATCCTGTCACCCCGATTCGCGGAGAAGAGCAATGGAAGTTCGCTGGGCTCATAACCCAGAAGTTGCAGGTTCAAGTCCTGTCTCCGCTACTGTGGCTGTGGTGGAATTGGTAGACACGTCGGATTGTGGCTCCGAAGGTTGTGGGTTCAAGTCCCATCGGTCACCCCACTCGGATTAACTCAGCTGGGAGAGTGCTATCCTTACAAGTTAGAAGTCGTAGGTTCGAATCCTACATCCGAGATTCAAGACGCTGATTGCTAAGGCGTTGAGATTAGTTTTAGCAGACAAATTAAGGGGTCGCTACCCGGAATAAAACTGCTGACAAAAAGATTATTTAATCAAAGACACATACAGCAAACTCTTCTCATGAAGACTGTAGGTTCAAATCCTACAAAACCCATTTGGGGTTTTTGGCGCAATTGGCTGACGCGATTGACTTAAAATCAATTTTCAAAAGAGAGTGTCTTGTTAAGTGCCTGTAGCTTAGTTGGTAAAGCACATGACTTTTAATCATGGGAGCCTGGGTTCAAGTCCCAGCAGGCACATTCGATAGTATAAAATAACTACTATCTGAGGTCCACATACCAAGAGAGAAGAAACTGTGCGGTTGGTAATTTACCGGTACAAATAAGCTGAAAAATTACTTGATTTTTTAAAAAATTTTTGATATAATATTTATATGAAAAATAAAAAAGACATAAACAGCAATATTTACTGTAGAACTTTTAATTCTAATTTGTAGTAATTATGTCTTGAAAATTTAATGGGCTATCGCCAAGCGGTAAGGCATAGGACTTTGACTCCTACACTCGCTGGTTCGAATCCAGCTAGCCCAGCTCATTGGTCGGAAACCAATGTAAAATGTAAAATAAATATTTTGGTGGGAAGTTGCTTGGATAAAGCACGCGTATCTTTTAAAGAGTGGTTCTAGAACCTTTGCGGATAACCGACACCACCCGCACTGAAAGCGTTAACATAGGTTATGGTTCTGGAAATTTGTCCTAAGTAGTGTGCCACTGATGTATGTCAGGGCAAAAGTTTCCCGCTAGGTTGTAAATCACTACTATTTCCCAACTAGACAATCGGGGTTGAGCCATTGGCGGATGGCGTAGTGGTAAGCAAATGATCCACATCCACCTAACCAGGTAGCAAGATAATGCTTTCTAGTGGCAAAAAGGCTTAGGCTACCAATTATACCTCCGTGGAGAAGCGGTTATCTCATCTGACTGTCACTCAGAAGCTCGCGGGTTCAAGTCCCGTCGGAGGTGTTTGAAGAATTGCTAGTTCTTCGATATTATTAGTAGAAACTAATCGAGTTCAATTAGCGTTAGTGAATAGGGAAAGGGTTGAAGGCTAAGAAATAACCTTTGTAAAAGCGACATGAAACCCCTCTGTTTTGGAAGGTCTCTTAGTGGAAGAGTTTAAACAGGACATGATAAACTTCTAGGATAACAACCTCGTAGCTGAAATAGTTATTTACTCCATTAGCTTAATGGAGAGAGCATCGGTCTACGGAACCGAGGATATAGGTTCGATTCCTATATGGAGTGTTTTTATCCCTATAGCTTAATGGATAAAGCATACGGCTTCTACCCGTATGATCGAGGTTCAACTCCTCGTGGGGATGTAAAAGTTTTTGACTTTTAAAAAAATTTATGGTATAATAATTATATCAAAAGAAAGAAAGAGGATTGAAATTATGGCACATATGAGACACGCAAAAACTATTATGGAAATGACTAACCAGCCGAGACCGGAGCATAAATATATGAAGCCGTCGACTCAGTCAATTAAATTCGCAAAAATGCTGAGAAAACTTGATCAGCATCTTGCTGGAAGAAAAATTGATATTGACAAAGAAACTGGTTATCCGATCCCGAATGATATTCGCGAAGAAGGTGAAAAGGCATATCAGGAAATGATTGCCAAGAAAGAGTCTTATCAGCGAGCAAAAGCTGAAGGTAAGCTTTGGACTCGCGCGGAAAAAGATGCTTCACGCGAAGCGAAAAGAATTGCGAGAAGAGAAAAGCGTTTGGCAAAGAAAGTAGCTACTGTTGCTTCTTAATATAAAGGCGGAATAATTCCGCCGTCTGGGGCTATAGCTCAGCTGGGAGAGCGCTACCCTTGCAAGGTAGATGTCCAGGGTTCAAATCCCTGTAGTTCCATTATGAATATCATATTCTCTATATTCATAAAATAGATTTCTTTTTTCATAGTTTTAAATTCTTTCTAACTGATATGTTGCCATAATATTATGGCAACGTATGCCCCGATAGCTCAATTGGCAGAGCAGCTGATTTGTAATCAGCAGGTTGCAGGTTCGATTCCTGTTCGGGGCTTCACCCGCATGAGGTGTTCTAAGGATTAGCTACCCGTAAGAAAAAGAAATGCAACAACTTAAACTATGGCTGAATGCCCTTTGAACGGGGTAAGGCACTACGAGTAATGGAGGCTGAAATGCCCTTAATGAAATTCGATTGAAATATAACAGAAAGTAGGTAAGAAAAGGTTAAACCGTGAGGAGTTCGGCACTGGCGGACACTCTGGGAAGACTTTCAGAAATGGAAGAAGGACTTGGAGTTGAGGTTGAAATAGTCGAGGCTGGTGGCAATGATACTAAAATCCTTTAGCAGAAGAACGCATATATCTGTAGTTCAAGTATCAGTGAGGGTTACAGAGTCCCTCTTATGATAATTCAATTTATCATAATACGAACAAGTTGTAACGAGGACAAGTTTAACTGACTTATGTATATGTTTAAGATTATTCTTTCTCTGTTACTTAAAGAAGTAGCTGAAGTGAAATTCAGTAAGGTTCATAGCCTTACAGAGAATTGGGTTGACAAATTAAATCAATAGACCGCAAAACTAAGTGGATAAGTTTTACTGTGTAATAAGTGCCTGCACTTATGACAGCTTTATAGAAAGTTTTGTCCTGATCCGGAACAGTAATGAGCTTTCTGAATCCACACAACGCACCATTAGTATAGAGGCTAGTATTCTTGCCTTCCAAGCAAGCGGGGTGGGTTCGAATCCCATATGGTGCTTTAAGGCTTAAACAGCAAATTTAACAAGTTTCTAATATAGTCAAAAGGTTAAGACATTATCTCTCCAAGATGAAAATTTGGGTTCGAATCCCAATTTTAGAGCATTGTGAGCCTTGAAATTTTGAAATTAAAAATTGAATATGGTTAGACAGGAAAACTGCAAATTTAAACTCAAATTACTGAAAGAAGAACAAGATTGGGTGATGAAAGTATGCATCTTCTTCCATTTTAAGTGGCGCAGAAAGTTTGTTTGGTTAGAATGTTAGGAACAAACAACAGCGATAGTATTAATGTTACAAACATTCTCTTGTCTAGTTACCATTATCAATCCCTTTCCATATATAAGGTGCGGATTGCGCGTGTATGATCCGCACCAACGATATAAAAGGAATTATTTCCTTTCTATATATATAAATTGAGAAGCATACAGCAAATCATTTTTTAAAAAGAAAATTTCTTATTATATTAATAATATTTTTATTTTTTACAAAAGAAGGCTGATGAATAAAAGACGCTTCTCGAAATTTAAATCTTTTATTCATATTAATGGCGGTTCTTAAATGTAACCGCCATTATTTTGACCTTGTAGTATAATGGTAGTGCGAGGGACTGCAACTCCCTAAGTTTGAGTTCAATTCTCAACGAGGTCTTTAAGAAAGGAGAAATAAAATGTTAGTAATTTATGACTCAAAGAAACAATATTATTTTCAAAATAAAGAAAGAATTATTACATTTAACGATCCAGAAAAAGCTATATGGTTTGTCGATAATTTTTTTCAATATGCTTTACAAAGATGCAGGCAAGAAGATCCTTTCTTTATTCCCGCAGTGATGATGGCTAGGAATGCTATTGAAATAAAAGAAGTTAATTTTGATTTATCTAAAGTAAAAACTATTGATTTTGATGAATTAACATCTAATTGATTTTGATGAATTAACATCTAATTGATTTTTAAAAAAAATTTTGTTATAATATTTATATAAACAATAAAGGTTATGAAAATAACCTCTCAAGAGAGAAAAGGAGAAAAGGGATATGAATACTTTTATGGAAAATCTTACAAATGCAAATAACTTCACAAGAACAGCAAATGGTGCACTTGCGCATAAATCTACTCGTTCAATGGTGTATGATATGTTCGCGCTTGGTGGAGCATATCGTCAAAGAACAGATGCGGATTGTATTCTTTTGTTTAAAAATGCTCTTGAAGAAAATGAAGAGCTGGCAATGAAATGTTTGTTTTATCTTCGTGATTGTCGTGGTGGTCAGGGTGAAAGACGTTTCTTCCGCGCTTGCTTTAAATGGCTTGCAATGTCAGAATATGTTGATGTTGCTAGAAGAAATCTTGATAATCTTTCAGAGTATGGAAGATGGGATGATCTCATTTATACTTGTGTAGATACTCAGCTGGAAAAAGAAGCTCTTGAAATTATTAAGAAACAGCTGTATCTGGATGCACAGTGTAAGACACCTTCCCTTTTGGCAAAATGGTTACCATCTGAAAATGCTTCTTCTAAAGAAACAGTTAGAATGGGTGGAATTGTGAGAAAATATCTTGGTATTTCTCATAAAGAATACCGCAAAATTCTTTCCCTTCTTAGAGAAAGAATTAATATTGTTGAAAGACTTATGTCTGCCAATAGATGGGATGAAATTGAGTTCGATAAGATTCCTTCAAAAGCAGGATTGATTTATAAGAATGCTTTTGCTCGAAGAGATATCATCGCTAAGAAATATGAAGCCTTTGCTAAATCTGAAAAAACAACAGTAAATGCAAAAACACTTTATCCTTATGAAGTGGTTCATAAAGCTGTAGAAGGAACATGTGGATGGAGCTATAATTTCCGCAATATCTCTGATACAGATAGAGCTATGATTGAAAAATATTGGACTAATCTTCCGGATTACCTTAATGGTAAGGATTGTAAAATGATGTGTGTTGTAGATACTTCTGGATCTATGACAGGTTCCAATGCGGATGCCCCAATTAATGTAGCTATTGCTCTTGGTATGTATTGTGCCGAAAGAGTTGGTGGTCCATTTAAGAATCACTATATTAGTTTCTCTAGCAGACCTCAGTTGATTAAGATTGAAGGTGTTGATTTTGTAGATAAAGTTCGTAGAATTTATCGCACTAATCTTTGCGAGAACACTAATATTGAAGCTACATTCGATATGCTTCTGAATATCGCTAAGCATCCTTCAACAAAAGCAGAAGACATTCCGGAAACTATTGTTATCATTTCAGATATGCAGATTGATAGCGGAAGCTATTATTGGCGTCAGAGCACTGCAGATACTGAAATGGAAAAGATTCGCAAGAAATGGAATGCTGCAGGCTTCAAATGTCCAAAGCTTGTTTATTGGAATGTAAATGCTTCTAAGAATACTATCTTAGATAATGGAATGGATGTAACATTTGTTTCAGGATGTTCTCCAGTTATCTTTGAACAGGTTCTTACAGGTGTTACAGGTTATCAGCTTATGCTTGATAAACTGATGAGCAAAAGATATGAAGCTGTAAAATAAATAAAATTTTAAATGGGTGAGAATTAATTCTCACCCATTTTTTTATTTGATTTTTAATTAAAAATTTGTTATAATATTTATATAGAAAAAAGAAAGGAATTGATAATATGAAATTTACAATGGAAGAAAGTAAGAGAATGGAACAGTTAATGAAAGAAAAACAGAATATCATTCCTAAAAAACTGTATCCAAAATTATATCAGTATAAATATGTTCCGTGGGTTGTTGTAACTGAACTTTATGAACTTTCTGTTAGAAAAGTTTGTTTAATGCATGGAACTAATTTTCTATTAAATATTCCTTTCGGAACAGGATATATTGAGGTCGCGGAAGATTTTCTTTTAGCGGTTGAACGCGCGGATAAAGTTTGGAAAGAAAATACTGAAGATAAATACGTATAAAAAAATGGGGAGAGTATATATACTCTCCCCATTTAGTTGTTTAGGTTGTGTTTGTTGATCTTCAAACTATCACATGGCAAACGCTCGATTCTTGAAATCAAAAATGGGTTTTAGAAATTTCTGACTCAATTTTTTCATTCTGCTCCGCGATATATTTTTCATATTCTTCTCTTGTTGTTAAACCCAATATGGCTAACGGATATTCTCCTTTTAATTCTTCAGATTCTGGTCTAAACCATTCAACTAAATATATTTTATTATTTAAACTAGCATATTGAGCTTTCTCTTCATTGCAACAAAGAATTAATTTATTCTTTGGATTAAAGTATCTTAGGTGAGATGAAGATATCACACCTAAGAATTTTTCTTGTTCATCATATAAATTATAATAATACATATTTAACCTCCAATTGAGAAGCCTATTACTACTCCAAGTGGAGTGTTTCTTGTAGCACCATATCCACTTACATAATTACCATATTCATCAAATTCAAAGACGTAACCTGATGCTTGAGTTTTTCCAGTCTCTTCAATAACAACTTGATGAGTCTTATTATTTCCTTTACAAGGAGTTCTTGTCCACCAAACACCAGCTTTTCCATCAGGATACTTTGTAATTCTTGATTCATCTGAAGAATAAACTGAATAAATATTATCTAAATTAGATCTTTCCAAACTAAACATTGTGTCATTACTATAAGATGAGTCAATTTCTGCGATAGAAGGAATATATAGTTTATCTAAGGTATTAATTGAAGATCCATTTTGAGGATTATTCTCTGTGCTAATTTTATCATTTGCTGCCCCATACAAGGATTTTACAACAACAGGAGTAATTAACTGTTGCCACTCAATAGATAAACCAGCAAGTAATTTTGTATTTAACCATTGTCTTAAACTAGAAACATGCCATCCTCCAAAAGCATTTGAAACATCAAAAGCAATAGGTTTTTCTAAAAGAACGTCTGCAACAAAGGACATTTTTGAAGTAAATTCACCTTCAAATAAATCTTCACCTTCATAATATGGTAAATAATACATTTCTGTCGCACATCTTTTAAATGTTAAAGTATCATATGTCCAAGAACAGATTTTTTTACACTCTTCTACTCCTAAATCCTGTCTCCATAATTTAGCATAATGAATAGTTCCAACTCCATTTTCAGAGAAGGTTCCAGTGGATCCTTTAACTCCTCCAAAAATTAAAGATGCAGAAATCGCACTTGTTGCAGTTGCTGGTAAAATATGTTCTACAACTTCCTCAGAAGAAAATCTATTATGTGTATATAGATAAAGGTTGGCATCACCTTTTATTTTTCTAATAACACAAATTTCTCTATTATATCTCACAAAACCACTATCCTCTGGACTTATAATAAGTTCACTAAAAGAAGTAGGAGTTTGATTATTCCATCTTAAAGTAGGTGCAGAACTTATATTGGTTGAGTTTGGAGTAGATGAAAGTCTAAAACCTCTACTGGCAGCAGGTCCAATTGAAACTAACGTATTAGTTGAAGATTTGTATTTCATTGTAAAATCAATAGCTAAAACAAAACTATCTTCATTATTATCTGAAGCTAAAATTGTTTTACCAGTATCTACAGGAGGAGTTGAACCATCAAAGTCATAATCTTGTAATAAAACTTCTCCACCATAATCTGGCATATATCCTAATTGAACTGAAATAGTATCGCCATCTGTTATATATTTAGTTAGTCCATTCGTTAAATCAATTTTAGATAAAGCATTGATTTGTTCAGCAGTTAAATCTTTTGTACTACTTGGAGCAGGGAAACTTGCTTGAGATTTTTTCCATACCGGACAAACTTTTAGATTATCTTCTACAAAACCAGTAGAAATATCCCAATGAGTGAATAAGTAATAATTATTATCATCTTTAGTGATAGATGGAATTCCAAATTTAGCTTGATCATATGCTACAGAACCGCCATACTTAACTTCCACTGTTGCATATTCGCCTTTTTCATTTGAAATAATTTCTTTTGCATTTGTGTCCGTATACCAAGAAACAGTGTAAATTTGATCAACTTCATTAAATTTAGCATGAAATTCTAAATCTTTATCTACTAACACATTTTCAAATTTTTCTACCCATCCACTAAATACATATTTATATTGTTTAGTTTCAGGCTTATTTAATAAACCTCTTTCAAGAAAGTCTGCGGAAGGATCATCTTCTTTAGTTAATATATGCATATGATCTTTTAAGATTAAATTATCTGGATCAACCAGTTCTCCTTCGCAATAAAATCTTAATCTATGCTGAGGAATAACCCTATCTTCTTCATAAATAAGTTCTAATTCTGGCCATAGCTCTTTAAATTTATCTATTTCAGATTGACGAATAGATTCAAAAGCTACTTTACCAGTAAGGATAGGAGCATCAGTAAGCTGATTATTTGCATCTATACCCTTACATTTAGATAATCTTACAAGAACACTTGCATTATCAAGTTTCTTATCTCCAGTCCAATCAATATTAATTGCTCTAACTCTAATTAAATTAATTGCCTGTTGTAAAATTTCTTGCTCATTAATATTTGGAGTATTTTCCCAAGCAAACATTAATAAAGAACTATAATCTTCAATACTTAAATCATTTAAGTAATATAAATCATATAGTCTTAAATCAGTTAATGATTTTGGTAATTCTGCTTTTTGAATCAAACCATTTCTTGCAAAAGTTACACTTTCAATACCAGATCCTTTAGCATAAATTTCTTTAATACTTGGAATATTTTGGACTGGAAGTGATCCTGTAACTCCAGTTAAGTTCTCAATATTTAAAATTGTTAATAATTTATTATTATCTGAAATAGAATTACTTAATTCTTTAATATTATTATTAATGTATCCCTCTATTGAGTTACCAAGAATAATTTCTTTAAGTTTCTCACCAGGTCCTAAATTCGCAGTTTGCAGATACATTGGAGATAGGTCTCCTAAATTTTGGATCCTAGATGCACCATAAATATAATTAAACTCAAATTTATCAGATGGATAAGGGATAACTACTTCTTCTCCAGCTTTACATTTCTGACTATAATAGAAAGAACCTGTATTATTAATTGATAAATTAATATACATATTTAAATATGGTACAATATGTAATGTTGCATCTTGTGGAACTATTAAATTAGCTCCGG
>JAEIGA010012386.1_pt1 | contig 12949 bp, 32 predicted proteins | sample 9270691 | NCBI WGS metagenome assembly JAEIGA01 (sample SAMN17057246, study PRJNA624740) | gut metagenome | biome: biome; isolation source: fecal sample | host: Bos grunniens | place: China: Xizang | collected 2019 | reverse complement strand
GCCTTGACGGGTACGTGCTAGGGCAAAGCGCCCAGCGCCGCCCACGCAGGCTCCTGCGCGTTCTGAGCGCCGTTTCGGACATTCGCACGAAGGGAGATTTGAGAGCATGAGGAAACGTAGGCATTCGACGCCCTGGGCCGTGGCGCTCCTGCCGCTGGCCGCGCTGGGCGTCATCGCGTGGTGCATTGCGAGCGTGATGCCATGAGCGATTGCAGGAACGGAGGCCGCTTCACGCCGCACTGGACCGACCAGGTCTGGCACAGCCCGAGCGGGCGGGCCATCCACGCGCCCGAGGGCGAGGAGCTGCACGAGGTGGCCGTGATCGCGGCGGACGGCGAGGCACGCTACTACCACTACGCGGGCGCGGACGCCGTGCGCGTGACCGTGGACGGCACGCGGCACTTCACCGAGGACGGCGTGGACCTCGTGGAGCACTACGGCGAGGGCCGCGTGCAGGCGGTGGACGTGGACGGCGTGCGGTTCGTCAGGGCCGACTCATGAGCGGCCTGATGGGCGACTGGACCTGCAAGCCCGTGAGGGAGCAGGGCATCTACGCCGTGTACCAGCGCGGCGACATAGACGCCTTGAAGGAGCGGTGCGCCCGGCTGCAACGGCGCGTGCGGGAGCTGTGCAGAGAGAACACGGCGCTCGCCCGCGAGCTGGACAGGCTCTGCAACGGCCCGTACGACGCGTACGACGAGAAGGACATGACCTACCTGACGGACTGAGACGGGCGTGACGGCTCGAAAACGGCGCGAAGGTACATTTGCCCCTTTTTTCGTTTTGCGCGCCGTCTCGGGCAAATACAGGAACGTGAGGGCTATTCGAGAGGAAGTGGACACACATGAAATCAATCAGGGTGCTCGACACCTACGAGGTGCGGCGCATGGACGCGCTCAACTGGCGCGTGTGGCAGCACAAGGAGCTGACGTCGGGCAAGCGCAAGGGCGAGCGCGACTGGGTCGGGCTCGACAGCTACCACACCAGCCTGGCGTCGGCGGTCGGCTGGATAGCCGAGAACGCGGCGCGGGAGACGTACGCGAAGGTGGACGCCGACCTCGAAGGCGCGCTCTGCATCATGCGCGAGATCGAGCAGGACATCGCCAAGCACGCGAGGAAGTTCGAGAAGGCCGTGGGGAGGTAGCGACGTGGACGCCAAAGACGAAATCCTGCGCGACGAGCTGGCCGACCTGCAGGCGAAGTACCAGAAGCAGCGCCAGCAGCTCGGGGGCGTCAACGCCGCGAACAACCGCAAGAGCCAGCGCATCCGCGAACTGCAGGCGCGCGTGGACGAGCTGGAAGCCGAGAACGACAAGCTGAAGGAGGTCAACGGCGACATGTGCGCCCGCGTCAACCGCGCCGAGGACATGGCGCGCGGGCTGCACGCCGACCTGAGGGGCGTCGCGCCCGACCTGGCGCGGGTCTGGGAGCGGGCGCATCCCGAGCTTGGAGGTGGACGATGAACCGAAAGCAGGCCGAGAACATCCTGGACGCCTACACGCTGCTGAGCACGACGAGCGCCAAGGCCGCGTCGGACTCGCTGCGAGAGGTCATCCTGGACGCGATGAGCGAGACGAGGTACTACCCGTACGTCACGTACCAGCCGAGCCGCAACTGGTCGTGGAGCGACGGCGTGAAAGTGGCGGAGCTGGGAGGTGGACACCGATGATGGAATCGATCGAGAAGCTGCGCGAATGGGAAACGTCTGTGCTCGTGGAAGAGGGCGGCGTAACGACCATCGGCAAGCTGTGCGACGAAATCGAAGCCGAAATCGGGCGCGACTACATGAAGTTGCCCGAAGGATGGACTACCGAGCAGGCGAGCGAAATCATAGGGTACTGGCCCAAATGGGATGACGGCAAGCCGTGCATGTTCGGAGACAGGTTCACGACGCCGAAGTACGCGTTTGAAGAGAACGCCGAAACGTTCGACAGGCTCGTGATCTACGCACGCGACCACGTGTTCAAGCACGCAGACGGGACGACGTACGAGGGAGAGCACGGCGGGTACTACGAGTGGAACTACTTCCGTCCGGGCGGTGATGGATGCGAGGAGTACAGGCCGCACCACGCCAAACCCGACGACCCGCTCAAGAAGCTGCTGAAAGAGTTCGGAGATTGGTACAAGCACGTCGCTGGCGGGTGCGACGAGCCTGGTGTCGTTGATGATTACGCCGACCGCATCCGCGAGCTGATGGAGGTGGGCTAGATGACCTACGAGGAATGCGAGCGGCTGGTAGCTGCCTTCGAGAGCGCCACGCTGCTGACGAGGGAGCTGCCCGATACGACCAACGAGAAGCGCATGGCTGCTGACTGCGCCGACGCCATCGGGGAGTTCATCGCGAGCATGATGTCCGATGCTTGGAAAAGGAGCGAGGAATGAGCTGCGAATTCTGCACTTACGGCTATACGGAGGTAGAGGATTTCAAGCCTCACTACGACGAGTACGGCAACGTCGCTGAAATCACGGTCGATTGCGACGGGGGCTTCTGCCTCGAAGCAAAGACGGACGGCACGTGGAGTTACGTGAAGGTCACGCACTGTCCGTGGTGCGGTGACGAGCTGTGGAAGGCGGACGCATGAGCAAGACAAAAAGACTTGAGCTGACGATTGACAACACTCTTGGATGGGGCGAGCGCACATCGCATAGCGTCAGCGACCCCGACACTGGCAAGGGCCTGTACTGGGTCATGGACTTGGCTGGCGATTGCCCAGAGGACGCCACGCTCTCACGCGACATACCCGACGCCTACGAATGGCTCGAAGGCGTGCGCTACGGCATGGAGCTTGCGAAGCAGGGATTCGACGCCGTTGAGTTCGACGTTACGGAGGTGAACGACTGATGCACATACCCGAGAGATACCGCGACCGCTACGACCGCCTGGCCCTGAGCCATCCGTGGATGCGGGAGATGAGGGACGAGGACGACCGCGACGTGCGCGACGCCCGAATCGCCAAGCTGCTGCGGCAGCGCGACGAGTGGAAGGCCAGGGCCGAAGCCAAGAGCGCCAAGCGTGCGGCGGCGGTGGAGCGGTTGCGCAAGCTGCCGCCGATGGACACGACGGGCAACCAGTTTGCGAACGCGATGGTAGGGCCAATTGCCTTCAAGACGGCGCAGGACATAAGCGCCGCGCTCATCGACCTGCTCGCCGACGACGGCGCTAACGACGATTACCAGCCCGAAACTGGCGTTAGCGCGGCGGGCGCGGACGCTAACGACGGGAAACCGACTGCAAATCCACGGCAAGCCGACGGGATGGACAGCCGCGAGAACCTGGGAAGCAACCTGGGAAGCGGTTCCGAGGTCGGTTCCGAGGTTGACAGCCGCGAGAAGCTGGAAGCGGACGTGTTGAAGTTCTCGCAGGTGTACTACGCCAGCCATCTGCTCGTTTACGACAAGGTGATAGAGCTGCTCGACCGCCAAGATGCCATCACGGCCAGCGAAGCGACCCGAATCTACGAGAACGGCTGCGAGGCGTGCCGTGCGGCGCAGAAGCGCAGAATCGCCGACCTCGGCGCGCAGGTGGACAGCCTCACCGTCCGCGCCGTCGCCGCCGAGCAGGAGGCCGAGGAGCTGACCGCCATCGTGGACAGGCTAACGTACGATCGAGACGAGCTGCAAGCGGCCTACGACGAGCTGACGCGCATCGCCGCCGAGCTGTGCGCGGCTTGCGGTTTCGAGATGGTCGATGCGGCTGGGGAGGAGGTGCGCGATGACTAGCCACAAATGCGACGCATGCGGGAAGAAGCTGCATCACGGCGAGATGTTCCTGGCGACCGTCAAGCTCGCCGGCGCCGTGTCGGGGCGCACGTACGAGCTGTGCAGGGAGTGCGCGGACGAGGCGAAAGCGGTTTTGGCTGCGTTCGTCATGGCGAAGGAGGTGCGCGATGACTAGCGCGACCGAGAAGGCCGTGAAGCAGCTCAAGGCATACGGCAAGTACATCTACGACCACGCCGAGGGCATCGTGGGCGACATCGACGAGCCCAACTACGTGACCGAGGGCGGCATCCGCGTGTCGTTCACGCTGATGGAGCACGGCAGCGTGCCGACGCTCGACGTGAGCAAGGAGCACATCGTGATTGACGCATTGGAGGTGTGAGCGATGAGCGACAACCGAACGAGCCACTGCTGCCGAGGTTGCTACCACTACGGTCATTTCGTCGGGTACGAGGGCGAGATATGCGAGATGGACGGCAAGCCGCGCAAGCGCCCGAACAACTACACGAACTGCAAGAAGTGGAAGCCGATTGTGATGTGGCTACGTGAAAGGAGGTTAGCGACATGACCGACAACGCGAACGACCAAGTGAAGGAGCGCACCGATTACCTGCTAGAGCACTTGCGTCAATGTGGCGAGTTCAAATGCACCGAATGCCTGTACTCGCTTGCGGTGGACAGCGAACTTGGGTGGCTGTACGACTGCAAGCATCCTGGGACGCTGCTGCACAAAGGCTACAAGGACAGGGCCGACGTGATGCGCGGGTGCGCGTGCTTCTGGTTCGAGCCGATGGCGAAGGCTGGGCAGTACGTCGCACGCAGGAACGCCGAGCAGCGCAGGGTGTGGCGCGAAATCCTCGAATACGCGAAGCGGCACACGAACTGGACGGCAACTGGCGAGAGCAACGACGAGAGACAACTTGCACGGCTCAGGAAAGAGCTGCAAGAACTGGGGGTGATGGGCGTATGACCGACAACCGAACGACCGAGCTGCGCGAGAAGCTACGGGAGCATGGCATCGAGTACGAGCCGACGAAGTTCAGCACGCTCCAAACGACGTTCACCGCCAACGGCGTCGAGTGGGTGGTCACCGAGCGCGAATCCACGGGCGAGCTTTTCGTGGAGCCGCGCCACGGGTTGACGCCCGAGCAGGCCGTGGCCGCGACGCTGGGGAGCGGGACGTGCGTGCAAGTGTTGACCGATTACGACGATGGCCTGATTCCGCTGCCTACGGCTCATTGCAGCGTATGCGGTGCCGAATGGGGCTTCACGCCGAAATACTGCCATAACTGCGGCGCGATGGTCACTGGAACACGCGACGAGCGAAAGACGGTGGAGCGATGATTGAATTTGACGTTGACATGGGATACCTGCTCGAAGATGACGAGCTTGATTGCGTAATTCTAAACGACGAGAACGGCGAGCACGAGCCAATGGAGTTCGTGCCGAAGCTGGGGAGCGGGACGTGCGAGAACGCCAACGCGGACGGCTACGGATTCCGCTTCGAATGCTCCGAATGCGGGTATTCGGCCATCGTGCACAACTGCGCGGTGCGGCTCGACGAATTGCCGAACTACTGCCCGGGCTGCGGAAGACGGGTGGACCGATGAGCGCCAGCGAGACGGACTTCGCATTCCCGTCCATCCTGATGCCGTGGGAGACGTTCTCCGACCAGGCGGCGCGGGAAGCGCGGGAGCGCGAGAGCGGCGAGCGGTGGACGGAAGGATTTCTTCGCGAAGTCGAAGGAAAGGTTCGCGGGTACGAACACGACCTCGACGCCGGATGGTGCGAGCGCATGAGGGCGGTGAGCATGCTCAACGCCGTGTACCGCAACGTGCCGTACCACATGCGCGGCGAGCTGTTCGGCGCGAGGGCATTGGAGGTGATGGGAAGATGACCTACGACCCGACGCCGAGGAACCTGCCGCCAGAGCTGCTCAAGGTCTGGCAGAAGCACCACGGCAAGATGCTCGACTACGACATGGAGCACCAGTACAACGGCTTCACCGACCGCTACTACAACCTCGCGCGCAAGCACGAGCGCATCTGCGAGGTGCTCGAATCCGCCGACCGCGCCGAGGGCGACCGCGAATCGCTCGACGCGCTCAGGCTGCGCGTGCGCGACCTGCCGACGGACGGCGACTGGTACGAGATGAGGGACGCCGTGATCGCGCTGAAGAACGACGTGGCGAAAGGAGAGATATGAGCGGAACATTCGACGACCTGAACGCGGCGCTCTTCGCCCAGATGGAGAAGCTGGCGAACGCGGACGCCGAGACGGTCGAGTCCGAGATAGCGCGGAGCGACGCCGTGCAGAAGCTCGCGGGGCGCGTGATCGACAACGCGAACACGGCCATCGGGCTGATGAAGCTGCAGGCGTCCGAGGGCATGGACATGGGCGGCATGGTGGCGACCGCGCCCAAGATGCTCGTGGGCAAGGCCGCGAGGGAGCTGGCGCCGCCGAACTGGGAGGTGCTCGACCCGTTCATCGTGGCCAACGCGCCCGAGCACACGGTGGGCTACCTGGTGGACAGGCTGCGCGGCCAGGGCGCGGACGTGACCTTCGAGGCGGTCGAGCAGCGCTGCCGCGAGCTGGACGTCGAGCCGAAGCGGCTCACGGGGAGCCGCGAGGAATACGCCGAGTTCAGGCGCGCCCAGGTCAGGGCGGGGCGCGGTGACGGCTATGAATAGGGCCGACGTCTGGTCGCCCGAGGAGGAGGCCTGGCTGCGCGAGGTCTATCCCGACCACTTCAACGACGAGATAGCGGCCATGCACGCCGAGCGCTTCCCCGACCGCCCGCGCCGCACGCACAACGCGGTAAACAGCCGCGCCAAGGTGTACGGGCTGCGCAAGGCGGAAGGCTTCGACCGCGCCGCCCGCGCCAAGGAGGCGCGCCGCACGACGTGGCCTCCCGAGCGGGTCGAGTGGCTGCGGGCATACGCGCCCGGCCACAACATCTACGAGATAATGGACGAGTTCGAGCGGCTCTACGGCATCAGGCTCACGAAGTGCTCGATGAAGAACGCGAAGCAGCGGTACGGCGCGTACTCGGGAACCGACGTCGGCCAGTTCCAGAAGGGCCAGGAGCCGCCCAACAAGGGCAGGACGTGGGACGAGATGGGCATGTCCGAGCAGGCCCGCGAGAACATGCGGCGCGGGCAGTTCAAGAAGGGCCACGTGCCGCACAACGCCGTGGGCAAGCCGCTCGGCATGGAGCGCGTGGACGATGAGGGCTACGTGCTCGTCAAGGTGGCCGAGCACTGCACGCCCGGAAAGAACGACAACTGGAGGCTCAAGCACGTCATCGTATGGGAAGAGGCCAACGGCAAGCCCGTGCCGCCGCACACGATGATAGTGTTCGCGGACAGGGACAAGCACAACTTCGACCCCGGCAACCTGGTGCCGGTGCCGCGCTCGCTGTGGGCGGTAATCAGCCGCCAGCACATCCCATACTACGACCGCGAGTCGCTCGAGGCCGCGATGAACGTCGCGAGGCTCGCGCAGGCCAAGAGCGCCGCGCAGAAGCGCCCGCGCCCGTGCAGGCGGAGCGGGAGGAGGATCGAGAGGTGAACGACGGACTCGGGACGTGCGGCATCCGCAAGGGCGAGCTCGTGATATGCAACCCGACGAGGTACTGCGGGGGCCTGCCATGAGGGGCCCGCTCGACGGGCAAATGGCGCTCGACCTTTTCCCCGCGCATGCGGCGGGCCCGACGTGGGACGACGTGCAGAAGGGCAGGGCGCGGACGGTCGACAGGATTGAGCCTTGCGATGGAGCAGAGTGCATGTTCTGGCACGGGGGATGCACCCACACTGACGAGAATTACGCGTTCCCAAAGCTGCAGCCGGACGGAAAATGCAGGAAACATTATTTGGAGTGGGTAGCATGAGCGCCGCGACCGTGTTCGAGAACGCCCAGTCGGGCGACGAGGGGTCGCTGGACGCGGCGTTCGAGGCCGTCGAGATCGCGTCGCGGTTCTACTCCACGGGCGTCGCGGAGGCCGTGGCCGAGCGCTGGCTGTGGGGGGCGACGTGGAAATCGGTCGGGCGCAAGCTCGGGTGCAGCAGGCAGACCGCGTTCGAGAGGTGCCTGCGCTGCTTCGAGTGGATGGACGCGAACATCGAGTTCGGCGACGGGGCCGCGGGCTACGTCGGCGCGGGGAAATCGCCCGACGGCATTTCCTAGAAGTCCGTCGAGACCGCGGCCATGCGGTACTGCACGTCCACCACGTCGCCGTCGTCGGTGACGAAGATGCCAACGTACGGCTCGAGCATGCCCGCGACGGAGACGCCGTTCGCCTCGAGCACGTCGCGCGCCTCGTCCTCCCAGTAGTCGCCCGCCAGCTCGACCTCGCCGATTGCGGCGTGGTACATCCTGCGCCCGTCCTCGTAGAAGTAGGCGTAGTCGGAGCTTGAGTACATCGACATGGAAATCAGCCTCCAAAAATCAGGAAATCATCTTGCGAGAATCGTTGTCGGAAAAATCACCCATCGAAAAATCGCCGCGGGGAAAATCATCCCGTGAAAATCATTTCCCGCAAAATCATTCCGGCAAAATCATTTCGCGGGAAAATCATTCCGGCAAATTCATTTCCAGAGGAATAAATTGCCGGGAAAATCGCGTCGAGGAAAAATTTCCGGGATAAATAAATCGTGCGCGAAAATCGGCCCCGGCCACGACGGTCGGGGCCTTTTCTATTCTCGGGGCGCACGCGCGGCCAGGCCGGCGACGCCCTCGTCGGCCCACTCGACCGCCACCTCGTAGCCGAGCGCCGTGAGCGCGATCCCAGCGGCCCTCGCGAGCGCGTTCGCGCGCCCGACGGTGCCGCCGTCGCGGGTTGGCTGGTTGCCGCGCCTGTACGCGAGGTGGACCGAGCCCGGCTCGCCGAGCGCCCCTGCGGTGTCCTCGACCTGCTGTATCGCGGCCTCGACCGCATCGAGCAGCCCGAGGTACGCCGAATCCACGTACGCCCACGCCCTGATGGACGGCGGCATCCCCTTCCTCGGGTTCTCCCAGCGCTTCGCGGTGTCGAGCCGCACCCCGAGGTCGTCCGCCATCTCCGCGAGCTCGATGCCGCACGCCTCGCGGCGGTAGCGGAACTCGGCGGCGCTGCGGGCGTCGCACTCGCCGCGGTACGCCTCGTACTGCGCGTCCGTCATGGAATCTGGGTCTATCCTCATGGGCTTCCTCCCATCGTCGTCGCGGCGCGGATTCGCCGCATCGCAGGCGATGATACCATGTGCGGGCCGTGCGCGCCAACTGCTGGGCCGCGTGCGGCGCGCCGCCCCGGGGGGACGGCCGCGCCCGTGTTCATATCGGGTTCGGCCGCCCGCCCGAAAAACGCTTTTCCCCGCCGCGCGCGCCCCGGGGGGTCACGGGTCCCGTGTTCATATCGACTTTTTCCGACCGCTGAAAAAACGCTTTTGACCTGCGGAGACGGCAAAAGTTACCCTCGGTTTACGCATCCAGTCTACATAAAACCTTCACAAATGGGTAAACCTGGCCGTAGACCTGCGAGAACGCGAATATGGACGCCTGAAACGCCGCGTACGGCCACGTTACGATACGGACGCAAACTTGTACCGAGAAAGTGCAAACGCGGCCGCATACGGCGCGAGAACGGCCGCAAACGCGATTTAGAGACGTTTCGCCCGGTTTGCTTGCGAGTCTCGCGAGATTCGAGAGCACGCGCGCGCCGGCGTCGATCCTGCCGGCGTCGATCTTTTCGAATGCGCGAAAAAAAGCCCTGAATAGCGCACGCCAGGACGCGCGCCGGCGTCGAAGATGGAAGACACGCGCGCCGGCGCTCGATCAACGAGAAATAGTTCTTTAGCCGGCGCCGGCTCGATCGTCCAGGCGCCGGCTCGATCGAGTCCGCGCAAAAGAAAAGGGCCCGGCGTGAACCGGGCCCGCGTGCCTTGCGTTGTCGTCGCCTTATGCGGTATCGTGCCTTGCGATTATCCCGCTATAGTCCGCCGGCTCGAGCGTATCGATCGATGCATATCCGGCGCGCGCGTCGAACGCGAGAATGCTTTTGAGCTCTTCGACGATCCCGTCGACGTCGAAGTCGCGCGCGTGGTCTCCCAAAGTTGCAAGCACTTCGTTTTTGATGTCGTTTGCGGTTTTCATAGTGTAGCCTCCTCGGTTCTCAATCAATCCCATTTTAGGCGGTCAATGGCGTCTTCGTAATCGCTTTGCTTCTTGTGCCTCATGTATGCCTGATATGCGGCCCGGTACAAGATCAACGCGGCCGATAGTAGCAGGGGAAACACTATCAGCCATAGCACTACGTCGACGGCCGCTCTACTCATGCGCGCCCCGGCGGCCGCGGTCCCTTATGTAACGCGCATAGCCCCTGCAGTACGCGTCGCTCTTACCCTGGAGCCCGTAGGCGTGGGCATTGCGTACGGTGTCGATCCCGCAATTTTCATCAGTACGTTTCGCCGCCCGGTAGCCTTGCCAGTAGCTCTTCATGTAAACGTTATTCATCATGCACCTCTTTCCTCCATCGAAGATGACTCTAACTTGCCTTGACGATCGACACACACTGCCGGCGGCCGTCGGACTGCTCGTAGAGCTCGCCGGCGGCCGTGTACCACTTGCGCGAATCCGAGATATAGACGCGGCCGCTATCGTCGCGCGTCCGCCAAAATTCGCCGCCCGCGTAAAGGTCTTCGAATTCCAGGCGCGCGTATTCCTCGGACGTGTAGTACTCCCACTCTTCACGTAGTAGAATCTCGATCGTATCGCGTACGTGTTCGCATGCGCGCTCGAGCTCTTCGTACCACATTGAGACCAGGTTGTCGTGCATGTCGTCCAGGCGGCCGTAGAACGTCTCGTTTTCGTCGATCGTATTGCAGTAATGGTCGTAATAAGGATACGTCCTATACATGAGCTCGTCGACGTATTCGAAGCGGTAAAAGAGTGCATTCAGCCGGCGCGCGTGTTCGTTCCACACGTCGCAAAGATCCATAGATGCATAGTATCCGTTATCGTCGACGGTCTCGATCTCGCCGGGGTCGTAGCAGTCGTCATAAGCGTACACGCAGTCGAAGTCGCAACTGTACCAGGGATTGTACTTCCACGATACGCGCGCGCCGGTAATGCCCTGCTCGAGGTCCCGGACGCAAGCCCAGATATCAGACTCGCGAGTGTTTGCGAAATCCTGCCAAAAGCACGGATCGTTTTCCCGCTCCTCGATATAGTTGGCAACCGCACGGCCCCGGGCCTCGTCGCTCAATTCGCAGTACTCGAAAAGCCTAACGACGTGAGTTTGTAGCGTGGTCCCCTTTTCGGTGTCGTACGTCGCTATGGTGTCGTGTATGGTCCGCATGGTGTCCTCACTCCCTGCCGGCCGTCTGCCGGCGTCGTCTTCCATCACGGCCGCGGACCGTACCGCCCGCGGCCGTCTGTATCATTCTTTACCGCTCGAGCCGGCTATATGCGCCAAACTTTATGTCTTTGACGATATCCACGCCGGGGCCCCAGATGGCAGAAATGCAAGCGGGGATATAACATCACGGGCCGATATCGTACGCTTTACGCGTCGCCGCTTCGATGATTCCGCGCCTGGTTTTGGCGCGCGTGGCGAACTGGTACACCACCGTCACGACGTCGCGATCGTCCAGTGCGGGCCTTTTGTCGTCGCTTATCTCGTGCATGAATCCGGCGGGGATCGTGACGAGATCAACGCACGCGGTAAAGGCCTGATAGCCTTTTGCGCGTTTTTCGTCGTTCAGCCAGTTGACGCGGTACTGGTTTTCATTCGGGAACATGTAGCACATTCCGCCATTGTCGCGTGCGTAGCTTTTGCCCTGGAGCGCCTGCTTTTCGAAGTCGTACATTTTCATACCTCCTTTTTGCGGGCCCGGTGCCCGCGTCCTGGTCGACCGCGGACCCGATTGCCCGCGGCCGTGTCGATCGTATCTAGAGGTCGTATTCCATCATGCAAGCGGCCGTGTAGTAGAATGCCTCGTGCGGATCGTCGCCCGCGTCGATCGCGTCCTGGTAGCACTCGAGGATATATCCGCGCGTATATCCGTATTCGGGCGCCATGCATTCAAGCGTGTAGCGCTCTTCGCTTGCGATGATATCGCGGGCGACGTCTTCCGGCGCCGGCGTGAGCGCCTGGAGGTATTCGGTATCGGCGCCACTGTACGCGGACACGAGATAGCCTCCACCCAGCGCCGGCGCGTATTCCTTGCATGTGAGCAAGCGCGCTAAATTCCAGGGCTCGGCTTCAGCGTACAGATAATGTCCGGGCTCCTCCTCGAAAACGTCGCAATAGTGATTGTTGAAGCGGAAGAACTCGCAGTAGTTAGCGCGTGCCATTGTCACGCCTCCTCGGTATCGTTGTCGTCGGTTTCGTCGTCGGTGAAAACGTCTGCAATGATCGCGTCGAAGTCGATGTGATAGAGCGCCAAAACCCGCGCGGTAACGTCGATCGTTTCGGGCCCGCGTGCGAACAGTTGCCCTATGGTTTCGCCCATGCCCTCAAGCTCGAAGATAAACGCGTCGTCAAAGAGTAGGCATTCGGTCCAGCCGGCGCCCGTCACGTTATCCCACGCGGCCGCGCTGCTGAAGGTATAGGACCCGGACCCGTTGCCGGTGACGCTATCGACGGTCCAGAGCTCATCGATCATGTCCGCGTCACGATTGATATAATCTCGATTCTCCTCGATCCATTCGCGCGCGTCCGCTTCAACTTCTCTAATGTAGTCTTCAAACAACATGGTTATGCCTCCTCGCTCCTCGATCCGTTACTGATTGATGCATGCGGCCAACTGATCGAGCGGGCCACGGTAGACCGTTTCGCCGTGCATGGCGCTACCGCGTGCAATGTCGATAGTTACGACCAGCGCGCCGGCTTTGTCGTATTCCAGGCGCGTAATAACGGACCCGTCGAAACTTTGCGCGCTCGTGTTGATGGACTTGTGCCCGCAACGTGTCGCCGGCGTGGCGCTCGTGCGATCCTCGGTCCATGCCTGCCCGTAGAACTTGCTCATGGTTTCACCTCCTGCCGGCGTCCTGCCGACGTCCAGGCGGGCCCTGTTGCCCGCGTCCATGCGAGACTAGCACGCCGGCCGCATGCATGCAACGCACGCCGGGCCGCCCGGCGGCCGCGGCCCGCCCGATCGTCGCCGCGTCGCGTTTGCGCAGGTCATCCCCGTGGCGGCGAACAAGCGTTCGACGAAAACCGATGGGGCCCCACGCCTCGCGCCGGCCGGCGGCG
>JAEIGA010012385.1_pt1 | contig 12949 bp, 10 predicted proteins | sample 9270691 | NCBI WGS metagenome assembly JAEIGA01 (sample SAMN17057246, study PRJNA624740) | gut metagenome | biome: biome; isolation source: fecal sample | host: Bos grunniens | place: China: Xizang | collected 2019 | reverse complement strand
GACATCACAGACACTTTTAATCGTTAAGAGAAATTGAGGAGGAAAAGAAAATGACAGTAGTACTTACAACAGCAATCATCGCAGTGGCAGTAGTAGCCGCAACAGCAATCATCTTCAGACCCTGCTGCTGAAGAAAAACAAACGAGGAATTGAGAAGAGAGAGGTAATCAAAATGACAGTAGTGCTCACAACAGCGGTAATCGCAGTAACGGTAGTTGCAGCAATGGCAATCATCTGCCGCCCTTTTTAAAGACAGAGAAAAACATTGAGGAAACTAAAAAATAAGAGAGGTAAATTAAAATGACAGTAACACTTGCACTTTCGGTATCGGTATTCGCAATCGTAGCAGTAGCATCCGTTTCGGTTTGCTGCGGACATCACAGACACTTTTAATCGTTAAGAGAAATTGAGGAGGAAAAGAAAATGACAGTAGTACTTACAACAGCAATCATCGCAGTGGCAGTAGTAGCCGCAACAGCAATCATCTTCAGACCCTGTTGCTGAAGAAAAACAAACAAGGCAATTTAAAATAAGAGGGGTAAATTAAAATGATAAAGCATACCAAATATTTTTTCAGCGTAATTCTTATTTTGGCGATATGTGCATCTTTTTTTGCTTGTAGCGCACCGGTAAATTTTCAGTGCGATTTTTGCGGACGAAACATAACAGAAGGAAATAAGAATAAAATTACATATTCTTATGACAGCAATGACTATTTTGCGTGCGACAATTGTGCAGAAGAGATGTCTGAGATTAAAGAAAGCGTATTTGATGAAACACGCTACGAGGCAGAGACAGCGGAAGAAGATTGGGTTATGGAAGAAGCGGTATTTGTTCAGAGCTCACTTATTCCGGAAAACGCAAAACTTCTGGCTTACGGATATGATGAAAACGATAATTTATATGAGCTTGTAGGCGAACAAATCAATATGTACGCAGGAACCGTTAACAAATTCGGCGTAATCAAAAACGATGAATGGCTTATTCCTATGACGGAAGATACACCTTTCCATGATAAAGACGGACAATATATTGATGGCGGAATTCCGCTTATAGGCGGCAGAAGTGTAAATGATCTTTCTTTAAAAGCGGATTATTCTTCCGGATTTTCAACAGAGTTAAGATATATCGGAAACGGTTGTTTCTATATGTATGCGTACAGACATAATTCATACAGTGTGATATGGAATGTGGAAACAAATGAATCTTTCAATGTAAGTCAAGGAAGCGATTGGGACTATTATAACTATGTGTTGGAAATTGATTTGCCGGAGGAAAGGTATGTTATAAATAACGATGGCAGATTCCTTTTAAGACATGAAGAAAAGTGTTTTTTGCTTGATACCGATACAATGGATCTTCAGGAACTTCCGTTCCTTAAGGATAGAGAAGATACCCTTGGTGGTGTGGTGATAGGCCCGTATTCTGAGGGCAAGATTGCTTTAATTAAACAGCGCGGTGTTGCAGATCCCTCAAACGGATTTTATGACATAAGCGGAAATAAAGTTATTGATTTGAGTAATTATCTTATAACGGATTATGCAGTTGCTTTCATTGACGGACAGGCAACGTTTACAACTCAGGATTATGACGGAACTTATTATTTAACAACAATTGACAGTAACGGAAATGAAATAAGCAAAACGGAAAAATAACTTACAGTAAAAAGATATAAATAAAGCCTCAAGGGCAAAGTCAACAGACTTTGCCTTTTTTTATTGAACAATATTATCAATTGACAAAGCTATTATAAAGAAATATAATTACATTATATTCCCAAATTATTATCAAAATTGACAAATAACGTATCATTTTTGACAATTGCCGTAAGGGACGGCGATGTTTTGTATATAATTGATTTATCGGGCCTGAGGTCCGTTAAGTTTCAAATGAGAGGGTATTCGGAATGATTACAGTTTCAGACGTTTCAAAGTCTTTTGGCAAGGCGCAGATAATAAAAAACGTTTCTTTTGTTGCCAAGCCGGGTCAGATAACAGGTCTTATCGGCGCAAACGGTTCGGGTAAGACGACGACAATGCGCCTCATATCGACCATTCTCAAGCCTGACAGCGGCTCGATTATAGTTGACGGTGCCGATGCGGTTAACGACCCCGTGGCCGCAAGAAAGAATCTCGGCGTGCTTTTCGGCGGCGACGTTTCGCTTTATAACAGGCTAACCGCCTGGGAAAACATCATGTATTTTGCAAAACTGCAGGGAATGAGCGAGGCGGAAGCCGAGCAGCGCATCAAGGTGCTTTCAAACCTGCTTGATATGGACAAATATCTTTTCAAAAGAGTGACGGGATTTTCGAGAGGTATGCGCCAGAAGGTTTCTTTCGCGAAATCGATTGTTCACAACCCGTCGGTAATAATGCTTGACGAACCCTCAACGGGCCTTGATATTTACAGCATCAGGGACGTTCAGGATTTTATCCTTACCTGCAAGGCTCAGGGCAAAACGGTTCTTGTTTCAACCCACAATATGCACGAAATCGAAAGGCTTTGCGATAACCTCGTAATCATCGCGGACGGCCGGATTATCAGAAACGGAACAAAAGAGGAGATACTCAGAAACGAAGGAACTGATGACGTTATGGAAATGTTCTTCAAAATTGCGGAGGGTTCAAACTGATGTGGAACGATTACGTGCTGATTCTTAAAAAAGAATTGCTTGACATATTCAGGGATAAGCGAAGTTTTGTGACGTTGTTTATCCCCGTGTTGCTTTTTCCGCTGATGTATTTTTTTATGGGTACTCAGTTGACGGATGGCAATCTGACGGAAAACATCCCCTGCATTGTCGATTGCGAAACGGACGCGGACAGGGAGATTTTTGAAGCGATATTTGCAGAAACGGATATTATCGAAGAGGCGGAAGTTATCGAAGATAAATACACCGACCTGAAAAAAGGCAGTGTTTACGGCATTATTGAGATTGAAAACGGCAGCATCAGAGTGATTTACAACCCCAATTCTACCAAAACGCTTTCATCAATGAGCTACGTTAACGAAACAATAGTTGCTTTTTCAAATGCACTTTTCAATCAATCCCTCGCTGAACAGGGCGTTGATTTCAACGAACTGCGCATGCTTGGCTATGACGGAGCGATGACGGAGCTTTCAGCGGTGACGGAAGATTCGGGCAACTCGATGATGGCTTCGATTGCCCCGATGATGTTGGTTATGGTTATTATGAGCGGCGGCGTTTCCGTTGCGGTTGACCTTTTTGCAGGCGAAAAAGAAAAAGGCACTTTCGAAAGCCTGCTCACAACCCAGGTAAGCCGATTGGGGCTTCTGATGGCAAAGTTTACCGCGATTCTCGTTATCAGCATGCTCAGCATGGTTCTTTCCATTGCGGCTTACGTGATTTCGTTCAAGCTCAATCCCGGAGCGTTGGGAATGTATACGGGTAACCTCAATGCAGACGTGAGCGACATTGAAGTGATGACCGCTTCGCAGGTGGTTACGGTAACGCTGGTATGCTTTGTGCTTTCTGTTTTTGCGGTTTCAATAATGACTTTTATCGGCCTCAACGCCAAAACGGTAAAAGAAGCGCAGTCGCAGATGAGTATAATAACAATTTTTCCGACCTTGCTCAGCGGTCTTACAATGTTTATGGACAGCGCAAACATCAGCAACGCATCGATGTTTGTTCCCGTGTTCAATGCGATTGCCGCAATAAAAATGGTTTTCCTGGGCACGGTTCAGCCGGAACATATAATTATCACCTGTATTTCATGCCTTGCATATTCGGGTGTTCTCTGGTTCATGTGCGTGAAGATGCTTAACAGTGAAAAATTGCTCAGAGGATAATACAGACAGAGGTGTTGGAATTTGCTGAAAATTGCGGTTTTTGACCTGGAACCGAGCGCAAGAAAGCTCGAGGATGTGCTTGTCAACATCCTTTTTGACAAATGCGAATTCGGATATGAAGAATACGTTAATCCGTCTGCGGCGCTGTCAATCGATTTTAAAAACGATTTTGATTTTGACATTGCGTTTATAGAAATCAATTCGCAGCTTTTCCCCGGAATTGAAATTGCAAAAAGAATCAGAGAAAGCGGAAACATCAAAACAGAGATTGTGTTTATTTCCGATGACGATTCGTTTGCTCTGTTCGGATATAAACTGAGGGTTTTTGATTATCTGATAAAACCCATGCCCGTCAAAACGATTGCGGAAACGCTGGACAGATATTTCTGTTACTTTGAATCGGATTCCGCGAACTGCTTTTCATTCAAGGTTTCGGGCGTTATTCAGAAAGTGCGGCTTGATGACGTTTACTATTTCACAAGCAGTGGCAGAAAATGCATAATAGTAAACAAGAATTCGGACGGAGAATTCTATTCGAAGCTCGACGAAGTTGAAACACAGCTCAACAGCGACGATTTCATCAGAGTTCATCAGAGCTATATTGTAAATATACGGTACATAAAAAGCCTTACCAAAGACGGTCTGACAATGAGCAATGGCTTGTTTGTTCCCGTCAGCCAGAGAAGATACGGCGAAGTTAAAAGCAAATTTATGAAATATCTTGATATAGAAGAATAGGAGATAATTGATATGAAAGAAATAAAAAGACTTACAAGATGCGCAAACGGCCATTTCTTCGATGGCGGTAAATATAACGAATGTCCCCACTGCAACAACACAAAGTTGCCCGACGTTACGGTTTTTGTGGGCGACCGATATAAAGAAGAAAAATTCATTTTTGAAAATGCAATGCAGGATAATTCCGGCCATACAGAACTGATACTTGAGGACTATGAGCCCGAAATCATCGACGACGTTCCGGAAAATACGGTAGAACCCGAAACAGAGGAAGAACCCGTTACGGAAGCGGGCGATGCAGCGCAGGAACTCGCAAGTTCATTCACAGGAGCCGTTGCAATTCAGGAAGAGCCTACAATCATCAACAGAAATTACAGCGACAATGAAAACCTTACCGTCCACTATTTCCAGAAGGCTCTCGGCACGGAGCCTGTTGTCGGTTGGCTTGTGTGCGTTAAGGGCCTCCATTTCGGCGAAGATTTTAAGATTAAGAGCGGCCGCAACTTCATAGGCCGTTCCGGCAGCATGAACATCAGCCTGAGTGCGGACAAAGCTGTTTCAAGGGAAAAGCACGCAATTCTTACTTATGACCCCAGAAGCAATACGTTCACAATTCAGCCCGGTGAATCATCGGAACTTTGCTATCTTAACGATAAGATGGTTCTTATCCCCGAAAAACTCAATGCAAACGACAGGATCGCACTCGGCGAATCCGAACTTATTTTTATTCCGTTCTGCTCGGATTCCTTCAGCTGGGAAAAAGAAAAGAACAACTGATTACGGAGAGAGAATATGAAAGTGTTTAAAAAATCCGGTGACCTTTTTGCCGGTTCGATAACGGGTATCAGCGGCGCTTATGAAGGCGCGATTTTCAGGCTTGATCCCGGTGAAAACATAATAATAGGCCGCGATCCCAAAACCTCGCACATCGTGGTTGATGAAGGCTGCGAGCTTGTCAGCCGAACCCATTGCACCGTCAAAGGTAATTCGCAGACGGGTTATTACAGCGTTACCGACCATTCCAAAAACGGAACGTTTGTTGATGGCGAAAGATTACCGAAGGGAGTAACGGTTTTTGTCCCGAAGGGCGCAATACTCTATATCGGGGACAGGGAAAACACATTCAAACTTAACTGACGGAAAGGGTTTCTGCAAATGGGAAATAACAAACTGTGCATATCGTGCTTTCTGCCGAATGAAGGTAAGGTGTGCAAACATTGCGGATACGTTGAACCTGAAAAACGCAGGGAGTCGCTGTTGCCGGCCCTTGACGTGCTTGCGGAAAGATACGTTGTTGGCGAAGTTCTGAACATCGATAAATCGACCGTTGAGTACAAAGCCTGGGATAAGCAGAAGAACGCTGTTGTTGAAATTCAGGAATACTATCCGAGAGAGGTTGTTTCGAGAAGCGCAGGGTCAACGCAGCTGAAAATCGCTTCTTCCGAAAACAGAGAAAACTACTTCAAAAACATTGCAACTATAAAAGAAAACGCAACCAGAATGTTTGCCTTTTCCGATTCGCCGAATATAGTGAATATTTTTGATTGCTTTGAGGCGAACAACACGGTTTATATCGTGAAGGAATATATTGAAGGCATGTATCTGAGCGACTATATCGCCATGAGTGGCGGAAGGCTGGACGTTGAAACTGCAGTTTCGGTTATGACGCCTGTTCTTGACGGACTTGCGCAGATTCACAAATACGGCCTTGTTCACAGGTCACTGACCCCGAAAAGCATTATCATCACGGCGGAAAACGAAGTGAAGATTACGGATTTCCGCTTTCTCAAAGAAGCTTCGCCCTATAAATTCGAAGATATGACGGTTCACTTTTCGCCCGGCTATGCGCCGCCCGAACAGTACCGTTCAAAAAGTAAGCAGGGTGCTTTTTCAGATATTTATTCGGCGGGAGCGATTCTTTACAGGATGATAGCAGGCTCAAAGCCGCTTGATGCCCTTAACCGCTCAAATGAAGATGATATACGAACGCTCAGAGAGCTCGACGTCAAAGTTCCCGAACACGTTGACGTTTCGGTAATGAAAGCCCTGAATCTGACGCCCGACCTGCGCTTCAAAAACGCAGCGGATTTTAAAAACAGCCTGACGGCTAAAAAAGAAGTCGTCGATATCGACGGGCGCATAGTTGACATGAAGAAAAAGAAATTCAATCAGAACACGGCTGTCATGCTTGCCGCTCTTGTTGCGGCAGTTGCCCTGATTCTGTATTTTCTTCTCAGATAGCTTGATATTAAAGGAGGGGTTTGCTTGATTACATACAGCTGCATAAGCGAAAGCGGCGGTCGTGCGGTGAATGAGGATGCCGTTGCGGTGGTGCAAAAATCAGGCAATTATTGTTTCGTTTTATGTGACGGGCTTGGCGGTCACGGAAGCGGAGATGTTGCTTCAAGAACGGCAACGGAAACGTTCACAGGGATTTTTGAAAGCACCGACCTTAATCCGAGAGACTTTTTTGAGCTCGCTTATACAAAAGCGAACGAGAGGGTTATTGAACAGCAGAAAATCAATTCATCGCCTTTCGGCATGAAAACAACAGTGGTTTCCCTTGTTGTTTCGGGTACGAGATGTTTCTGGAGCCACATCGGCGATTCAAGGCTTTATTGCTTTGACGAAAAGAAACTGAGAGAAAGAACGCTTGACCACAGCGTGCCGCAGATGCTTGTTCTGACAAAAGAATTAAAAGAAAGGCAGATTCGCTTTCATCCCGACAGGAATAAAATCCTCAGGGCGATCGGAACGGATGATGAAAAGCCGAGGTATCAGGTCGGCATCCCCGTCAGAACCAGATATTGCAAAGCATTCCTGCTTTGTTCGGACGGCTTCTGGGAGCTTATAACCGAACGAAAAATGCTCAGGGAACTGCGTAAGAGTCAGACTCCGGCTGAGTGGCTCGAACGAATGAAAAGGATTGTGCTGAAAAAAGGCAAGAATAAAAATATGGATAATTTTTCCGCAATTGCAGTTTTTGTTAATGCTTGATTAAGAGTAAGAGGAGGAAGATTTATGCAGCGTTGTTTCGGATGCATGAATGAATTCAGCAAAGAATATGATGTTTGCCCCAAATGCGGTTATGTTGTCGGAACCGAACCTGAAAACAAAAGCCATTTAACGCCCGGCACTATCCTTGCCGGCAGATATATGCTCGGCAAAACCGTCGGTCACGGCGGCTTTGGCATCACTTACATAGCATGGGATGAAAAAATCCAGAAAGCGGTTGCCATCAAGGAATTTTTCCCCAATGCATTTTCAACAAGAAGCGACGGAGAGGCTCAGGTTTCCTGCTACAGCCGCCAGTCCGAAGAATTTCTCAAAGAAGGCATCAAAAAGATGCTTGACGAGGCTCGCAGACTCTCCAAGTTTTACAGAAATGAAAATATTGTCGACATTTTCGATTATTTCGAAGAAAACAATACGGCGTATATCGTCATGGAATATCTCGACGGCGAGGACCTTAAAAAGTACCTTGCCGAAAGAGGCGGCAGACTCTCGCCCGAAGAAGCTGTCGGTATTATTCTGCCCGTTCTCAACGCGCTTGAGGATATGCACAAGGCAAATCTTATCCACCGCGATATTTCGCCCGATAACATATATCTTTGCGAAAACGGCAAGGTGAAGCTTCTTGATTTCGGTTCGGCAAGGCTTGCTGTTGAGGACAGCGCAAAGAGCCTTTCGGTTATGGTCAAAAAAGGCTATACTCCGCAGGAACAGTATGCTTCCCGCTCGAAGCAGGGCCCCTGGACGGACGTTTATGCCGTTTGCGCAACTCTTTACAGAGCGATAACAGGCGAACTGCCCACAGAAAGCCTTGAACGTGAAGTGTTCCCGCTCAAAGGCTTCAGAGAATTCGGTATCGAGGGCTATTCGGAGCTTGAAAGAATAATATTCAAGGGCCTTGAGGTTGCCCCTGCGGACAGATACCAGAACGTTACCTCGCTTTCAATCGAACTCAGACAGGCGATGAATTCAGGAGCAGGCGTTATCGCCGAATCTCCACAGCCTACACCCCCGACTCCGCCTACACCCCCGACCCCGCCTACGCCTCCCACACCTCCGAAAAAGAAAAAGAACGCTAAAATCATTCTTGCGGTTGCAGCGGTTATTCTTACTGTTGCTGTCGGTGTTGTTGCGGCAGTAAAATTCCTTCCGAAGAAGTCTGAAGAGCCCGAAACCACAACCGCTCCGCAGACAACTCAGGCGGAAACCACGGTTCCCGTTACGGAATCTGCCGATGCGATAAAAGATAAGGAAACAATTGAAATTTACGAAAAATTCCTTGCCTCCGAAGACCTCAAGACAGCTAATCCCGTGATTGCGGCGTTTGTTGAAAAGGATTTTTCGCTCCTGAGTGAAAAAGAAAGAGTTTTATTTGACACCTCCGAGCTTGGAATAAACAACCTGGCTTCTTCGGTTATCGAAAAGGAATACCACGATATCGACAATGACGGCACAAAGGAAATGTTCCTCTCGCTTGATCTGACAGGTGCGAAGGACAGCGTCAGGGTCTGCCTTGTTGATATTGATGAAAACGGCAACGTATTTGTTGGCGGCGAATGGAGTGATATTTCCCCCACTGTCGGCTCAAATCACCTTACTGTTATGAAGGATAAGGCAGGCAACCACTATTTCGTTGCGTTCGCTAATTACAGCAACGCAAAGACTTGCGAAAAATATGTTTATGACGGCAAAAAGTTTATCTCCGAATTCAGTATGGAAATTAACAACTGTTTGCTTGAAACATACGAAGGACGTGTCTTAGGTTATAAGTGCACGAAAGATAATTACACTGTGCACCATTCATATTATACCGACAGAGATTATCCTGATTACGAACAGTGCCAGAAGCTGACGTATGCCGAAGCTTCCAAAGCGTGGGCAGAGCTTTTTGCCGGCGAGAGAGTTACCGGTTTTTGTGATAACAGCAAAAACACTCTGAACAGCGCGGTTAAACTTGTTGATTCGGGAACAATTAATTCAAAAATCAAGTGGGAATATTATGAAACCGGATATCTTATGATTATGGGTAGTGGCGCAATTCCCGATTATCCTCACCCGAACAATGCAGATGAAAATGAGGAAGCACCCTGGTATAAGCATTGTTATGATGTCAAAGTGATTGATGTGGGCGAAGGAATTACAGAAATCGGCGATTTAAGTTTTTATAATTTTATTAATGCTGAAAATGTTTTCTTGCCTGAGAGTTTAACTGAAATAGGATACGGGTCCTTTGCTGCGTGTAAAAAGGTAGGATATATATCTGTACCTGAAGCTGTTACGTTTATAGACAGTTATGCGTTTGAAGCTTGCGAAAAATTATGGGACATTTCTCTGCCTGAAAATATAACTGTTATCTCAACAGGAACGTTCATGGATTGCAAATCATTGTCATCTATATACATTCCCTATGGCGTAACAACAATTGAGGCGGATGCTTTCAACGGATGTATGGATATGAGTTACGTTTATCTTCCGACCACGGTAACGTTCATTGAAAGCGGGGCGTTTGCATATTGCCGAGAACTGGAAACAGTTTATTATAACGGCACTTATTATCAGTTAAGAGCTTTGAGGACTCTGTATACGGGTGCTGATAACAACGATGCATTTATAAATGCAACGTATGAGTATGTTGAAGATTATTAATGGAAATTTATAAGAGGTAATTTATTATGCAACGATGTCACGGTTGTATGAAAGAATACGGCAAGGAATTCGACGTGTGCCCGCATTGCGGCTATATTGCGGGCACCTTGCCGCAGAATAAAAGCCACCTTCGCGGCGGCACCGAGCTTTGCGGCCGCTATATGGTTGGCAAGGTGCTCGGTTACGGCGGCTTTGGCATCACCTACATTGCGTGGGACCAAAAGCTGAAAAGAACCGTTGCAATCAAGGAATTTTTCCCGAACTCGCTCTCAACAAGGAGCGAGGGGGAATCCTCTGTTTCGTGCTATGATTCCAAAGCCCTGCGCTTTTTCAACGACGGCATAAAGAAAATGCTTGACGAAGGCTCGCGCCTTTCGAAGTTTTCGGGCAACGAAAACATCGTCAACGTTTACGACTGTTTTGAAGAAAACAACACGGCATATATCGTAATGGAATACCTCGAGGGCAAGGACCTCAAGCAGTATCTTGCCGAAAACGGCGGAAAACTCAGCCCCGAAAAGGCGGTTGAGATAATTCTGCCCGTGCTCAACGCACTCGAGGATATGCACAAGGAGAAAATTATCCACAGAGATATAGCGCCCGACAACATATTCCTTTGCGGCAACGGCAAGATAAAGCTGCTCGACTTCGGTTCGGCAAGGCTTGCGGTTGAGGACAGCGAAAAGAGCCTTTCGGTTATGGTCAAGAGGGGATATGCCCCGAAGGAGCAGTATGCGAGCCGCTCAAAGCAGGGCCCGTGGACGGACGTTTATGCCGTTTGCGCAACGCTTTATAAGATGATAACGGGCTCACTCCCGAGCGAAAGCATGGAGCGCGATATAGCGCCGCTCGAATCTTTTGCAAAATTCGGAATCAACGGCTTCGATGAGCTTGAAAAGGTCATCTTCAAAGGCCTTGAGCCCGAAATATCGGACAGAATTCAAGGTGTTTCGAGGCTTAAAAAGTGTCTTTTGGGATGCAGGAATATTCAAAAGTTTGAACCTGAAACGATTGAAAAAAAGATTGCTCCGAATCAGCAACCACCGAAACAGAGAATACAGACAGAAGTTTTTTATGGCAACAGAAAAGGCAAACGAGGTCTGGAGTGGATTAAAAATCATCAAAAGACAATTATTTTTGTTTTTACTTCTGTTTTTATTATTTTGATTTTACTTTATTGGATTTGGATAAGTCGAGTTTCGTTTGGCGAAAATATAGATTGTCATTTGAGTTTGAACGGCACATTAACAATCGGCGGTGTGGGTGAAATTAAAGATTGTTCATATGAACAATTGGATATGGAACCATGGCGAAAATTAGTCAAAAATATTGTTATCGAAGAAGGAATAACAGAAATAGGCAACTTTGCTTTCGCTGAGTGCACTAAAATTGAAAGTATTAGTTTGCCGGAAACCATAACTCGTATTGGTGAGGCTGCTTTTTTGAGTTGCGGTTTTGAACATATTTCATTGCCTGATTCGCTTAGTTGTATAGAAGCTCGTGCTTTTGCAGAATGCCCTAATTTGGATACTCTCAGGATCCCTGAAAATGTTACATATATCGGAGCCGGGATTTTAGGCGGTTACGATGCTTGTGTGTTGGATACGCTATATTATAACGCAATTGATTGTAAAGATGTTGAAGATTGTATTTTTCAAGGCGTGGATGGTGGCGTTGTAAAGAATATTTATATTGGTGACGAAGTAAAAACAATACCGGATAAGATTTTTGCAGAGATTTGGTTTGAATTAGAGCATATAAGCATACCGGACAGTGTAACAAAAATAGGAAGCAAAGCCTTTTATGATTGTGACAGCCTGAAAAGCATCTATATATCTGAAGGCGTTACACAAATAGGTGAAAATGCTTTCAGCAACTGTGAAAATCTGGAAGAAGTAAGGTATGCGGGCAGCGAGAAACAATGGTTTGCAATAGATTTTTCAGAAGGATTTTGTGGGATTTATCTGTCTGAAATTAGTTATAGTAAGTATGATGACAATGATAGAGAACATATAGCAGATTATAGTTGGAAAAATGCATATATTGCTACGTTGGAAAGTCTGAATTGTCCTTCATATTGCTGGTATGAATTAGGGCATATCGATAATGACGGTGTGCCGGAATTGATTGTTATGCATAGTTGCGATGATTGCGCAATACAGGTATATACATATCATAACGGTAATGTCAGTTTGATTCATACTTCTTTTTATTCTAACTGTTCATACATAGAGGAAACAGGTTATTTTTATGAAGGTTTATATGACGTTGCAACCGAAGTAACAGTTTATAAATTGGTTGATGGTAAAATGCTTCTTTCTGACACTGCCGGTTATTCTTCGAGTATTGGTGAATATGTTTATGATGATTATGTTACATACATTAATGATAGAGTTACAACGGAAACGGAATATAACAATTTCGTTGATCGGTTTTTAAATCAAAAAGGAACGATAGACATTGGAAATTCGGGGAAGCATTATTCTATCATTAAAGACAATTACATTTATATAACAGAGTTTTCTTCTTGATAAAAAGCACAGCTTCGGCTGTGCTTTTTATTTGCTTTAAAACAGCAAATTCAATCAAAAATTACAAATAAAGCGTCAAAAATTACAAATTGCGCAAAAGAGCGGAAAAATGCGGTATTATGCAGATGTCAACAGGGGACACCACCCTAAAGAAAATGAATTGAGAAAAAGAGAGGTAATCAACATGACAATCACACTTGCAGTTTCAG
>JAEIGA010012384.1_pt1 | contig 12949 bp, 13 predicted proteins | sample 9270691 | NCBI WGS metagenome assembly JAEIGA01 (sample SAMN17057246, study PRJNA624740) | gut metagenome | biome: biome; isolation source: fecal sample | host: Bos grunniens | place: China: Xizang | collected 2019 | reverse complement strand
TACAACCCTAACACCAACCCTGCTACCATCATGCTCAACCACGAGCGTGCACTCGCATGGGTGAACGTAGGTGCACAGCCTACACTTACTGCAAAGCGTATCCTCTCATACGAGGGTGTACTCCTTGCAAAGCACCTCCAGGAAGGTGTTAAGAAGGGTGCTCTTACTCAGGAGCAGGCTGACGCTAAGCTCGCAGCTTGGAAGTCTGAGAAGGCTGCCAAGGTCAGCGCAAAGAAGGATGGTCTTAGAAAGGACGCTGCTGCTGCAAAGAAGGCTGCTGCAGAGGCTGAGTCTAAGGTAAATCAGGAGAGAGCTGAGGCTATCGCCAAGAGAAAGGCTGAGGCTGAGGAGGCTGCACGCGCAGCTGCCGAGGCTGCCGCTGCTGAGAAGGCTGCTCAGGAAGCAGCTGCTGCAGAGGCTGAGGCTGAAAACACTGAGGCTTAATTCCGCTATGGCAGGTTACGACAACTTGCAGCAGATAGCCCAGGTATTGAAATCTAACGGTACCGATGGGGAGCTCGTGATGGGCTTCCGCGAAATCGCTCCTGAAGATATCAACTTAAACGAACCGGTGTTCATCATTTTCGATGGACTACCGGTTCCTTTTTATATCGAATCGTTCACAAAGAGGGGCAATACCAAGGCCCTGGTCCGCCTTACGGACATCTGTTCAATAGAAGATGTCGAAGAGATCGCAGGCAAGGCGGTATATGTTGAGGAAGAAAGCCTTCCCGAAATGTCTTTGGAGGAGGACGGATACGCCGCACTTATCGGATGGACCGTGCTGACACCGGCTGAGGGATTCTCTACCGATGACGAGATTCCAGAGGATGAGCCGGCACTCATCGAGGTGGGCGAGATAACAGACTTCCTCGACATCCCAAATAACCCTTGCATAGAGGTGGAAACAGAAAATGGAGCGATAATGATACCGCTCCATGAAGATCTTATCCTGTCCGTCGATCCGGAATATCAGGAAATCATAATGCAGATTCCTGCAGGACTTTTCTAAAGTCTGTCCTTAAGGATGAAATAATACACAGCAAGACCGATCCAGCTGAAACACAGAAGTGCGATAGTAAGGATGATCTTGATTACTGTGTCCTGTTTCTTTGTCCATACGTCCTTAATACACCAAATGCAGCAGATGACTCCGATGAGCCAGATAATAAATGAAATCATAATGTTAGAATATTAGTTGTTAATAATGGATTTATACTCGTTTTTTACATTCTGGTAGAATGCAGCTTGAGCTGTGTTCATATATGGTACAAGCCACAAAAGCCCCACACCGGCTGTCAGGACGGAAAGGATTCCCCATCCGATGAAGCTGAGATGAAGGAAGAAAAGGTCGAACTTATGTCCCTTCATCATCTTCCGGCTCAGATTGATCGCCTGGTTGGCAGACAATTCAGGATAATCTACAAGAATATACGGAGTCATCGAATATGCATACATCTTGATTATTCCCGGCACGATAAGGAGCAATGACCAAAGATTGACGAAAAGCCCCATCAGAAACATTCCCCAGACATTACGGAAGTAAGGATTGAAGCCGCATCTGAAGATATTTCCTATTATACGCTCGTCCGCCCCGGTGAAAAGCTGATATAAAGCATACATATATCCCATAATCACCGGGGATATGACGAATACACCTCCGATACAGAACAAGGCATAGGATACAGCTGCAAAAACAGTGGAGACCACCTTACCATTAAGAGTAAGGGTAAACAGGACCGTATATGGCCCCATAATGGCATAAATCACTGCAAAGCATACTATCGCAGCTACCAGTGCCGGAGCCCAACGGCCTTTGAGCGCAGCCAGAGCTGCATTCTTGAATTCCTGATTAGATTTCATAGGATCAATACTGCAATACTATTCTCGCTACCATATCATCAATGCAGACAGAATAAGGAATATCCTCCTTAGTACCGGAAAACTCGAATTCAACAAACTGGACGTTGCCGAGCTTCTGCAGATCGAATTTTGACCAATTGACCACGAGCGAATCTTTATGCTCCGAATAATCGGCAAGAACCATTTCGGCCTGGCCTGTCTCAGTTCCATTAAGATAGCCTGTAGCCTTGAGCACAAGTCTGTCTCCGTCAACGAAATTATTCTTCACATAGTCAACAACAGCATAAGTGTTATTCACATAAGCCTCCTGCATTGTGCAGGTTCCATACTGATGATTGAGGAAGGCCATATCGTGTTCAGGCATATTGCCGGCCGACTTGTCATACTTGAAGACAGCATAAGTAGCCGACTTGTTGTATCCTTTTCCGGAATTCACCCTGAAATCATTACGTCCGCCTGCATATCCGCCTCCCCTAAGACGCGAAATGGAGAAACCTCCCAGAACGGTAGACTTGTCGGAAGTAAGCTTGTGGTAGAAGCCAAGATCCCAATATCCCAAACCGACGCCGGTCTCATTATCGAAACGCACGCTGTCAGTCAAGAAATACGAATCGCTATATTCAAAATCAACATTCAAAAAATAATTCTGGGTAGTGGTAGGCCCATCACCAAGACAAGACGCAGCCATCAAAGCTACGCAGATGAAATAAAATACTCTTTTCATATTCTCTAAAATTAAATTAAACAATCAATGAGGATCTCAGCGACAAAAGTCGCAGGACCCGTAAGAAATACATCTTCAGCCACATCTCCAGGCATGAAATCCACCGCAAGACGATCGCGCTTTGCCATCACATCATAACAGACTCTGCCATCCTCGCAAGATGTAGGACTGACTCCTTCCTTATATGCTGCAATGCAGGAGGCTACTATACCTGTACCGCAGGCATAAGTCTCATCCTCAACTCCCTTTTCGTAGGTCCTTACCTTTATTCCCTTGTCGCAAGGTTCCACGAAATTGACATTAGCCCCTATCGGCTGAAGTTCCACCGCATTATAACGTATGTCCCTTCCCTCAGAGACGATATCATAATTGTCCAGATCATTGACGAATCTCACATAATGCCTGGTGCCCGTATCAAGAAAATAGCCTTCAGAAGGCACTAAAACGCCCTGCAGGACAGAATGACGGCATATCTCAGAGACATCCCTCATCTTGAGACGAACGATCTTGACCTGACCCTCGGACTTTATGATCTGAGCCGTATGGAAGCCGTCCGCAGCCTCGAAATCGAAGTGTCCGATGCCCATATCGGATGCGAAGGCGACAATACATCTGCCACCGTTTCCGCACATCATTCCACCTGAACCGTCCGAATTGTAATAGACCATACGGAAGTCATAGGCATCGCTGGACTCAAGCAGCATCATGCCGTCCGCACCTACGCCATAACGGCGATCACATATCGAAGCTATCTGCTCAGGTGTCACGGATATGGCTCCATCACGATTATCCGCGATCAGAAAATCGTTTCCTGCACCCTGATATTTATAAAATCTGTATATCATCTGAACAATTTTCTTTCATCAAATCACTTGGGACAGCAAGTCTGCAAGCAGCTTGACTCCTTCAGTTATCTTTTCCGGGGTCATAAATGAGAAATTCATCCTCATCGTATTCCTTCCGCTTCCGTCAGGATGGAAGAACTCCCCCGCCACGTATGCCACTCCCGCATCCAGGGCCATATCGTAGAACTTTACCGCTTCAAAGCCTTCAGGCATCGTCAGGAAAAGGAAAAGTCCCCCTTCAGGATGGGTCCAGCTTACTCCCTCAGGCATATATTTCTCTAAAAGAGACAACAGCAGATCCCTCTTCCCTTTGTAAAGTTCTATGCTCTTGAGCAGATTTGCGTCAAGCCTTCCGCTTTTGAGGAATTCTGCCGCCACATACTGGTCAAACACAGGCGGACAAAGGTCCAGAGACTGTTTGCATACATATATCTTGTCCAGGATATCAGGATGAGCTATTGCCCAGCCAAGGCGGAATCCCGGGGCAAATATCTTTGAAAACGAGCCCAGATGGATCACCACATCCGGATCGATGGAATACATCGTCGGAATATGTTCTCCTTCATATCGAAGCTCCCTGTAGGGACTGTCTTCGATGATAAGGAAGCCGTATCTGCGAGCAAGATCCACCAGCATTTCCCGCTCAGGAAGCGTCAGGGACTCTCCGGACGGATTCTGGAAATCAGGTATCATATACAGGAACTTCACCTTCTTTCCCTCGTCTGCAACCTTCCTGATGATCTCTTCGTATGCCTGACGATAGGAGTCCATATCGGCATTGTGAGCGACTCCCCTGATGTCAGCCCTGTATGAACGGAAGGACTGGAGTGCACCGAGATACGAGGGACTGGATGTAAGAATCACATCACCCGGATCAACAAGGATCCTCGTGCACACATCGATTCCCTGCTGCGAAGACGAAGTTATCTGGACACGCTCCACAGGCACTCCGTAACGCTCGGCAACAGCCTCTCTAAGCTGCATGACTCCCTGAGTAGCACCGTATTGAAAAGCCTGACCGCCATACTTTGCAATCACCTCAGACATAGTCTCACGGATCTCATCCAACGGGAAGGTATCCGCAGAAGGATAGCCTCCGGCAAAAGAATAGATGGAGTTAAGATCCACTCTCTTGAAGATCTCCCTCACAGGAGACCTGAAGAAGGATCCTACATCTTCGGAAAACATATCACTGTAATCCAGCATATAATACAGGCTTAGATAACAACTACCTCAACATATCCTCAAGCGTGATCGAACCTGAGGTCTTCTCATCACGGTATTTCACGATCACCGGACAATACAGATGAATTCCCTGCTCTGCACCCGGGCCCTTGGACATCGGACGGCTTCCCGCCACGACCACCGCTCCGGAAGGAACAACCATCTGACCGTTCGCATTCGCACGTATATATTCTCCTGTAGTAGCGTCGAAGATGGCTGTTGAAGCATTGATTATCACTCCTGTACCGATTACGGCATTCTCCTTCACTATCGTACCCTCGTATATGCCGCAGTTTCCTCCGATGAAGACATTATCCTCAATGATCACCGGAAGGGCTCCCACAGGCTCAAGGACACCGCCAAGCTGCGATGCTGCGGAAAGATGAACATTCTTTCCCACCTGAGCGCAAGAGCCTACCAGAGCGTGAGAGTCTATCATAGTGCCCTCATCGACAAATGCACCGATGTTCACGTATGCCGGCGGCATCATAATCACAGAAGGAGCAAGATAGGCTCCGCAACGCACGCTGCTGCCACCTGGAACGATCCTGACACCGTTTTCTGCTGTGAAATTTCTGACCGGGATGGTATCCTTGTCAAAGAACGGAAACTGTCCCTGACTCATATCAGTCAGCTTTCCGAGTCGGAATCCGCTCAAAATCACCTCTTTGACCCAGGAGTTAACCTTCCACTCCCCGTCAACCTTCTCCGCTACACGGATTCTACCGCTTTCAAGATCGGCAATAGTATTCTGGAATTTCTGTATATCTGTCATAGCAATTTTAAATCCTTTACGGTTTCTACCATCAGATCGTATGTCTTCTGCTGTGCCGGAACAAGGGGCAGACGAAGCTCATTGCACATCATACCCAGAGCTGCCAGAGCTGCCTTTGCCGGGATAGGATTGCTCTCCACAAAGCAATTGCGGAAGAGAGGAGAAAGCTTTTCGTGCAGACCTGCAGCCTTTTCCACCTTTCCCTCCATCATAGCGTGAGCGAGCTTTGCAACAGGCTCCGGGGCTATATTGGAAGCCACACTGATCACACCATCAGCACCGGCCTTCATCAGAGGATAGGTCTCGTCATCGTTTCCGCTGAGGACAAGGAAGTCCTTAGGACGACCTTCTATAATCTCAAGAATCTGGCCTCTGTTGCTCGAAGCCTCCTTTATTCCTATGATATTCTCTATCTGCGCTAGTCTCAGAGTAGTCGCAGCCTCAAGATTGGCACCGGTACGTCCGGGCACATTATACAGGAGGACAGGCTTCGATGTGGAAGCAGCCACTGCCTTGAAATACTGATACATTCCCTCCTGAGGAGGCTTGTTGTAATATGGCACCACCACAAGAAAGACATCCACACCGTGAGGTTCCAGAAGTCTGACATTCGCAATGGTATGCTCAAGAGAATTAGTTCCCACACCGGCCACTACAGGCTTTCCGCAAGAACGCTCCTTGGCGATAGTCAGCACTCTGATCTTCTCCTGGTCGGTGAGACACGGAGTCTCGCCAGTGGTTCCGAGAGGAACGAGAAAGTCAACTCCTCCCTTGATCTGATAATCCACCAAAGCTGCAAATGCCTCATAATCAACCTGTCCGTCACGGAAAGGAGTCACAAGTGCAGTACCACAGCCTCTTAATTCATTAATATTCATATCATTATCCATTTTCATCATTTTGTTCCAAGAAGTATGTCCTTGAACTCACATACTCCTTCAAGTCCCTCTGTCCTGAGCGCAGCCTCCACTGCACCGGCAGCAAAGCCCTCGCGCGAAAAGGCTTCGTGGGTCATGGTTATACGGTCATTCATACCCTCGAACCCGATGGTATGTATGCCTGGAATCTCGCCGCAACGCACTGACTGTATATCGGTCTTCACGTCCATATTGGTGTCCACGATATCCGCAAGTGACCTCGCTGTCCCGCTCGGAGCGTCAAGCTTATGAGAGTGATGCATCTCGATCATATATGGGCTATAACCTCCAGCCTCACCCAACATCCTTGAAATATAGTCTGTTACGGCAAAAAACACGTTCACTCCGATGGAAAAGTTCGAAGCCCAGATCATAGGAGTACCACATTTCTCGAAATATGATGTAACTTCATCCTTAATGTCTGCCCAACCGGTAGTACCGATCACCACGGCCTTGAAGTTTTCTGCAAGGAACTTGTAATTTTCCCTGATGGCGACAGGTGTAGTGAAATCAATGCAGACACACTCCTTGGCAAGGGCAGGGTCAGTCTCAGTCACTGCCTCAGTCCAGCCGGCATAGTCCAGGCCCTTCGAAAGAATGACCTTCTCGATCATCCTTCCCATCTTTCCGTATCCGCTTATAAAGAGTTTCATATTTTCAACAACAGTTTTTCAGTTCTACATCAGTCAACTTGAAGCTATTTCCGATGGCGTACAGAATATGAAAATATCATCAACGTTACCCTTCCCCTAAATCCCCTTCCTCAGGAAAGGGACTTACCATCGCTACGCTCAAGTTTGCAACAACAGTTTTTCAGTTCATCCTTAGAATTGCTCGAGTTCCTCCTCGACTTCGAAAAGATGGTAATGGAGATCCTTCACTACCTCTACAAGCTCCTCACGGTCAACGACAAAACTGATGTTCACAAATGATGCTCCCTGCGAAATCATATACACATTCGTCCTCTTCAACGGAGCAAAAGTCTTCTTGAGCATACCGTTAAGACGCACAATGTTCTTTCCTATCACAGACACCTGAGACTTGTCATCATCGACGATCACATCTGCAAACTCAGAAAGCTGCTCCACTACCTTATCGATCTTCTCGGCAGCATCCACGGTAACGGAAATATTGGCCTCGGATGTACTGATCAGATCGACAGACACCTTGCTTTCGCTGAATATCTCGAATACACGGCGAAGGAAGCCCGAAGTATTGATCATCTTCATGGAGAAGATATTGATCACGCGGATATTCTCCTTGAAGGACACCGACTTCACTCCATCCTCGATCAGCTCGCTGCGGAGAATGGCAGTACCATTCCCCGAAGGATTCATCGAATTGAGCACATAAATCGGTATATTCTTCTTCACCGCAGGCTCAATGGTCAGAGGATGAAGCACCTTCGCACCGAAATGAGCCATCTCGGCAGCCTCTTCAAAGGAAATCTTTTCCAGATATCTCGTATTCTCGACCTTACGCGGATCCGCCGAACGCACTCCATCGACATCTGTCCATATCTCTATGCGCTCTGCATCCATAGCCATACCTATCAACGAAGCTGAATAGTCAGATCCACCTCTTCCCAAAACAGTCTGCTCACCGGAATGATTGGTGCCGATGAAGCCCTGAGTAATTACGGCATCCATCCCCTTGAAGGCCTCATTCACGACTGCAGGAACCCTCTTTACGATCTCATCCACATCAGGCTCAGCCTTCAGATACTCGTTGCTGGTGATCATCATCTTGCGTGCATCAATGAAATTAGTCCTGATGCCCTTCGCATTCATCACAAAGCATATTATGTTAGATGAAAGCAGCTCTCCATTCGAGATGATTATGGCCTTGTTCCTGTCAGAAAGCTCACCCACAGCGCACACCGCATTGACGAGTTCCTCCAAAGAATCACAGATGGCATTGACTCTTCCGACCGCATTCTCCTTCAGAGACGGGCTCTGCTCAAGAAGATCCGATGCAAGATTGACGTGACGGTTCCTCAGCTCAGCCATAAGATACTTAGCCTCAGCCGCATTCCTTGATGCAGCTGCATCCGATATCCTATACAGAAGATCTGTGACCTTCGACAAGGCCGACACTACCACTACAGGCTTCTGATCCAATCTGCCACCTACAATGAAGATAGCCCTGGTGATTGCCTCGAAATTTGCGACAGAAGTGCCGCCGAATTTCATTACTATCATACTATTCTAACCTTTTATCTTTTCAAAAATCTTCACATAATTCTCAACTGCCGCCTGCAGATCCGACAGATGAATATGCTCTTCAGGCCTGTGCGCCACAAGGATAGAGCCCGGTCCGCATAGGATCTTCCTCCGGAAATTGGTCAATTGGGGCGCATCGCTGCCAAAAGCGACAGGCTTGGAAGGAAAGCCATCCAGCACCTCGTATCTTGTAGGAGAATCTCCCCCGAACACCTTGACACTCATTGACTTCTGCCACTGGGCTACATCCTTTCCAACCATATCGGAACCGTCCTGCGCCCTTCTTCTTCCGAATCTCAGACAAGCATCCTCACCTGCGATATTCTTCATAATGTTGCAGACCATCTCGTCCGACTCGAATGTCGTCCTGAAATACACGCGGCATGAAAGCCTGTCACTGAGGATATTCTGAGGGTTGTCACTCACCAGCTTACCGACATTCCAAGTCGTATCGCCAAGAATATGATCCTCCGGAAAGGCAATGCTTCGAAGAGCATTGATGAAGTCATTGAACATCTCTACGGCACTCAACCCGTACTGAGGATACCCCGAATGGAAGGCCTTGCCCTCGAATGTCACTTCAAATGACTTGGTACCCTTGCTGGCCGAAGCCATAAAATTGTCCGTAGGCTCCCCCACGATCACCCATTCAGCTCCGGGATACTGATCCCTGAAAGCCTTCGCGCCGAAAGATCCGGTCTCCTCGCCGGCAAGCAGAAGCAGTCCGTATCCATCATATCCCTTGGATTCCAGGACTTTGCAGGCTTCATACATAGCAAATATCTGTCCCTTTGCATCACAGGTTCCGCGTCCATATACTGTCTTTTCATCAGACACAGGAGGAATATAAGGCGGCACCGTGTCCAGATGTGAGCAGAATACCACTTCGGGTTTTCCCCAGCTGATGAGCAGATTCCGGGTCCCGTCCCCTACCTCAAACTTCTCCACACGGGATGACGGAGTCAGAAGCCTCTCCGCCAGAAAATCTGCCAGAGCGGCCTCACTGCCCGAGGTCGAATCGATATTCAGCATATCGTGAAAGAGAGACTTGTCCATCGCTATATTATAATTAACGCATACGCGCGCATTATGTGCAAATATACACAAATTATCAATTAGAATAGCGACCTGCAGAACTAATTCACGACTATCTCATCAAGAAAAAGGAATCCGCGCATAGTCGAACGGCTTGCGTGATAACGGATATACCTTGCCTGCACATTGCAGATTGTGTCAAATGGGCGGAACAGCAGATCGGTATTACCTGTAGGAACATCGTTCCAGACTTCAGCGACTTGGACAAAGTCCTTTCCGTCACCGGATACATATATATCCACCTTGCGAGGCATAAATACGCCAGGTCCGGCAAGTTGCATGAATGTGCCTCCGACATAATGCACAGGCTTCACCGATCCGAGATCTATGGTCACATCTATATCCGACAGGAATCCCTGCCAGCGACCGTCACTATACGTCCATCCTCCTATGATCCCGTCAGTAAAAGTCGTTTCTCCAGAGGCCGGATAATATTCCTGTATCGGCCTGGCATATAATACATTGCACCCCTTGGCCAAATGGTCGAGTCCTGTCTGTGCAAGCTTCCTCTCGCCATATTCATCCTCTATTCCGAAAACATTGTATCCGCTGTCCCTGAGCTTGGAAAGGGCAGCTGCGGCTCTTCGTCGGAAATCCTCTGCATCCTTATGCTCCGGAAGGCTCCAGCCGGTCTCTGCAATCGCCATCGCACGCGGCCAGTACATATATTCTGCGTGATCATCAGTCGGCACGTATTCCGACCAGAGATTGCCCTGAATGCCGAGAACGCGTACGGCATCTTCCTGAGCCAGTCCCTTCCATACAGGATCATACACATATACAGAATCCAGCGGCAGGTAGCCTCCGATGGACTCCGGCTCCTTGAACGGAGCGTCCTGGGCGTGATCAAGATAGCAGTAGCGCCCAGGAGTCATTATCGCATCGTGGCCCATTGCGACAGCCTTCATGCCTCCTTCCGTACCTCTCCAGGACATAACCGTCGATCCGGGAGCCAGTCCCCCATCCAGAATCTCATCCCAGCCAATTATCTTTCTTCCGCGCGACTCCACGAAGCGGCTGATCCTCCCTATAAGATAGCTCTGAAGTTCATCTGCATCTTCAAGTCCCTCCTCGACCATCCTGCGCCGGCACTTAGGACAAGTCTTCCAATGCTCTTTATTTGCCTCGTCGCCTCCGATATGGATGTACTCGGACGGAAATATTTCCATAACCTCATCCAACACAGCCTCCAGGAACTGGAAAACATCTTCATTGCCGATGCAGAATTCGCCCTGTGAATAAGGCTCACCGGCGCAGGAAAGTTCCGGATATGCAGCCAGAACTTCCTCGCTGTGTCCCGGCATCTCTATCTCCGGAATGACCTCTATATACCTTTCGTGCGCATATTGCACCAGCTCACGCATCTGTTCTTTGGTATAATATCCTCCGTAAGCTCCTTCGGTACCCTCCTGCACATATTTTCTGTCTCCATACCACCAGTCCTTCCAGAGGGCTTGAGGCCTCCAGGCAGCAAATGATGTAAGTTTCGGATAGGAATCTATATGCAGGCGCCATCCTGCAGCATCGGTAAGATGGATATGCATCCTGTTCATCTTGAACATCGCCATCGCATCGATCTGCTTCTTCAGAAATTCAACACTACGGAAATGTCTTGAAACATCGAAATGCAGTCCACGATATGAGAAACGGGGATAATCCTTTACAGTACAGCAGGTTATACTCTTGACACCATCAGACTCCGAGATCATCTGGGCCAATGTCTGCATTGCATAAAACTCGCCTGCATCATCGGAAGCCGTTATCCTCACGCCCTTTTCATTTACATCCAGAATATAGGATTCGGAGCCGATTTTTCCTGACGCAACCCTCTTGCAAGTGATTGAAGGAGAGCCGCTGAAAACATATGTACCTTTTCCGTAAATAATCTCAGCCGGAACCGGTATGACCATATCCGGAGCCTGTGCAATGGCTGACTGCATAATAAAAGGAGCAAGCATCGAGATAATCAGGAGAAGCTTTTTCATCATACACGATTTTGGTTATTCACAAAGTTAATAATATTAAATGATTCATTAACTTTACAGTCTAAAACTTGATTAGTATGAGACTTGACGGAAGAAGAGAAAGCCGCAATGTAAGAGACATCCGCGGAAAAGGAGGCAAGGCAACAGGCCTTGGACTCGGGGGACTTGTGATAGTAGGTGTAATAACCTGGCTGCTCGGAGGCAATCCGCTTGACGTGCTGAGGCAGGCCGGAGGTCTGGAAGCGATTACAGGAGGTGTGCAGACAGAATATGTCCCTACGGCTGAGGAGGAAGCTCTGGCGAAGTTCTCACGTCAGATTCTTGCCGGAACGGAAGACGTATGGACAGCTGAATTCCACCGAATGGGACTTGAATACGAACCGCCTACGCTGGTTCTTTTCACAGGAAGCGTACAGTCGGCCTGCGGTGGTGCATCGTCTTCATCAGGCCCATTCTACTGCTCGGGAGACAAGTCAGTTTATATAGATCTGTCATTCTTCTCAACTATGAAGCAGCAGTTCGGATCGGCCGGTGATTTCGCATACGCATATGTCATCGCACACGAGGTAGGACACCACGTGCAGAATCTGTTGGGAACTCTGCGTCAGGCACATACGGCTATGAGTCAGACATCACAGACAGAGGCTAATAAAATAAGTGTGAGACTTGAGCTTCAGGCGGATTTCTACGCGGGATTATGGGCGCATCACGATAATGAGATGTTCAATTCGCTTGAAGCGGGCGATCTGGAGGAGGGTCTTGAGATTGCTGCACGAATCGGTGATGACTATCTGCAGAAGCAGGCTCAGGGTTACGCAGTTCCGGAAACTTTCAATCACGGTACATCAGCGCAGCGCGCAAGATGGCTCAAGAAGGGATTCAGTACCGGCGACATCGACAAGGCAGACACATTCTCTCCAAAATACAACAGCCTCTAACATAGAGACATATATAAGGATCCCCCAGTTGCTCACACGTAGTGACTGGGGGTTAAAAGATCTCCGCAACGAAAAAGACCTGATCGAATGATCATTGAAAAGGCGCTGCAGCGCCGCAGCATCCGCGTCAGAGAGACTTTTGTTAAAAAGTCGAAGCAGCGGGGCTGCCCGATCCGAACATAGTGAGAGATCGGTATGCCCCTGGGGGCTGTCACATAGTGACTGGGGGATGAAAGGAATCTCCACAACGAAAAAGACCTGATCGAATGATCAGGTCTTTTGTTGTGGAGATAGTCGGAGTCGAACCGACGACCCCCTGCTTGCAAAGCAGGTGCTCTAGCCAACTGAGCTATACCCCCAG
>JAEIGA010012383.1_pt1 | contig 12950 bp, 13 predicted proteins | sample 9270691 | NCBI WGS metagenome assembly JAEIGA01 (sample SAMN17057246, study PRJNA624740) | gut metagenome | biome: biome; isolation source: fecal sample | host: Bos grunniens | place: China: Xizang | collected 2019 | reverse complement strand
TAGTATACGCTACGCAAATGAAAAAATGCCCATATATGGGCAAAAACTGTTATTTCAAAAATGAAATATCAACTAAAAAAAAGTTCACCAGAGGTTCTCATGTATATTTCGAGAACCTCTGGTTTTTCTATAACTATTATAGCATACAAATCCGAATTTGTCAATAGGAAAATGAAAAAATCTTAGATTTGTATACATGCACAAAAACACATGTTGATAATTGTGCAAAATGTATATTGACTAATACAGGTTCATTTACGGTTGATGAAAAACCGTTCATATAGATTATTATGTGTCTGTTGTCCGTTTACAGCCCCCGTACAGACACGGACAAACAGTAGACCTAAAATTATACCCCTGAAAATGACGTGTCTGTAAACGGCTCTACAAACGAAATAAAGGTATGTGTTTATAATAGACAAAATATATACAGTAAAATTGTGCAAATTAACAAATGATTAAATACTTGACATATTGTATAATATATGTTATAATTTACATAGGGGTGAAACAGATGAGTACAGTAAATAAAAAACAATTTTCATTTTGGAAACGTTATTTAATTGATATGGTTTATAATAGTATTTATTGTGATAACATGACTAAAAGGCAAGAACACATGTTTAAACGGTCATTGTTATTATATGGTAAAGTAGCGTTTTTTAATCTCAAAAATACAAGTATTAATTCACCTCTTGACAACACGAATGATGTGTATTGTTATCATTTTACAACAGCCGGATATATTGGTTTTTATCCAGAGTACTACAAGATACTGATAACTAATCCGGTTTTGAATGAAGAATTGACATTGACAGTTGATGAAGATTGTAAACTTGTGTTTTTAGAAGATTTTGACCGTGATATAGATTATGTGGATAATTGTCATGGCGGTTTTTCATATTTAATTGATGAAACAGCACGATTATTAACAGATAATACTATAAGCATAAATCAATGTCAATTTACAAAACGTATACCAACAATTTTTACAGCATCTACTGACAATGAGTTATTGGGTGTTATGGGTATTTTAGAAAAAATCAGACAGGGTACACATGCAATAGTAGCAAGAACTAAATTAGATGGTTTTGTAAAGAGGTTAGATGCATCTGGTACTGCTATTCCAACATTGCAAGAATTTACAGAGTATCAGCAGTATGTATTAGGACAATTTTGTACTGCAATAGGGATTAGTTCTGTTTGGAATATGAAACGTGAACGTGTATCTGCAATAGAAACTGAAACAAGTACTAATATCAGTCAGTATAATTTAGAATCAATGTTACAAAGAGTAGATGAACAATTACAAGAGGTAAACAAGATGTTTAATACTGATTATAGGGTTAAGTTTGTTTCAGATGAGATTACAGACGAAACAGACGAAACAGACGAAACAAAGGGTGATGATGATGCCGGCATTACAGACAATTGAGTATTTAGAAAACCAATTGGGACAGCATACTGCTTATACGTTGTTATCACTGGTTGAAAACCCGTACTATAAAAACTGGAACATTTTTGGTTATCAGACGGGTGATGAAACTGACCCATACGGTACAGAACAATTACTATTGACAGTGTTTAATAACTATTATAGTCAAGTTAACGTTCAGGGTGACTATTTAAAAGTACTTGAACAGATACAAGCTATAGTAGATATGTCATATTATAAATATCAAAAATTATATGATACACTTAATTTTGAGTATGACCCCATTGTCAATTATGATAGAACTGATACTGAAACAACGTTATTAAACCGGAGTAACGTTGATACTACTACAGATGATGACAGACAGTATGAAACGGATGAACGAATAAAACGAACGACAAAATATAAAAATAAAGTATCCAATTATAAAAGTACTTATGACAGTGATAGTCCCATATTGACAGATGAAACACGTTATACAAATGATAATAACGATTATACAATTGAGGAAACAACAGAACCAAGTTCAGGAAACTACACACAAAAGTCGTTTAAAAATTCAGGAGATGTTTCAACAACAGTTGACTATCAGACAAGCAGGTTTCAGTCACAAGGATTTAATTTTTTCAAAACTGACTATTTCGGTAATCATGGCGAAACAGATACAGATGCAGTAGAGTTATCAAGTCATATTTTGCGTGCTAAAGGTAACATTGGTGTAACGACTACTCAGCAGATGATTATGTCTGAACGTGATGTAGCAATGTTTAATTTAATTATGATGTTTGTGAAGGAAATAATTGATTATATTGCAATACCTGTTTACATGCAGGATATAGTAGATATAACGTTACAAGAGTTAGAAAATGGAGAGTGAATGATATGTTAGTGAATCAGATTGCAACAATTTTAAACACAGTATTTACAAATGAGACACAGGAAACAAATGCAAGTGTTCAGGAAGATTTGAGTAACATTGTCAGTGTAGGTCAGACTATTACATCATCTACTGCATTTGGTGACAATTTTGATAATTATGTCGCAAAAATCGTGGATAAAGTAGGACTGACTTTATATGGTACAAAATACGGTATTGTAGACGGTTTAGGACTTATCAGATATGGTTTGGAGTATGCGACTGCAATTGAAAAAATTAGAGTAGATGTTGGTGAATATGAAGATAACAAAGCATGGGAATTGACTGATAATAACATCGCAAACAGTTTTACAGACCTGTTTAATTTTGTTCCTGCAAGTGTGGACACAATCTACTACAATCAGGCAGGTACTTTTAAAGTGAAGATTAGCATACCGGAGTATCAGCTTAAATCTGCATTTAAATCAAGAGAGGATATGATTAGATTCTTTGATTTTATCGAAATCAGAGTTAAAACCAAAATGCAGTTAGCGTTAAAGTATGCAGAAAAAAGACTATTAAATAATTTTATTGCAGAAAAAATACACGCTAACAATGGTGTAATCAATCTGTTAGCAGAATACAGAAATACTACAGGCGATACAACAGTAACTGAAACTAATTGTTTAGCAAGCAAGGAATTTTTGAGATTTGCATCTAAAACAATTGGTGTATATCGTTCACTATTACATGAAGAATCTGGTATATTTAACGTGTCAAATTATGTTACCCATACCAGTGATGATGAACTGAAAATGTTCTTCCTGTCTGACTTTGCTAAAGCACTTGAGAGTTACTTATTATCAGATACTTATCATGATAATTATGTAAAACAAGAAGGATATAGGGAAATTGCATTTTGGCAAAGTTACGGTGATGGTTCTGTAACAGAAAAGTCAAAAATAAATGTAAATGTTGCAAGTGATGGTGATGGTATAAAACAGTCAGGTATTTTAGCAGTATTGATAGACAAGGATGCTTGCTTTATTGCAAGTGAACAGCCGACTGTCAAGGCATTGCCGAACCCTGATGGTGACTTTACTAATTATTGGCATAAATTCAAGGCATGTTGGTATAACGATTTAGCCGAAAACGGGATTGTATTCATAGTGCAGAACCCGTCATAATAAAATTACCCTCTTATTACTAATTTCTCCTGACCCGTATATAATAAAAATATACGGGTCAAAATTGAAGGTGACAGAATGAAAAAAACGGGTTTTGCGTGTGTTAAAAGTGTTATGACAATACTTTTAACTATTGCTTTAATTTATTTAACTATAAAATATCCTGATGTATATCAGGATACTTTTAAAAGCTGTGTTACAATGGTGGTTACTTTTTACTTTAGCCATCAAATAAGTAAACGGGGTGATGAAAATGACAAAACAGGCAATTGATATAAGTAAACACAATGGTACTATAGATTTTAAAACTTTAAAGGAAACTGGTATTGATACTGTAATTATTCGTGCTGGATACGGAAAATTACTATCACAAAAGGATGTTAAGTTTGATGAGTATTATACTTTAGCTAAGCAGTACGGGTTCAATGTAGGGGTATACTGGTACAGCTATGCAGTAACACAGTCAGATGCTTTACAAGAAGCACAAACCTGTTTAAACGTGATTAAAGGTAATCAGTTTGAGTTACCAGTGTTTTTTGACATTGAGGAAAATTGTTGCAAGGCAAATGCAAAACATTTAGTAGAAACGTTTTGTAGTACAGTAGAAAATGCAGGTTACTATGTGGGTATTTATGCAAGTAAAAGTTTTGTATTAGAAAATTTATCGAATGATAATTTACAAAAATATGACTTGTGGTTAGCACACTATACTACAAAAACGGATTACACGGGAAATTATGGCATTTGGCAATATAGCAGTACAGGACGTGTAAACGGTATCAAGGGTGATGTAGATTTAGATATAGTTTACAAGGATTATCCGACAATTATAAAACAGTTAGGATTAAACGGGTTTGAGAAACAAGACGTTACACCCACAACCAGTGAACCAAGTGCAATTGATGATAAGTTACTTGACATTGAACTGCTTATAAATGGAAAACAAGTATATCATGTCAAATATAATACGGGTGATGATATATGACAATAACGCTATACAATAACACGTCTGATAAACGTTGTTTGATGAAACAAATAACACCAATCAAAGATGTTGAGGTATCTTTGTATGAACCATGTGAATTAGATAATCCTGTATTTAAATTAAAATATGATGACAGTTTAATAAATTGTAATTATGTATATGCATTTGGATTTTATTATTTTGCAGAAATTGAATTTCAGTCAGGGTGTGTTTGCTATTTGCATTGTCACAAGGATGCGTTGATGTCCAATCGAGAAACACTATTGAATAAAAAATTTGAAATCTCAAGGCAAGAAAATTATGGGTTTACTACAATACCAGATACAAATATATTATTGCAAAATGATTTTTATATTGATACGTATAGATTTGAACAAAACCCGTTTACACCAAGTCAGCATAGCACATTTGTTTTGCAGGTTGTAGGCGGTAAATGATAAAGGGGTGTTATTATGACAGCACAAGAATTTATAACTGCAATACAGGCAGGTGGTACAGTTGAGGTAGATACTGACATTGATTTCAATGATTATGTTTTTACATCCTATGTTGCTGTACCGGCAAACACAATTATTAATGGTAACGGTCATACATTGACTAATATACAGCAGGGTACATCATCATATATTTTTGGTTTTAGTGGTGCATGTACTATTAATAATTTAAACATAAGAAATCTTAATTTACCATCAAACCCATTGTTCCTTGGTGGTAATGGTGTACATGAAATAAATGAATGTCAAATAAGTGGAAATTGTCACCAAATTTATAATTCCGGCACATACCAATATCAAGATAATATAACATTTAATCGCTGTTCAATGCATATAAGCAGATTTTATGATATTAGAGGTACACTAAATGATTGTTATGTGATTGTTGAAAATAATACCAGAACCAGTGGTAGTAGTAACATGTATTTATTAGGTACATATGCCAATAATACATATTTCAAGGGTAATTTAAAAATTACTGGTACAATGACAATACAAACAACATTTTCAAACTGTTGTATTAATATAGATGTGGATGATAGTGATTATACAATCACATTAAATATGTCAGGTAGTCTAGTTAGCGTAATCAATTCAGATAAAGCACCTAACACAAGTCGTACCAGCTATATTGTCGCAGTAACAGATACAGAAATGCATGATGCTCAAGCTTTATTTGATAAAGGATTCAATATATATGTACCGAGTACATAATAGGGTGGTGATATAATGGCAATTTGGCAAATTACAGCCGGACAAAATGACGGGTATCCTCTATATGATGATGGTGCAACAACCTCTTTATCTTTGTGGATGAATGGTGTTGAATTGCCTAATCATTTGTGGAGAATTATCCCTGATACAAATGATGATTACCCTACACTGTCATTTGATTGGGTAGATATAACATCTATATTTGATGGGATTATCCCTGTTAGTATATGGCGAATTGTTGATGGTATTAACGATAATTATCCGTATCGTTGGTATCAGATTGCAGTAGAGTCAGGTTATATAAATCAGGGTGATGCAGTAATTGGTTCTGATACTGACATGCAAGAATATATTGATGATGTTGTATCCGGTGACAATGTATTTGATGATATAAAATATACAGGAGAAACCATAACCCCTGATTTTAGCAGTCCACGTTCAATGTTGGGTGATGCATTTACAACATTTTATGGATTATCCGTTTATGATGTTCTGGATGTTGCAAGTGGATTAGGGACTGCACCTGCTACATTTTGGCAAGCACTAGGGACTGCTACAGATTACAAATTCACAAACTTGATTGACTATGTGGTAGGGTTTAAGTGGTATCCATTTCACATTCCTGATGTGACTGATACTCATATCACATCTGTACAGTTCGGATTTTCTACTGATTCTGCATTGAGTATCAGTTCAGACACGGGATATGAATCCTATAAAATAAGCAGTGCAGAAAAACAGTATTATCATGGTGAAATATATATCCCAACAAAATACGATAAGTTTTGTTATCTGGATACTGAACCCTATTCAAATGTAGCTGTATATCTGCCATATGTCGGAGAAATCACACTACATTCAAGGGACATAATCGGACAACGTGTAACAATTAGGTCTGTACTGGATTTATCAACAGGCATGTTAAGCTATTACGTATCCAACGAAAACTACACATGTTATCAAGGCAGTGCCCAAATTGGTTCAGACATTATGATTGCAGGTAACGACATTTATACCCAATCACAAAAATATGTCGGTGCTGTTTTACAAACGTCACAAAATGCCGTTCGGGGTATTGTTGGATTGACAGGAGCGATAGTATCAAAAAATCCGGTTGCAATTGGTGAAACTGCAATGAACTTTGGTAACACAATTGCACATGATGCTATGTCAATAGCAGATGCAAAACATGCAATCCCTGAAACTGTTGGTAGCGGTTCGGGATTTGGTGCGACATTCTGCAATCCGTATCCGTCTATTATAGTAAAACGTCCAGCGGTGGTTATCCCTGCAACGTATGGCAAGACAACAGGATATGCATGTAGCTATACAGCACGACTGTCATCTGTGTCAGGGTTTACAGTTTGCAAAAATCCAGACTTGTCAGGTATATCAGAATCTCCTGCAATGCTGAATGAATTGTATAACATTTTGTCAACAGGGTTTTATGCGTAAAGTTTAGGGTGATATAATATGTTTGCTAAGAAAAAATATATTGATGTATTAGATTATATTGATTTAGATGATGATAACTGTGTCTATTATTTATTTTTAGGTAGACGTGCTGACGGTAAAACATACAGTATGATTAAAGCAATGTTGGATACCTTCATAAAAGAGGGTATCCCCTCTGCATATGTCAGACGTTCACAAGAAATGGTTATTGCCAAGAACATCTCATTTCTATTGCAACCGTTTACCGAATACATTGAAAAAAAAACAAGGGGTAAATATAATTCATACACATATCGTAACAATTGTTTCAGATTAGCATATAAAAATGATGATAATAAAGTGGTTAATACAAGTGAACCTGTGATTTATACCAGTGCATTGTCAACGGTTATGACACAAAAGGGTGCAGACAAGGGAAAAATTAGATTTTTATGCTTTGATGAGTATGTTGAGCCGAATGGTAAATATTTAACGAACGAATACACACTATTTACAAATGTTATAAGTAATTTTATCCGTGACAGAACTGACGGATACACAAAATGTATTTTATTGGGAAATCCGTTATCAAAATCTTGTATTTATTTTCGAGAGTTCGGTTTGTCGGCTGGTGATGTAGATAAATATGTACCGAATGACATAGTAGATATAAAAAATAAAGATGGTTCAATAACAAAATTCATATATTTACCGCCTGTTGAGGAGAAGAAAAGTAAAATAAATAAATATATAATTGACAATAATTCTGAAAACAACAGCATTGTAACTGGTATTTGGGACGTTGGCAATTATCGGCACTTAACAGGAGAACAAAATAGCTATTCAGAACTGATTGCAAGTGCTGGTATTGAGTATAGGGAAAAGTATTACTGCATAGAAATTAGAAATGATATGAAAACAGATAACATGTATCTGTTTTATAGACCATCAAGTCAAGAATTTTTCAAAAAACAGGATTTACGTTATAGTGATAATCCGTTAAACGGTTATGTGGTACTGACTGGAAAAACAGAATTTGAGCAGGTATTGAGGGACTTAACAAGATTACAAAGAGTATTTTATAGCGACAATTTTACAGGTAATATAATAGAAACACTTTGGAAACGTGATGTATTGTTATAATTATAGTAAAAGTAGACAAGTGACTTGTCTACTTTTTATGTATATATCCAAATTGAAAAAAGTTTTGAAAAAGCTATTGACTTTTTCAAAAACTTGTGATATACTATAAACATAGAGAGAAAACAAACTCTATAAAATAAAAATTATGAAATGAGGTTTTAGAAATGGTAGAAAACAGATATGTTTCACCGGACAAGATTAAAGCATTGTTGAATGTTTTAGTAGCATATAAAAACAATGTTATTAAAAGTTCAATAACAAGTTCAAGTGTAAATGCAGAACCATATGTTGCAACTGACATTTACACAAAAAGCGTTGCAAAACATGTATTTCCGCTGATACCTAATTTTGGTTTAGCATGTACCAAGGGGGAAATTGCATTTGATGCAATGGCGGTAATCAATGTGGGTTATGATGTATCAGGGGTTAAACCCATTATGAATTGTAATAGTCCATTTGAGTATTATGGCATATCCCTGAAAAAACACAACAACCTCAATGGGATTATTGATAAGTCAACAATACGTCTTACATCTGAGATTAGCAGAAACATTGTTGATGTATTATCAGATAGAAACACAGATAAGCCTATTCAGTCATACAAGACAGTACTTGTATTAACAGATATTATAGATACACTGGATTATAAAGACAGTGAAGATACAAAAATTATTGATGGTATAATAGAATTAGCATCATTGTTTGATTTCACATATTTGACATTCAGTGCAATGTATAAAGATATAAATAGACAAATGCGTTGTAGATATTCTCCATTCAAATACAAGAATGGAACACGATATAGAGTAATTTCGAATTATACTGGTTATAATTACTCACCGACAATGTATACAAGACATATCAATTCAAGGATAAATGACCCTATCAATCCGGTTGGTGAAAAACACATGTGTGCTCATGTATTTTTGAATGATGATTTAGTAGTAATTGACAGAGGTCAATATAATTTCAATGATTGTATTGACAGTGATTGTGTAACACACATGTTCAAATACAAAGATGACAAAGATGCTTATATTCGTGATAATAACGTCACACCAATTTATAAAAGTGATATTGAATATTGAAGTGTGACGTTAATATAAAAATTATTATTTACAAGGAGTGTTTTAATTATGAGTAAAGTATTATTTAACAGCTATGAGAACGCAAAAAAGGTAGAAAAAATTAAAGCTATTAAGCTTATGCAGAATGCAGATGAGCTTAAAGATGTGATTGGCAATGTGCTGAATGTAACAGGACTGAATGTAGTAGATGAAGATGATGTGGTAACAGATGAAGGTGTGGTTATCAGTATCAGAACCACATATGTATTTACTCCGGATGCTTGCTACAAGACCACAAGTAGATACTTTAGCAGAACTATGCTTGACATGGTAGGATTCTTGGGTGCAGACACGTTTCCGCTGACTATTCAGATAGCTATGATAAAAATAGCAGAAGGATACAACGATGCACTTGGATTTGAAGTAGTAGAATAAAAAAACAATCCCGTGAATGGTGATAAGCCATTCACGGGTATAATAATAGGGGTGATAATATGACATATGATTTAAATGAAATGATTAAATTAGTAAATAGAGCTAATTTTAGATTGAGAAACTTGGAGAACACTACAAGAGTAAATGGTGTTGGTAATAAGGTTAGTTTTGCAGATTACAGTAGAACATATGAACAATTGACAGCGGTCAAGGACGTTGCATTTAATACCGAAACAGGACGTAACATGTTCACAGATGCAACTGATAAATTAAGATTTAGTAGACCGTCAAATGCATGGACACAATCTGATTTAGCAATGTTAAAAGTGCAGTTAGACACGATATTAAATGACAAAGCATTGAGTACAGTATCGTCTATTAAAAGTCATGTTAAAAAGCTTGTGAAAGAAAATCAAGCAAAAGACATACAAGAAGGTTATGACATACTTGGTGCTGGTTCAAGAGGTAATTGGTTATTCAATGAGATGATGAGGGAAAATTTTGAGAGTGATGTAGTTCAAAGTACTTTTGACGAATTTAGACAACAGGGTCAAAAGGTCACAGATATTTCATACAGTGACATGCTAACTAAAGTAACAGAAAAGAAAATAAATAGTAGTGATGGTGAACAATTCAAGGCAAAAATGGTAATATCAAATGAAGGAAACGATTTTGTCAGACGTTATGAAACGACAACAGGCAAGGAGTTTCCTTGGTTCAATGAAGGTCAAATGGCAGAACTGGAAAACATGTTAGATGCTAAGTATGCTAATTTGACTGATTACTTATTACAAAATAAAATTAGCTATGTAAATTATGATGTCGTTAAAAAATCTATCAAGAGTGAAGGAGATAAGTAATATGATTGAATTTTCCGAATACATGAAAAAACATGCAGATGACGTTGTTGATGGTAAGTTAAACGTCATAAAAATTAGCAGGGACAGTAGCAGACACAAACATAAATATACAAATACAATAATAACACTGGATACAGAAACAAGCAGTTATATTTATAACGGGAAAAAATATGCTTATGTCTATATTTGGCAATTATGCATTGGAGACTTTGAGGGTAATTATGAAACAATATACAGTAGGGATTTAGATGACTTGAAGAAATTACTGGACATGCTCAACACAGGCGGACAAAAACAGATGGTATTTGTTCATAACTTGGGTTATGACTTTCAGTTTATTAGAAATGTTATCCCATTCATAGAGGTTTTTGCAGTTAAGGATTATAAACCAGTCAAGGCATATTACAAGGATTTTGAATTTAGGGATACTTATATTATGACGGGCTCAAGTTTGGAAAATCTTGCAAAGGATAATAAATTACAAACTCAAAAATTAGTGGGTGACATAAACCACACTCTTGTCAGAACACCTGACACACCATTGACAAGTAAAGAAATGTCGTATTGTGAAAATGATGTAATAGTATTATATGAATTTATACTTAAAAAATATGTAAAAAGTCCAAAATTCAAGAGTATGAATGACATACCAATTACAAAGACAAGTGTTGTGAGACATGCGGTTCATGATTACATACGAAAACACAAATTGCAATTCAAAGTTCGTGCAATAATAGACAAGTTAAAACCGGATGAAGATTTATTTAATCATCTGCATACTGCATTCACAGGTGGATTGACAACAAGCAATGCAGTGTGGAGTAATAGTATATTAGCGGATGCAGTTCATAGCATGGACATAACAAGCAGTTATCCGGCTATTATGTTCAGGAGTAGTAGATTTCCCACGGGTAAATTTACAGTAGCGGACAATGAGGTAAATCCAGATATATTAGAAGCTACTGATTCAATGGCTTATATCGCTACAGTAGAAATAACAGATATGAAAAGTAAATTTGGCATATCACTATTAAGCGGTAACAAGATAGATGCAATTAACAGTGAGGGTGTAATAACTGCAAATGGTAGAATTGTCAAGGCAGATAAAGTAGTAACGACAATTACCAATATCGACTATGAAAATTTAAAAATGATGTATAATTTTAAAGTATCTAAAGTGACATATTTCGCATGTGCAAAACAAGGTTACTTACCTGATTATATTGTAATACCTATGCTTGGATTTTATCGAGACAAAACAGTATTGAAGGGCATAGATGAACAATATGAACAGTACATGATTCAAAAAGGAAATCTGAACAGTATTTACGGCTCAATCGTTATGAACCCATTGAGAGACTTTATATATTTCAGTTGTCAAGATGGTTGGTTAGATGATGAACAATTAGAATGTTTAGGAAAAAATGAAGATGGTACAATAAAAGATACATTCAAGGATTATTTCTTATCGACATCTGAAAAATTAGAAAAGTATTATGCAAGTAAAAACACAATTTACGTTTATCAATGGGGTGTTTGGGTTACAGCATTGGCAAGACAAGAACTAGTTAAAATGCTGTCAAAAGTAGGAAACAGTGCTGTGTATTCTGATACTGATTCAATAAAATATATAGGAAAAAATAAAGTTCATTTTTGGAACAGAAATTTAGAAATTCACAAAGAAAATGAAAAAGCAGGAAAACACTTTAAAGTAATCAGTGATATGTATATTCCAAAATCAAAGGACGGGAAAATTCATGAACTTGGTTTATGGACATATGAGGGTTGCAGTGATGAAAATGGTTTCAAAACACTTGGTGCAAAAAGGTATGTATACAAACAAGATGGGGTTTACCATGCTACTGTTGCCGGATGCCCCAAACGTGCAATAGAATTATACTTAGAAAAAAATGGTTTGGATAGTTTTACAGACGGGTTATTATTAAGCGGTCAATACTTATCAAAACCGGTTGACGGTATTCATTATAATCACAGCTTTAAAACCACAATGACATATTTAGAAAACGAACCTGAAATAATACCTGTAACTGATTACTTGGGTAACACGATAAATGTAAAAACTGGTACAGGAGTATTTGCAGAAGGTTGTTCATTTCAATTATCAGTTTCACCTGCATATATAAAATTCTTAGCAGGATTTAAAATTGACGAATAAAATTATTAAAACGGTCATCAGATTTAGTTTAGCACACTAAAATCTGGTGACCGATTTTTTGGTTCAAAAAGAACAAATGTTCGGAAATGAAAAAACAGTGTAAATGGCTATGTTTAGCCAATTTGGGGCAACCTACGCACCCGCAGGGTGCGTAGGGTGCTGTG
>JAEIGA010012382.1_pt1 | contig 12950 bp, 12 predicted proteins | sample 9270691 | NCBI WGS metagenome assembly JAEIGA01 (sample SAMN17057246, study PRJNA624740) | gut metagenome | biome: biome; isolation source: fecal sample | host: Bos grunniens | place: China: Xizang | collected 2019 | reverse complement strand
TTATATTGTGGAATGATGATGGAATAGTTGATATTAATGAAGTAGGATTAGAAATATTGAATATGACGAAGAAGGATATTGTTTCGAAAACTATTCCGGAATTAATCGAGAAATTTCCGCAGTTAAAGGAATGGATAGAGAAATTAACAAAAGATTTTCATGAAACAAAACGGATAGACGTGTTGGAGGATAAAGCTATATTTTCTTTTCATGATGGCAGCGTTAGACATGTTGAAATCATTACAAAGAAAAACTTATTTTCCGGTATGAACTTGACTGTTATTAAGGATGTAACGGATAAACTGATTATGCAAGAGCAGCTTAGGAAGTCGGATACCTTGAATGTAGTCGGTGAACTGGCAGCAGGAATCGCTCATGAAATACGTAACCCGATGACAGCATTAAAGGGTTTTATTCAGCTACTAGAAGCGAGTGTGGAAGAGGATTATTCGAATTATTTCTCTATTATTACCTCAGAGCTGCACCGTATTGAATCCATCATTACTGAGTTTTTAATTTTAGCTAAGCCGCAAGCACTTAAATGTGTTGAGAAGGATTTAAATGTTATTGTAAAGGAAACAATTGATTTGCTGAACGGAGAAGCTTTATTATGTGATGTTATGCTGATTCCTTTGCTTGCTGAAGGACCGATAGAACTGTATTGTGAACCAAATCAGCTAAAGCAAGTTTTGATAAATTTAATTAAAAATGCAATTGAATCAATGAAGGATGGAGGCAATGTAACAATACGGACTGAATCGTGTACCAATCAGCATGTAAAATTGACAGTGACCGACGAGGGTTGCGGTATGTCGGAGACAAAGCTGAAGCAATTAGGTGAGCCTTTTTATACGACAAAAGAGCGTGGGACGGGACTTGGACTTATGGTAAGCTATAAAATCATTAAAGAGCACGGTGGGGAAATCGAAGTAATCAGCACAGAAGGAGTGGGTACATCGTTTTCGATAGTATTACCTTGTCAATGCGATATGGATTGTCGTGTGTTTTAATTAGGTGAGCGAAAAAATAAATAGAGGTTGTCGTTAGCGGTTATTAGCGCAGCGACAACCTTTTTTACATCTATTAAAAACGAGAGAGGGAGTTCTAAAGGCGAAAAACTCAGTGTCTAGTTTGAAATTCACTATCTTCCCTATGAAAGTCAACGAGCAATATAGAATGGTTGAAATGTCTGTTTTTGTAAAATGAAAATCAGATAAAATGTCGAAGTTAAAGGGAAAATAACATTTAATATGTAGCAATTTAGATTATTTCGTCTTTTTTTGCGATTGTATTTACATTTAAATGAAAGTTTGTAATAATCCGTTAATAGAGTGACATGATAAAGGGGCCGGAAAAATGATAGACAAAAAATCCTTAAATGAATTGAAGATTGATATTCAAACAAAAAGGAGTGTTATGTATTCAATTGCTGATCAATACGGCTTCTCAGACGAAAGAACGTTAAAATACAGTCAGGAGCTTGATGAGTTAATTGTTGAGTATCAAAACTACATGCGTGCTTTAAGAAGGAAAAAGTCGTTATATATGAAAATATATTATCCAAGCTGCGCAGTAAAAACATGAAATTTAAGGTTTAAGCGTTAGGCTTTTTCATTTTATGCGCGAATAAAAAAGGTTTTAATAAGTATAAAAACAATGAATAGAATAGAGGATGCTAATTTCCGAGTAGAAGAACCATAACTAATAGACCAACAATGAAAGAATAGGTTGCAACACGTTCATTTCCATCACCATGACTTTCAGGTATAAGCTCTTTGTAAATGATGAACAGCATAGCTCCACTAGCGAAACCTAAACCAAACGGTAGCAGGTTTGCGATGTATGTAGCGGAAAAATATCCAATCAGCGCTGTAACAATTTCTATCGATCCTGTAAATGAAGCGATGAAAAATGCTTTGATTTTTGAGATGTTTTGGTTGTATAAGAATAAGGCTACTAAAAATCCCTCTGGAGCATTTTGTAATCCGATTGCAAGTGCAATCAAGTTTCCTGTCTCCTCTTGTGAGGAGGCATAGCTTACACCAACGGATAATCCCTCAGGAATGTTGTGTAACATGATAGCCATGATTACCAGCTTTGCTTTTTCATCAATCTGAATGATATCTGAATGATGATGTAAATCCGCATGCGGAATTTTCTTCTCTAAGGTGGTTAATGTTACTACTCCAAAATAAATACCGATGCATAGAGGAGCAAAGCCACCTTGCTCTAATGCTTCGGGAATTAACCCCATCATACAAGCGGCCATCATAATGCCTGCTGTAAATGCCAACAAAATGTCACGCAATCGGTGAGTCAACGATTGTGAGACAAATAAGACTATCAATGCCCCTAAACCAGTAGACATTGCGGATAGTGTACTTCCTATTAATACAGTGGACATGCTTTTCTCCATTTCTATTATGATATTTAGATATATAGGATTTAGCTATATTACAGTGTATTACAAAATAGCAAAATTATGATGCTTGTCTTTTAGAAGTGATAACGTTTTGACGCAGCTGAGGAAGGCTGAGTTAGGCTTTGTAAGCAGAGGGTTTGTTTATGGTGGAGTTAAGTTTTGACTAGAGAATAGTCTGAAATTGACGCAAACCGGATTTTTTTAGGTGAATGTGTGGGAAGGGAGTAAGTGGTAAGAAAGTTCATTTAATCTTGGTAAACAAAAGAGCAAGACCTCCTTAACGTAGCATTACGTTTTTCGGGAAAGCCCTGCTCAAAATTATGTGGTCATGCCATTAATTTATCTGTCGTAATGGCAATTTGATTTCGATAGTAGTTCCTAGCTTTTCTTTGCTGGAAATGTTAATTGACCCTTTGAAAAATTCAATGATTCTTTGACAAACGAAAAGTCCGAGACCGGTTCCGTAATCTTTCGTTGTGAAGAAAGGATCAAATACCTTATTTAATACTTCTTTGGACATTCCTTTCCCTTTATCTTGAATGGTAATAATTGCATGCGCATTTTCTTCGGTAATGCTAATAGACACCTCATCATATGCTTCGCATGCTTCAAAGCTATTTTTGGTAATATTCAGAATCACTTGCTTGATTTGATCCTTATAGCACGTAACGATTAATGGACGCTGAACGTATTTAAATGTAATTGTTATATTTCTATTAGCGGCATCGCTTTCGAGTATCGGTTTGATATCAGTCAATATGTCCTGCAAATTGACGAAGTCGAAGGGCTGCTGAGTGGTTGGTTTACCAAGAAATAGAAAATCGTTTACAATATTATTAATTCTTGTTATTTCTTTTTGAATGACAGAGAAGTACATTTCATCTTCCGGCTGCTTATATTTTTCACTTAATAATTGTACGAGTCCTTTAATGCCAGTGAGAGGATTTTTTATTTCATGTGCAGTCGTTGCTGCAAGCGTACCAATCACATGTAATTTTTCATTGTCGAATGATTTCTTTTGGAGTTTAGCATCTCGTTTAAATTGGATATATTGGATAATGAAAAAGATGATATGGGCAATAATCATAAAAAAGATAATGAAATTTAGTAACGAATTGACTTTCATTACTAGTTTTTCTTCCATGATATCAATATGAAGCATCCACGGTACATCTTTTAAAGGGATGCTAATATCATATGAGTGATGGTCTTGCTCCTTGTTTAAAAGCAAAATAGGTCTTTGTTGTTGATCTGTGATTTTTCCGACCACATTTGGTGTAAGCATTTCAAGCACATTTGTAATATAATCCAATCTTAATTGGACATGTAAAAATCCTTCAATGGACGATTCTTCATTTAGTATCGGCTTGCAAACGAAGAAATAGGAATAGGAATCATCTTCGCCATCAATCTTATCGGAAATATAAGTGTCCTTAAGATCCTGGCAATTGTCCGTATAGATTTTCTTAACTTTCAATCCGTTGTAAACATCGGTTGTTCCTGTCAGAATAATACCATTCTTATCCGATAAATAAAGCTCTCCATAGCGCTGATCGGTTTTTTTTGTGAGCGTTAATAGCTTCGTCATTGCATCAGTGTCTCCAAGCTTATTCAAAAACACCAAAGCTAAAATGTCCAATGACTTGCTTGTTTCTTTAATGAGCGTATTGAGATATTGCTGATGAAGGCTTACAATGTTTTCTGCCTGTACATTTCTATTTACTTCCTCTTCATATGATAAGTATTTCCAAAATATAACTAGGGCGATAATAGTAGGAAGAATAATAATTAGAATATAAAGATATATATTTTTTCGAATTGTCCCCATTTAGACACACTTTCTTAATTTAATAGAATTCTACGCTAAGTAAAAATTATAGTAGATTAGTTTTGGTTTATAGAATATTTTGATAGAGTAAATGTTTATGTCGTAAATACATGTTTATAGGAAAAATATTCTTAATTATTATAGCAAAGAAATGATTAAAATTCATCGCTGAACAAATGATTGTACAAATATATTTTGAGAGGCGAAACAAAAATTTCTAGCAAGCAAAGGATTAGCTTGTCTATTTTTAGATGTACCTTCATATATTGTGGTGAGGAGGGGCGATTCATGGTATCAAGAATATCAGGGATTATACAAATTGCAGCTGTGTATGTAGGTACAATCGTCGGAGCAGGTTTTGCAACAGGACGGGAGATTGTTGAGTTTTTTTCACAATATGGCTTTTATGGATTTATTGGAATTATTTTGACTGGATATTTGTTTATATTGCTTGGTACAAAAATTATGCTGTTGGCTCTTTCTATCAATGCTCAAACGTATCAGGAGCTAAATAGCTATTTGTTTGGGCAAAAGTGGGGATGGATTATTAATCTTCTTTTCTTTATTATGTTATTCGGTGTCACTGCGGTGATGCTTTCCGGAGCAGGGGCTGTTTTTGAAGAGCAATTAGGTATACCGAAAAGTATAGGTGTACTTTTTACAATAGGCTTAGCGATGCTTATTTTACATAAGGGCGTACAAGGTCTTGTTGGGGTTAATCTGGTAGTGGTTCCGATGATGATTTTATTCAGTGTTCTTTTGTTTGTTGGACGGATTCAAAGCCCGGATTTCAATATTGATTTATTTATGATTCCTGAAAATATTAGCTATTGGGATGCGCTTGTATCTCCTTTTCTTTATAGTGCCTTTAATCTGGGATTGTCGCAGGCAGTTTTGATTCCTCTTGCTTATGAAGTAAAGGACTCATTCATTATTAAGGGTGGAGGAATTGTAGGGGGAATTTGCTTAACGGTCATTTTGCTGATGAGTCATGTATCGCTACTTTCCTTGCCAGACATGATGCTTTTTGATATTCCTAGCGCGGAATTGATGAAAAGCATGGCGGAGCCGTTTTATTGGATTTTTATTGCGGTCATTTATGGTGAAATTTTCACATCTCTTGTTGGCAATGTTTTTGGACTTGAGAGGCAGTTACAACGGTTTTTAAATTGGAAAAGCATCACTTTGTTTTTTGTAATTTTCTTTGTTGCCTATTTCATAAGCGTCATTCAATATCGTACACTGCTTTCATTTTTGTATCCGATCTTGGGATATGTTTGTTTAGTGTTTCTGTTTTTATTGGCATTCAAAAAGCCGAAGAGTCTGCCTAAAGAGTAAGATAACTCTTCTGAGACAGACTCTTTAGCATATTCGATATTATAAAGGTAAAATAATTAATAATATGCAATCGAATACTAGATGAGAAACGATTACAAGAGGCAAACTTTTTTTCCATTGATACAGTATTGCCCAAACTAGACCAGCAAAAGATCCGGCAATCACTAACGCCAGATTTTGTGAATAGAGCATTGGCAGTGTATAAAGAATAGCGGAAAGGAGCACAATTAATGAAGGCTGCAGTTTGAAATCATCCAATCTTTTTTGTATATATCCTCGCCAAAAAATCTCTTCACCCGGGATAATGATAGAAAATAGTACAAGATAGTGCCAAAGAGAGCTTGGACTGAATGTTTTGTATAATTGCTTAACATCTTTTGCTAAGTCTTTAAGCTGAAGCCAATCAATTAATAAACTTCCTATGAAGAAGAGGGCGTATAATATTATTCCGGAAAGTAGCCCATATAGAATATTTTGTGTCAATGATAGTGAGTTTTTTAAATTATTTTTATTGTTTACTATAGCATAGCTCATACAGAAGAGCATTGTGGCAGTGTATAAATACCAAAAGACAGCATCATTATGATAGGCCATGTATATTAGAATGTGTGCACCTATTATTCCAAGAAGCAAGCGAACATCTGTGGCGCATCTTTTCATAGTATTCCTCCTAGAAAGTAAATCTAAATCAAATGTAACAGTTGTTATTGTATTTTATTCTTCTTCGCTTTACAACAATATACGTGTAAAGTAAGAAATTACTAATTTTTTATACCAATCTATTTTAGTGGATCTTTTACTAAGTAGTAGAGAAGATTAAATAGGTAAATTGCTGATAAATACGCAAGAGACCAGCTCAAAGTTAATTCATTCGCTTTGAGCTGGTCTCTATCAATTTAGCAATATGGTTTACATTTCAATAATTCTGTAGTTTTTATGATTAACTACGGTTTTTTGCTCCAATTCAAGGTCACGGTAGTTTTCCATATATGTAAGATCGACAATTACGGAATTTTCGTTTACTTTCTCTACAATACCTTGTAATCCATCTTTAAATTCAATTAAATTACCAATTTTAGCAATCCTCATCATAATCACACCTTTAGCATTCTATTATTATCTTTATTTTGAAACAGTTTGCTCGTATGAAATATCAAGAAAGAATTTCTTCTATGTAACAACTTCTTACATTTTTGAAGTATACTTTACAGTTTGCACTATTTTTATATAAAGGTAAAGAACTTTTTGGAACTTTTTAATTTTCGGAAAGTGGAAAAGATGAAAAATTGTTACTTAATTGTTATGAAATGTAAAAAGTAGGTTGGTAAGGGAAATTGAAAATAAAATCTGAACTGTTTAGAATAGAAATGACAAATAATTAAGTTTCTGTTATTTAAAGCAAATAATATAAATTGGGGTGTAGACATGAATAAAGAACTTGTAAACGAATTGCTTGAAAAACTTTCGAAGGGCGATTTGTCAGAACTTCATGTGACGAAGGAAGATTTTTTATCGTTTCGGGAACAACTAGTTAAAAGAAGTGACTTTAAGCATTTCCGAGGAATTGCTAAGCACGGTGGTTTAACAACATATGTGTATTTGTCTGAAGCACGGAGCTAAAAGCGATGAAAATGGACCTCTAATCAGGAAAATAAGAGGTCCTCTTTACTTGGTATTAGAGTTTTTTCTTTGTTCGCACCTAGAAAAACAACTTTCTTTAGATGTGATTTAATTTTTCAATAGCCTTTTATTGGCTACATATTCTTTAATTTCATCTGTAATAATGCTTGTAAATTCTTTTTCATGATCCTCATCAAATTTAAAGCCGTATATATAAGTGGAAGAGCCGTGCTTTTTTTTCCAGACAATATGCCCTGATAAAAGCATAGGTTCCTTGTTAAGTTTGGCTTCAATCGTTATATACCATTTTTTATCTGGTGGAAGATGTAAATGACTAGAAAATCTACAGCCTTTTGGACTTAGGTTGTGCAGTTTTATTTTGCCTTTATTTGATTCTTTTGTTTCGCTGTTCGGAGTCAATATTGTGAAAAAGCAGTCGATGGGCTCAGGGAAGTCGAAGCGAAAAGGCTCGTTTCTTTTATACATGGTACAATCCCTCCTAAACTAATACGATGGATCTTCTTTATGTCTACTATACAAAAAGTGATAGTGATTTTAAAGGACTACTTACACACTTTTCCAACGTTTCTGTTGGTTTAATTTACCTATACTAAATTATGTGAAAAATTTTAAAAAAGCCATTGTCTCAAATGTTATGTAATGCTATGCTTTTGGGGTGATAAGGAGTGTAGCTGTTTGAATTTAGTGAATAGGAAGCTTTTTATACCAAGTTCTGAAAGCTTTTTGTTGAATAATGTTTTGGTGAAACATACAATTTTTTGTTTTGGGGCATTATGAAGATAGAAGTTATTAAACTTAGACAGCAATGCTAAATCATGCATTATATTTAAAGGAGTTCGAAATACATGGAACAGAAAACATTTAAAGTAGTAGCAGATACAGGAATTCATGCACGTCCCGCAACTTTATTAGTACAAGCTGCTGGTAAATTCGAATCAGATATTAGTCTTGAATATAACGGCAAAAAAGTAAATCTTAAATCTATTATGGGCGTAATGAGCTTAGGAATCGGTCAAGGAGCTGAAATCACAATCTCTGCTGAAGGTAGCGATGCAACTGATGCAATCAATGCTCTAACTGAAACTTTAAGTAAAGAAGGTCTTGCTGAATAATGACGACAATGTTAAATGGTATTGCTGCATCAAATGGTATTGCAATTGCAAAAGCATACCGTTTGATAGAGCCAGACCTTTCAGTAAATAAACAAGAAATCACGGATGCTGATGCTGAGATAAATCGCTTTAAAGCTGCAATTGAAAAGTCTGTATCTGAATTACAGGCTATTAGGGACCGAGCTGTGGTTGAATTGGGAGCAGATAAAGCTGCTATTTTTGATGCGCATCTTTTAGTTGTTAATGACCCTGAATTAACCGGGCCAGTCGAGGAAAAAATTAGAACCGACAAAGTAAATGCTGAGTTTGCACTTAAAGAAGTTGCGGATATGTTCGTGACGATGTTTGAATCTATGGATAACGAATATATGAAAGAAAGAGCAGCGGATATCCGTGACGTTACGAAACGGGTTCTTGCTCATCTTTTAGGTGTTCAAATTCCTAATCCAAGTACAGTTTCTGAAGAAGTCATTGTTGTTGCACAAGATTTAACGCCATCAGATACTGCTCAGTTAAACCGCAAGTTTGTGAAAGCGTTCACTACTGATATTGGAGGAAGAACATCTCACTCCGCTATTATGGCTCGTTCGATGGAAATTCCCGCAGTAGTTGGTACGAAGGAAGCGACTGCAATCATACAAAATGGCGATATCATCATTGTAGATGGATTAGATGGCCAAGTTCACATCAACCCGACTCCGGAGTTAATTGCCAAATATGAGCAAAAAGCAAAAGCTTATGAAGAGCAAAAAGCAGAGTGGGCGAAACTTGTAAATGAAAAAACAGTTTCTAAAGACGGACATCATGTTGAATTAGTAGCGAATATCGGAACACCTAAAGATATTAAAGGGGTAATCGATAACGGCGGTGAAGGTGTTGGTCTTTACCGTACGGAATTCCTCTACATGGGCCGTGAAAATTTCCCGACAGAAGAAGAACAATTTGAAGCTTACAAAGCTGTTCTTGAGGGTATAAAAGATGGCAAGCCAGTTGTTGTACGTACACTTGATATTGGTGGCGATAAGGAGCTTCCTTACCTGCAATTACCTCATGAAATGAATCCCTTCTTAGGGTTTCGTGCGATACGTCTTTGCTTAAAGGAACAAGATATGTTCCGTACGCAATTACGTGCTTTATTACGTGCAAGTACATACGGAAACTTAAAAATTATGTTCCCTATGATTGCAACTCTTGGTGAATTCCGTGCTGCCAAAGCAATTCTACTTGAAGAGAAAGAAAAGCTTGTGGCTGAAGGAATTACTGTAAGTGATTCAATCGAAGTAGGGATCATGGTAGAAATTCCGTCTACGGCTGTAATGGCTGACTTGTTTGCAACAGAGGTTGATTTCTTCTCAATTGGAACAAACGACCTAATCCAATATACAATGGCAGCCGACCGTATGAATGAGCGTATTTCATACCTTTATCAACCATATAACCCTGCGATTTTACGTTTAGTTAAAAGTGTAATTGACGCAGCACATAAAGAAGGTAAATGGGCTGGTATGTGTGGAGAAATGGCTGGCGATGAAAACGCTATTCCATTACTTCTTGGTTTAGGATTAGATGAGTTCTCAATGAGCGCGACATCTATTCTGAAAGCTCGTTCTCTAATTAAAAACCTGTCTAAAGCAGACATGGAAAAATTAGCACAACAAGCCTTGCAATTAAAAACAAATGATGAAGTTTTAGAGGCTGTTAAAGCAGCTGTAGGAGCTAAATAATTTTCTTAGGAGCAAGTATGTAGGCTTAATGCCTACAAAAGTTCACATAACATAAATAGGAGAACCTTTCTTCGACTTTGGAGGAAGAGTTCTCCTATTTTCTTGTATAATGAAGTATTAAATGTTGAAGTGGTCAAATATCAGAAAAGGAGTTAGTCATCATGTCTAAAACTGTCGGTTTCTTCGGAGGGAAATTTGTCCCCGTTCACAATGGACACGTCTATAGTATGATACAAGCATCCACTATGGTTGACGAATTGCATGTTATCGTCTGCTACGATGAAGAGTCGGAAAAAGAAGAGCTATATAAGGATAGTGTGATTCCTTATATACACCCTAGCCAACGGGCACGCTGGTGGAAAGAAATTACGAAAGATATGCCTCATATTCACGTACATACGGTTTATCATAAAAACACGATGGACATTAAAGATTGGGAAGATGGGGCATTTTCTATTAAGGAGGCCATTGGGAAACCAATCACGCATGTTTTCTCTTCAGAAGAAAGTTACGATGAATTTTTCGTCAAATTGTATCCTGAAAGTACCCATTGTCTCCTTGACTTTAAACGTACTTGTCATCCAATCTCTGCCACGCAGATTCGTAAAGAAGGGGTAATGAGACATTGGCATCATCTCCCGAAAGTTGTGCAGCGTTACTTCGTAAAAAAGGTGGTCGTGGTCGGGAGTGAAAGCTGTGGGAAAAGCACATTGGTTCGTAATTTGGCAACTCTTTATAACACAGTCTTTGTGGAAGAACACGGCAGGACTTATTACGAAGAACTTGGAGACTTCGAAACGTTCTATCGGGAAGATTTCCACAAGATTGCGTTTCGCCAAAAGTATTTTGAAGAAGAAGGATTAAAACATGCCAATAAGGTAATCTTCTATGATACTGAGGCTATTGTCACTCTACGTTTTCTTGTGGAGTATAATGGAGTCGATAGTGAGCTTCTTCGTCAAATTGCAAACGAACAGGAATATGATTTGTGGCTGTTTTTAGAAGATGATGTTGTATTCGTGGATGATGGAACACGTGGTTATGTGAATGACAGAAACAACAGTACGCATTTGCTCAAGCAATTGTTAAAGGAACACCGGGTTAAGTATATTTCAATAAAAGGTTCTTTCTCAGAAAGGCTTTCATCTGCTATGAAGGAAGTCGATAAACTTTTACAATGAACGATTGCTTCGTATAGACGACTGGCTTTTAGTGCTTCTTCGGTTTGAATAACGACATGAAGGGGAAATAGATAAAAGTATAAACTCTGCTGCAAATACAAATTTGCTACATTCTCCTTTATTCCTATATTTTTCATTGAGCCTGGTATTAGGCTCTTTTTTACCTTTGTTTACGTGAAAAGGGGAAGCAGACCTATGTTATAATGAAGAAAAAATAATTGAGGTGGAAAACGTGTCTAAGCAAACTGTCGGATTTATTGGTATAGGGGTAATGGGGAAAAGCATGGCATCACATATTATGAAGGCTGGATATTCACTAGTTGTATACACAAGAACAAAGGACAAAGCTCGAGAACTATTGGAAGAGGGGGCTGTATGGGCTGAGTCTCCAAAGGAATTGGCAGGCAAAGCGGATATTATTGTGTCAATGGTTGGTTATCCTAGGGATGTTGAAGAAATTTATTTGAGTGAGAACGGAATTATTAAGAATGGCCGTGAAGGTTTATACATTATTGATATGACAACATCAAAGCCATCTTTAGCAAAAAAATTACATATTCAAGGAAAGAAAAAAGGAATTAAAGTACTGGATGCTCCAGTTTCCGGAGGAGATATTGGTGCTAAAAATGCTAAGCTAGCAATTATGGTTGGCGGAGACGAAGAGGTTTTCAATGAAATGAAGCCATTATTAGCTGTTATGGGAGACAACATTGTATATCAAGGTCCGGCGGGGGCAGGTCAGCATACAAAAATGTGCAACCAAATTGTCATCGCTTCTAATATGATTGGTGTATGTGAAGCGATTGTGTATGCAGAAAAAGCCGGACTTGATCCGAATAAGGTGCTTGAAAGTATATCAACAGGTGCAGCTGCCAGTTGGAGTTTGTCTAATTTGGCACCGAGAATATTAAATGAAGATTATTCTCCGGGCTTCTTTATTAAGCACTTTATTAAAGACATGCAAATTGCCTTAGAGGAAGCAAAAGAGATGGATATGGATACACCTGGTTTGTCGTTAAGTAAAAAAATGTACGAGCAGCTAAATGACAAAGGTGAGGGAGACAGTGGTACTCAGGCTTTGTATAAATATTGGAAATGAGGGGTTTTCTGAAAAGTCAGTAATGACTTTTCAGAGGCTCCTTCTTGTTTATTATATAAATAGAGAAAACTATTATGCTTGCAGAAAAGATTGCATTCGATTGAGTGCTTGCTCTAAAGTCTTCATAGAGCAGGCATATGATATACGAAAGTATCCTTCGCCATATACAGTAAATGCACTGCCGGGTACAACGGCAACCTTGCCTTCTTTAGCAAGCTTGAGAGCGAAATCAAATGAAGAATGGTATCCTTTTGGCAGCTTCACGAAAAAGTAAAATGCTCCGTCTGGCTTCACAACCTCGAGATTCATTTCTTGCAGTCTTCCGTACACGTAATCTCTGCGCCGTTTATATTCTTCTCTCATCGCTAAAGCATCATCTATGCCGGTAGTCAAAGCGGCAATGGCAGCCATTTGCGAAATAGAAGATGCGCACGAAACATTATATTGATGCACCTTCAAAATTTGTTGGCAAAGCTCTTTTTTTGCATATAAAAAGCCGATACGCCAACCTGTCATAGAATGTGACTTGGATAGGCCGTTAATCACAATCGTTTGCTCCTCTAAGTAAGAGGCAATACTGGTGTGAGGTTGCTCGAAAACAAGTT
>JAEIGA010012381.1_pt1 | contig 12950 bp, 25 predicted proteins | sample 9270691 | NCBI WGS metagenome assembly JAEIGA01 (sample SAMN17057246, study PRJNA624740) | gut metagenome | biome: biome; isolation source: fecal sample | host: Bos grunniens | place: China: Xizang | collected 2019 | reverse complement strand
TCGTGGTAAGTTTGCTGATATCATCGTTCGCGTTGAGCCAGCAGATGTAGACTTCCCAGGTGGCTTGCAGTTTGAGGATATCGTTAAGGGTGGTAATGTGCCTAAGGAGTATATCCCATCTGTACAGAAAGGTTTCGAGGCTGCTATGAAGAATGGTGTGCTCGCTGGTTATCCACTTGATAGCTTGAAAGTGACCTTGATGGATGGTAGTTTCCACCCAGTGGACTCTGACCAGTTGTCATTCGAAATCGCAGCACAAATGGCATTCAAGAATGCATGTGCTAAGGCAAAACCAGTTCTGATGGAGCCAATCATGAAGGTAGAGGTTGTTACTCCAGAAGAGTCAATGGGTGATGTAATCGGTGACTTGAATAAGCGTCGTGGTCAAGTAGAGGGTATGGATAGCTCTCGTACAGGTGCACGTATCGTGAAAGCAAAAGTACCATTGTCAGAGATGTTTGGTTATGTAACCGCACTCCGTACAATCACCTCTGGTCGTGCAACAAGTTCTATGGAGTTCTCTCACTATGAGGCAGTATCAAGCAGCATTGCTAAGACTGTGCTTACCGAAGTGGGTGGTCGCGTAGATCTCGTATAAGAAATAATGAACGCCTGTGTGCGCAAGTGTGCGCACACGGACGCGTTCAATAAAAATAAATAATAGTTAACCCTGCGGGGCGTGGGTCATCTAAGCAAATGACTCTTTAGGTTATCTGCGCTCTGCGAAATACTAACAAAATAAAAAATAATTCATTATTATGAGTCAAAAAATCCGTATCAAACTGAAGTCTTTCGACCACAACTTGGTTGACAAGTCAGCAGAGAAGATCGTGAAGACAGTAAAGGCTACCGGTGCAGTAGTAAGCGGTCCAATTCCACTTCCTACACACAAGCGCATTTTTACTGTTAACCGTTCTACTTTCGTAAACAAGAAAAGCCGTGAGCAGTTCGAATTGGCGAGCTACAAGCGTCTGATCGACATTTACAACAGCAACAACAAGACCGTAGAGGCTTTGATGAAGCTCGAGCTTGCTTCAGGTGTAGAAGTAGAGATCAAAGTTTGATGAGTATCTGCCCATTTCCATCGGATAGTAAATAGTGATTAACCCGATGGCGAGAATGGATGAGAAGTAAACATTAATTATTAACAAAACCAAAAGAACTAAGCAACAATGCCAGGTTTATTAGGAAAAAAGATCGGAATGACTTCCGTCTTTGGTGCCGACGGCAAAAACATCCCGTGCACCGTTATTGAGGCAGGTCCTTGCGTGGTTACACAGCTCAAAACCGTAGAGAAAGACGGTTACAAAGCTGCTCAAGTAGGCTTCATGAAGAAGAACGAGAAGCACACCAACAAGGCAGAGGCAGGCCATTTCAAGGCAGCCGGCGTAGAGCCTATGCGCCATTTAGCAGAATTTGAGTATGACGAGGAATTGACACTCGGTCAGACTATTACTGCAGCAGACCTCTTTGAAGAGGGTATGTATGTAGATGTGGTTGGAACGAGCAAAGGTCATGGTTTCCAAGGTGTAGTTAAGCGTCACGGTTTTGGTGGCGTTGGTCAGCGCACTCACGGTCAGGACGACCGTCTGCGTGCTCCAGGTTCTATCGGAGCTTGTGCTTACCCTGCACGCGTATTCCCAGGTACCCGCATGGCAGGTCAGATGGGTGGTGACCGTGTAACAGTTCAGAACCTCGTAGTACTGAAAGTTATTCCTGAGTACAACTTAATCATGGTTAAGGGTTCAGTACCAGGAGCAAAAAATTCAATCGTTATTATTAACAAGTAATTAGTTATGGAACTTAGTATTTTGAACATGGCCGGTAAAGAGACCGGCAAGAAGATCGTCCTCAATGACGCTATCTTCGGAATAGAGCCTAACGACCATGCTATTTATTTGGACGTTAAGCAATTCTTGGCAGCTCAACGCCAAGGTACAGCGAAAGCAAAACAGCGTAGCGAGAATGCTCACTCAACCCGCAAGCTTGGTCGCCAGAAAGGTGGCGGTGGTGCGCGTCCGGGTGATTTGAAGTCTCCTGTTCGCGTAGGTGGTGGTACAATCTTTGGTCCTGTACCTCGTGACTATGACTTCAAGTTGAATAAGAAAGTGAAACAATTGGCTCGTAAGTCTGCTTTGTCACTTCGCGTTAAACAAAATGAGTTGCTCGTATTAGACACACTCGCTTTCGAGGCTCCGAAGACCAAAGCTATGGTTGAGGTTCTTAACAACCTTCAAGTAGCAGGTAAGAAAGTGCTCTTTATTGTGGATGATGCAAACATCAATGCACGCAAGTCAGCATCTAACATCCAGAGAGTGAATGTTGTTAATGTAAATGAGCTGAACACCTACACAATCATGAACTCGAATGCAATCGTGCTGACAGAGGCTTCTGCAGCTGCTATCGAGGCAACTTTTAAAGCATAAGGAGGTATATTATGGCAATTATTATTAAACCAATCGTCACTGAGAAGATGACTGCCGCCGGCGAGAAATTGAACCGTTACGGATTCGTAGTAGCTCGCAATGCCAACAAAGTTGAGATTAAGAAGGCAGTAGAGGAAATGTATAATGTTCAAGTAACGGATGTTAATACGCTTATCCGTGCTCCGAAGACCAAACAGCGCTATACCAAGAGCGGTTTGCTTCGCGGTGCTCAGAAAGCATATAAGAAAGCAATCGTTACTCTGAAAGATGGTGAAACAATTGATTTTTATAGCAATATCTAAAAAATGGCTGTACGTAAATTTAAGCCCACAACACCAGGGCAGAGACACAAAGTTATAGGCGCGTTTGAGACAATTACCGCAAGCGCACCTGAGAAATCGCTTGTGTTTGGTAAAAACAAAACCGGTGGTCGTAACAATGTCGGTAAGATGACAATGCGTTATATCGGTGGTGGTCACAAGCAGAAGTATCGCGTAATTGACTTTAAGCGCAACAAAGATGGTGTACCCGCAGTAGTTAAAACTATTGAGTACGATCCAAACCGTTCGGCACGTATCGCACTCTTGTTCTATGCTGATGGTGAGAAGCGCTATATTCTTGCACCAAACGGACTGCAAGTAGGTCAGACTGTAATGTCAGGAGCAACCGCTGCTCCAGAGATTGGAAATGCACTGCCTATGTCAGTGATTCCTCTCGGAACTCTTATTCACAACATTGAGCTTCGCCCAGGCCAAGGAGCCTGCATGGTACGCTCAGCTGGTACTTTCGCTCAGTTATCGAGCCGTGAAGACAAGTACGCTATCATCAAATTACCTTCCGGAGAGTTGCGCAAGGTGCTTGCAGCTTGCAAAGCTACTGTAGGTGTGGTAGGTAACTCCGACCATGCTTTGGAGAAATCTGGTAAGGCAGGTCGTAGCCGTTGGTTAGGCCGTCGTCCACGCAACCGTGGTGTAGTAATGAACCCAGTAGATCACCCAATGGGTGGTGGTGAAGGCCGTCAATCCGGAGGACACCCACGTAGCCGTAAGGGTCTGCTTGCTAAGGGTTACAAGACTCGTCGTCCAAAGAACCAGAGTAACCAGTACATTATAGAAAGACGTAAAAAATAACCTAATAAAGTCATAACATTATGAGTCGTTCATTGAAAAAAGGACCATTTATCAACGTTAAGTTGGAAGACAAAGTGTTGGCTATGAATGAGTCGGGCAAGAAAGAGGTTGTCAAGACTTGGAGCCGCGCTTCTATGATTTCCCCTGACTTTGTAGGTCACACAATCGCAGTTCACAATGGTAATAAATTCATTCCTGTTTATGTAACAGAGAACATGGTAGGTCACAAATTGGGTGAGTTCGCTCCTACCCGCACCTTCCGCGGACACTCTGGTAACGGAAAGAAGTAATCCATTGAAATCAACAATTTAATTATTAAAACTCAAGATTAAAAATGGGTGCAAGAAAACATAATAGTGCTGAGGCAATGAAAGCCGCTCGCAAAGAGCAGTATTTTGCTAAGGCTAATAACGTTCCTACCAGCCCACGCAAAATGCGTCTTGTAGCAGACATGGTGCGTGGTATGGAAGTGAATCGTGCGCTGGGTGCATTGCATTTCTCTACTCGTGAAGCAAGCCGCACTCTCGAAAAGCTCCTGAAATCTGCTATTGCAAACTGGGAAGTTAAAACCGGTAAGAAAGCAGAGAATGAAACTCTCTATGTAACACAAATTATGGTTGACGGTGCGATGAGCATCAAGCGAATGCTTCCCGCTCCTCAGGGTCGTGCATATCGTATTCGCAAGCGCAGCAACCATGTTACAATATTTGTAGATACTAAAAATACTAACGCTCAAAAGTAATTAACCATGGGACAGAAAATTAATCCTATAGCAAACCGCCTTGGTATAGTACGTGGTTGGGATTCCAACTGGTATGGCGGCAAGAATTACGGAGATACGCTCCTTGAGGACAGCAAAATCCGCGAGTACCTCAATGCACGTCTCGCAGAGGCTAGTATTTCCCGTATCGTAATCGAAAGAACTCTGAAACTTGTTACTGTTACTATCTGCACCGCTCGCCCCGGTTATATCATCGGAAAAGGTGGAGAAGAGGTTGACAAATTGAAGAAGGAACTCCAAAAAATAACCAAGCAAGATGTGCAAATCAATATCTACGAGATTAAGCGTCCTGAATTGGATGCAACTATCGTAGCCAACAAGATTGCTCGTCAGCTTGAAGGTAAAATCGCATATCGCCGCGCAGTTAAGATGGCTATCCAATCCACTATGCGTATCGGTGCCGAGGGTATCAAAATCCAGGTATCTGGTCGTTTGAACGGAGCTGAGATGGCTCGTAAGGAGATGTACAAAGAGGGTCGTACCCCATTGCATACACTCCGTGCAGATATCGACTACTGCCATGTAGGTGCTATCACCAAAGTAGGTGTAATTGGCGTAAAGGTATGGATTTGCCGTGGAGAAGTTTATGGTAAGAAGGACTTGGCTCCTAATTTCTCACAGAAGCAGGAGAATGGCCGTGGAGGTATGGATCGCCGCAACGACCGTGGAGACCGCAAAGGCTTCCGCCGCAACAAAAAACAATAATGTTTAACCGATTTGTAGATTAGAAAACAGTTATGTTACAACCTAAGAAAACAAAATTCCGCCGTTGCCAAAAAGGCCGCATCAAAGGCTTCGCACACAGAGGTGCTGAATTGGCATTCGGTTCGTTCGGTATCAAAAGTATGGGTACCGTTTGGTTGACCGGTCGTCAAATCGAGGCAGCCCGTATCGCCGTTACCCGTTATATGCAACGTCAAGGACAAGTATGGATCCGTGTTTTCCCGGATAAACCAATCACTAAGAAGCCTCTTGATGTCCGTATGGGTAAAGGTAAAGGTGCTCCCGAAGGGTTCGTAGTACCATTGGAGCCCGGTCGTATCATTTTTGAGGTAGAAGGTGTAAGCTACGAAATAGCTAAAGAAGCATTGCGTTTGGCTGCACAGAAACTGCCAGTTACCACTAAATTTGTCGTAAGACGTGATTACGACGCAACCCAAAATGTTTAATCAGGATTATGAAAACAGCTGAAATCAAAGAATTAACAACTGCAGAGTTACAAGAGCGTTTGGCTGCTCAGAAAGAAGCCCTCGTTCGTCTCCAGTTAAATCACAGTATTTCTCCGCTCGACAATCCGTTGCAGATTAAGGATGCGCGTCGTACAATCGCTCGCATTGCAACTGAGCTTAGAGCTCGAGAGATTAACAAGTAAAAAACGACAATTGAAATGGAAAGAAATTTAAGAAAAGAGCGCGTGGGCGTAGTAGTTTCCAATAAAATGGAGAAAACCATCGTGGTTGCCGTTAAATGGAAAGAAAAACACCCCATCTATGGCAAATTTGTCAATAAAACTCGCAAGTTCCATGTTCATGACGAGCAGAATGAATGCGGTATTGGTGATACCGTGCGCATTATGGAGACTCGTCCATTGAGCAAAACAGTGCGTTGGCGTTTAACTCAAATTATCGAAAGGGCAAAGTAATATGGTACAACAAGAATCTCGTCTCATCGTATGTGATAACAGTGGTGCAAAGCAAGCACTGTGTATCCGCGTTCTTGGTGGCACCAAGAAACGTTACGCCAGCCTTGGCGATACAATAGTAGTAGCAGTTAAGGGCGTAATCCCTTCAAGCGATATCAAAGATGGTACGGTAAGCCGTGCAATCGTGGTACGCACAAAGAAGGAAGTACGTCGTGCAGATGGTTCATACATCCGCTTTGATGACAATGCATGTGTGCTTGTTAACAATGCAGGTGAACTCCGTGGCAGTCGTATCTTCGGCCCTGTAGCTCGCGAACTTCGTCAAACAAACATGAAAATTATTTCTTTGGCACCTGAAGTGCTCTAATCATCTAAACTGTTACAGTAATGGCAAAATTACATATCAAAAAGGGTGATACCGTTTACGTAAACGCTGGCGCTTCAAAGGGTCAAACCGGCCGTGTGCTGGAGGTGCTCGTTGAGAAGCAGCGTGCTATTGTAGAGGGTGTAAATATGGTATCTAAGAGTACCAAGCCCAATGCTAAGAATCCACAAGGTGGAATCGTTAAACAGGAAGCTCCTATCCATATCTCTAACCTTAATCCGGTAGAGAACGGCAAACCGGTTCGCGTAGGCCGTGTGAAAAAGGATGGCAAGCTCGTTCGTGTATCTAAAAAAACTGGTAAGGAGATTTAAGTATGAATACAGCAAGTCTTAAACAAGATTATCAGGAGCGTATCGTTCCTGCCTTGATGAAGGAGTTCAACTACACTACAGTAATGCAGTGTCCGAAGCTCCAGAAGATTGTCCTCAACCAGGGTTTAGGAGAGGCCGTAGCCGATAAGAAAATTATCGAAGTAGCTCTCAAAGAGATGACTGCTATTGCAGGTCAAAAAGCAGTAGCTACTGTATCCAAGAAAGATATCGCAGGATTCAAGGTTCGTAAGCAAATGCCTATTGGTGTGCGCGTAACCTTGCGCGGTCAACAGATGTATGAGTTCCTCGAGCGTTTAGTTCGCGTAGCTCTTCCTCGTATCCGTGACTTCAAAGGTATCAATAATAAAATGGATGGCCGCGGTAACTACACTTTGGGTATCACCGAGCAGATCATCTTCCCTGAAATTAACATTGATAACATTACCAAACTGCTGGGTATGAATATCACATTCGTTACCACAGCCAATACCGATGAGGAGGGATTTGCACTCCTGCGTGAGTTTGGTTTACCGTTTAAAAAGTAATTCAGACTATGGCAAAAGAATCAATGAAAGCCCGCGAGGTAAAGCGTGCCAAGTTAGTGGCTAAGTATGCTGCAAAACGTGCGCAATTGCTCGCAGAAGGCGATTATGTAGGGCTGCAGAGCCTTCCTAAAAACGCAAGTCCTGTTCGTTTGCACAATCGTTGCAAAGTAACAGGTCGTCCAAAAGGATACATGCGCGCATTCGGACTTAGCCGTATTCAGTTCCGCGAGATGGCTTCTAAAGGTTTGATCCCGGGAGTGAAGAAAGCAAGTTGGTAAAAAGAAGAAGTTGTCAGTAATCAGTAATCGGTAATCGGTGATCAGGCTCAAATACTGAAAACTGAAAACTGAGAACTGATAACTGATAACTGGACACTTATAGTAAACATTATTAAATATTGTCCCGATAGGCGGGATTAATTTAAAAACAAAAACAAAATGACAGATCCAATCGCAGATTATCTGACTCGACTCAGAAATGCAATCAAAGCCGGCCACAAAGTGGTAGAAGTTCCGGCTTCGAATCTGAAGAAAGAGATCACTCGCATCTTGTTTGAGAAAGGTTACATCCTCTCTTACAAGTTTGTAGAAGATGGTCCTCAGGGCACAATCAAAGTAGCCCTTAAGTATGATCCAGTTAACAAAGTTAACGCGATCAAGTGTTTGAAACGTGTATCCACTCCGGGTTTGCGTAAGTATGTAGGTTATCGTGAGATGCCACGCGTACTGAACGGTCTCGGTATCGCTATCCTTTCTACTTCGAAAGGCGTGATGACCAACAAAGAGGCTTTGGCTCAACAACTCGGTGGTGAAGTATTGTGCTATGTTTATTAATTAAGGAGGATTAAACTATGTCAAGAATTGGAAAACTTCCTATTACTATTCCAGCAGGTGTGACTATCACTGTTAGCCCTGAGAATGTAGTGACTGTAAAAGGTCCAAAGGGTGAGCTTACCCAAGCTGTTGATCCTCTGATTTCTGTAAATGTAGAGGGCAATGTATGTACCGTAACTCGTCCAAATGATGAGAAAGAAGCTCGTTCTAAACACGGATTGTACCGCGCATTGATTAACAATATGGTTTTTGGCTGCAGCGAAGGCTACAAGAAAGTTCTTGAGCTCGTAGGTGTGGGTTATCGTGTAGAGCTTGCTCAACCACAGGTACTCAACTTCTCGCTGGGTTATACTCACCCTATCTATTTAGGCTTGCCTAAAGAGGTGAAGGTAGAAACCAAATCAGAGCGTAACCAGAACCCACTCGTTATTCTGGAGAGTGCCGACAAGCAATTGATAGGACAAATTTGTGCTAAGATTCGCTCGTTCCGCAAACCAGAGCCATACAAGGGTAAAGGTATTAAGTTCCAAGGTGAAATTGTTCGTCGTAAAGCTGGTAAGTCGGCTGGTAAATAATAGAAAGGAAACAAGATTATGATTAAGAAAATCGCACGTCGCCTTAAGATTAAGGCTTCTATCCGTACGAAAGTGTCGGGTACAGCAGAGCGTCCACGTTTGACTGTGTTCCGTTCTAACAGCCAGATTTACGCTCAAATCATTGATGACCTCAAAGGTGTAACACTCGCAAGTGCATCTTCATTGGTTATCAAGGATAAAATGACAAAGTCTGAAAAAGCTGCTGAGGTAGGCAAACTTATTGCTGCTGCAGCACAAAAAGCAGGCGTAACAGAAGTAGTATTTGACCGTAACGGTTATCTGTATCACGGTCGTGTTAAATCATTAGCAGATGCTGCACGTGAGGCAGGTCTCAAATTCTAATAACAGACGATTATGCAAAGAGTTAAAACAACACAGGATCTTGAGCTCAAGGAGCGTCTGGTCGCAGTCAACCGCGTAACTAAGGTTACCAAAGGTGGACGTACTTTCACTTTCGCAGCAATCGTTGTTGTTGGAAATGAAAATGGTATTGTAGGATATGGTTTGGGTAAAGCAGGTGAGGTCGCTGCTGCTATGCAGAAGGCAACAGAAGCTGCTAAGAAGAACCTTATTCAGGTGCCTGTTTTAAAGGGTACCATCCCTCACGAGCAATACGCTAAGTTTGGTGGTTCACAGGTGTATATCCAGCCTGCTACTCACGGTACTGGAGTAAAGGCAGGTGGTGCTATGCGTGCTGTACTAGAGTCAGCAGGTGTACATGATGTGTTGGCAAAGTCCAAAGGTTCATCTAACCCTCACAACCTTGTGAAAGCTACTATTCAGGCTTTGGCTGAGTTGCGTGATGCACGCACTGTGGCACAAAACCGTGGCGTAAGTTTATCTACTGTATTTAATGGTTAATCAAAATTCTGCAAACATTATGGCAACAATAAAGATTCAGCAAGTACGCAGCATCATACGCTGCCCTCAGGTGCAGAAGGATACTATGGCTGCTCTCGGTTTGCGCAAAATGAACGCAATCGTTGAGCACGAGGCTACTCCAGCTATTTTGGGTATGGTAGAGAAAGTAAAGCACCTCGTTAAAGTTATTGACTAATCTTACAAAGTAATTATCATCATGGAATTAAATAATTTAACCCCTGCTGCCGGTTCTGTTAAAACAGCAAAGCGTGTTGGTCGTGGTCCCGGCTCGGGATTGGGTGGAACTTCTACCCGCGGTCACAAGGGTGCTAAGTCGCGCTCCGGTTACAGCAAGAAAATCGGTTTCGAAGGTGGACAGATGCCAATGCAGCGCCGTCTTCCGAAATTTGGTTTCAAGAATATTAACCGCGTAGAATACAAGGCAATTAACCTTTCCACTCTTCAACAATTAGCTGAAGCTAAGAAACTGGAGAAGATTGGTTTGATTGAACTTCATGAGGCTGGATTCATATCTAAGACTCAGTTGGTTAAGATCCTTGGCAATGGTACTTTGACAGTTAAGTTGGATGTTGAGGCAAACGCTTTTAGTGCATCTGCTGAAGCTGCAATCACCGCTTTGGGTGGTACTATCAAGAAAATCTAATTAAAACGAAACAATCTAAATTATGAAGCCTTGAGCTAGCCGGGAGGTACGGTGGAACTCGCTTACGCAGCTCGGCAAAGCCAAGACTCCATAAGAAAACGCGGTTTTATTATGAAATTTATAGAAACATGTAAAAATATCTGGAAAATTGAGGACTTACGCCAACGATTGTTGACCACAGCTTTGTTTGTGCTCATTTATCGTTTTGGCTCGTTTATCGTTCTTCCGGGTATTGACCCTACAGCTCTGACTGCTCTGCAGAGTCAGACAGCAGGAGGTCTGATGGCATTGTTGGATATGTTCTCCGGTGGAGCTTTCTCCAATGCATCTATCTTTGCCCTGGGTATCATGCCTTATATCTCTGCTTCTATCGTTATACAGTTGCTTTCCATAGCAGTTCCGTATTTTCAAAAGATGCAGAAAGAGGGTGAGTCAGGTCGTCAGAAGATGAATCAGATTACCCGTTATTTGACTGTGCTCATTTTGATTTTGCAAGGACCGAGTTACTTGGTTAACTTGTCAGTACAGATGGCACAGGCAGGTCAATCATTGGCTGTTGGATTTAACTGGTTCACAATTTCGTCCACAATCCTGTTGTGTGCGGGTTCGATGTTCGTTATGTGGCTAGGTGAGCGTATTACAGATAAGGGAATAGGTAATGGTATTTCTTTTATCATTCTTATCGGTATTATTGCTCGTATGCCGAGTGCTCTTGTGCAAGAGTTCGGAAGCCGTCTTAACGATGCCGGAGGTGGATTAATTGTGTTTATCCTTGAGATTGTTATCTTGCTCTTTGTGTTTGCTTTTGCAATCATGTTGGTGCAAGGTACACGCCGTATACCGGTGCAATACGCAAAGCGTATCCAGGGTAATAAGCAATATGGTGGCGTTCGTCAGTATATACCTTTGAAGGTTAACTCTGCTAATGTGATGCCTATCATCTTTGCTCAGGCTATTATGTTTATCCCTGTGGCTATTGCTGGTTTCCGCGCAAGCGAAGCAAGTGCGTTCGTACAAGCTTTTATGAATAGCGACGGTTTCTGGTACAACTTTGTTTTTGCACTGCTCATCATCGCCTTCACCTATTTCTACACCGCTATCATTATCAATCCTGTTCAGATGGCAGAGAATTTGAAATTGAATAACGGATTTATTCCAGGTGTTAAACCGGGTAAGAAGACGGCTGAGTATATTGATACTATCATGTCACGCATTACTCTTCCTGGCTCTGTGTTATTAGCTATGATTGCCATCCTGCCTGCGTTTGCTCGCTTGTTTGGTGTGTCTATGGGCTTTGCACAGTTCTTCGGAGGTACATCCTTGCTCATCATGGTAGGTGTGATATTGGATACTTTGCAGCAGATAGAGAGTCATCTCCTTATGCGTCATTACGACGGATTCTTTGAGTCCGGCATGCGCATCAAGGGACGCTCCGGTGCTATGGCTTACTAATTCGCCGGTTTTGCCAGATTACCAAATCGCCAAATGGTAAATGGTAAATGACCAAATGGTAAATAGATATGATTTTTCTCAAAACAGACGAAGAGGTAGAGTTAATGCGGGCTAGCAACATCCTGTTGGGTAAGACCTATGCCGAATTGGCCAAGGCTATCCAACCGGGTGTTACAACCGCCCAACTGGATAAGATAGCATACGAGTTTATTATGGACCATGGCGGTCGTCCGGCTTGTTTGGGCTACGGGGGGTTCCCTGCCACACTCTGTACTTCGGTGAATGAGCAGGTGGTGCATGGCATTCCTTCCGATAAACAAGTGTTGAAAGAGGGAGATATAGTCTCGATAGATTCGGTTATCGAACTCAATGGCTGGCACTCGGACTCGGCTTATACTTTCCCTGTTGGGGAGGTTAGCCCAGAGGTGATGCAGTTGTTACGCACTACCAAACAAGCGCTCTATCTGGGTGTCGAGCAAGCTGTCACAGGTCGCCGTTTGGGCGATATAGGGGCAGTTATACAGACACACTGCGAGCGCGCCGGATATGGAGTAGTACGGGAGTTCGTAGGTCACGGTATAGGTCGTGAGATGCACGAAGAACCGGAAGTATGCAATTATGGTCGTCGGGGAAACGGAATTGTGCTCAAGTCTGGTATGACATTGGCCATAGAGCCGATGATAACGCTGGGCAAGCGCAATATAGTGATCGAAGATGACGGTTGGACAGCAAGAACCATAGACCGCAAGCCGGCTGCACATTACGAATTGAGTGTATGTGTAAGGGACGGAAAGGCCGATATCTTGTCTACCTTTGAATATATAGAAGAAGTTTTGGGAGAAAAATTTATTTAAAATTAATACAATATGGCAAAACAAGACAGCATTGAAGTAGATGGAACAGTAGTAGAGGCTTTATCTAATGCAATGTTCCGTGTCCAATTAGAAAATGGTCCACTCATTATCGCGCATATATCTGGCAAGATGCGTATGCACTACATTAAGATTCTTGCAGGTGATCGTGTGAAGGTGGAGATGAGTCCATACGATTTGACCAAAGGACGCATATCGTTCCGCTACAAATAACCCAATTATAATAGTAAAACTTATTTTTAGTATGAAAGTAAGAGCATCAATCAAGAAGCGCAATGCAGACTGCAAAATCGTGCGTCGCAAAGGGCACTTGTATGTAATTAACAAGAAGGATCCTAAGATGAAGATGCGTCAAGGATAAGCGCAATCGGCATGTAGAATCAGTTTACTTCTTTAAACAAATTTATTTAACAATATTATCCTTTAGTTTAAAATTATGGCTATAAGAATTG
>JAEIGA010012380.1_pt1 | contig 12951 bp, 9 predicted proteins | sample 9270691 | NCBI WGS metagenome assembly JAEIGA01 (sample SAMN17057246, study PRJNA624740) | gut metagenome | biome: biome; isolation source: fecal sample | host: Bos grunniens | place: China: Xizang | collected 2019 | reverse complement strand
CGGTCAATTCGGTGTCGGCTTCTATTCTTCCTTTATGGTTGCAGATGAAGTAACGGTTATCAGTAAAGCACTTGGCAATGAGCAAGCCTACAAGTGGCATTCTGAAGGTGCGGATGGCTATACAATTGAACCGTGTGAAAAAGATGGCGTTGGTACAGTCATCACGTTAAAAATAAAAGAAAGCACAGAAGATGAAAGCTATGATGAGTATTTAGAAGAGTACCGCCTGAAATCTATCATTAAAAAGTACTCTGATTTCATTCGCTACCCAATTAAAATGGACGTAACTTCAAGTAGATTGAAGGAAGGAAGCGAAGATGAGTACGAGCAGTATACGGAAGAACAAACCATTAACAGCATGGTTCCGATTTGGAGAAAGAATAAGAACGAGCTGACAGATGAGGATTATGAGCAATTTTACCATGAAAAGCATTATGGTTTTGATAAGCCAATTAAGCATCTACATATTAAAGTGGATGGCACCGTTCGTTACAATGCGATTCTTTACATTCCAGAAAGCATTCCGTTCGATTATTACTCGAAGGAATTTGAAAAAGGTTTGGAGCTGTATTCAAATGGTGTACTACTCATGGAGAAATGTCCGGACTTGCTTCCAGACTATTTTAGCTTTGTAAAAGGGATGGTCGACTCTGAGGACTTATCGCTTAACATTTCACGTGAAATATTGCAGCAGGATAAGCAGCTGAAGTTCATTGCGAAAAATATTAAAAACAAAATCAAAAAAGAACTAGAGCACATGCTGAAGACAGAACGTGAAAAATACGATTCATTCTACAAATCGTTTGGCCGCCAACTAAAATTCGGTGCTTATGAGAATTTTGGCCAAGATAAGGAAGTACTTCAGGATTTAATCATGTTCTACTCTTCTAAAGAGAAGAAGCAAGTCACGTTGGATGAATACATCTCGAGAATGCCTGAGGATCAAAAGTTCATTTACTATGCAACAGGTGAATCAGTAGAGCGCATCGAGAAACTACCACAAACGGAGCTTGTTACTGATAAAGGCTATGAAATTCTCTATTTAACGGATGACGTTGATGAGTTTGTTGTAAAAATGCTGATGACATACAAAGAGAAGGAATTCAAATCGGTTTCAAGTGGCGACCTTGGTATTGAGGACGACCGTAAAGAAGAGCAGAAGGAAGAGGACAAAGAGCTATTTGGCTTCATGAAGGAAGTACTGGCTGGATCAGTAAGTGACGTAAGAGCATCGAAGCGTTTGAAATCCCATCCGGTATGCTTAACGGCAGAAGGTGAAGTTTCAATTGAAATGGAGAAAATCCTGAATGCTATGCCGAACAATCAAGAAGTGAAAGCAGACAAGGTACTTGAAATCAATGCCGATCATGATGTATTCCAATCTATTAAGTCTGCATATGAGCAAGGCGACAAAGACAAAGTGAAGCTATTTACCCACTTATTATACAACCAAGCGTTATTAATAGAAGGTCTGCCAATTCAAGATCCAGTTCAATTTACAAACGACATCTGCAAGGTAATGGTTTAAGGGACAGACAATCTGTATAAAAGCCGAGCCTTCCTATAAAAGGAGGACTCGGCTTTTAGAATTTATCTACTATTTTAGTGCCTAAGTGCAAACAGTTCTTTTTTTATCTCAGACATGAGCTTCAATTTTGGTAAGTGCTTTAATTTAATATCCAGTATGCTCGCTAACGGCTCGAGCTGGCTGCGGAGCTCATCCCGCTGTATCCAAATTTCTGTCGGAAGTGCCTCAAGGTTTTGAAACAGTGTCATCATGCAATCTGGAATAGCATCCATCTCATCAGGAGAGATAAGATCCTGATATACAATCAGCTCGTTCTCTCTTTCGACGGCCAATATCATAATCGGGAAAAACGGTCGCTGTCCCTCATACTTCTGCACTGGCTCATTCAGGTAGAAAAAGTCAACTTCAATCGGTACATCTACTCGTCGATATTGTTTTTTCATGCGCTTTAAATATAATTCATCCTCAGGAAGCTCGCCCGCCGTCTGCTTTTCAGACTTTATCATATCAGTTGCAATCATTCGGCTTTCACCGTTTTCATCAAAAGATGGCATTGACTTGCCGTCGTAGGGAGGAACCAATGATGGCTGCCCTTTAATCTGTTTACAAACGTGGACCACATGCGGAATAATGGCAATTAGCATTTCGACCTCAGCTCTATTCAAAAACCAAGGATAATATCCCGGAACAAAGCTGCGGAATAGCGGCCATTGTTTCTTGCCGCGATACTTTAAGTCAAGCGACTTTATCAATGCGTAGTCTTCCTTTTCGAGCTCGTCACGGTTGGAAAAGGAAACAAGGACACTTTGTTGCTCATATATCAGTTCAATGATTGGCTGCTTTGTAACCAATTTGTTCAGATTGGATAAGCCTTTCTCCCCGATATAAACGGCAAGTCCAAACTCTTGATTCGCTGCTCCGAGAATGGAACAATAAACGGTTTCATCATTGAGCGGATTTTTCAACGCGAATATCTGTCCATCCATCATCCAAGTCCATGGTTGAAGTTTCTTCAATTCATCAGCTAAGGAGAAAAGCTCTTTCCATTGCTTTTGGCTCGCTTCAACTGGTTCCATGGTGAAAAATTCACGATAGTGCTCGTTTATTTCATTACATATTTCCTCCGAATCGGCTTTTTCAATCTCTTCTAACATTCCGAAGCTGTCTTCTTCAGGACTGATGCCTTCAGCTTGATTACAACGCGGGTAAAATTGGCCATCTACGCGTTCCACAATCTTTTCTAATATAATTTCATGCTGCCAGTCATCGCCGAAATCGTATGTATAAATGCAACTGTCGTTTTCCTTCACAAGCCATTTTTCAACGACTTCTTCGTCCTCATCCAATTGAGTAGCATCAAGCGCAAAGTCCAATATCCCTTCCATAATAGGAGAAATTTCTATTCTCTCCTTTAATACATTCTTTCCATTTGATCTATGTATAAAATAACTGTGCAAATGAGCATCTTCCCATTCAAATGCAATTTGAAGCATATAATGAAGATGAGCAAATGTAATGGAACTATCAATCTCAATCTGTCTCCAAACAGGAGATGGCATGTGCTTCAGATTTACTTTTAATTGATAGATCATTTTGGCACCTCCTTCAATAAACTCTTATCTTGTATTTTACCAAACAAACTATATTGGCAAACCCCACTGAGGATTGTTTTGTAGAAAAAAGAGAAGTGGGTTGAAGGTTACGGTGAAATCCCTACTAGACTATTGGGTGTTTTAGGTGAAAATCAGCATTTGCTGATTGTCTTTCGAGGGTATTCATAGTAATCAGTCCAAAATGCTCAATGATCGTTTTCTACCATCCACCATTGAGCTTTGTTTGAACCAATCGATAATTCTATCGGTATTACTGCTGTACAGAATTAGCCCTTGAAAGCAGTTTTTGAATGCCTTGACTCCTCGGAATAATCTTGTAGCAAATATAAGCCGAACCAATTGCTACGAGAGCACCTGTAAGTACATCGGCGGGGTAGTGTACGCCTACCCATATGCGTGACAGTCCGACGAGTAAGGCGAGGCCAACCCAGAAATACTGGAACCTACTTTTGAAGAAAAAGAATGTGAAGCAAACCGCGAAAAAGATAATGGTATGATCACTTGGAAACGAATTCCCAACTTCTTTTTCAATTAATTGATTAACATCGGATAAAACAACAAATGGCTGATAATTAAAATGGAGCATGCTAATGGACTTTCCGATTATCTCCGCCAGAGCAACAGCCAAGAGCGACGCTATAACCATGAGCCGATTTGTCTTGGAGCGAGTGAACCAATAGAACAGTATCGCGATTATTAATAGAGCTAGCGTATATTCAGCAATAAATATGAAAAATGGATTTAAATAGGAGTAGTCCATTCCTAAATTATTAATAGCTCTAAAAACTTGAATATTCACATCCATCATACTCTGATAAATTCCCCTTGTTCGTATATTCTAAAAAAATAAACTGCGCATTCATTATAGCACCTTTTATCTATTTACGTATTGTCGTTTTTTCGTGGGGCGTGAAGTGAGATTTCGCGCTTACAGGTATCGAAACTCTCAGTCTAATAAGGAGTGAGTTCAATATAACGAACAAAACACTTGGTTTTTATAAACAAGAGAACAAGTTGTCTTCGTTTGTTCCGTTCTTAAAAAAGAATAGAACAATCCTGCAGATAATGAGTAGATAACATCAAAGCAGGCAATGCATATATCTTTAAAGATCACATAGTATTCAATATATAGAACGTATAAATAAATATTTGATAACTAGTGAATCTTTTTTATTTACTTTTAACCTTTGGTGATTATAATTTAACTATTGGGAAAAATACAAAAATGGGTATTTATACATAATTATAGACAAGAAACAACATACTTCTGGGAGTTAGTCTTTTATAATAGGACAAAGGAAGAGCATTTGCAAAAATAATGGGGGGAAGAGGGCGGTAGAGTTCATGAAGTTACTGAAATGCAGGGATCCTAAATATAGGGTGATGTGGTCTAAGAAAATAAGTTTTTTAGGAAGAAGGAAAGTGGGAGTGGGTGTTGTCATGTTAGACCATGAATGGATTGAATTGGTGAAGCAAGCAAAAGCGGCTGGACTTACAAAAGAAGAGGTGCGCCAATTTTTGCTTGAAATAAAGGAGAGAACGGACCTGCAGCTTCAGTAGTGAAAAAGGCTAAATAACGGCATAATAAGTGAACTCAACCCTTAGTGAAGGTGGCAAATAGGCACTCACCTCTAAGGGTATTTTGTTTAATGGACAGAAGACCCCCACACCGTGCAAAGTTTCACTTTTTATATGTTTAATCTTTCTGTATACGCCATTTATTAAATTCAATGAATTCCTTAAACTGAGCTTTCGTAACACCAGACTTCATAGCTTCCTCGACAATTTCGAGCCACTCGGCATCCAACTTATCAGTATCAGGCTCATCGTGTAGTAAGGAATCAACAGGTACCTTTAATACTGCAGAAATTTTATCTAAAAACTGAATGGAAGGATTGTTTTGCAAATTCCTTTCGAGGGAACTTAAATATGATTTTGCAACCCCAGCCCTTTCAGCAAGCTCCGACATAGACAGGTTTCTTTCGAGTCTAATTCGTTTAACACGATCTCCTATCATATAATAATTTCACATCCTAGAAGTAATTTGTACGATAATTTATGGTGGGCTATTTCTTTTATATATATAAATTCCAGTATTTATAAATTTATACTCTTGCTTCTATTATAGTCGATAATTTGACTATTCTAAAAGTGTTTTTTACTAAAATCGCATATGAATTGTAGAAATAGTAAATCAATTATCTTGGGGGAATAAAATAATAAAGTTTATGTAAGGGGAAATAGGTGGTTGCAAAGGGGTAAATATTCAAAAGGCACTAGGCAATCTTGTCGCTAAGAGAATGATGATTGCCTAGCGATATTATTTTATTCTAATGCTATGTCAGTAATTTTCTTTATATCAACTGCTGCCATCAGTTCTTCCTCAACCATTTCAGCGAGTACGTGTTTGAGGAAATAGTCGACGCATTTCAGTTGGATGCTTTTAATAGCCACTAGGGCATCACGATATATTTCAATAATAACAGGCTCAGCATTTCCACGTTGGATTTCTGAAAAGGACTCGTAGATTTGATCAATTTTATCTGCTACAGCGAGAATTTTCCCCTCAATTGTATCATCCTTGCCTTCCTTCATTTTCTCACGGTAAAAATCTTTAAATTCATCGGGAATCTCTGTCTCAATGAATTTGGCTGTCATACCTTCTTCTACTGTGTGCAGCATCGTACGCATTTCCGGAGTCCAGTACTTTACCGGCGTTTTAATGTCACCAATAAATATTTCTGCGTAATCATGGTTGATTGCCTTCTCATAAAGAAGCTTCCAATTAATTTCAGTGCCATGCTGTTCTTCGACGGTGCCTAGGAATTGCGCATACACAGCTACCTTAAAAGAATGGCTTGCAACAGTATGCCTTTCGAACATAAATTCACCTGGACAGCGCTCGATTCTTTCCAACTTCGTTAAGCTTTTAAAATAGGTGTGAATACCCACTGCAAACACTCCTTTTCAATATTAATATGCTTCTAATTATTTCTTGTCATCATACCGTAACAGTTTGGCTGTATCAAGGTGAAATTATCGGAATGGATGTATTATTGTGTGAAAAGGTATTCATCAGATCCAAATAAATAGTTGCAAAAAAAGGCTTTAAAGTGTCAGTGTAAGTACTTTAAATAATAGTATTTTAAAAGTAGTTATAACAAATTGTAAGATTCACAATCTTAAATATATCCAAGCAAAGAAATATTTTCATATTGTTCTTGTAATAAGGCTACTATATGATAAAATATTTATGTAATATCATTTCCGTTTTGTAATTACGATAAACGTAGGTCGAGGTTGGTCGAAGACAAAAAAGATATCTGCTAAGCAGCAGATATCTTTTTTGTGTAGTTTGTTCAATATTTTACGACAAAAAGACGGTTTATTCGCTAAATACAAACTATTAAAATAGGAATTATATAGATTATAAGGTAGAATGTTGTATACATATGCAATATTTTGTAGGGGGGACGTATGAATTGAAATTATTGAAGACAACAGTGAGTTTAATAGTCAGTATGTGGATTTGTTTATTTGTTGGTGAATTTTTAGTTAAGGCGAAGACTGTTTCACTAACTCCAGGTGTGTCAATGGACAATAATCAATGGGTGATTTACGGTCGCCATCAATCAGTAAATACAATAAAGGTGAATTTGAATGATCCGTACACTCATATAATGTTAGGGCATTCAGAGCAGTTGAATAAAAGGATGGCATTGACAACACTCGCCAAACTGCATACTCAAAATCGCCACCATGTTGTCGGAGCGGTGAATGCTGGTTTTTTTCATATGAACAATGGAAAGACTTCTTACCTGCTATCAAAGAATAATAGAATTGTCTACTTAGGAAGTGGATCAGGTGCAGAGGGAGCCTTTGGCATCATGAATGATAAAACTGCAAAGATTGCTCCTTATAAGGTGAATATAACGGCAGCACATAATGGAAAATCCTTCGCGGTAAATAGTTATAATAAAAACCGTTGGGCAGGTGAAAGTGTTCTTTACACTTCAAGTTTTCGTTATGGTAATACAGCAACTAATGAATTTGGCTATGAGGTAGTAGTTTCAGGCTTGCCAAAAGCAATAGACAACGGTATGGAATTCGGGGAAACCTTGACAGGAAAAGTAACAGCAATTCGCAAAAATGGAGATAAGAAGCCTGTATCTATTCCTGCAAATGGTTTTGTGTTATCAGCAAATGGAAATAAAGTATATGATTTGCTGCCGATGAAAATTGGAGATGAGGTATCCATTTCTATTAATATTGACCCACAATGGCAAAATAGCCAATTAATTCTCGGAAGTGGACCTATTCTTGTGCAAAATGGACAAGCTAATAAGAGCTTTCTTCATTCGAGCGCTAAAACAAGAACGGCAAGAACAGCTGTAGCAGTTGATAAGTCCGGGAAGCGAGTATTTATGGCTACAGTTGATTCTGGCAGAAAGGGTGCCAGAGAAGGAATGACGATGCAGGAATTTGCAAACTATCTAGTAAGTCTTGGAGCCTATCAAGCTATTAATCTAGATGGTGGAGGCTCTACGACGATGGGAGCACGGATACCTGGAAACGTCTATCCTACTCTTGTAAATATTCCTTCAGGTGGCAGTCAGCGACTTGTTCCAACCATTCTCGAAGCGGTGAGCACAGCTCCTTATAGCACGCCGTCAACAATAGTAGCACAACAAGCCGTAAAAGGTAATGTATTAGTTGGCGGAAGCTCAGCCATTCAAGTAACGAAACTTCTAGATGGTTACAATAACGTTCTTAATATTGCTCAATATCCTGCTAGCTATCGTGTTGAGGGTGCAATTGGACGCATGGAGGGTAGTAACTTTATAGCAGAAGCAGCTGGATCAGGAAAAATAGTTGTTCAAAGTGATCAAGCAATCACGACGATTCCAATTACAGTTGAAGCAAGTCCAGCTAGTATAACAAGTAATGTGTCTCAGCTTTCAATCAAGCCCGGTGTCTCTCAAAAAATGACGGTGACTCTAAAAGGGAAGAATGGAGCTGCGCTCATTTATAATAATGAACAGGTCACATGGACTGTTGAAGGTAATATTGGAGCAGTCTCTGCAGATGGTACATTTACAGCAGGGCAGAAGGAAGGAAAAGGTAGTATTAAAGCAACGGTAGCTGGGAAACAGTTAGTTATTCCGGTAACGGTAATCACTCCTAAGCCCGTCACGGTTTCTTCAATGGATGATGTAATGCAGTGGAAGGCCCAAAGTGCAAGGGCAGCCACCTCTATACGTGGTCTCAGTGATCAGTTGAAGAAAGGTGGAAAAGGCTACATCGCTATGGACTATGATTTCACAAAGCATGCTGCAGCGGTATCAGCTTCTTATTTAATGCCGGCTTCTAAATTGACCGTACCATCAACGCCAACCTCACTTTCATTATGGGTAAGTGGCGATGGTAACAAAAACTGGCTGCGTGCCTCTATATCTGATCGCAACGGAAAAGCACACGTCATTAATTTTACGAATGAATACGGATTGTCATGGAAGGGCTGGAGACAGGTTACGGCAAAAATCCCAACTGGTATCCAATATCCAATAAGGGTAAATAGTATTTATGTAGCACAAGGAAATGCTAAGCTCAAAGGCAAGGGCACGATTCTATTTGATGAATTGATTGCTACCTATTAGGGGTCTTTCTGACAAGTCATTGGATGACTTGTCAGAGGCCCTTTTTTGTGGGTTTTAGAGGCAGGCTAGCTATATAATGAATAGTCTCATTGAATATCTAAAGTGATTCACATATGGCTGGATGACAGCTGTTCGTTGTTTCTACCAAAAAAAGTAGCACAAACCATGATAGGTCTGTGCTACTTTTTTTATATGTGTTTTGATCTTATTATTGTTCAGATGTTGAAATGCTCCAAGAGCTTAAGTCGATGTCTTCCTTTGTAACAAGTGATGCAGGGAAGATGAATGTCCATGGTTTTGTTGTATTGGCCACAACCTGTAAGTTGTCTAATTGGAAACCACCTTTTGCAATAATCTCTTTAGAAGCATCCCTTACTTGAAGAGGTAGCTGCTGAATATTAATGGTTTTGGGGCTACCGTTTCTTATAAGAACTGTGACATGTAGGTCTCCGTTTTCGCTTCTGTTAGCTTGAAGCCCCATGAAGTTTACTTCACCTTCTTTTGGAGGTGTTAAGCTATCGACAATTTTCTGTAATTTTTCCTTGTCTTCTGTGCTTAAGCTGGAATTCCAAGATTCCTCCAAATCAAGTGAGTGCTTCCCTTTCACTTCAAAGGCAATTGTCCAATCGGTAACAGAAAACTCCTCTTTTAAAATCGAACTTTTTGGGAAAATGAACTGCCATGGGCGGCTGCTTCTGCCTGGAAGCTCTCCAAGCTCTGACATATCGAATTCATGACGAGCAATCGGTTGCTTATCAGCATCAAGTAGAATGAGCGTGACTTTATCGAATGTGATAGCTTTGCTTAAGCTGTTGCGGACAAAGGTGATTGCGAGTAAGTCATCACCTTCACGACGCAGCTCTGTTCCTGCTAAAGATACTTGGTTTGGCTTAAGAGGTGCCAGCTCATTATTTAAGAAACGATAAACATATGTTTGTTCAGTTGAAAGAACCCAAGAAGGATGTAGCGATAATTCTGTTTCGATATCGGCATTTACATCAACCTCGTTATGATCATCCTCGGCATTGACAAGCTCTCTGGAAGAAAAAGCACTATCTTTACCTTCGTTCTTCATTTTTTTTTCGTTCTTTCGAAATATGGAAAGCATGTTGAATCCTCCTATAATTAATTTTCACCTTGTAAAAAGCTTAAACTTCTGCTTTCTGTAAAGTCGCTTTAACTTCATTAGCTGTTTCTATGGCGATACTTTTCGCCATTTTGTTATATGAGTACGTGAAGAGATCGAGTCCTTCTCTTTGGTAAATGCGCAGTGGATCCTCCTGCTGGTATGAACGTAAGCCAATCCCTTCTTTTAAACGCGTCATCATTTCAATATGCTTAATCCACTGATGATCCAATGTACCAAGCATAATATATTTCAATGAATATAAGAAGCTATCATCAGCTTCAAGTTCTTGTAATTGCTTTTTATAGCTATCTTCATAAGGAGCAGTGATATCGTGCAAGTCCTGCTTTGTGCGAATTGTGTTTGGTATTGCTAGCTCATTATTTGCGAGCAAAGCCTTGAGTTCTACCTCTAAAGTATGAGTGTTCCAGTTTTCTGGATCAACGTCTTCAAGTGCAATATGCTCAATTTCGTTCTTGACAGTAAGAGAGATGAATTGGTTTGCCAGATCAAATAAATTCTCGCCTGCAATCATTTTGTTACGCAGTGAATAAATGATATTACGCTGTTCGTTAATAACATCATCAAGCTTCAGATTGTATTCGCGCATCGAGAAGAATGATCCTTCGACAATTCGTTGTGTGCGGTCAACAAATTCTCGGATATTTTTATTAGTGATAAGACCATTTTCATCCGCAGTAAGCTTCTTCTGCATTTTCTCGATTTCTTCAGCTGCAAAGCGGCGGAACATATCGTCCTGCAGTGAGATGAAAAATTCGCTTGCGCCAGGATCCCCTTGACGTCCGGAACGTCCTCGTAATTGATTATCAACGCGTCGGCTTTCGTGCTTTTCTGTTCCAAGAACGAATAGACCTCCAAGCTCAGCTACTCCTTCTCCTAGTAATATATCCGTGCCGCGTCCGGCCATATTGGTTGCTATCGTAATGTGATTTTTTTGTCCAGCTAAAGAAATGAGACGTACTTCCTGCTCTACGCTCTTTGCATTCAGTATTTCATATTCTAGGTTTTCCTTCTGTATAAATTCGGCAACCTTTTCAGATTGAAGAATAGATGTTGTACCGATAAGCACCGGCTGTCCAATCGAGTGGCACTCCTTCACCTTTTTGACCATGGCTTCATATTTTTGCTCAGTTGTTAAATAGACACGATCAGGGTGATCAACACGAATTTTTGGTCTGTTCGACGGGATAGAGACAACCTCCATGCCATACACTTGGTTGAATTCCTTTTCCTCTGTTTTTGCTGTTCCAGTCATACCAGCCATCATCGGATACATTCTGAAATAGTTTTGAATGGTTACAGATGCTTGTGTTTTATTTTCATCTGTAAGGACGAGTCCTTCCTTCGCCTCAATCGCCTGGTGCAGTCCATCGCTTAGGGAACGTCCTTCCATAATCCGACCTGTGAACATATCAACAAGCATAACCTTGCCATCCTTAACGATATAATCAACATCTCGTTGGAACATCACATGTGCTCGTACGCCTTGGATAACATAGTGATAAAGTGTTTGGTGCTCTATTTCATATAAATTATCAACGCCAAAAGCCTTTTCGACCTTTTCGATACCTTCATCCGTTAGACTCGTTGCTTTTGTTTCTTCATCAAATGTATAGTGAACATCTTTTTTAAATGTTTTAGCCAAGCGAGCTGAAATGTAATGGAGATCCGTGTTTGCTGCCATTTTTCCAGCAATGATAAGCGGCGTTTTCGCTTCGTCTATCAGTACGCTATCTACCTCGTCAATAATAGCGAAGTGATACGGACGTTGTACTTTATCAGCCGGGTTATATACAAGGTTATCTCGCAAAAAATCAAAGCCGAATTCAGTCCCTACGCCGTATGTTATGTCAGCATTATAAGCAATTTTCTTTTCTTCAGGCTGCATCATCGGAATGTTAAGACCGACAGTTAAGCCAAGAAATTCATGGATTTGACCGATAATATCACGGTCACGCTGAGCTAAGTAATCATTGACGGTAATTACATGAACGCCCTTGCCTTCTAGTGCACGTACATAGCTTGGTAATGAAGCTACTAAAGTTTTCCCCTCTCCAGTAGCCATCTCTGATATATTTCCTTCACATAGAACAAGACCGCCAATAAGCTGTACATCGAAATGACGCATACCTAAAACACGTTTAGATGCTTCACGAACAACCGCGAAAGCATCTGGAATAATATCCACGATTTTCTTTCCGTTCTTCAATTCTTGTTTGAATGTATTTGTCATCTCTCTAAGCTGCTCATCTGAGAATCCTTCATATTTGGATTCTAGTTCGATAATTTGGTCGACTTTCTTTTTATATTTATTTATTTTTGTTCTTTGTTCATTTTTGAAAAAAGATAACATAATTATAAATGCCCCTCGTATCATAAAAAATTTCTACTAAATGGTAATTAATATTTTACTAAAGTTATTAGGTAATTACTAATATTAGTTAGAAGAAATGCGCTTCTCAGGCGGATATATTAATGGTAAAGTAGATGTCGAATAATATTTTTGCTCAAAATGGTTTTGTGTAACGATAGTGTTAAAGGTAAAAAGAAATTACGGAAAAATAATGACAAAAATTCGCATTTTTAATATATTTCAATATACTATTATTCTTTTGTTTTTTATACATTAAGGCGGAATATTATAAATATATAGATATTTTTATGTATCTATTAGAAAAATTGTTTGAAAGTTTCCTTGTGATTGAGTAAAATATGCTAGAGTGGTTTTTGCATGTACAGTTATATGGGAATGGTTTAACATCCATTCTCTTCATTAAAAAGGTACAATTGTCAAATTAATTATTAAAGTAAATGGACATCATATTGTGAGGAGGTACTTCATGATTTACCTTACCTTGTTACTATGCTTTGTTGCTTCGCTAATTATTACACCTTTAGTAAGGAAGTTCGCTTTCAAAATTGGCGCTACTGACAAGCCAAATCATCGCAAGGTTCATCAGAAAATAATGCCACGACTAGGTGGTTTAGCTATATTTATCAGCTTTT
>JAEIGA010012379.1_pt1 | contig 12951 bp, 10 predicted proteins | sample 9270691 | NCBI WGS metagenome assembly JAEIGA01 (sample SAMN17057246, study PRJNA624740) | gut metagenome | biome: biome; isolation source: fecal sample | host: Bos grunniens | place: China: Xizang | collected 2019 | reverse complement strand
GATTTTGCTGCGATGCTCATTAAAGATGTATTAAATACTTATGGGGTAACAGCTACAGCAGGTATTGCAGAGAATATGTATCTTTGTAAGGTTGCTTTAGATATTACGGCTAAACATATTCCACCGGATAAGGATGGCGTGAGAATTGCTCAGTTAGATATGATGAAATATCGCAGAACGCTTTGGACTCATAGGAAATTGACTGATTTTTGGATGGTTGGTGAACAAACAGCTAAAAGATTAAATAAAATGGGTATATTTACAATGGGTGATGTAGCCAGATGTTCAATTGAAAATGAGGAAATTTTATATAATGAGTTTGGTAAAAATGCAGTTTTTCTTATTGACCAGGCATGGGGATGGGAAACAGTAGATATTCCGAATATAAAGGCATATAAGCCGGAGTTCACAGGCACAAGTGCGGGACAAGTATTGACAAGACCGTATACTTTTGAGGAGACACGCATTGTTCTGACGGAAATGGTGGATAAACTTGTGTTGGAACTTGTTGACAAAGGCATGGCAACGGATCAAATTGTATTGATGGTAGGATATGATATTGAGAATTTATCTGATCCGCAAAGAAAGATTGAGTATAAAGGTGACGTCGTTACTGATAGGTATGGCAGATGTATTCCGAAGCATGCAAGGGGCACAGCAAATATGGGCAAGTATACATCTTCGACAAAATTTATTATGGAAAAGACATTAGAGCTTTATGATAGAATTGTGGATAATAAATTATTAGTTCGTCGTCTGAATATTACAGCTAATCATTTAGTCGGTGATGATGAGTTGGATGATTTTAAAATACCGGAGCAGCTGTCTCTTTTTGATGATGAAGAAGATATTGCAAAAAGAGATGCAGAGGAAGCTCGCGAAAAAAGAATGCAGAAGGCAATGCTTGATATAAAACATCGTTTTGGTTCAAATGCAGTTATGAAAGGAACAAGTTATCAGAAAGCGGCAACGGGAATTGAACGAAATGAGAGTATCGGAGGACATAAAGCATAGCCTTGAAAAATGAAGGAGATAGATTTATGAAAGAGGAGTTCCCTTATGAAGATATTGTAAACCTTCCTCCACACGTTTCAGAAAGGCATCCACGACCTACAATGACGGAACGTGCAGCTCGTTTTGCACCTTTTGCCGCTATTACAGGTTATGAGGAAATGGTTATTGAAGAGGCAAGGATTACAGAACGTTTTATTGAACTTGATGAAATGGCAATTGAAACGATAAATAATAAATTGAATTTGTTAAAGTCTCGTATAAAGGAAGAACCAAAAGTCAGCATCACATATTTTGAGAGGGATAGCAAAAAAAGAGGCGGTAGATATATAACTGCTAATGGTGTTGTTAAGAGCATAAATGTGTACGAGAACACAATTTTAATGGCAGATAACAGAGTGTTTGAAGTGAAAAATATATTGGATATTGATGGAGAACTTTTTGTCAACTTCTAACATATGCGGGTGTTGTTAAAGTTAATCGTATGAATTTGAATTTGCGTCATCACTGTTGAAATGATATAATCTTGGAGGCGGTGATGATATGTTTTTAACAAAAAAAAGTTTTAGAAAAATATTAATTTTGGTTATATGTTATTTTTCTTTGGGAAGTATTTTTATTTTTGCTTCTATACTTTTTAACAGTATAGGTTTTTCTGATAAATTTTTATTGGTATTAGGATTGATTTTATATTTACTTTGTATACTTATGTTCTTCTGGGGACGTTATGCAGAGGGCAAGGGACTGATAATAAATCTTGGCAATAAACTTGTCCGAAACGAATTAAAACCTGCTGAATTTATAGAATACTATGAAAATTTAAAAAATTCAAAAGATCTTGTCGTAAACAAACCGAGCTTAGAAGTTTTGCAATTAGTTGCGGTCGCGTATGATTCTTTAGATAATAAGGAAAAGGCAATTACAACAGCAGATGAAATAATCAAAACTGTAAAAAACAAAAGGAAAAATTTTGCTAAGCTGATAAAAGTTTCTTTGTTATATTCTTATGACAGGATTGATGAAGCGGAGGCTCTTTTTAACGAAGTACAAAGACAAAAAATTGACTTTGCGTGTATAAATTTGGTTGATACGATTTTAAAAAGTGATCGTGCAATGGTTATGGGAGATTATAAAACAGTAGAAATAAATAGTCTTAAAATGCTTGAGCGGTCATTTCCGAAACTTGATAATCTTGGAAAATTAGCTGTAAATTATAGGTTAGGCGAGGTTTATGAAAAATTACAGGACAAAGAAAAAGCGATTTTTCATTATCAATATTGTGTAAACTTTGGAGGAGAGACAGCAATCAGGAAGACAGCCTTGGAGAAAATACAAGATATAAATCAGTATTTTTTAGATAGCAATTGATAAAACACTATTTTAATAAACGGAGGTATATGGTATAATGCGTGTGCGTTAGGAGAGTCATTTACAGCGAATTTTCTTTGGACGGCATTATTTGCAAAATCCGTGAAAGGAGTAAAATTGTGTTATCAACAGAAGAAATATTACAGTTAATTTATAGTTTGATTTGGTTGCTTGCAGGAGTCGGTATATTCATAGTAGGCATGAATTTTATGGGTGATGCCTTAGAAAAGAGCGCAGGAAGCGGTATGAAGAGGCTTCTTGAAAAGATAAGCAACAATCGATTTTCCGGCGTTGGTATTGGAGCAGGCGTAACGGCAATTATTCAAAGTTCATCAGCAACTTCCGTAATGGTTATAGGTTTGGTAAATGCAGGCGTTATGACATTAATGCAAGCAACGCCAATCATTATGGGTGCAAACATAGGTACAACAATAACAGGTGTCTTAGTTGCATTAAAAAATGACTATTTTAATATGATAATGTATCTGTTGGCTTTTGCCGGTGTAATGATGAGTTTCTTTAAGAAGGAAAAAATAAAAATTGCCGGAAGTCTTTGTTGCGGATTAGGATTGATTTTTGTAGGTTTGGAAGTTATGAGCAGCGAACAAGCTTTTGGGAATCCTCTCGTCGAGAAATTGTTTATAAATATTTTCCGGACTATTGATTTCCCATTACTATTGATTTTTGTTGGTATTATCTTTACAGCACTTATTCAAAGTTCTTCCGCTGCCACCGGTGTTGTAATAACAATGGTAGGAGCAGGAATTCTCCCGTTGGATCTCGCTCTGTTTATTGTGCTTGGTGCTAACATAGGTACATGTGTGACAGCTTTGCTTGCCTCTGTTGGAGCTAATGCTAACTCTAAACGTGTGGCTTTAATTCACTTTACATTTAACGTAATTGGAACGGTTATATTTACTGCGATTATTTGGTTGTTTAAAGATAATGTTGTAAATCTTTTGGTTTCAATACTTCCGGGAGAAGATATTATGTCGGCTCAAATGAGATTATCTGTTTTTCATGTTATATTCAATTTGAGCACAACTTGCATGCTGTTGCCTTTTGTTAAGCATTTAGTAAAGTTATCTTGTATGATTATTAAAGATAAAAATGAAAATGCGGAAAGCTTAACACTTAAATACGTTGATGACAGACTGTTATCTATGCCTCCTGTAGCATTAATGCAGGTAAAAAAAGAAATGGATTATATGCTTAGCTTGGTTGAAGAGAATACATCTCTTGCCTTTGTGGCCATGGAAACGGGCTCTGCGGAACATAGTGAGCATATTCGAACGAATGAGGATATTATTAACTTTACTAATAGTGCGCTAACTCAATTTTTGATTAAGTTATCTGTTAATGTAGAAGAAAGTGATGAAAAAGTTATTGGCTCTTACTTCCATGTATTGAATGACTTAGAGCGAATTGGTGATCACGCGGAGAATTTCCATGAAATTGGTGTTGAAATGATAGATAAAAACATTTCATTTTCACCAAAAGCACTTGGCGGTATAACAATGATGCGTGATAGAATTATGCAAATGTTTGATATTTCAAAAGAAATATTTGAAAATTTAGACAAAGAAAAGTTGCCTGATTTAACTGTTTTGGAACAAGGCGTTGACGACATGAAAAGAGAATTTATTGCAAGTCATTTTGCACGCCTTGCCGAAGGAAACTGCAGTGTAGATGTAAGTCCTTATTATTCATCTGTTATTACAGGTCTTGAGCGTGTGGCAGACCACCTTGTAAATGTAGGATACAGTATTATGAATCCTACAGGATCACAGAAAAATAAGTGATTTATGTAATTAATATTTTGTGATATAATAGGATTGTTGCTTTTAAAGCAATAATATGAAGGAGGTAATTGTGATGAAATATGTATGTAATATTTGCGGATATGTTTATGACGAAGCTGAGGGAGATCCTGATAACGGTATTGCACCGGGAACAAAATGGGAAGATGTTCCGGAGGATTGGGCTTGCCCGTTATGCGGAGTAGGTAAGGATGAATTTTCAGAAGAATAATTATTAAAAAAAGAGCTTTTTAAGCTCTTTTTTTTTGCGTAAAAGTGTAGCAAAGAAAGGTTTATTTTTATTGTGCCTTATGTTAAAATAAAAACATTCTTATTACATGGAGGTACTTTATGAAGAAAAAGCTTTCCGGACGTTTTTGGCTGGCACTTACACTTTTTAGTTTAATAGGGCAAGTAGCATGGGTAATTGAAAACATGTATTTTAATGTTTTTATGTACGAAATGTTCAATGCTACAGCAGCAGATATATCTATGATGGTGGCGGCATCTGCGATAGCTGCGACGCTTACTACTGTATTTATGGGTCCGCTTTCGGACAGAATAGGTAAAAGAAAGCTTTTTATGTGCGGAGGATACATTCTGTGGGGTATTTCAATTTTTTCATTCACTCTTTTAAGAGTTGATATTATTGAAAAAATTTTTCCGATGACAGTATCTGCAGCATCTCTTGGAGTTACGCTTACGATTGTTCTGGATTGTGTAATGACATTTTTTGGTTCTACTGCAAATGATGCCGCATTTAATGCGTGGCTCACAGATTCAACAGATGATAGTAATAGAGGAGCGGCAGAGGGTATAAATGCAATGATGCCGCTTGTTGCAATTCTTGTGGTCTTCGGCGGATTTATGTTCTTTGACTTGTCAAAGCCTTCCAGTTGGACGTTGATTTATATAATAATAGGTGCAGTAGTTATACTTATCGGTATTTTGGGTATTTTCCTCATAAAAGACCCTGATATACAGCCTACGAAAACAGGCTACTTCTATAATATTTTCTATGGTTTCAGACCTTCTACAATAAAAAAGAATGTACCTTTATATCTTATTTTAATTGTTTTTGCAATATTCAACATCTCAATTCAGATTTTTATGCCATATTTGATTCTTTATTACGAGAAATCCCTTGGAATGGCAAATTATGTTCTTATTATGGCACCGGCTATTATTGTTGCTTCTGTAGTAACGGCTTTTTGGGGCAAAGTTTACGATAAAAAAGGTTTTAAATTCTCAGCACTTATATCTATCGGATGGCTTGCTTTGGGTTATATTATTTTGTTCTTTACAAGTACAACTGTTCCTGTTTTTATAGGCTCTCTTTTGATGATGAGCGGATACCTTTCCGGAATGGCAGTTTTCGGTGCATCAATCAGAGATTATACACCTGTCGGAAAGGCAGGCATGTTCCAAGGCTTGCGTATTTTTTCACAAGTTCTTGTTCCGGGAGTAATTGGTCCTGCTATTGGTGCTGCAGTGTTAAAAAATGCTGAAAAAGTAATTAACAATGACGGTACGGAATCTTTCTTGCCCAACGCCAATATTTTCCTTGCTGCATTGGTAGCGGCAGCAGTATTACTTCCTGTTTTGTTTTTCGTATTTACAAAGGTAAAGACAAAAACAGAAAAGCTGGAAACACCATTTGAAGAAGAATTAAAAAAAAAATTAGCGGCTGACGAGCAAGGTATTCCGTGGGAGGAATATCCGCGTCCGCAATTTAAAAGAGATTCTTATATTTGCCTTAACGGTAAGTGGGTTTTTAAAATATTGCGAAAAGGCAAGATGAAATACGATGGTGAAATATTAGTACCTTTTCCTGTTGAGTCGAGACTTTCGGGTGTTGAAGTTAATGTAGACAAAAAAGATGTACTTGTTTACACAAGGAATTTTGATATACCGAATAACTTTAAAAAGGATAAAATAATGCTGCATTTTGGTGCAGTTGACCAAGTTTGCAATGTTTTTGTAAATGGTAAAGCAGTAGGCTCCCATGTGGGAGGATATATTCCTTTTAGTCTTGATATTACTGAGTTTTGCCAAGAAACCGGAAACGTCCTTTCGGTGGAGGTTACAGATCCACTTGATATAGAGCTTCCTTATGGTAAGCAATGCAAAAAACGCGGCGGAATGTGGTACACTCCCGTTAGCGGTATTTGGCAAACGGTTTGGCTTGAAAGCATTACAAATGATGCTATAGAAAGCATTAAAATTACTCCGACTCAGAAAGATGTGTTGATTGAGGTGTCGGGAGGCTGTGAGTCAAAAAAGATAATTTTTGAAGGAAAAGAGATTCCTTTTGAGGGAAATTTTGTGAAGCTCTTTCCCGAATGCCCCGTTGCGTGGACTCCGGACAATCCAAAGCTTTATGATTTTGAGATTATTTCAGGAGAGGACAGCGTAAAATCGTATTTTGCACTTCGTACAGTTGAAATCAGCGGAAATAATATTTTGCTTAACGGTAAACCGTATTTCTTTAACGGCCTTCTTGATCAAGGTTATTACAGCGATGGTATTTTCTTGCCGGCAACATCAAAAGGCTTTGAATTTGATATTCTTACAATGAAAAATCTTGGCTTTAATATGCTGAGAAAACATATAAAAATTGAGCCGATGTTGTTTTATTATTACTGCGATAAGTACGGCATGGTCGTTTTCCAGGATTTGGTTAACAGTGGTAAGTATAATTTTATTATTGATACAGCATGGCCAACAATCGGTAAAAAGAGTGGTATTAAACATTCCGCGTCTGCTTATCGAAGAGAAAATTTTGAAAAAACGGCCACGGAAACCTTGTCGCTCTTGTACAACTGTCCTTGTGTGTGCTACTACACATTATTTAATGAGGGTTGGGGACAGTATGATGCAGCAAGGCTGTATAAAAAGTTTAAATCAATAGACAGCACTCGTATTTGGGATGCAACTTCGGGATGGTTCCAAACAGGGGAAAGTGATGTTTTAAGTGAACATATTTATTTCAAGCCTTTAAAGTTTAAACAGGACAATAGACCTCTTGTTTTATCTGAATTCGGCGGTTATTCTCTTGGCATTAAAGATCATATATTTAATCCGTCGAATGCTTATGGATATAAGTTTTTTAATGAGCAATCAAAATTTGAAGAGGCTATGGAGGCACTTTATTTGAATGAGGTAGTGCCTGCGGTAAAAAACAATGGCTTGTGTGCAATTGTGCTTACTCAAGTAAGTGATGTTGAGGACGAAACAAATGGTTTGGTAACGTATGACCGTCAAGTAATAAAAATTGATCGCGACAAAATGAACAGGCTTTCTAAAGCTGTTTATGAGGCTTTTGACAGTTGTCATGGTTAAAAGGAATTTGTGGTAAAGAATGAAGTATCGCATTGAAAGCAGTGATAATAAAAAACCGGCATATATACAGTTGTATTTACAAATCAGGAATGATATTGTAAGCGGTAATTACAGCTATGGTGCAAAATTGCCCTCTAAAAGGATTCTTTCGGAAGAATCCGGAGTTAGTGTCATTACTGTTGAACATGCGTATTCAATTCTTTGCGATGAAGGCTATGTAGAATCGCGTCAGCGAAGCGGTTACTTTGTTATTTACAGAGAAAAGGATTTTATTTCTTTGGTGGATAATGAACAAATAATCCACCAAAGGAATATTAACAAAAGTGATGCGCAAGAGATGCAAACGGTTTTGCCTTATTCCGTTTTGGCAAAAACAATGAGGCGCGTTATACTTGATTACGGCGAAGCTATATTGGTAAAATCGCCAAATCATGGCTGCAGGGAGTTAAGAAATGTTATCTCTCACTATCTTGCAAGAAGCAATGGTATTATAGCAAGACCGGAACAAATTATTATCGGTTCCGGTGCGGAATATTTATACGGTCTTGCGGTTCAGCTTTTAGGTACGGACAGACTTTATGCAATAGAAAATCCTTCTTATGAGAAAATTAAGCAAGTGTATTCTGCTCTTGGTGTTAAATATGAAATGCTAAAAATGGGAAAAGACGGCATAATAAGCGGCGAGCTGCAACATTCCGAAGCTACCGTACTTCATGTTACGCCTTTTAACAGTTTTCCAAGCAATGTTACAGCAGATGTTTCTAAGAGAAATGAGTATATTAAATGGGCGCAAGGCCGCAATGGCTATATAATTGAGGATAATTACGGCTCTGAACTTACTCTTTCCACAAAGGCGGAGGATACTGTTTTTTCTATGACTTCAGCAGGGAATGTTATTTATATAAATACTTTTTCTAAAACCATAGCGCCATCAATCAGGGTTGGATATATGGTTTTGCCCGAGAATCTTCTTGAGGATTTTGAGCAAAAGTTAGGCTTTTATTCTTGTACCGTTCCTGTTTTTGAGCAATATGTAATCGCAGAGCTTATTGAAAACGGCGATTTTGAGCGCCATATCAATAGGGTGCGACGATTGGGACGCAAGAAAACTGGTTATATTTAATATTATTAAATTGGCTATTCTTATATTATCAGATTAGGCGTAATATACATCTCGTAAAAAAAATTTTGGAGTGTGTGTTATGCCATATAAAAGAATTCTTACAATTCAGGATATTTCGTGTGTTGGTCAATGCTCTTTGACTGTTGCATTGCCGATTCTTTCTGCGTGCGGTTTAGAGACAGCAGTTTTACCGTCTGCAGTTCTTTCTACTCATACTGCCGGTTTTAGCGGATATACTTTTCGCGATTTGACAGAGGATATGCCGAAAATCAAAGAACATTGGATAAAGGAAAATTTGAAATTCGACGGTATTTACACCGGCTATTTGGGAAGCACAAAGCAAATTGAATATGTTTCTGATATTTTCAAGGAAACGGGCAAGAAAGAATGCATAAAGATTGTTGACCCTGCTATGGCAGATAATGGTAAACTTTATCCCGGCTTTGATAATGATTTTGTTGTGGCGATGAAAGGTTTGTGTGCAGAGGCAGATTATTTGGTGCCGAATATTTCCGAAGCTTGCTTCTTAACAGACACAGAATATAAGACAGAATACGACAAGGCGTATATTGATGAATTACTTAGCAAACTGACCGGACTTGGTGCTAAAAACATTATTTTGACAGGTGTTTCTTACATAGAAGGGAAAACAGGTGTTGTTGTTTTTGAAAATGGAAATTACTTGTATTATGAACACGAAAAAATTTCCAACGGATGTCATGGAACAGGTGATATTTATGCTTCTGCTTTTACAGGGGCGCTTGTAAGGGGTAAGGATGCTTATACTTCTGCAAAAATTGCGGCGGATTATGTTTTGGAATGTATAAAAGAAACACAAAACAAAGATGAAAATGAAGAGCCTCATTGGTACGGCGCAAAATTTGAGCCTGTACTATATAAGTTAATACAGGCTTTGAATTAATATTGTATTTTAATGATTTGAGTAGGTCGTCTTCGTGGTTATTCCTTGGAGGCGGCCTATTTTTCCTGTCAAGGCACTAATTATATTTTGAGGTGCATCAATTGCGATGCTGATAATTGATATGCCCTTTTCTCTGTATGGGATGCCCATGCGACCTATTATGTAAGCACTGTATTCGTGGAGCAGTTTGTTTAAAGGTTCTACAGAATCAGGATTTTCCACTATGACGGCCGCAACTGCAACTCTTGTGTCTTCATTCATGGCGAGCACCTCCTTTTCCGTAGTAAAAGGGGAATACTTGCAGGCTTCTTTGCAAAATGCCTTTCATTTCTGCTATAGCTGTACCATAATTTGTGAACGGAATACCGGCATCGTTTGCGCACTTCATGCGATACAAGACTTCTCTTTCGTTAAGCATACATCCTCCGCAGTGAATAATTAATGCAAATTTTGTCAAATCTTCAGGGAAATCGCCGCCGGAACACGTTTCAATTTTGAAGTTTTTGCCTGTGTATTTGCGTAGCCAATTGGGGATTTTTATGGTGCCGATGTCGCCGCACTGTCTGTGATGAGTACAACCTTCGGCAACTAAAATGGTATCACCGTCTTTTATGTTCTTAATGGCATCAATACCTTTTATGGCTGTTTGCAAATACCCTTTATATCTGGCCATTAAGATAGAAAATGACGTAAGAGGTATATCTTTTGGCGTCAATTTGTCTGCTATATCAAAAACTTGACTGTCAGTTATCACTAAAGCGGGCTTTACAGAGAGCTTTTTGAGTGTTTCTTCAAGCTGTGTTTCTTTTACAACAACTGCCGTGGCATTACTGTCGATGATATCTCTTAAAACCATCTGCTGCGGCAAAATCAAACGTCCCTTGGGTGCGGCACTGTCTATGGGCGTTACCATTATTACCACATCACCTTCGGAAATAAGGTCGCTTACAATTGGTTTGGGCGCTGATGTTGCTTTTGATAGATTACCTAATAAGTTTTTTAATTCTTCTATACCGGTACCTTTTAAAGCACTGACTTTTACAGAGGTGATTGAAAAGGGGAGCGAAACAGTGGCTTGTGCATATTCTATTGTGTCGATTTTGTTGATAACAATAATGCAGGGTATGTTTTTGCTTTTAATTAAATTTAACAGCTCACTGTTTTCGATATTATTGTTATCAATATCCTGTGCATCCAAAACAAGAACTGCAATGTCTGTTTTGTTTAAAATTTGTTTTGTCTTTTTTATTCTGAGCTCACCTAAGAGCCCTTCGTCATCATATCCGGGAGTGTCAATGAGCATTACAGGGCCGATAGGAAGTATTTCCATGGTTTTAAAGACGGGATCCGTAGTAGTGCCTTTTACGTCTGAAACCACAGCAATTTCCTGACCGGTAACAGCATTGAGCAGGCTTGATTTGCCGGCGTTCCGTTTGCCGAAAAAGGCTATGTGTGTTCTGCTTGCAGCAGGTGTGTCATTTAAGGCCATTATTTAAACCTCCGTATTAAAATCTGAAATCTCTTATGCCGATGGCAATTTTTTCTAAGTGGTCAGAGCAAATTAATTTAACTTTTTCTTTGGGTATGTTTTCAAGCTCGGCTTGTATAAGTGCTTCGCCGATTACGCGTGTTTCTTCTGAGGCATAATCCATTAGGAATTCTTTTAATGTCATAAGTGCATTGGGATGGCAACAGTTTTGAATTTGTCCCGATTTGCAAAGTGACATGAATCGGTCTCCCGTGCGGCCTTCTCTGTAGCATGCGGTGCAGAAAGAGGGTATATAGCCCATTTCCATAAGCCAACGAACTACTTCGTCAAGAGTACGCTGGTCGGAAACATCAAATTGCTCTGTGTCCGTCGGTCTTTGCTCTTCTGTATAACCGCCGACAGAAGTTCTTGAAGCGCCGCTTATTTGTGAAACGCCTAAACGAATAACTTTTTCCCTTACTGACTGACTTTCGCGTGTGGAGATAATCATTCCTGTATAGGGGACAGCGATACGGATTAAGGCACATAATTTTGCAAATATTTCGTCGCTTATACCGTTGTCAAATACGGTTGGGTCAATGTCTGCGGCTTTTTTGATTCTCGGTACACTTATTGTATGTGGGCCTACACCGTGAACAGCCTCCAAGTGTTCCGCATGCATAAGGAGTCCTGCAAACTCGTACTTGTAAAGCTCAAGTCCGAAAAGTACACCTAAACCAACATCGTCGATGCCGCCTTCCATGGCTCTGTCCATTGCTTCTGTGTGATAATTATAATCGTGCTTTGGACCTGTGGGGTGGAGTTTTAAATAGCTTTCTTTATGATACGTTTCTTGAAAGAGTATGTAAGTGCCGATGCCGGCATCTTTTAACTTTCTGTAATTTTCTACAGTTGTTGCTGCTATGTTTACATTTACTCTTCTAATGGCTCCGTTCTTGTGCTTTATTGAATAAATTGTATTTATGCATTCTAAAATGTATTCAATCGGGTTGTTTACAGGATCCTCGCCTGATTCTATTGCGAGGCGTTTGTGTCCCATATCTTGAAGTGCAATAACTTCGTTTTTGACTTCTTCTTGAGTAAGTTTTTTTCTCGGAATTGTTTTATTCTTCATGTGATACGGGCAATATACGCAACCGTTTACGCAATAGTTTGAGAGATAAAGCGGAGCAAACATAACAATTCTGTTGCCGTAAAAAGTCTTTTTTATATGCTCTGCCAATTTATACATTTCTTGTATTTTCTCCGGAATTTCGCAAGCGAGTAAAACGGATGCTTCTCTGTGATTAAGTCCTGTGCAGAAAATACCTTCGGGAGTTCTGCGTGGTTTTGCTTTTTCCAATATGCTGTCAATCAGCTCTATGTTGTTCTTGTTTTCTTCTGCATATTTAAGAGTATCAAGAATCTCGCCGTCGTTTATAAATTCGTCTGCTTTTAATGATTTGGGGTCGTATTTGTACATAAACAATCTCCTCTTTCTATAGTTATTTGATATCCTATTTTATTCATTCTTTCTTTTAACATTTCAAGGTGTTCTGCCGCTTCTGCTCCGGAATGCAGTTTGTTGTTATACAGTGTATATTTTTCTCTTGCGCTTTCCGGGGAGAGGTTGGGCATTATTACGTTTGCACCTGCTAGAATTCCTTTTTCCCTGCCAAAATCGTGGAGTGTTCCCAGAGCTGTTGTGGCCGGAATCAATGATTTGGGAAGCATCAATCTTATCAGTGCTATTAAAAAAACAGTCATTTTTACACTGCCGGACAGATACGATGCAAAAGGTGTATCACAATGGGGAATAAAAGGCCCGATGCCTACCATTTCCGGATTGAGCTCCTTTAAGAAAAGCATATCTTCTGCTAAATTTTCGGTAGTTTGGTATGGTGAACCTACCATAAAG
>JAEIGA010012378.1_pt1 | contig 12951 bp, 13 predicted proteins | sample 9270691 | NCBI WGS metagenome assembly JAEIGA01 (sample SAMN17057246, study PRJNA624740) | gut metagenome | biome: biome; isolation source: fecal sample | host: Bos grunniens | place: China: Xizang | collected 2019 | reverse complement strand
GTAAAAGACCCCAATGCGGTAACGGAGGAGGCACTTGCCGCGTATGCAAAGGTTGCTGACGTGGGCGCTACTGTTAAGACCAGTATGACGACCAATGCCGAAGCATGGACAGAGGAAGAACAGCAAGCCGCAAGAGAGAAAATCAAGAAGATACGATGATCGTTCAGACAAAAAGAACGACAAAATAGTGAATATAAACGCCACAACCCAGTTGGAAGTGGTATTAGTTAAGCCTGAAGCTTATGCAGACGGCAGTATAGTTGCAGACCATTTGATCAACCGCCGCACTGTTGTGTTGAACCTTGAGTCAACAAATAAGGAAGTTTCCAGACGTCTGTTGGATTTCCTGAGCGGTGTTGCATACGCTATTGATGGTCAGATCAAGCGTGTTGCTAACAGCACATTCATTATTACCCCATACAATGTTGGTGTTGTTGGAGATATTCTGGATGAGCTGGAAAACAGCGGCGTATACTTTTAATCAAATAATAAACTGATGAGGAGATAATAAAATGTTAACATCGAAAGATATCCGTTCGACTTCTTTTGAAACTGTTAGACGCGGCTACTCTATAGAGGATGTTGATGCTTTCCTGAAGAAAGTTGCCGGTGAGTTTGACGCTTTCCAGACAGAAACAGTTGCTATGCTCCAGGAAAAAGACGTGGAGCTTGAAAATGTAAAGAGAGAGAAGAAGGAACTTGAGAGCAAGATGCTTGTTATTGCTGATAAGCTTGAAGAGTATCGTGCTCAGGAAAACCTTCTTCAGAACGCTTTGTTGAATGCAGAGAAAATGAAAGAGAGCCTACTTGGTGAGGCCAGACAGACCAGTGAGATCCTTATCAGGGATGCACAGCAGAAAGCAGAGAAGATCCTTGAGAGTGCAAATAGCCGTGTTGTGACAGAGGAGCAGAATTATCTCCGTATGCAGCAGGAAGTTGCAAAATTCAAGAATAAGGTTCTTGATATTTACAAATCTCATTTGGCAGTTTTGAATTCTTTACCTAATGATCTCGAAAACGATGTTGAACCGGAAGCGCCGGTTGCTCCTGTTGTTGAAGAACCAGTAGCCCCCGTAGTAGAAGAGCTGGTCGAAGAGAAGGTGTTAGAACCTGTCGTTGATACAGTAGAGGAAGTTGCTGAGGCTGTAGAGAATAAGGTAGAGGATGTTGTCGCTGAGGTTGAGGAACAGGTAGAAGAACTGAAATTTGACGATTTTGCTCCTACTTTTGAAGAAGAGAAGCCAGTAGAAGAGAAAAAATCTCGTTTCGGAAACCTGGATTTCGGAGACAAATTTGACTTTGGAAACAAATAAAACTATTTGAGGTATATTATCTTGGGTGTCGATTATAACAAAACTTTAAATCTTCCTAAGACTGAATTCCCGATGCGCGCTTCCCTCGCGCAGCGGGAGCCTCTTTGTGTAGAGGCATGGGAGAATGAGCATATCTATGAGAAGGCTGTTGAGAGGAATAAGGGAAAAGACTCTTTTATCCTTCACGATGGTCCGCCATACGCAAATGGTGATATACATATCGGACATGCACTAAATAAGATTCTTAAGGACTTTATTATCCGCTATAAACTTATGGCTGGGTATTATTCACCTTTTGTTCCAGGTTTTGATACTCATGGACTTCCTATTGAACTGCGTGTTATGCGTCAGCTCAATAAAGAAAAACAGTCCATGTCAAAATTGGAAATCAGAAAGCATTGCCGTGAATATGCTCAGAAATATGTCGACATTCAGACAAAAGGGTTTAAACGCCTCGGATGTATTGGCGACTATGACCACAGTTACAAAACTATGACTTCTGACTTTGAAGCAGAGCAGATCCGTGTTTTTGGAACTATGGCTGAAAAAGGGTATATTTACAAAGGATTGAAGCCGGTTTATTGGTGCTCACATTGCGGAACTGCTCTTGCTGAGGCGGAAATAGAGTACAGTGATGATCCATGCATCTCAATCTATGTCAGATTCCCTGCTACAGAAGACAACGGTTTTCTTGCTGAGCACGGCCTTCCTTTGGAAAAGACATATTTCCTTATCTGGACCACTACGACTTGGACCATCCCTGGCAACCAGGGTATATGTTTGAATCCTGACTTCGACTATTCTGTGGTAAAAGTCGGTGATGAGTATTATGTTCTGGCTACTGACCTCGTAGAAGAGACCATGAAAGCCGGAAACATCTCAGATTATGAGACAGTACTTCAGGCAAAGGGTTCAGATTTTGAAAACATAAAGAGCAGACATCCGTTCCTGGATCGTGAGACTGTAGTGATGGTTGATGACTATGTAACTATGGATACAGGTACTGGATGTGTTCATAATGCTTCCGGACATGGTCTGGAGGACTTTGAGGTTTGCAAACGCTATGACCTTCCTGTTGTGGTTGTTGTTGGCAGTGATGGCAAGATGACCTCTGAAGCTGGTGATGATATCAAAGGATTAACAACCGATGAGGCTACTCCTCTAATTCTTAAGAAACTTGAGGACACAAAGTCATTGTTTGCCAGCGCGAAGATCAAGCACCAGTATCCTCACTGCTGGCGTTGCCATGAACCGGTTTTGTTCCGTGCGACTGAACAGTGGTTCTGCTCCGTCAAAGGTTTTGCTGATGAGACAGTAAAAGCTATAAATGAAGTTCGTTGGATTCCCGAGTGGGGAAAAGACAGGATGACATCTATGGTCCTTGATAGGACGGATTGGTGCATTTCTCGTCAGCGTACCTGGGGAGTTCCGATACCTGCTTTCTACTGTAAGAAATGCGGTAAATATCAGTTTGATCACGATAGTATCGAAGCTGTTGCTCAATTGTTTGAGAGAGAAGGATCTGATGCATGGTATTTAAAGGAAGCAGATGAAATCCTGCCTTCTGGAACTACCTGCAAATACTGCGGAGGGACGGAATTTACAAAAGAACAGGATATCATGGATGTCTGGTTTGATTCCGGGTCTTCTCATGTTGCTGTACTTAAGAAACGCCCTGAGCAGGTTTGGCCTTGTGATCTTTACCTTGAGGGTGGGGATCAGTACCGTGGATGGTTCCAGTCTTCTTTGCTCACTTCAGTGGCTTGCTTCGGAACAGCTCCGTATAAAGGAGTTCTCAGCCATGGGTGGACTGTTGATGACCAAGGAAAGAAGATGTCCAAATCACTTGGCAACGGAATAGAGCCTCAGGAAGTTACAAAACAGTATGGTGCAGATATTCTCAGACTTTTATTTGCATCTTGTGATTATCATGCAGATGTCAAACTTTCACACGAAGTCCTGAAGCAGCTTTCTGATTCTTATCGTAAAGTTCGAAACACAGCAAGATTTATGCTTGGAAACCTTTACGATTTCGATCCGGATAAAGATTGTGTCAAATTTAACAAACTTCAGGAACTTGATCTGTGGGCACTGAACAGATTGAATGAAGTCATAGCAATTTCACTTAATGCATATGATACTTATGAGTTCAATGATGTTTACAGGGCTATTCACAGTTACTGCGTGGTGGATCTCTCAAACGTTTATCTTGATATTGTTAAAGACCGTTTGTATGTTGAAGCACCTGACAGTGAATCTAGACGGGCTGTTCAGACGGCGATGTATTATATCCTGTCCGCTATTACCAGGCTTCTTGCTCCGATTCTCTGCTTCACTAGCGACGAGATCTGGAAGATGATGCCTCTTGGAGAAGGGTTTAACAAGGAAGCGGTTCTTCTTAATGATATGCCTACAGTTCTTGACATTGATTTTGATGACAAGCTTAAGGAAAAATGGAATGCTATTCTTGATATCAGATCAGATGTTATGAAAGCCACAGAGAACGCTCGAGTAGAAAAGACTATCGGCTCGAATCTGGATGCTGCGATCACACTTCATGCGGTAGGTGAGAAGTACGATTTCCTTGCCGATGTTTTGGAAGACTTGCCGAATGTTTTTATCGCTTCTGAAGTTGTTTTGACCAAAGATGGAACTGGTGAGTTCCAGGGAAATGGTTTTACTATTGATGTTGCGAAAGCAGATGGCGGAAAGTGTGAGAGATGCTGGCACTATGACAGAAATGTTGGTGCTGATCCAAAGCATCCTACTCTTTGCCCAAGATGTGCTGCAATTCTTGGATAATATTATGAACGTATCAATGCAGCGGTGGTAATCACACCGCTGCATTGTTGGTAATTAGATATGAATCTTATTATTGTTTTTTTCCTTGTTATAGCAGATAGGGTATTCAAAGTGTTGGCTGAGAAGTACCTTGCATCAGGAGAGCTTGTTGTTCTTATCCCCAGGGTTTTAGGATTAAAACTATTACAGGGTGGAAACTCAGGGGCTGCTTTTGGCATACTCTCAGAATATACATGGGTACTTGCTTTGATATCCGCTGTTTTTTCTGTTGCGTTTTTGTATTGTCTTGTGAAAAAGCGTTTTAAGAACAATTGGATCCGATTTGCATTTATTTTGTTAACTGCAGGTGCCATCGGAAATCTGTATGACAGATTGTTTATTCATTCTGTTACAGATTATTTGATGTTTTTGTTTATTGATTTTCCGATATTTAATTTTGCAGATTGCCTTGTAAATGTCGGAGTGGCAATAATGGTCATATATCTGATTAAAGAGAAGGAAGATTCGTTTTTCGTTTGATAGAAGGGGAATATGTCAGAGTTGTTGCACATAACAATTGATAGCGATTTCTCCGGACGCTTGGATAAATATATCCAGGCCAGATTGTTATATTTATTTCCTGATGAAGAAGAACGTTTCAGCCGCAGCTATGTCCAAAAGCTTTTTGCTGATGGCTGTGTTTCAATTAGCGAGAAGGTCGTTTCAAAAAATGAAAAGGTCAAAGAAGGTTCAGTTGTCTGCATTAATCTTCCTGCTCCAACATCATTGGAAGCAGAGCCACAGGATATACCGATTGATATAATCTATGAGGATGATGACCTATTAGTAGTAAATAAGCCAAAGGGAATGGTTGTTCACCCCGGTGCCGGTAATCATGATGGAACTCTTGTTAACGCATTGCTATATCATTGCAGCGGAAGGCTTTCCAGTATTAATGGAGTTGAAAGGCCTGGAATTGTTCATCGCATAGATAAAGATACTAGTGGGTTACTGGTTGTTGCTAAAAATGATTTTGCTCACTTTAACCTAGCGGAGCAGATAGCGGCGCATACTGTTACTAGATATTATTATGCAGTAGTTTATGGCCATTTAAGAAACAATGAAGGGATAATAGATGCACCGATAGGAAGGAAACCTAACGATAGGATAAAATTTTGTGTCACAGAAAAAAACTCCAAATCAGCTGTAACTGAATACCGCGTGCTGGAGGAAATGGATGGGTATTCTTTTTTGGAACTTCACCTTCAAACCGGCAGAACACATCAGATCCGCGTACATATGGAGTATATTGGTCATCCTCTTGTAGGGGATAAATTGTATGGAAACCATAAGCAGGTCAAGTTTTTTGAAGGTCAATGTTTGCATGCTGGAGTTCTTGGCTTTATTCATCCGAGAACTGGTGAATATCTTGAATTCAGAACAGAATTACCAGGTTATTTCGTTGATTTTCTCGATAGTATCAGGTCCTAGGAGGTCGGTATGAAAAACAATAGTGCAATTTCTGAGTACCTGGTTATTTGCTCATTGGATGGTACTTTATTGCAGGCAGGATATGGCTTGCCTCGAAGGAATTTGGATGCTGTTGAGCATTTTATCTCAAGAGGTGGTAACTTCACTATATGCACAGGGCGAAGCAGCAGATCAGTCGGAAAGTTTAAGGAATGGCTTCCTTTTAGCGCTCCTGCGATTTTGTGTAATGGAAGTTACATCTATGATTTCAATCAGGAAAGAGTGTTATATAATCAGCCTTTGAAAGAAACGATTCGCGATGTCGTTAATGAAGTTTTGGATCTGTTTCCTCAGGTAGGAATAGAAATAGTTTCTGAACCGGAAATTTTCTCTGCAAGAATGAATGAACAGGTGGAGCAGAAACTATCTCTTCAGCACTTAGCGTATGTTTTGGCTGAAGCTGACGATATCCATAGTCCATGGAATAAGGTAGTGTTTAGAGCTCCATCGGAGGAACTTGGTCCTTTAGAGCAGTTTGCACAGAAGAAATTCAGAGAGAATAATCACTTCTCTGATTTCCAATATATTAGAAAAGACGAAGAGTCACTTGAGATTATAAATAGAGGGCTGTCTAAAGGAACAGGTGTACGTCAGCTGTGTGAGCTTATGTCCATTCCGAAAGCAAAAGTAATTGCTATAGGGGGAACAAAAGATGACACTGAAATGTTGTCTGCATCTGGGATAAAGATCTGTGTGGCGGATGCTCCTTCAGAACTGCGGTACAAAATGGATTTGACAGTATCAAGTTGCCTTCGCGGAGGCGTTGCCGATGTGCTTGAACGATTTGATGATATCGTTGGTGACTATGAACAACTCAGTCTGGATTTGTGAGGTAAATAATGGATTTTTTAAAACGTGCATTTGAACTGAAAGACGAGGCTGTTGAAATAAGAAGACATCTGCATCAATGTCCAGAAATAGGGTTTGATCTTCCACTGACAACAGAATATATAAAAGAGAAGCTTACAGAGTATGGATGCTCATATAAGGAGATATGCAAGTGCGGCATTATTGCTGATATTGGCAATCCTGATGGTAAGGTCATCCTTATTCGGGCTGATATAGATGCATTGCCTTCAAGAGAAGAGAGCGGAGAGTCTTTTGCTGCTGTAAATGGGAATTCACATTCATGTGGACATGATATTCATTGCACAGCACTTCTTATTTGCGCAAAAATGTTAAAAGAAATCGAGAGCGAACTTAAAGGATGCGTTCGTTTATGTTTCCAGCCAGATGAAGAATCTATTCATGGCGCTATCGAGATGATAGAAAAAGGAGTTCTCGAAAACCCTCATGTTGACGCTGCTATATCTATGCATACTAAAGCACAGTTTCCGGCAGGCAAATATAATGTCGGAAAGGGAAACTATTTATGCAGCAGTGATATATTCAGAATTGAAATAGTGGGAGTAGCCGCACATGGGTCTGCCCCTGAGACAGGCGTTGATCCCATCAATATCGCTTCCAAGGTGATAGATGCGGTTCAGACTATTCAGACCAGGGAGATAAATACTTTGGATCCAAACGTTATTACGTTTGGCAGCATCCATGGTGGATCTGCGCCTAATGTTATTCCTGATAAAGTTGTGCTGGAGGGAACTATCCGCTGCTTTACAGCTTCATCAAGACCTGTTATTAAAGAAAGATTTGTTGAACTAGTTGAACAGGTATGTTCTTTATATCATGCAAAGGGAACTGTCGAGTTCACATCACAGACTCCTATTACTTACAATGACGAGAGACTATGCGATGATATTTGCAGATATCTTAAAGAGATGGTAGGAGAGGAAGGGGTGTCTACATTTACTAGCGGGGTTAAGGGCTCAGATGATTTTGCGTATTTTTCTGAAAAAGTCCCTGCTGTAATGTATCATGTCGGTATGGGGACAGCAGAAGATGGATATATTTATACTCTTCACAATCCTCATGTGCGTTTTGATGAAAGGGCATTACCTTACTCATGTGCTGCATTTGCAGAGATAACGAGCAGATGGGTCAATGAGAATAGTTGATATAGTAAGAAAAATGGGAATGTCACATATGTGACATTCCCATTTGCTTATTTTCTAGCTTTTATATAGTGTATCGGCATTCCCGAATCGATGAATTTTTTCTCATGCTCAGTCAGAATCATGGGATCCATTTGATGGGAAGAGTAATAATCGTCTTCCTGCTCCAGTATTTTTAACCCTGCCTCCTCAAAATAGGGGATACTTTGTTCGTACAGCATATCGCTGTCTGTTTTAAAGTGTATCTCAGCATAATCACTCATAATGTTTTTATATTGAAGAAGCTGCTTTGTATGAGTCAGCCTTCTTTTTTTATGGGATTCTTTTGGCCATGGATTAGGGAAATTGATGATTATTCTGTCTATACTGTCTTCTGGGGAAAAAGCATACCGAATACGTTCAACATCTAATGATAATAGTTTGCAGTTTGTTACAGATATACATTTGCTATCATATACATCCTGGATGTTTCTCCTGGCATATGCAAGCATGAGACTCTTAATGTCAGCACCAATAAAGTTTATTTCCTGGTGATATGGAGCATAACCTGAAAGGAACAGTCCTTTTCCGCAGCCTAGCTCAAGCCATATCGGGTTATTATTGCCAAAGATTTCCCTCCAGTGACCAGTGTGCTCGAAAGAATCCTGTATATAGAATTCACATGATTCAAGTTCAGGCTTAGCCCAAGGTCTGTTTCGCAATCTCATTGTAGTTACATCTTTCTGATTCATTTACCAAATATAAGGAATTAATCTGTATTTTACTTTGCTTTTATATTCGTTGTAACCAATCAGTTCTTTTTCCAGTACTTCCTCTTCATTTCGTATGCGTTTGATAATTAGAGGGATATATAAGAGCATTATTATGAACGATATAGGGGACCCAAGGATGATCGGCATACTGAGGAAAAGCAATACCGTAGCGGAATACATAGGATGTCTTACGATTCCGTATAGTCCGGTATCTACTACATGTTGGCCTTCTTGTACTTCTATTGTGCGAGATAGGTATTCGTTCTCCCGCAGTACTTCGCCGAACATTATATATGACAGAATAAAAACAACACACCCTAGAATAACCAATCCTTTAGGCATGGGAATCCAGCTATATCGGTAATTCAATCCTGAAAGAACAAAAGCAGCAATGAACATTATAGCGCTGTAACTGATTACACTTTTTTGTTCATCTTGAGTTTCTTTAGCTTTTAATCTGCTTCGCAATAAGTTTGGAGCTTTTATATACATCACTATGCCCGCAATCATCATTGGAACAAAAAGAAGAATCATGAACAGCCATCCATTTGACCAGGAAAGAGTGCCTGCGGGAATGAAGAGCAGGAGTCCAAGTAATATAATCCCAGCTACATATTTAATCAAAGCTTCTTTCAGCAAACCAGTCTTCATTCAAGACCTCCTTAATAAGAAAAATTGGGAACAGTTTTTACTATTTATGCAGTGAGTCTTATAAGATAAGTAGAAATGAAATTAAAGATGCTAAAGATACAGAAGATTTTTACGAGCAATCCCTTTCAGACATAGGAATGCTGTTTTGCGCCTGTTTGACTAATGCCCATGCTTCCGTCAAACGATCCAGACTCCATGCCGCATTTGCTGGGCTTGTCGAAGGGAGACACACAGCTTTTAACTTTATTTCTGGTTCAATATATTTTAGATAATATTTATAAGCACTTTTACCGTTAACAAAAATGGCATTAATCGGTGCCTTATTTAAGATGGTGCTCAAATCATTAGTTGTAACGTTTTTTATGCTTGTGTCTGAGGATCCGATAATATCACAAGAAGAGATAACATCCCAGACAGCTATATGGTTTCGGAGAAGAAAAGACTTCTTTTCTTCAATCGAGACAGGTGTAGTTTCGTCATACAAGCGTGATAACACTTTCCAGAACCTGTTCTGAGGATGACCGTAAAAAAATCCTGTTTCTCTGGATTTTACAGAAGGAAAGCTTCCAAGTACAAGAACAGTAGAGTTCTCATCAAATAGTGGTGGAATTGGATGAATAAGCATGACAGTATTTTCCTTCTATACATGTTTGACATGTGATAAATAATGGATAATCTACAATTATTTAAAATTTGAGATTTCCCAATAGTATCTTCTTGCAGATTCTGGGAAATTGTCGAGTATACCATGCTCTGGATCATAGAATATACCGTCACAGTACAATAACCAGTGCCAGCAACGTGGAGTCTCACAACTTAATACGCAATAGGAGGGAAGCTCTTCTTTTGAAAAGACCTGAACACGATCATTGGCCATAGAGAAGCCATGTTCACTAAGAAAAGATCTCATTTCTTTTAGAGTAGTTTCTCTATCATTATTAAGTTCGTCACATACTTGTTGTGGCGATAAACCTGTTATCATAGCGAGAACTGCTTGCCCACACTGCAGGTCGGTAGGTTCATGTATATATTGAATATTATTCATAATAACTCCAACGATGAATGAATTTAGGATAGTAGTTTATTGGTGAATGCGAATGAGGTTAATGAGCTTATCATTTTTTTGCTAAATGCTATAGATGAATAACATAATAGGTGAGATCCCTATCCACACCGAGATAATTAACTTCTTTTTCTGAGAAGTGACTGTATGACATTCCGCATTTCTCCATAACCCGCTGTGAGGCGTAGTTACCAGTAAAGAAAGAAGCATAAACAGTTTGAATACCTTCTTCTCTATGTAGGTATTCGAGGAAAATCTTTACTGCTTCTGTCGTATATCCACAATTCCAGTAATTGGATCCGATCCCATAGCCAATTTCACAGGCGGTGTCTTTTTTGTCAAAAAACAGAATTATTCCAATTAGACATCCGGTGTCTTTTAAACGGATTGCAAACAAATCTTTTCTTCCAAGATATGGAGAAAAATCAAACTCATCTAATCTCTCAGCATACTTGCAAATAAACGTTTCAAGTACTTTTCTATCGTGAGAAATATTGGTGAAGTAATCCTTTTTATCATTTTCTTTGATAGGGTCAATAATCAGTCTTTCAGTATCCAGTCGCATTATTTCCTACCTGCAAATCATTATTAATCTATTGCCTTATGATTTATGCCAATGTTTTTGTGAGCTTGGAATATATCAACTCTAATTCTACAGCAAAGTCCTTTAATAATATCATTTAACCTATAGTCACAACACCGGTTCGAGATATCAAGTAAATTTGAATCAATATATTAATGATCTAGGATCTAATATACTTGATGCTCATCCATTTATAGTATGAGCACAGCATTAATTTCATTTTCTTCAAGATCCGAAGCCTCAGGGACTTCCTTAAAGCCGAAAGATGCATACATATTCTTTGCAACAATGTTGTCCGGACTGTAAGTTAGCCACGCATATTTTGCTTTTCTCCGTATGCTTTTCTTAAGGCTCACAGTTTACTGAGGTACGTCGATCTGCCTGTTAGTCTTTCCGACAAAGAAAGACAATCGTCTCCACATGTTTTGTTCTTGGGAACATATCTAGAGGTTGTATGGAATTAATTACATATCCATTCTGCACAAGGATCTGAAGGTCGCGTGCTAGAGTAGCTGCATTGCATGAAACCATGATCAAATTGGCGCAATTACTGCGTATTATTTGTTCCAAAACTTCAGGAGAACATCCTTTACGAGGTGGGTCAGTAATTATAAGGTCAGGAATTATACCTTTATCAATAAGAGTTTTAATCTCACCTGAATCTCCACATATAAAATGCGCATTTGTTCTGCCCATTTTTTCAGCTGATGAAATAGCACTAGATATTGCATCAGGTATGATTTCAATTCCATAGAGATTCTGATTATCAGATGTAACTGCCAAACCTATTGTTCCAGTACCACAGTAAAGATCTACTATGGTCTTCGGTTCCAGTTCAGAAACTATGTCTTTAATTCTTGAATAGAGGAGTTCAGTAGAAGTGTGGTTAATTTGAAAAAAGGATAACGGGGAAATATTAACAGGAACATCGAGTATTTCATCTTCAATGTAACTATCACCATATATCGTTGTATAGTTCGGAGTTAATATTGTATTTCCTTTTCGGGTATTTTTATCAATGCTGATTGAAGTTATGTCAGGAAACTCAGATACGAGTTCAGATACGATTTGCTCCTGGTTGGGAAGATTAGATCCGTTAATAATAAAAGACACAAGGATATTACCGGAAATAGAGCTTTGTCTGATAAGAATATGGCGAATAAGTCCAAAATGACTCTGCTCATCATATGCTGAGCAATTATGCTTCTCAAGTATCGAGCACGCTTTCTTTGCTATTTCATCAAAAATAGCCGGTTGCAGTTTGCATGCACTCGGAAAAGATAGTAATCTATGTGAGCGTGGTGCATAGAAACCATGATAAAGATGGGTGCCATCATTACCAATTGGGAATTGAGCTTTGTTGCGGTATTGATTTATAGCATCTGTGAATAAAATGTCTTCAACAGGGTGGTCTATTTTTCCAATTCTTTGAAGCGCATCAATAACAAATTGCCTTTTTGCTCTTAATTCCTCAGTATAATTAATGTGCCTGAAAGAACAGCCGCCACATTTTTCAAAAAGCGGGCAATCCATATTTATTCTATGTATGGATGGGGTAATAAGATCAATAATCCTGCCATAACAGTATCTTTTTTCAACTCTTTCTATACGGATGACTGCTTCATCGCCTACAGAAGAATAGGGAATAAATATAGGGATATCGTCGTGAAACGCAACCCCGTTCCCATCACTAGATAAACTAATTATTTTAACTTTATATTGTTCGTTCTTCTTCATAAGGAACACCTTTTCATATGTATCATCTAATATTAACATTTCATTGTTAAAAATAATAGTTAAACACAATTGGTAGTATTTGTCCTATTAAAAATGTGGAATTAAATACAACATCTATTGCTCTAGGTTTCAACAAGCTTTAAACTGGTCAAAATAACCATAAAAAAGCATGAAAAAAGTTTCAAATTTTTATTGACAAGTATATACGCGGATGATAAAATACAAATCACGCTGCCCTGTACGGCGAGTGAGGGCACGCTTTGGACCTTGAAAATTAAACAATATCACGAAGTGCAAAACCCTTGTCAGCACAGCGCGAGGCTGTGCAAAACAAGTAAATTTAAGACGTTAACGTCGGAATGAGCTTGATATTAGCGGACTCGGAAGGGTCCGATAAGATACAAACGAATAGAGAGTTTGATCCTGGCTCAGGACGAACGCTGGCGGCGCGCCTAACACATGCAAGTCGAACGGACTTCCGGATTTAGAAACTTCGGTGGACGAAGAAGGAAGTTAGTGGCGAACGGGTGAG
>JAEIGA010012377.1_pt1 | contig 12951 bp, 10 predicted proteins | sample 9270691 | NCBI WGS metagenome assembly JAEIGA01 (sample SAMN17057246, study PRJNA624740) | gut metagenome | biome: biome; isolation source: fecal sample | host: Bos grunniens | place: China: Xizang | collected 2019 | reverse complement strand
TGACCTATCATTACTTATCTAAACGATACGGTGCAAAACCGAATATTGCCTATCGGCTGATTACCACGCTTTACGCGCCGATAATTCCTGTCGTTTCGCTGATTCCTGATTCTCTAATGGCGTTTGCGAAACTCATTTTGCCGTTATTCATTTATTGGTTTATTGATTTATTGTATGAAAGAAAACCGTTATATGCGACGAAACGTAAAAGTAAGTGGGGATACGTTGGCTGGGGCGCGTTTGCGCTGATACTCACAGGAATCGTAGCGATTACTTCTAATCAATTCGGCGGGGGAATGCTCGTTGTTGGTTCGGAGAGTATGACGGGGGAATACAACAAGGGGGACGCGGTTTTTTACGAAGACTACGACGGCGAACCGATAAAGGTCGGCGACGTTTTGGTGTTTATGAAAGGCACGTCAAGACTTATCCACCGCGTGGTGGAGATTGAACACATAAACGGGCAAACCCGATATTATACGAAAGGGGATGCCAACGAAAGCAAAGACTCAGGGTATATCACCGCTGAGTCGATTATAGGCGTTGCAAACGTAAAAATACCGTATTTCGGATATTTAACGATCTGGTTAAGAGAATTGTTTTAACAATAGCCGTGGCGACAAGCGTTAGGAAGTCCAGAAACTCAGTTTCTGGCGGGTGTGGGCAGAGCCCACGAAAAAACGGACTTCAAAAAGGAAAGCAGAGCTTTCCGTCTTTTCGTGGCACAGCCACGCAATCGCCCAAAGGGCGAAAATAGCGCAACCTGCGGTTGCTTCACTTGGGCTAAGGAATGCGGGGTTTCACCCCTGCACCCCACAAGGGACAACGTCCCTTGACCCTTGTTTGAGAACGTTTATTTTACGTTTACGACAAAAAAGGAGTTAATATGTCAGACGCCGAAAAGAAAAAAAGAGCGGAATATAAAAAGAAAAGAAAAAGATGGCTCGTGGCTTGGGCTGTCGTTTTGGTCGTGGTCGCGTTAGGGCTTATCGGCTCGTTTATCGCTTACGGGCGGTTGACTGAAACCGTGTATATTTCCTATTCGGAAAAAAGCGCGGTGGATTATAAGGTAAAGTATAAGGAAAACGATTTCTACGAAGACGACTTGCAAGATGCAAATCAGGCGTACGTCGTTTCGTTAATCGAGCAGGTACAGGCGGATTTTTCGTATGCGTTGAAAATGGATTCCAAAAACGCGCGCTACGAATATACCTACGGTGTAATCGGGCAGATGACGATTGTGGATAACCATACGAAGAAGACGATTTTTGAAAAACCGTATGAGTTGCTTGCGCCCAAAACCGCAAGAACGGACAGCAGTACGCTGAATATTTCCGAGCATATCGAAGTTGATTACGCTACCTATAACGAGCTTGCGAAAACCTTTATGGATACCTACGGATTGCCCGATTCGACGGCAACGCTTGCCTTGAATATGAATATCACGGTAATCGGCTCGTGCAAGGATTTTAAGGAAAAGAGCAGAAATAACTACGTCGTGTCTTTACATATTCCCGTTGCGGTGAAAACGATGGAAGTGAAAATGACTTCGACCGTGCCGACGGGGAACGGTAAGGTGCTTGCTTGCGACAGCGGGTTTGATAAAGACGGGTTTAAAACGGCGTTAATTACCGTTTCGGCGGTGGAAGCAGGGTTGCTTTTAGGGTTCGTTGCGTTCGTTTTGGCAACGAGAAACGCCGATATCAACTATACCATTAAGGTCAAAAAACTCGTTTCGAATTACCGTTCGTACGTGCAAAAAATCAACAACGGGTTTGATACGGCTGGGTATCAGCTTTTGGCGGTCGATTCGTTTGGCGAAATGCTTGCCATTCGTGATACGATTCAGTCGCCTATTTTAATGAGCGAAAACAAGGACCAAACGCGTACCGTGTTCTTTATCCCGACGAACACGAAGATTTTGTATACGTTTGAAGTCAAAGTCGATAACTACGACGAATTATATAGAGATTCCGACGATAAGAACGGGTCGGAAGTATTTAAGGAAGAAAGCGCGCCTACGCCTACGCCTGCGCAAGAAAATGGCGAAGAAGAAGTTTCGATTGCAAAGGCGGAAGAACCCAAAGAAGAATTAACGCAAGAGATTGCGCAAACGGAAAGCGTTGAACAGGCTGAGCCGATAGAGCAGGTTGCGGAAATAGAACCCCAAGCGGAAGAGCCGACGGAAGAAACGGGCGATGGCGAAGCGGAAAGCGGGTATAATTTCGGGCCGAGAATGGATTACAGCTTCGAAGCGCGGTTGATTCTTTCCGACGAAGAAGTGAAAGGGTATTATAAACAAATTGCCGATTTCGTTCGTGCGTACGGCGGGGCGAAGCTTTCGCGGAGCTGGAAACGGGAACGCGTGCATAAAGGTCGGAAACTGTTTGCGTCTATTTCGTTTAGGGCGAATAAGCTCGTGGTTGCGTTTGCGAAAGACCCGATCGGCGCGGATGCGAAATACCACGCGAAAGACGTTTCGGGTTTGAAACGCTACGAAGGTACGCCGATGCTGATGCGGATTACGTCGGAGAGAAAGGTGAAATACGCGATAGAGCTGTTGACGGAACTGTTTGAAGCGGAAGGCTTGAAGAACGAGAAGTTGACGGTGAAGCCGACGGCGATCCCGAAGAAATCGAAAACCACGCTTTTGAAAAACAATTTGATAAAAATCGAAACGGCGTAAGAAACAAACGAAAAAACACGATTAAAAAGGAGGGCGGTATCAATGAACGGATTGGCGAAATTTTTCATTGCGACCGCTCTTTCCGTTTCCGTTTTGGGAACGACTATCGGCTACGCGCAACTTTCCGACACGCTGAATATTATCGGTACGGTGGACGTCACGCCAAAAGACGGCGTATTTATTTACGACGTAAAAGAACCGAGCGACGGGAAAATCGCCGTGAACAGCTATGCGGGTACGGTGCTTAATTCTACGACGAATTTAGGAACAGACTCAAATTCGGTGGCAACGATAGAAATTTCGGTGTATAATAATTCGCCGTATGTATACGTTTTTAACGCGGTAAAGCACATGGACGGGGAAGGCTTGTTTGATAATCAAAATATTCATTACGGGCTGGAAAATTTGAAAAAAGGCACGGAAATAGACGGCGGGGCAACGCTGACTTTTGTTTTGGAATTTTATTACGTAAATACTTCTACGATTACGGATACGGTTCTTCATTCGGTGTTGAATTTCGAGTTCGTACCGCACGCTGATTTCGTGCCAGATATTGCGGTCACGAATGCGACGGGACAATTTAAGCAAATTTTGAATACGAACGAGTCGTTTACGAAATTGATTCAACAAATGGACGATTATAGCGGGAATAGACATAACGCTTCTTACGTCGGGAACGTGGTCGGGGCGTCGAGTGACGATACCAAACTCTTAAACGAGCTGTTCACGGTAGACGGGAAGAATTATTTGACCTTGAATATCAGCGGTGTGGATACGAACGTGACGGCGCTTATTAAACGGGAAAATCTTGACGGTAATTCCGCAACGGGCGACGAGAACGGAAACGAAATGACTATCTATATGACGGCGGTTGACTTTGATTCCCTTTCGTGGTTTGCAAGAACGGTAGAAGTTTTTGCTTGCGTGTTTACCAAAAACGGCGACGGGGAGTGGTATCAAATCGGACAAATGTACGAAGGGGTAGCAGAGCCGAACAATTATAGCGGTGGCTGGGGTAAAAATTCCTTTGATACGGATACGTGGGAAACGGCGGTGGCGTATTACGGAATTGCGAAGGGCGCGAACATTGAAAGAATCGTTGCGGCGATCCCTGCAGAAGAAAGATAAGAACGTAAGAAAGATTTAGAGCTGGCTCTAAATCTTTCTTATTTTTTGGGTTTAAACCTTTTTTTAAACAAGGGTCAAGGGACGTTGTCCCTTGTGGGGGACAGGGGCGAAGCCCTGCATAAACGGACACAGGAAAGCAAAACGCAGTTTTGCGCTATTTTCGCCCTTTGGGCGATTGCGTGGCAAAGCCGCGAAAAGACGGAAAGCAAAGCTTTCCTAGTAAAAGTCCGTTAATTCGTGGGCTCTGCCCACACCCGCCAAAAACTGAGTTTTTGGATTTCCAAATAGGAAACTTGACAAAAATGAACGTGCGTGGTATACTGTATGTAAGAATATGAAAAAATTTCACCTATTTTTCACGCGGATATGTTGTAAGTTTGACAAAATTTGGTTATATTGTATACGTAAGGTTTAAACTACCGATAAAAAGAAAGGGAGAATGCTATTTATGAAAATATTGATTGTGGACGACGAAGAAATGATTCGCGGGGTGCTTCGCGAATACGTAGAGTTCGAAGGCAACGAAGCGTTTGAAGCGGTAGACGGTATGGAAGCCGTCAAGCTTTGTAGAGATAACGATTACGACTTGGTGTTAATGGATATTATGATGCCTAAGCTCGACGGGTTTTCCGCCGTTAAGGAAATTAAGAAAGTTAAAGACGTGCCCGTGATTATGCTCTCTGCACGCGGGGAAGAATACGATAAACTCTTTGCGTTCGAACTTGGCGTAGACGATTACGTGACGAAGCCCTTTTCGCCCAAAGAAGTGATGGCGCGGATTAACGCCGTCACCAAACGCCACGCAGGCGTTGGAGTCGTGGACGGCACGCTGAAATTCGAAGGTTTAGAAGTGGATATGGCGGGTCGAAACGTATACGTAGACGGCGAAAAAGCCGAGCTGACCCCTAAAGAATACGAGCTGTTATTCTATCTGATACGCAACAAAGGCATTGCGCTCACGCGCGAGAAGCTGTTGTACGACGTATGGGGATTTGATTTCTTCGGGGACGACAGAACGGTAGACACGCATATTAAAATGTTGCGCGGGAATTTAAAGGAATACAGGAAATTTATCGTCACGTTGCGCGGGCTTGGGTATAAATTCGAAGCGTAGGCAGATTTCTGCGCTTGCTAGTGGGTTGTGGGACAACGCCCTTGACCCGTGTAGGGGTTAGGTTATGGCAAAAGACAAAGACTTGAAAAAGCCGAAACAAAAAAAACAACGCCGTTATAAACGAAAACAACGCAGTACGAGTATCTTCTTCTTACTCTGGGCTGCGTTTTCTGCCGTTGCGCTTTTAATCGTACTTATTTTCGGGTTTTCTCAGCACTTTACGCTCGTCGAAACGCATACCCAAGAAATTCAACGCAACGTAATTCAAAAGGGTAAGCAAATTACGTTGTCGATTGAAGCGACTATGCAACCGAATACGCCACCCCTTAGCGAAAAAGAGTATCACGCATATCTTCGTTATCTTTCGCGTGTGAACGACGTCGGGGCGTTGATTTTCGATAAAGAAGGTAAACTGCTTTGCCCCAAAGACGACTACGGCGACGATTTGTCGTATGCGAAAATCGCTAAGCTTTTGGATAAAAAACTCGGCAATGAAAACGGTCCCGTCGTTCTCCAAACGGAAAACGAGTATATCTACGCCGTACGCCTTTCGTATTTTGGCGCGGAAGGGTATTTGTACGTCTACGAAACGATGGAAATTTTGGATAGCGTAGCCCACCAAATGGTTTTGAAAACGGTAATGACCGCAATTTTCGTATTATTGCTGACGTTTGCGGTGTCGAGTGGGATTTCGGGCTGGCTGACAAAACCGATTACCGAAATGACGGAAAAGGCAAAACTGTTCGCTGCGGGGGATTTCGGCGTGGACTTTCGCGGTGGAGATTACGGTAGCGAAATGGTCGAGCTTGCCAACACGTTGAATTTTGCGCGCGACGAGATTTTTAAAGCCGACCGTATGCAAAAAGAACTGATTGCTAACGTTTCGCACGATTTTAAAACCCCGCTGACTATGATTAAGGCGTATTCGTCTATGATTAAGGAAATTTCGGGGGATAATCCCGAAAAACGCAATAAGCACGTGCAAGTGATTATCGACGAAGCGGACAGGCTGACTTCGCTCGTGGAAGACTTGCTCGATTTGTCCAAGCTCCGCGCAGGGATTAACGAGCTGAAACCTACGAAGTTCGATTTATCGGCATATACTTACGAGATTTTGGAACGGTTTGCGTATTTACAAGAAACGCAGGGCTTTGACTTACGCGCGGAAATTGACGACGGGGTATGGACGGAAGCAGACGAACATAAAATCGGTCAAGTACTCTATAATTTAATAGGCAACGCCGTGAATTATACGGGTGAAGATAAAAAAGTGTTGGTGCAAGTGAAAAAGAGTTCGGAAACGACGGCGTATTTTGCCGTTTCGGATACGGGCGCAGGGATACCCGAAGAAGAATTGCCTACGATTTGGCAACGTTATTACCGTTCTTCGGAAATGCATAAACGCCCCGTGAAAGGCACGGGATTAGGTCTTTCGATTGTGAAAATTATTTTAGAGCTACACGGCTTTAAATTCGGCGTAAAAAGCGAAGTAGGCAAAGGCAGTACGTTCTACGTCGTCTTTCCCTTACGAGAAGAATAACACGGGATTTCCACGTTTTTTCGCGCCGTCATTGTGAAGGAGCGCAAGAGACTGCGACAATCTGAAAAGAGATTGCCACGTCTTTTGGCACCTCATCCGTCAGCTCGCGCTGACACCTTCCCCCACTGGGGAAGGCTCGATTACGGCAATAAGAAATAACCTTCTCCTGTGGGAGAAGGGGGACCGCTTGCGGTGGATGAGGAGTTTTTGATGAGTTCTATAAGGGAAAAAGTTGAAAAAACGGACGGTTTCGCCCGTTTTTTTGATTTTTTAAAAATTTTTTCGGTTTTTGGAAATTTTTTTCGCCCAAACCCTTGAAATTATTAGAAAAATTTGATACAATAGAATTAACCCGAATATGGACACCTGCCAAATTCGGAAAGTACGATATTTCTGGGAGGATTTATTTATGATTAAAGTAATCTACGGCGCGAAAGGAACAGGTAAGACCAAGCTTATGATCGAAGCCGCGAACGAAGCGGTTAAGACGGCAAAAGGACATTTGATTTTTATTACCGATTCTAAGCGCGGTATGTACGATTTAGAACGCGAAGTGCGTTTTATCGACGTAAGTGAATATAACGTAGCGGGCGAAGTTGCCCTTTGCGGTTTTATCAAAGGCGTTATCGCTGGTAATAACGACAACGAGTACGTATTTATCGACGGCGTAGTTCGTATCGCAGGAAAGCCTGTGGCGGAAATGCCCGAATTCTTCTATATGCTTGATAAGGTCGCAGAAAAGAACGATATCACGATTACCGTGTCCGTTTCGGCAACGAAAGAAGAATTGCCTGATTTCGTAGCGAAGTATCTGTAAGCAATTTTCTAAGAGCCGAACGAGTTGTCGCTCGGCTCTTAGGCAAAAAAATTGATTTTTTGGGGGTTTTTGGTAGACGGTCGAAAGACGGTCGTTTTGTTGCGTTATAACAAGTTTATAGCGCGAAAAACGGAAGAATAATTTCAACAGCAGGAGAACGATTATGTATTTTATCAGTACGAGAGGCGGAGAAAAGGTGACGGGCGCGGAAGCGATCGTGAAAGGGCTTGCCAAAGACGGCGGGCTGTTCGTTCCCGAAACTTTCCCGATTATTACGAGCGAAGAACTCAACGAGATGGCGGAAATGAACTATCCCGAACGCGCGGCGTTCGTGCTTTCTAAGTATCTCGACGATCTGGGCGTAGACTTTTTAAAGGAAGCTTGCACCAAAGCGTATTCTACCTTTGAAGGGACCGACCCCGCGCCACTCGTTAAAATCGACGGGGGAATGTATATTCTCGAACTTTTTCACGGTCCGACTTGCGCTTTTAAGGATATGGCGCTCACCGTTTTGCCCTATTTGCTCAAAAAGAGCATGGAAACGCTCGGCGTGAAAGAAGACGTGTTAATTCTTGCCGCCACGAGCGGGGATACGGGCAAAGCCGCACTCGAAGGCTTCCGCGACGTACCGGGTACGAAAGTAGCGGTATTCTTCCCCGACGAAGGGGTTTCGAAAATGCAACGCTTGCAAATGAGTATTCAAGACGGGAACAACGTGTTCGTGTCGGCGGTGAAAGGGAATTTCGACGATTGCCAACGCGCCGTGAAAAACTTGTTTGCGTCCGAAGAATTTAACGCACAGCTCAAAGAGAAAAACACCTTGCTTTCGAGCGCAAATTCCATTAACTTCGGTCGGCTTGCTCCACAAATTGCGTATTATTTCTCGTCGTATATCGATTTGATAACTTCTAACCAAATCGAAATGGGCGACGAAGTGGATTTCGTTGTGCCAACGGGGAATTTCGGGGATATTTTGGCGGGTTGGTACGCTAAACAAATGGGCTTGCCCGTTAGAAAGCTCGTTTGCGCGTCGAACAGAAACCGCGTGCTTGCCGATTTCTTCAAGAAAGGAACGTACGATATCGAACGGAATTTCTTCCGTACTATGTCGCCGTCAATGGATATTTTGATCTCGTCGAACTTAGAAAGATTGCTCTTTGAAATCAGCGGAAGAAACGCGAAATTAACGGCGGAAAGAATGAAAGACCTTGCCGAGAAAAAGTCTTATTCAATCACCCAAGCGGAAAAAGCGAAACTCGATCAGGATTTCTACGGTGGATTTTCTAGCGAAGACGATATGGTGGAAGCTATGTACGAAGTGTTTGACGAGTACGGCTATCCTATGGACACGCACACGGGCGTTGCGCTTGCCGTGTTCAATAAATACCGTGAAAAAATGGAGAAAAAGGACGAACGCCCGACGGTGATTTTGTCAACGGCAAATCCTTATAAATTCCCGCAAGACGTGTTGTACGCGCTTTCTGGGAACGACGTGAAAGATAGCTTTAAAGGGATTAAGCGTTTGAATTTATTAACGGCAATGAAACCGCCTAAAGCGCTCGTTGCGCTCCGTTATCGCCCGTTGCGGTTTAAGGGAGTGGTTGCGAACGATTTGAAACTTATGGCGAACGAAGTTTTGAAATTCGTGGGCGGAGAAATTATTCCCGTACCTGATAAAGAATAAAAGAAAAAATTAACGGCGGGGTTTTTGCTTTTGGTTTCCCGTGAAACAGGGAAATTTGTTGAAAAGGTGAAAATCCCGTTATATCTTATAAAAAGTCCGTTTTGCGATTGTCTTTTTCGCACGGGCGTGGTATAATATGGAAGACTGTAAGGCTAAGCGGAGGGGAGTATGTTCGGATACGTGCGCACGGACACGCCGTATTTATATATCAAAGACGATATTTTATATCGGGCAATGTATTGCGGTGTATGCAAGGGGATTGCGGAAGTATGCGGACAGCGTGCGCGCATGGGGCTTTCCTACGACGTCACGTTTATGTCGGTGTTGCTACACAATATCGCAGGACAAGACGTAAAGATTGAGAAATCGCATTGTTTGACCCATTGTATTCGCGGTAGGCAAATGGCGTGTACGGACGAGCTGACGAGAATGCTCGGCGCGTTCAACACGGAGCTGGTTTATTATAAATATACCGACGATATTGCCGACGGCGATAAGGGTCGGGGAAAACGGCTTTGGTTTAAAAAGGGGCATAAGCGGGTGCAGGAAAAGTATCCTGAAATCGCGCGAATCGTCAAAGAAAATATGTCGGCGCAAGAAACGCTCGAAAAGACGGGCGACGCGGGGCTTGACCGTTCCGCAGACGCAACGGCGAATATGTTGGCTGAATTTTCCGATTACGTTTTAGGGGAAAAACGCACAAGCTATACGCGTAGGTTATTTTACGCGATAGGGAAATGGATTTATTTAATCGACGCGTTAGACGATTACGACAAAGACTTGAAAAAAGGTGCGTTTAATCCCTTTATCAACGAATTTCCCGCCGATTGTCGAACGGAAATGCTTGATAAGCACCGTGAAAGCGTAGAGTTTGCGTTTCACAGTCTATTTTTTGAAATCCGCGAAACCCTTTGCGATATCCCTTTTCGGTTCAACCGAGATTTATCCGACAATATCCTTCTTCGCGGCTTACCTATGATGACCAAACGCATTATGTCGGGGGAAGGCTGTAAACTTTGTAAAAAACCCACGATACCCGACCAAAAAGCGGAAGAAAAGTAAAAGGGCAAAGATTGACACCCTTTAAGATAAGGGTCAAGGGGAATATCCCTTGTAGGGTGCAGGGGCGAAGCCCCGCATTTCTATGCCCAAATTAAGCAACCGTAGGTTGCGCTAAGATTAAAAACAATTAAAAGGAATAGATATTTATTATGCTGATGAAAGAATACTACGAATTGCTCGGTCTGGACGAAACTGCCACCGACGAACAAATTAAAACGCGCTACGAAGAGCTGAAAGCAAAGTATAAAGAAGATAGATGGCTCGACGGCGAAGCAGGCAACGAAGCCGCGAGAATGTTGAACAAGCTCGACACCGCGTATGCTGAAATCACCGAAGCGCGTAAGGAACGGCAGGAAAACACCGAAGGACAAAGCTCCTTTGAAGAAATCGCTACGCTCTTGAAAGCGGATAAAATTTCTGAAGCGCAGGCAAAGCTCGACGATTTTAACGAAAGAAGCGCGGAATGGCATTACTTGCAAGCCGTCGTGTTCTGGAAAAAGAACTGGGCGAACGAGAGCAAAAAACAGCTCGAAATCGCTATGCAAATGGAGCCTGAAAATAAAAAATACCGCGACGCTTACGGTAAACTCAACGCAAGAACGCAGTATAACGAACAGGAAGCCCGTCGCAGAGAACAACGGGAAAACCCTTATGCGGGCGACCCGAATTCCCCTTACGGCGACGAACAAATGGGCGGGAACGCTTGTTCGAACTGTATTTCCTGTTGTTATACCTATATTTGCGTAAACTGCTTGTTTAACCTTTGTTGCGGTTGCCACTAAGGAAACGAAATGAAAAAGAACACCGCTTATGAAACGGCGCTTGCCGCGCTCGCTTGCGCGTTTGCAACTATTTTCCTGACGATAGGAATTTATTCGAATTTCTTGCTCTTAACGGGGTATTTGTTTTCGGGAATTGCGTTGATGCTACCGCTTGCAAAAAAAAGCTATCGCGGGTATCTTCTCGCGTACGTGGCAACGTGTTTGCTGTCGCTATTGTTTGGGCTGTCGAGATTTTTCGATTTATTGCCGTTTATTATCTTTTTCGGGTTGCACCCGCTCGTCAACGAACTGCAAATCAAATTTAAATTTAACCGCTGGTTAGCGTTTTTTCTCAAAGCCGCTTGGTTTGATTTGGCTATGTATCTCACTTGGAGATTAGTCTTTCAAATGACCACACCCATTCCGTTCGTCGACGAATATTTTATCCCGATTCTTCTCGTTTTCGGCACGGCGTTCTTTTTCCTGTACGATTATATTACTTATAAATGTCGCTACACGGTGAACTTAGTCGTCAACCGTTTTATCAAAAAATGACGGCTTAGCCAAAACTTCCGCTAAGGGGGTAGACTTATGCAAAAAAACGATAGTATTACCGCTATTACCGATTCGCTTGGGTCGAACGGCGAAGGCGTTATCAGGCACGAAGGCATTACCTTTTTCGTGCCTGCTTGTTTACCCGGTGAAAAGGTACGCTTTAAGGTGCTGAAAGTCAAAGGGGATATAGGCTACGGGAAAGTCGAAGAAATTCTCACGCCTGCCGAAAACCGCGTACGGGCAAAATGTCCCGTCTTTTTGCGGTGCGGGGGGTGCGATTTACAGCATATCGAGTATTTACAGCAATTAGAATTTAAGGCTTCGCGCGTGAGAGATTGCTTGAAAAAAATCGGCGGACTGACGGTGGACGTGTTGCCGACCGTGCCGAGCGATTTGCCGTATGGCTATCGCAATAAATTACAGTTGCCGATAGGGCTTGATAAAAACGGGGAAACCGTCGTCGGGTTTTACGCGGAGCGTAGCCACAGAATCATACCTATCTCTTCGTGCGCCATTCATCCCGATTGGGCGGAAAAGGTAATTTCGATTGTGAAACGCTACGTGTTAGAGTGTCAAGTGCGGGGCTATGATCCCGAAACAGGGCGTGGCGCGCTTCGGCATATCGTAGTGCGGGAAATCGGCGGGAAATTTATTTTTTCTCTCGTTTCCGCAAAACGCAATTTGCCGAACTTGTCGTATTTCGTGGAGCTTTTGCAAGAGTGTTTTCCCGAGTTTACGTTGTATTTGAATATTCACAACAAACCCACTAACGTAATTTTCGGAGAAGAGTTTCATCTCGTACACGGTACGGGCATTTTTCAGGCAACTGAGCAAGGGATTACCTACGAAGCAGGGCCGATTACTTTCTTGCAAGTCAACGAAAACGTAAGAAATAAGCTGTATCAAGCGGCAATTTCGTCGGTGGCGTGTGCGGGCGACGAAGTCGTGATAGACGCGTATTCGGGCGGGGGATTGCTGACGGCAATGCTTGCAAAAAAGGCTAAGCGGGTATACGGGATTGAGCTGGAAGCGGAAGCGGTGCGGTGTGCGGACGGCTTGAAAGAAAAAAACGGCTTGACGAATATGACGAATATTTGCGGGCTTGTAGAAGAAAAATTGCCCGAAGTACTTAATAAAGAAAAAGGGGAGAAATTGCGATTAATTCTCGACCCCCCGAGAGCGGGAATACACCGTAGCGTGTTGAAAGCACTCTTAAAAAGCGGGATTGAAGAGCTGACGATTATCAGTTGCAACCCTGCGACTTTGGGTAGAGATTTGGGGATTTTAACGGGAGCGCTCGTGGAGCAAGACGGCGGACTTGTTAAAAATCCGAATTATACGGACGACGGCTTGACGGGGTATTATTCGATTGTCAAAGCCGAGCCGTACGATATGTTCCCCCAAACCAAACACGTAGAAACGCTCGTGTGCCTTGCTCGCAAGGCATAAGAAAAATTTTTACAACCCACCCGCCGTGCTTGCGCGAGCGGTGGAATTGAAAAAATTTTTATGCGTAGTGAAAGGACGCGAACGAGAGATTTTGAGTGTTTGCGTTCGCCGTCGGCGCGCGACGGACATACATTCCTTTTGAAAAAAGGGATATA
>JAEIGA010012376.1_pt1 | contig 12952 bp, 11 predicted proteins | sample 9270691 | NCBI WGS metagenome assembly JAEIGA01 (sample SAMN17057246, study PRJNA624740) | gut metagenome | biome: biome; isolation source: fecal sample | host: Bos grunniens | place: China: Xizang | collected 2019 | reverse complement strand
GCAGGTTATTTTTTCTGAATACTCTTTTCCTTTTTTGGTCGATACTAAGAGCCTTCTCTGACATCTGCTATTTAGATTAGGCCTGCCCGGATCATAAGTAATTACAACATAATTTCTTCCGTTTTTGACAGTAAAATAGCCGTGTGGCATCTGCTCCAATTCCAGCCTTCTGTATTCCAATTTAACGGCGTGGACTTTCATGGGGTACTCAATTCTGTTCATATAAACTCGTCCTTTTTGCGGTTATTATGCACCCGGAGTTCGGTCTCAAACCATTCCCTAAAAGTCTCAATTTAGGGGGTGACTTTTTATTTTCTGGAGCTGGTGGAGGTCAGTATGGGTTATAGTCTCTAAAATCCAAGCAAAATCCGCGCACGCGCTCGGAAAACTGCGCGGATAATTCTCTTCAGGAACAAAATGCAAGCAAAATCCGCGCAGACGCTTGGGTTTTGAAGTGAAATCTTGAACCAGCAACGTGCTCAAAGGCAACATATCAGCGTTTATGCACTAGACCAAAAGTTTTTAACGCATATCTGTACTTTCTTCCGTTGAAACTCAAAAGGCATGCGTGCTAAACTTCGTTTATGAGTTACTCAAGAACTATCGCAACTGAATACGGACTGGTCAGGGGCATCGTCAAGGACGAATGCGAGTTATATCTCGGAATACCGTTTGCAGCGCCTCCTGTGGGCGATCTCGCGTTTAAGCATCCTGTACCGCCCAAGTCCTGGAAAGGCGTTCTGGAGGTCGCCAGAGCCCCTATAAGCCCTGTTCAGGGCAAAGGCAGGACTGCAATCACGGCAGACGGCAAGGACTGCCTGTATCTGAACGTCTTCGTTCCCCTGGATCTTCCTGCTGACGCACCTGTTATGGTGTGGTTCTACGGCGGATCTTATGCCAACGGCGGTTGCGGCAGAATAAGCGACGAGAGTGACGAGTTATACTACGACCTCTTAAAGTACGCGAAGGACACAAAGACAGTCGTTGTTACGTTTAATTACCGTCTGAATCTGGAAGGATTTTTAAATCTTAATTTCATTAACGCTGATTTCGACAGGAACAACGGTCTGTACGACCAGATGGCGGCGTTAAAGTTCGTAAGAAATAACATCAATAAGTTCGGCGGAGATGCCGATAACGTGACTGTTTTCGGGCAGTCGGCAGGCGCAGCATGCATTCTGGCACTGTTAGGAATGGAAGAGGCGCGCACATTGTTCGACAAGGCAATCATGCAATCACCGTGCGCATTGTCGTTCTGGTCAGAGAAGCAGAGCAAGCGCTACACACATAAGTATTTAAGTTTCCTCGGCATAAAGATCACTGAGCTCAATAAGCTTAAGGATCTGGACGTTGAGGCGATCCACGAGGCAAACAAGAAGCTTCGTAAATTCGTATTTAAAGAGGGCGAGTCGAACTGCGCTTTCTCGCCTGTTATTGACGGCGTGACGATCAAGGACGATCCGGTTAAGCTCGCTAAAGAATCCAATAAGCCTATTCTCATCGGCACATGCGCACAGGAAGGCGACGCGTTCATTAACGGGATCAAGGGACCTCTCCTCCCGCTCGCAGCATCCTGGTTCGGATTCAAGCTCAAGTGGTCCAAAGACATGCGCCGCGTTATGTCAGATAACTTCACGGACTTCTTCTATAAGAAACCTTCACATGAACTGGCACGTGATATCAAGGGACCGTCATGGGTATACGAATACCGTCACATGACACCTGACATCGAGAAGAGAGGCGCGGGTTGTTTCCACGCGAGTGAGCTCCCTGTCCTGTTCGATAAGTCCACTAATTACTGCAAGGTCGAAGATCCCGTCTCAAAGCGTGTCGGCGAGAAGATGCGCGAGTACTGGAGTGCGTTCGCATATACAGGAAAACTCCCCTGGACTGAGTTTAAAGAAGACGAAGAAGTCAAAGGTATTAACTGATTTCCGACATTAAAGTGTAAAAGTGTAGTTCCATTCCCTATTTACCTTCTCGTATAATAGGTTTATGCTTTGATTGTTCTTATGGGAGGATAGTTCATGGTTGTTTCAACAAAAGGACGTTACGCGCTCCGCGTTATGATCGATATTGCAAAGTACGGCGAAGAGTCTTATGTCGCTCTGGGTGACATTGCCAACAGACAGGGATTGTCAGAAAAGTATCTGGAATCGATCATTAAGATGCTTGTTCAGAACAAGTTCGTTAAGGGACTGCGCGGTAAGAACGGCGGCTATAAACTCACCAAAGATGCAAAAGACATCACAGCATGGGACATTATTTCAATTACTGAAAATGACTTCTATGTAGTCGCATGCATGGATCCAAAAGCTCCCAAGTGCGACAGGACCGCACAGTGCGTTACACTTCCGATGTGGAAAGAATTCAGCGCAGAAATGAAGAAGTTCTTCCAGAGGTATACAATCGCTGATCTGGCTAACAAAGAGGTTAAGCAGGACGAGTCTTGGGAGTCGTCAGTATTATAATCCTCTCGCCTTCAGTCCCTGGACTACACCAATATAGAATTCTCTGATATCAAAACCGTCGATGTTCTCTCTGTTGAGGTCGATCATGTCTGCATGTGAGATTCCGCGCAGACCGGGATTTGTCAGGAAGTGATATTCAGAACCCCACTGAAATGAATCCTCACCAACGAGACCGTCGTTAAGGCCGTCGAAGTGCTTAACGAGGTGATAGCTCATGTTAAGCGGGAACTTACCGCTTACTGCGTGGTTAAGCTTAGAACCGAAACTCTGTGTATAGATATTATTGAACTGATAAGACATAGGCTCCATCTCGGCGTTGAGTCTGGCGACGCCTGCGTGGGTTAAGTCTGTAACGGCCTTGATGAAATCCGGATTGGTATCGCCAAGTGCTTTCGCGCCTTTGTTATAAGCTGCAGCAACCGTATTCTTCAGCTTCTCGGGTGCCTTATTCATTAAATACTCAGCAAATTCACAGCCTCTGTGGGGCGTGTTAATCGTTGTAAGTGAAGCAACATAAGGTGCCATGCCGAGCATGCTGATACAGTATCTCGAATCGAGACCGCCCTTACTGTGAGCGATGATGTTGACCTTCTCGGCGCCTGTCTCCTGGAGGCAGTTAACGATGGCCTTCTTGATCTGGAGGGCGCAGCTCTTTACGTCACCTGCTGACTCCTGGCCGCCATAGTAGATGGTAGCGCCGTTAGCAATGAGTTCGGCAGGAACTCTTCCCCAATAATTGAGATGCTCGGAGTCTCTGAAGAAAACGCCGTGAACCATGAGGATGGGGTATTTTGTCTTGCAGATCTGGAGAGATTTTCTGTGGTAGTTTCTCCAATATCTCTCGCTCTCTTCCTTTATCTCACGGCCTGCAACCTTGACGATCATGCGCAGGCAGAAGAGGTTAGCAACGGGGATCATGCCGCAGAATATACCAAGAAGTCTTTTGCTGATGCCGATCTGTTTTGATGTCAGATAGACAATGATGATGCCTGTCCAGAAGTATGCATTAAGTATTCCGATCGTTACGCACGCATAGGTGATGATTACGGGCCAGCCGAGATCTTCGTTAAAGAAAAGCGTTGCGATGAATACAGGAATTACTGCTAAGAGAGTATACGGGAACGCTGTTAATATGCAGTTGCCGTATTTACAGATTTTGAGTCTCCCGCCGGCAACTCCCGAGGCGCAAAACCCCGGGAGAATAAATGCCGTTATCGCGAGAACTACTGTTAATGCTATAAACCAATAGCTTATTACGTAAAGTAATGAGCTTAAACATGCGAGCGTAACAATTACGCCGTCAATGACCTTAACTGCAGGCCTGTTTTTATATTCCTCTGACTTTGCCAATCGTCAGTCCCCCCTAAAGCTATTACCAGCTCGCAGAGTCACCGAAGTTCCAATCGCTGTTGCCCCAATAGTCTTCGCCATCGCCGTAGCGGACTCTGTTGGCTCTGTCCTGAATATCCTTGATCCTGTCTTCCGGAGAAGGTGAAGGTGTCGGTGTTCCGCCGTTTCCACCGCCGGGAGTAGGTGTAGGTGTGCCGTTGTTGCCGCCGCCACCGGGTGTAGGAGTGGGTGTTCCACTATTGCCCGGATCACCGCCCGGTGTAGGAGTAGGTGTTCCGCTGTTGCCCGGGTTACCGCCGGGTGTCGGAGTAGGAGTGCCTGTGCCGCCTTCTCCACCGCCGGGTGTAGGTGTCGGAGTTCCTGTGTCACCTGAGCCGCCTGGTGTAGGGGTAGGTGTGTCACCGGGCTCGTCACCGGGAGTCGGTGTAGGTGTTCCGTCGCCGGGTGAAGGCGTAGGAGAATCACCGCTCGGTGTAGGTGTCGGAGTGTCCGTACCACCCTGAGGTGTAGGAGTAGGTGTACCTGTATCGCCCTGGGGAGTAGGTGTCGGAGTCGGTGTATCTGTGTGATCAGCATCCGGCTTCGGGCTGCCCTGAGGCGTAGGAGTAGGTGTGGGCGTACTCGTATTGTTAGGATCATTGGGATCCGGAGTAGGCGTAGGCGGATTCTCGTACTGCTGTCTCAACAGCTCTTCGAACTCGTTGATCTCGTTGTAGAGCTTCTGTGCAGCATAGTAGTGACCGTCGTTATTCTCGGTAGCGCAGTCTTTATCTGCGAGGATACCTTTCGCTGTTTCACAGATCTCAATAGCGTCCTCGTAGTTATTCTCGTTGATGGACTTAACGTCGATTGCTGTAACGTGAGCCAGAGCATAGTTAACTCTGATCTTACAGTCGTAGGGATCAGTAGGCATGAGATTTAATGCCATCTGATATTCCTGCTTTGCCTTCTCGTAGTCACCTAACTGGTAGTAGATGTTACCCTTGTTGAAGTGGTTAATGTAAGGTTGTGTGAAGCCCAAAAAGCCCAATTCATTCTGCTGGTAAATACCTTCACCGTAGTTGGCGATCATCTTCTTGTTGCCGTAGTAATTGACGACAAGGATGCCCAGGAACGTGGCCGTGAGGATCCAAATTGCAATAGCTATCTTCTTTACCATGCGTCAGGCCCTCCTCTTAACGCTTATGAATTCATAAGCGACTAATGCGGCGAGCGGGATGACAAACCAATAGTAGATGTCAGCATAGCCGTTTTCATATGTTTCTTTCTCTTCGCTGTCGACCATTTCCTTGACCTGTTCGATGACGGGATCGATCTTAGCCTGTCTGTCCATGTGGATGTACTTGATGCCGAGATCGTCAGCGATCTGCTCAAGGTTATCCTCATCGATGCAGGAAATAGCGGGTGCATAAGGGAAAGATCTCTTATCTTCTACGATTACCTCTTCTTCATAGAGCTCATCGTAGTAACGCATCTGGCCGCCCTCATCTGTGCCGTAGCCCATTACTGCGCCGGCATCGATGTTAGGTGCGATATCTGCGAAAGAATCGAGTTTATGGTTATCAGTATTCTCACCGTCTGAGATGAAGAATACGACTACAGGTCCGTTATCCTGTCTGACAGCGTCGCCGACCATCTGGTCCAAAAGCTTCTTGCAGACGTTAATGTTTGTACCTGTTGCGTGATAGTCAGCAAGAGGATACATGGAGTTAACGCATGATCTGATGTAAGCGCTGTCGTCTGTGAACGGAGCGATGAGGTTAACGTCGTTGTTGAAATCGATGAGACAGAATTTCGCGCCGTTAAGCTCCTGGGTAATATACTCGATATCAGCCTTAACGCCTGTCATACGCGGATTGTCGCCGTCGTAGTCTTCTGCCAGCATACTGAGGGTGTCGTCAACACAGATGATACAGTAGCAGTTGAGCTTCTGCTTAACTACCTTAACGTCGTCGGTCATGATCATCGGTCTCAAGTTAATGACAAACAGGAGGACCACAATCAGGATCTGTCTGATAAACGGTACTATGCCCTTTCGCTTGATGGCGATAAGGCCGATACACAGTATGACCATGAACCAGACGGGTAAAATGGGTTCAAACTTCAAATTTTCCAACATCTGATTACACCTTCAATATAAATGCTAAGAGCAACATGCAGCTCAGGGTGAAGATCAGCCATTTAAAGCTTTTCTCCGGGAGCTCTGTCTCGACGATCTCATATCTCGTATCGTCAAGTGTTGCGATCTGTTTTCTGATATCTTCGACGATGTTCTCAACGATATCATCGTCTTCGCCGTAGTAGAACGTTCCGCCTGTACCTTCGACAACGTCCTTCATCATCTGTCTGTCTGCGTCGACCATCTTCTCTGTACCGACGCCGAAGACTGTGATGTCTCTCTCCTGGCAGAGCTCACCTGACTCAGGAAGGGTCATGATCTCTTCGCCCAAGAGTTCGTTATCCGTTGAGAGGATGATTACTCTCGTACGGTCGGGCTTCTCTTCGTAATCGTAGAAGTCCAAAGCAGCGGCTGCCAAGCCGTCACCGATAATGGAAGAACCTCTCTCCTCGTTATCTACGAGCGTGCCGTTAGTGATGAACGCTTCGCTCTCATAGAGTTTGTCGGAGAAAATGATCTTACCGTTGTAGTAGTCGATTCGCATCTCGAGGCCTTCCTTGACCTTCTCGAGCGTATCAACAACGTATTCATAGTCGTTAGTAAGAGGGCAAAGGAGAACCGGTGAAGAGTTAAAGATAACGATACCGAATCTCTCGCCGTTGAGCTCTTTTACAACGTCAATGAGTTTGTCGATGAGGACAGCGTTGAGGTTGTCGCAGGTCGTTGAGATGTCCATGCAGAGAATGATGTCTCTGTTGTAGCTGTTGATCTGTTTCGACTCTGTCTTATAAGGTCTCGCCATCAGGAAGCCTGAGATTAAAAGGCTCGCGATGATGAGAACGATGAGGACATACTTCAAAATGGTGTACCAGACGATCCTCGTCTTGTACATCGACTGGAGCCTGATATACTCCGGAAGGAATGCCTTCTTACCGCCCTTGAACTTGCGCTTCATCTTGATAGTGATGAATGTCGCAATAACAAATGCGGCTGCCACGCCGGCACATATGTATAAAGCAATCGGATTCTTTAGTTCCATTCAGACACCAATCTCCTTGATTTAGCTAATGACGCTCTAACGTCTCCTTCGGAAATCTTATCGAATTCCGGCTTATAGTATTCGCCTACGAGAACAGTGAGGTCTTCGAAACCTGTCTGACTGATCTCGGATAATGAGAATTTATCAACTTCCGTACCTGTTGCCTTATAAACGAATTCTCTTACCAGGATGCTCATGCCTTCGTAAGCAGGTCTGATCTTGGTAGTGTCTTCGTTGAACTTAGCCTCCAGCTTATCGAGGGCAGCCATGTATTCAGCCTTGAGCTTTGTCATGTCAGGCTTAACGAATACCTTAACGGGCTCTTCGATAATCTTCTCCTTCGGCTTATAGTTCTTGAGAAGCGTATATAAGAACATCAGTAAGATCGCAACCGTGAGCGCAGCAAAGATTGCCGCCGTGATTACGATCGGAAGCTGTGAAAAATCAAATAATCTTCTTAAGTTTACTGTTGTATCCATAGCTTATTAATTTATGAGCTTATTCTTCTCCAAAAGCTCAGCGATCTTACCGTCGATTCTTGTCGCAGTGTCGACCTGAACCCACGGAATACCGTGTCTGTTGAGCTTTATGATAGCTTTCTTCTCCATATCTTCTTGAATCTTCTTCTGCTGTTTCTGGAGCGATTTGCTCAGAGAGATGAACGGAGGAAGATATCCGTAAGTCTCGACGTTGTAAACCTTCTTGCCGTAGAAGTCTGAATCGCTTACGTTTACAAGAAGAACGTCGTGAACCATAGTGATCTGGCTTAAATATGATTCGTCGAGCTTCAGGATGCCTTCCGTGTCGGTTACCATAACTACGATCATACGCCTTTTAATGTTGTGCATGATGTATTTCAAGATGCCGTTCAGATCGGACTTGTTCTCCGGATTGAGACACTTGTGATAGCCTTCCAAAAGGAATTCGAGATTAAGGAATCCTGTCTTAAAAGGCGATCTCTCCATCTTGTCATTGTTATAGTAGAGGCCGCTTACGTAGTCTCCGTTATCGGTTACAAGGTAGCCTAATGTGCCGCCGGCCATGAGAGCAACTTCGCCCTTATCTTCGCCGGTCTTAGTCTCTGCGAGCATTCTTCTGTTGGTATCCATAACCAGCATAATGTTGTGCTTCTTCTCGGCGATGTAGGATCTGATAAGAACCTTCTGGCTTCTTGATGTAGCCTTCCAGTCGATATCCTTGATATCATCTCCGGGCACATACTCACGGAGCTCATCAAAGTTCATACTTCTGCCCTTATAAATGGAGTTGTATGAACCGTCGAGAACTCTGCTCGTAGACTTATCCGTAGCTATCGTCTTGTAACGCTTTAGCCCGAATTTAATTTTCGAGACGTAGTCTAAGTTCATGGAGTAACGATTGCTCCGACAATTGCATCAACGATCTTCTCTTCCTTAACGCCATCTGCAATAGCAGCGAAGTTAAGCATGATTCTGTGACGCATAACTTCGTGTCTCATTGCCTTAACGTCGTCAGGTGTTACATAAGCTCTGCCCTGGATGAGAGCAACAGCCTTTGAAACTTCCATGAAAGCGATAGCCGCACGGGTGGAAGAACCCATTGCTACGTATGCAGCGAGATCCTTTGAAATGAACTTCTCAGGCTCACGTGTAGCCTGAACGATATCAACAATGTACTTCTTGATTGCAGGCGAGATATAAACCTTCTTGCACAGGCTCTGTAAGAACTCGATATCTTCGATAGTTGCAACAGCCTGTGAACCTGTGAATACGTCGCCTTCGATTCTGTTGAGGATCTCAACTTCCTCGTTAACGTTAGGATATGTGATTATTTCCTTAAGAAGGAATCTGTCCTGCTGAGCCTCAGAAAGTTCATATGTACCTTCCTGCTCGATAGGGTTCTGTGTTGCGATAACGATAAATACCGGAGGAAGCTTATATGTCTGACCGCCGATACTTACTGATCTCTCCTGCATGGCCTCGAGCATCGCACTCTGTGTCTTGGCAGATGAACGGTTGATCTCATCGAGGAGGAGGAAGTTAGCGTAAACAGGTCCGATCTTCGTCTCGAACGTGTTGTTTGTCATGTTGAATGTCTGTGTACCGATGATGTCGGAAGGCAAAAGGTCAGGTGTACACTGAACTCTCGAGAAAGAACCTCCGACTGCCTCAGTCATGACCTTAGCTGCCGTTGTCTTAGCAAGACCAGGAACAGACTCAAGCAAAATGTGGCCGTTCGCGATCATGGAAACCAGGAGCGAAACGCCGAGCTGAGACTGTCCTACAATCTTGGAATTGTAGTAAGTTCTGATGTTCTTGATGATCGCGCCTGCTTTGGCGAGCTCATCAACATTGATGTTCATTACGAGTTGTTCAGCCATAAAAACCTCTCATTCTTTGCACTATTTTGTGGTTACACAATACGCGCAGTGTAACTATAAAAATTAATTGACTTGGATATTATACTATTTCCCATGCAATTTTGTAGAAAAATTGTATGAATGCGTGGGATTTGAGCATAATAACCCCTTTATACATATCTATACAGGTTAGGTTTGGGAAATGTTGCAAAAGAAATTATTGAGTCGTGGGGAGAGGCCCGGGCAGATATATTAGGGCATTTTACCCCTTATAGTTGCTTCGGGGAAGGGCGTTTTACCCCAAAGGTGTGTTTTCTCGGGTGTTGGGGTAAAAATATGCGTTATTTTTTACCCCAAAGCTATGAAAATTGGCTGTTTGGGATAAAAAGACTGCTGATTTTACCCCAACAGGGTTGTTTTCGATGGTTTGGGGTAAATTTAGGCATGAAATTTTACCCCAGAGGACTGGTTTTCGATGGGTTGGGGTAAAACGTGCCCCAAACAACTAGAAGAAACCTTACTCTGCGCCCTGCTTAAGCAGTTCGGCGTGCTCTTTCTGGATATTCTCGTCATATGAGAGCATCGGCTCGACGTCGGTCTTGTTCTTGATGCGGCGGGCAACGTAGTTGTCGGTGATCTTCTTGACCAGCGGGCAGAGCGAGACGACGCCGATGAGGTTCGGGATCATCATGAAGCCGTTGAAGGTGTCGGAGATGTCCCATGCGAGCGAGCTCGTCATCAGGGCGCCAAAGACGATAATTGCAACGAAGATAACTTTGTAGACCTTTGCGGCGATTGTGCCCCAGAGGTACTCGATCGCCTTGCTGCCGTAATGAGACCAGCCGAGGACGGTCGTGAATGCGAAGAGCAGGATGGCGATCGCGATGAACCATTCGCCTCCGATACCGAAGACGTTGCTGAATGATTTAGCGACCAGAGTCGCGTCCTCAACGCCTTCCCGGACTAGGCCAGTCTCCAAATCGATATAACCGGATGTGAGGACGACGAGTGCTGTCATTGTGCAGACGATGAATGTGTCGGCGAAGACTTCGAAGATGCCCCACATGCCCTGCTTAACGGGTTCCTTAACGTCTGAATTTGAGTGGACCATGACGGATGAACCGAGGCCGGCTTCGTTGGAGAAGACGCCGCGCTTACAGCCCTGGGTGATTACCTGTTTGATGGCGATGCCTGCAGCTGCGCCTGCGACTGCCTTGATGCCAAATGCGAATTTGAAGATTGCTGCGAATGCGGAAGGGAGCGCAGCGAAGTTGAAGGCAACCAGAGCGAGCGCGCCGAGGATGTACGCGATTGCCATGAAGGGAACGACCTTCTCTGCAACGGCTGCGATCCACTTAAGACCTCCGATGATGATTACTCCCGCGCAGACCGCGAGGAACATACCGATTGCGAGAGGCACCACCCTGACAGTGCCTCCAAATATTGCTACTTCTCTAACCTTCTCAGTGAAGAATGCAGATTCGAGGTTCAATGTGATCTTGTTGATCTGGCCCATGTTGCCGATACCAAAAGATGCGAGTGCGGCAAAGATCGCAAACAAAACAGCCAGGATCTTACCGATATACTTACAGCCCTTGTAATTGCCGAGGCCGTCCTGGAGGTAGTACATTGCACCGCCGGACCATTCACCTTCCCGGTTCTTACGTCTGTAGAAAATACCGAGAACGTTCTCTGAGTAGTTTGTCATCATGCCGAAGAATGCGGCAATCCACATCCAGAAAACTGCGCCCGGGCCACCTATGCAGATGGCAGCGGAAACGCCTGCGATATTACCCGTTCCGATCGTTGCGGCGAGTGCAGTACACAATGCCTGGAACTGTGAGACACTGCCGGCTTCCTTCTTGTTATGGCTCTTCTTATCAAATACTCCGCCGCCTGTCTTTTTCCACCAGTGTCCTGCGTGGGTAATCTGGAAGAACTTTGTGACGAACGTCATTAGGATACCCGTACCGATGAGAAGGAAAAGACCTATCTTCACCCACACGAAAGTATTGATCAAATCATTGATCTCGGTAATTTTTTCAATAAAAGCGTCCATGTAAAGCTCCCCCAGGAGTAATTTGCTGGGAAAACGATATACAAGAAACTCGTCTATTTCAAGGGTTTGGGGCTTTTTGACATAGAAATGTAGGATAAACGGCGATAAAAAACCGCCGCGAGAGGGTGGCTCGCGGCGGCTGGAGGTAAAGTGCATTCCGGATATTCGGGTGACCGGAAAACATTATTATGAAAAGAACGGGGTAGTTATTACGCTTTCTGTACCTTTACTTTCTTGCTGTCCTTCTTTTTGCTCTTCAGCTTGCCCTGCTTCGAGACGATCTCGAAAACAACTGCGGCAAGGAGTACCAGACCCTTAACGATCTTGATCCAGTCCTGGTCGATCTGCATGAGTGACATGCCCTGGTCGATAACACCGATCAAAGTAGCACCGATGACCATTCCCATGATCGAACCTGAACCGCCGTAAGCGGATACGCCGCCGACGATACAAGCTGCGATAGCATCCATCTCGAAGTTCTGTCCTGCAAAAGCATTTGCGGAACTGAATCTTGCTGTAACGATGAGCGCTGCAAGAACTGTAAGAACTGACATATTGAGGTATGCAACGAACATGACGAGCTTGTTGTTGATACCGGAGAGCTTTGCTGTCTCTGCGTTTCCGCCGACTGTCATGAAGTGACGGCCGATCGTTGTCTTCTCTGTGATGATTCCGTAGAAGAGGAGAACACCAATGAGCCAGAGAACAACTACAGGGATACCGCCCTTGTAGACTTCAAGTCTCGATCCGTCTGCAAGATCTTCAAATATGATGTCGCCATTTGAAGAGAACTTGAAAGACAGGATGAGAATGATCGCACCTTCGATAACACTCTTAACTGCAACAAACCATACAGGTTCTGCCTCATAACCCTTTTTAGCCTTCTTGGCACGTGTCATGAAATTGATAACTACAATAGCTGCCGTAGCCAGAACACCAAGAACAAGGCAGGGAATGTTAAGCCAAAGTCCGAGATTCTGGAGCTTTACCTGGAAAACGGGAGAGGTAAAGATATTGCCGGAGAAGAGGTGAAGGAATTCAGGTGAGAAGTTGGAAATAGCACTGGTATCTGAAACCTTTACGAGAATCTGCGTGGCAAGACCACGGAAAGCGAGGTATCCGGCGAGAGTTGCGATCCACGGAGGTATTCTTACGTAAGCGATAAGGAAACCTAAGATTGCACCGTAGACAAGACCCACGCCCAATACCAGCAGGAGTGAGAGCGGAGTGCTGATGTACCAGATAACTGAGAAGACACCTGCAACCGCACCTGCAAAGCAGAGGAATGAACCAACTGACAGGTCGATGTTACCACCGGTGAGCATACACATGAGCATGCCGGCACCTAAAATGTAAACATATGCTTTCTGGTCGATAAGGGAAGCAACGTTCGAAGATGAGAACATATTGCCGCCTGTCATGAGCGTAAAGAAGATATAGATTACCAAGAGTGCTATAGCCATTACGTTCTTCTTGAGAACGTCTTTGATACTGAACTTGTTCATGCTTTAGCACCTCCCTTCTCTGCTGTGGCATCTGCATTCTTCCTGGAGCCCTTTCTCTTCATCTGCATGAT
>JAEIGA010012375.1_pt1 | contig 12952 bp, 10 predicted proteins | sample 9270691 | NCBI WGS metagenome assembly JAEIGA01 (sample SAMN17057246, study PRJNA624740) | gut metagenome | biome: biome; isolation source: fecal sample | host: Bos grunniens | place: China: Xizang | collected 2019 | reverse complement strand
TTGGCGGAGAAGGAGAGATTCGAACTCTCGAACCGCTTTTGACGGTTACACGATTTCCAATCGTGCGCGCTCGACCAGCTACGCGACTTCTCCGTGTTTGTTCGGCTTTAAAATATATTATTCATATGCGACTGAAATATCATACCACAAAAAACAGAGTTTGTCAAGATGTTTTTGATAAAAAGTTGAAATTTGTTTTTGAAACGTATTGACAACAATATTGGTTTGTGTTATACTGCAATCAATCTAAATGGAGGTGCGGCTTTCATGATAAGCATGGATAGGGACACGGTCTGTGTGGTAAAGGGGACGCCGCCGAGGAAAGATGCGCTGTCCAAGCGGTCTTGTCCGGACACGACGAGAATATCGGCGCGGCTGTCACCGTGAACGTCGGTGTTGAGATATTTGATCCCTTTGCGGTATTTTGCTTGGCCTCGGTATTCTACCCGAGATTTTTGTTTTCCGTTTGCACAAATATATATTATTAAAGGAGAAAAGCATATGGAAGGTACATTATGGGCGTTTGTGCCCGCACTTATCGCCATAGTGCTCGCGCTTATTACCAAGCAGGTATATATTTCCCTTTTTCTTGGAATATTTGTCGGCGCTATGATGTATGCGGGAGGAGATCCGCTTAAAGCATTATTCACGCTCTATCAAGTAATGAGCGAGAAGGTGGGAGGAAACACCCCTATCATAGTATTCCTCGTAGTTCTCGGTATTCTGGTAGTTCTTTTACAGAAGTCGGGAGGAGCCAAAGCTTACGGAGACTGGGCAGGCAAAAAGATCAGGTCCAAGGGAAGTGCGCTTGCTGCGACCGCGGGACTTGGATGCCTTATATTCGTTGATGACTACTTTAACTGTCTTACGGTTGGCTCTGTTATGCGTCCTGTTACAGACAAATTCAAAATATCAAGAGCAAAGCTCGCGTACTTAATCGACTCTACTGCGGCGCCCGTGTGTATTATTGCGCCTATATCGAGCTGGGCGGCGGCAGTTGCGGGAGAGCTTGAGGGAGATGGGCTTATGGTCTTTATCAGTACCATTCCCTTCAATATTTATGCGCTTCTCACAATAGTCATGGTATTTGCCCTCTGTCGGTTCAATTTTGATTTTGGAAAGATGAAGGTCTGTGAAGAAATAGCCGAGACCACGGGTGACCTCCACGCAGGAGAGACCGAGGGAGCCATCGGGGAAGAGATCCTCGCAAACCCCAAGGGTAAGGTGCGTCATCTTGTTATTCCCGTGCTTGTGCTTATAGCTTGTTGTATCGGTGGAATGATATATACGGGATTCTTCTACAACTGGGATACGGGACTTATAGACACTGAGCTGCAGAGCGCGAATGTTATTGAAGCATTCTCCAACTGTGATGCGGGCATGTCTCTTGCAATCGGCTCTACCGTCGCGCTTATAATCATATCCGTTTACTATATGATAGCGCGCGTACTCTCGTTTAAGGATGTCACGGGTAGCTTTACAGACGGATTTAAGGCGATGGTTCCCGCGATACTTATTTTGACATTTGCTTGGTCCATCTCGGGCATTATGGGAGCCAAGGGAGGTTATCTTGACGCGCAGGCATTTGTTCAGAACAATCTTGCAAACAGCAATTTTCCTCAATTCCTGTTCCCTGCCATATTCTTTGTTCTTGCGGGTGGAATTGCTTTCGCAACGGGAACATCATGGGGAACCTTCGGTGTGCTTGTTCCTATTGCGGTCACCATTCTTGGTGGAAGCGGCACGCTTACGATAATGACAGTGTCCGCAACTCTTGGAGGGGCGGTTTACGGTGATCATGTGTCACCTATTTCGGATACGACGATCCTTGCGTCCGCGGGGGCACAGTGTAATCACGTTAACCACGTAAGAACTCAGTTGCCCTATGCCACACTTGTTGCAGTTGTTGCGACAATTTCCTACGTTATCGCAGGACTTTGTGCAACACTCGGAAGCGCACTCAGCTGCATTATTATGTGGGCATCTGCGCTTATCCTTTTCTCCATTGTGGTTGTATGTATCAAGGTGATGGCAAAGAAAAAAGCGTAAAAATTAAAGATATAAATCAAGGCGGCTCGGTAGAGGGCCGCCTTTTCTCAAAATTACCTGAATTTTTTGCTTGACAAGATTGGGTTCAGGATGTATAATAAAATATGTATTCGACCTGTTTTGGCGGGAAACGACAAAAGCCCATATGGGCGGAATGGAGATTAAATGAAAAACTTTTTTCCTGAATTTAAGAAATTTATCACTCGCGGTAATGTGATTGATATGTCAGTCGGTGTTATCGTCGGTGGCGCGTTTACTGCCATCGTCAACGGAATGGGCAACTACATCTTAAAGCCTATTGTAAACTGGCTGCTCGCACTCATCTTCGGCGCAGATTCGCTTAGCGGAATATACACATACCTTAAGGTAGTAAAAAAGGACGTTCTCGACGAGGCGGGCGCGGTTATCAGTCAGGAGATCGACTTGGCTCAGTCTATATACATAGATTGGGGTGCGTTTATCAATGCAGTTCTTAATTTCTTTATTACCGCGTTTGTGCTCTTCACCATTGTTAAAATTATCAACAAGCTTCGTGAGGGACAGAGCGAGGTTGAGAAAAAGAAGCTTACTCGCGAGCAGAGAAAAGAGCTCCGCGCAAACGGCATAAAGATCTACGACAGAGAGGCGGTTACGGCGTACTTTGCTGAAAAGCAGAGACTTGCGGCAGAGGCGGCAGCTGCAGAAGCTGCTGCGGCAGCAGAGGCGGCAAGACTTGACCGCGAGGCTAATCCAACAACTGAGGATCTTTTGAAGCTTATTTTGGCAGAGCTTAAAAATAGGTAATAAATCCGACAAGCATAAAGCAGGGCGCACATGCACCCTGCTTTACGTTTGTCGGGTTTTGTTAAGTTCGTGAATGTTTATACAATATCCATTTTTATGCATTTGGCACAAAAACCTACGATACAAATGGCGAATTGACGTAAACAAACGACAAAGTTATATTAATATTGAAAAAAACATTGACAATTCGGCCTGTTGGTGCTACAATAATACACACATCAAAAATAATATTTATTCATGTGTGGAGGCATAAAATGAAAAAATTAATTGCAATTGCACTTTCGCTTGTAATGGTGATTTGTGCGGTATCTGTATTTGTTGCTTGTGACAATGCAAGCGTAGAGCTCGTAGCTATTGATGCGGCGGACCTTCTTAAAGAGGACTTTGGAATCGCCGTTAAAAAGGGCGACACCGAGCTTATGGCAATGGTCAACGCGGTTATTGATGAATGGGTAGCCGACGGAACTATGACAAAGTACGTTGATTATTACGACGCGCTGGCAAAGGGAGAAACTCCTTCGACTGACGGTCTTCAGGTAAGCTGGGATTTCGGAGATGCCACAGAGGTGCTCACGGTCTACACTGAGTCGGGATTTGCACCCTTCGAGTTCCTTTCTAACGGAGAGGTAATAGGTGTTGATATCGCTATTATGAGCGAGGTTGCAGAAAGAAACAACTTGAAGATGGAAGTCAAGGACGTAGCTTTTGATACTATTACTACTTGTGTTAAGGGACACTCGGGCAAGGCAGTAGGCGCGGCCGGCATTACCATAAATGATGAGCGCAAGCAGGAGGTTGATTTCTCAAGCATTTATTACAGCTCCACTCTCGTTGTTGTTTCTGCAAAGGATAAGAGCATCTCCTCTGTCAAGGATCTTTCGGGACTTACCGTAGGCGTTCAGGAGGGCACGAGTGGCGACCTTATTATCAGCGCGGCAAAGACAGCAAAGGGACACTCTTACACCGATTACGATGCTGACGGGAACGAGATCACAAAAACCGTTACCGTTGACGCGACTACCGAGGTAAAGCAGTATAAGCAGTATGCTCTCGCGCTTGCAGACCTCAAGGCAGGTCGTATCGACGCCATACTTATGGATAAGCTTCCCGCACAGACTATGTTGGCGGCATCCGAGAACTGATAATAATTAAAAAAATACGGTGAGAGGGCGCGTGTCGCCCCCTCACTGTTGTGTTAGAAGGAAAAACAAAATGAATCTTCAGGAATTCTTTTTATCCCTCTGGAACAGATTTGATAAGGCGTTTTTAGTTGAGGATCGTTGGAAACTGTATCTCGAGGGACTTGGCAACACGATACTTATTGCGCTTATGGCTACAGTCATAGGAGTGATACTCGGTGTTTTGTTTGCTGTAATAAATTACGTTAACAAAAAGACGGGAAAGTTTAAGGTGCTTGCCGTCCTATCAAATATTTATATTACGGTCATTCGCGGGACGCCTGTTGTGCTCCAGCTTATGATAATGTATTTTATCGTATTTGTTTCGTGGAATTTCAAGGTGGCTATCGGTAGCTTTGAGATAATGGACAGCAGTCTTTTGATTGGCGCTATCACCTTTGGTCTAAATTCCGCGGCTTACGTTGCGGAGATTACAAGGGCAGGCTTTGAGGCGGTGGATGACGGACAACGTGAGGCAGGACGATCGCTCGGTCTTTCAACCGCGCAGACTATGTGGTATATAATTATACCTCAGGCTATGCGAAACAGCCTCCCTCCCCTTTTCAATGAGTTCATAACTCTTGTAAAGGAAACCGCGATAGTCGGATATCTTGGGGTTTACGATCTTGGGAAGATCCCGGGTCTTATACAGTCGAGGACGTTTGATTATCTGTTCCCACTAATCATAGCGGCACTTATGTATCTAGTTGTGGTGATGATACTTACAAAAATACTGCACGTGCTTGAAAAAAGACTTGCAAAGAGTGACAGAGGAGGCAAAATATGAGTGTAGAGAAAAATCACGATATAAAGCCTCTTATTTCCGTCAGAAATCTTACAAAGTCTTTTGGAAAGCTTACGGTTCTTGACAGTATATCTACGGATATATACACGGGAGAAAAGGTGGTCATCATAGGTCCGTCGGGTGGAGGAAAGAGCACGTTTTTGCGTTGCCTGAACTGTCTTGAGGATCCCTCCTCGGGAGCGGTAATATTTGATGGCGTAGATATTGCAGACGTCAGAGTAAACATCAATCACCATAGACAAAACATGGGCATGGTGTTCCAACAGTTCAATCTGTTCAACAATCTGACCGTGCTTGAGAATATTACTCTCGCGCCTGAAAAGATAAGATGGAAAAAAGCAAAAGCCGAGGGAAAGACGCGCGAACAGTTCAAGGCGGATGTGCGGGAAAACGCACTGTCCCTGCTTCGCCGAGTGGGTCTTGAGGACAAAGCCGACGCATATCCTTCAACACTCTCGGGCGGACAAAAGCAAAGAATAGCTATTGTGCGCGCTCTTGCAATGAACCCCAAGGTCATGCTTTTCGATGAGCCCACAAGCGCCCTTGATCCCGAGATGGTCGGCGAGGTGCTGGAGGTAATGAAGGAGCTCGCAGACGAGGGAATGACTATGGTGTGCGTTACTCACGAGATGGGCTTTGCGCGCGAGGTCGCCGACAGAGTTCTCTTTATTGCGGACGGGAATATCCTTGAGGACGATTCTCCGTCCGAGGTGTTCGATAATCCCAAGCACCCAAGACTTAAACAGTTTTTAGGTAAAATACTTTGACGCAAGATATAGGCGCGTACGAGTTTAATTTTTTTGACTATAACAACAGCCTCTCCAACCGGAGAGGCTGTTGTCTTTATATATTATTCTATAGCCGAAAAGAATTGAACTCACACGGTTTTGTGTGGCAAATATCCGCACCTGCCACAGATAAAATTCTCGCAACATCTTATGTTGCTTCGTATTTTCTCTTTGCATTTGCACAATATTTGCTCACTCAAAACTGCGTAGCACCCTTGGGCGTTGCAATTTTTGATAGATTTCGTCGAAGCGAGTTGCAGCAAGGTATGACCTTGCAAAACGAGGTGCGGCGGAAGATGCAAAAATTGCTCGACGCAGGGCGTATGAGTTCAACTCTTTTCGGCTATACCGAGAACGGTGTATCCCTGCTCCTCAACAGTAGCTTTGAGAAGCTCGTTGGAAACGTTGCCCTTCAAGGTCACGATAGCCGTACCGCTTTCGTGGCTTACCTCAGCGCACTCTACGGCGTCAAGTGCTTCAAGCACCTTTTTTACTCTGCCCGAGCAGTGCGCACACATCATTCCTTCTATTTTAAGAGTCTTTTTCATTTTTTTGTCTCCTTTGTCCGCAACTGCGGTCTTTTTTGTTTTGCTTGTCTTGCGAGCTTTAGCGGGTTTGTCGATATTTACAAGGTTTAATCTAAGCGCGTTCATAACTACGCAGAAGCTTGAAAGCGACATTGCCGCCGCTCCGAACATTGGCTCAAGCTGCCAGCCGAAAATAGGTATCCACATACCTGCCGCAAGCGGTATGCCTATCACGTTGTAGCAGAACGCCCAGAACAGATTTTGGTGAATGTTACGCAGAGTTGCTCTGCTCAATTTTATTGCTGAAGGTAAGCTTGAGAGCTGATCCTTCATAAGCACGACGTCTGCCGCCTCTATGGCAACATCCGTTCCCGCGCCGATAGCGATTCCCGTATCTGCGGTGGCGAGCGCGGGCGCATCGTTTATTCCGTCGCCTACCATAATTACGCGTCCCTCTGCCTGAAGATCGGATATCTTACTTGCCTTGCCGTCAGGCATAACGTCGGAAATTATCTCATCAATGCCTGCCGCGCGGCCTATTGCCTGAGCGGTTCTCGCATTGTCTCCCGTAAGCATTATTACACGAAGGCCCATGCGTTTAAGCTCTGATATGGCAGAGGAGCTATCCTGCTTTATTGTGTCCGCAACGGCTATTATGCCTGCGAAAACACCATCGCAACTGAAAAACATAGGGGTCTTACCACTCTCGGCTAACGTGTAAGCCGTCTGTTTGTCTTGACTTGACAGATTGCAGTTCTCTTCAATAAACGCAAGGTTTCCGCCGCGGATCTGGTTGCCTTGCCAAAAGCCTTGAACTCCTTTGCCCGAAATAGCTTCAAATGCTTCTATTTCAAGCTCCTCCACTTCAAGCTTGTTTCCCTTCTGTACGATAGCCACACCGAGCGGATGCTCACTGCCCTTTTCAACCGAATAGGCTATTGATAGCAATTTGTTCTCGTCAAAGCCCTCCGCCGCAATAATATCTGTCACGGACATTTCGCCCTTGGTCACGGTTCCCGTCTTGTCCAACACTACGGTATCAGCGCGGCCCGCCACCTCCAGAGCTCTCGCGCTTTTGTAGAGAATACCCCTACGCGCGCCCACGCCGCTACCAACCATTATAGCCACCGGGGTTGCCAAACCTAACGCACAAGGACAGCTTATTACAAGCACTGAGATTGCTCTTGCAAGTGCAAATCCGACGTCCTTGCTGACAAACGACCATACTACAGCTGTGACTATGGCGATAGCCATAACGGTGGGAACAAAGATCGCGGATACGCGATCCGCCGCCTTTGCGATAGGCGCTTTTGATGCGGTTGAGTCACTTACTATTTTGATTATTTGCGATAGCGCTGTGTCCGCACCGACTTCTGTCGCTCTGCATCTAATAAAGCCCGATTTGTTGATAGTTCCCGCGCTTACACGATCTCCGATTGTCTTGTCTGCAGGGACGCTTTCTCCTGTGAGAGCTGATTCATCGACCGACGTGCTACCGTATATTATAATCCCATCGACAGGAACGCTTTCTCCCGGACGAACCACGAAAATATCGCCAACCTGCACCTCGTCTATGCTTACTGCCTTTTCTTCGTCACCGTTGAGGACAGTCGCCGTCTTTGGAGAAAGGTCCATAAGACCTCGCAGGGACTTTGTTGTTCTTCCCTTTGAAATAGCTTCAAGCATTTTTCCCACGGTGATGAGCGCGAGGATCATGGCTGCCGACTCAAAATAAAGCTCGTGCAGATAATGAGTAGCAGTAGAGAAATCTCCCCTTGTCTGTGCGTCGGTCATTACAAACAACACACAAACGCTGTAAACAAATGACGCCCCCGAGCCGAGTGCTACCAGGGTGTCCATATTAGGCGCTCCGTGAAGAATGCCTTTAAAGCCTCGGATAAAAAATTGCTGATTTATTATCATGACCGCCGCGGCGAGAATAAGCTCTGCAAGAGCAATAGCCACGGGGTTATGCGCAAGAGGCGCAGGCAAGGGAAATCCCCACATAACGTATCCCATTGAAACGTACATGAGCGCTAACAGAAATCCTACGGATAGGAGCAACCGACGCAAAAGACGGGGGGATTCCCTGTCCTCGAGAGTGTCGGAGAGTTTGTCTCGGTTAGGAGACGCCGCACCGTCGACACTTGCTCCGTATCCCGCCGAGGTCACGGCGGCTATTATTTTGTCGTCGGATATATTTCCCTCTACTACCATAGAGTTGGTCAGAAGATTGACCGCGCAGGACGACACACCGTCAACGGCGGAAACCGCCTTCTCAACACGTGCCGAGCACGCCGCGCAGCTCATACCCGTTACGTTGTATTTTTTCATCTTTCTCTCCGTTTTTACAATGTTTTTCAAATATATCAGTAAGAGCTTATTGGGATATTTTCGTCATCGTGACCCTTTTTGATGCCGCGGATCTCAACGTAATAGCTGTAGTTCGCATTGACCTTGACGCACACTCTGTCCCCTACCTTGCGCCCCAGCAGAGCCTTTCCTAAAGGCGACTCCTTTGAAAGATAACCCTTGAGCACGTCCTGACGGAGAGTGGTGACTATCTGTCTCTCCTCTTCCTCGTCGTCCTCCTCTACGTAGTAGGTTACGGTGTCGAAAAGGCAGACCGAATCCTCATCCTTTCTGATCTTGATAACCTTGGCGGTCGCGATCATATTTTTAAGATAGCGGATTCGACTCTCGTTCTTGTTTTTTTCTCTTTTTGCCTCTTTGTATTCGGCGTTTTCCGAAAGATCCCCGTATTCGCGTGTTCTTTGCACCTCAGCAAGAAGCTGCGGACGGAGCACGCACATACGGTAGTCTATCTCCTCTTGCATTTTCTTTATATCTACTGCGGTCAACTCGTCGTGCATAAAGATTCCTTTCTATATATCAAAAGACATTTTTCTCATCTTTTCGAGAATTTCAAGCATTCCTTGCGGTAGTTCGCAGGAGAACGTCATTTTTTCACGAGTTCTTGGGTGAGTAAGCGAGAGCTCCTTGGCGTGCAGACACTGCCCGTTGATAAGATGCCTATTGGATTGCTCAAATTTAGTATTTCCACCACCGTAAACGCAATCGCCGAGCAGAGAGTGTCCGATGCTTGACATGTGAACTCTTATCTGATGAGTTCTTCCTGTTTCGAGCACGCATTTCACGTATGAAAATCTTCCCTGGGGGGTGTCGAATCTATCCATTACCTCGTAATGAGTAATGGCTTCGCGCGCCGTACGGGAGGGGTCCGTCACCACAGCCATTTTTTTGCGGTCTGAGGGGTGTCTCCCTATGGGCTTGTTCACACTTCCCGTGTCGTTTTTTATATTTCCTATTGCTATCGCGTGGTACACGCGGCTTACGTCGTGAGTTTTTAACTGACCTGACAAAAACTCGTGAGCCTCGTCGTTTTTTGCAACGACCAGCAATCCCGATGTGTCCTTGTCTATTCGGTGCACGATGCCGGGACGTATCACGCCACCGATTCCAGAAAGAGAATCTCCACAATGGTACATCAGCGCATTTACCAAAGTTCCGCTATAAATTCCCGTTGCGGGGTGTACTATCATTCCCGAGGGCTTATTGACGACTATTATATCGCCGTCCTCGTAAACTATGTCAAGAGGAATATCCTCGGCTACCGCCTCGCAAGGCTCGGGCTCGGGATAGATAAGCTGTATCTCATCACCTGCACGGAGCTTATAGTTCTTATTTGACGGAGATTTGTTTACACGAACATTTCCCGATCCAATAAGCTTGACTGCCATAGACCTTGATATTCCTTCGCTGTCGGAGAGATAGCGGTCTATTCTCTCCCCCGAAAGCTCGTCGGGGACCATAAGAAGCACGGCATCCTCGGACGCTATGACATCAAAAATCTTGTCACTCATTATCTTCACCTGTATGCGCTTCTTCTGTGCTTGACGAAAGCTTTGCTGCCTTCTCTGCTTTGTACTCACGAACTGTGTCGAGTATCATCCAAAGAGCGAGCAGTCCCGCGCCTATACATACGAAGGCGTCTGCTACGTTGAACACCCACATCCAAAGGTTCGGGAATGCGCAGAAATCAAGAAAATCTATCACGTAGCCAAGACTTATGCGGTCTATCATATTACCGATTCCGCCACTTACTATAAGAGTAATGGACGCAAGCACAAGCTTGTTCGAGGGCCTTTTCCAAAACAGATATACCAATATTGCCACTATTGCCACGGTGGACAAGACCATAAACAGCCATCTGTTATCTGCCATTGAGCCAAATGCCGCGCCCCTGTTCTGTATATAAGTGAATCGAAAAATACCGGGAATAACGTCTACGGATTCATATAGCTCCATATTTATGACTACGAGATATTTGCTTATCTGATCAAGCGCCACACCCACGACCATAAGCGCTACTGATATTATTATCGCTGTCATTTGCAAAGCTCCTTTCTTTTTGTTCAAGAAAGCTCTTGAAAATAGGTGGGGATTGGGGGGAGGTGAAAACTCCTTTTAAGAAGTTTTCCCTCCCCCACTGTCACAATTCTTTAAAGAAGTATCTTCTTACATCTCTCGCACAGGAATCCACCCTCATCATCGGTGACTCCCTTGGTCGAGAATGACCAGCAACGGTCGCATTTACAACCGTCAGCAGGAGCTACCGCCACTGCGATTCCCGAAAGAGTTTCGGTGAACGCTCCCTCGGGAGCTTCGCCATTGACTACGGTTGCGGCAGACGTGATATAAATTCCTGCAAGCTCGTTCTCAAATGCGCTGATGCTCTCGTAGACCGCGTCGTCGGTAGTGTAGACGGTAACCTTTGCGTCAAGAGATTTACCTATCATCTTGTCAGCGCGAGCCAGCTCAAGAGCCTTCATAACGTCGTCTCTGTACTCAAACATTTTTTCCCATTTTGCGCTCAGCTCACGGGTGTTTTCGGCAAGAGCCTCGTCAAATTTAGGCATGTCGTTGAGGAATACGCTCTCGAGCTTGTCGCTCTTTGCGTGAGGCATAGCCTTCCAAATCTCCTCTGCCGTGAAGGAAATCACGGGAGCGAAAAGCTTTGTTATAGTTGAAAGAACGATATAAAGAGCGCTCTGACCGCTTCTTCTGGCGTTGGAATCCGCCTTTTCAACGTAGAGACGGTCCTTTGTTATATCAATGTAAAGCTTGGAAAGCTCAATAGTACAGAACTTGTTGATAGCGTGATATACGATGTGGAACTCATACTCATCGTATGCTTCGAGACACTGCTTTACAAGATTGTTGGTCTCGGAGATTATCCACTTGTCTATATCAAGCATATCGTCAAACGCGACCATATCGGCATCAACGTCAAAGTCACCGAGGTTTGCCATCATGATTCTTGCGGTGTTTCTTATCTTTCTGTAAGACTCGGAAAGCTGCTTGAAGATGTTTTCTGAGCAACGGACGTCCGCATGATAATCAGACGATGCCGCCCAAAGTCTTACAAGCTCTGCGCCATATTTCTTTACTATATCATCAGGGCTTATGGAGTTTCCGAGGGATTTGTGCATAGCCTTGCCCTCGCCGTCGACTACCCAACCGTGAGTAAGTACCGCACGGAAGGGCGCGCCCATCTTGCCGCGAGCTCCAACCGCAGTGAGCAAAGACGCCTGGAACCAGCCTCTGTACTGGTCGCCACCCTCAAGATATATATCGGAGGGCCAGCTTTCTCCCTCTCTGTTTTCAAGGACTGCAAAGTGAGACGAACCCGAGTCAAACCAACCGTCAAGCGTGTTTGTTTCCTTTGTAAAGGTCGCCTTTTTGCCACAGTGCGGACATACGAAGTCGGTAGGAAGAATATCCGCGGCATCCATATCAAACCAAGCGTTTGAGCCCTTTGCGGCAAACAGAGCGGAGACTGCGTTTATAGTATCGTCGTTGCAGACGGGCTTTTTGCACTCGTCGCAGTAGAATACGGGAATGGGAAGGCCCCAATGACGTTGACGGGAGATACACCAATCGGCTCTCTCTCTTATCATCTGTACCATTCTGTCTTCACCCCACGCGGGAAGCCACTTTACATCCTTACAAGACTCTGCAGCCTCATCCTTAAATGCGTCTACGGAGCAGAACCATTGAGGAGTTGCGCGGAAGATTATGGGAGACTTACATCTCCAGCAGTGAGGATACTCGTGCTCGATTTCCTCGGACGCGAGAAGCGCACCGCTTTCCTTCATGTCTGCAAGGATCGCCTCGTTGGATTCTGCATAATACATGCCCGCAAACTTGCCCGCATCCTGGGTCTGATAACCGCGGTCGTCTACGGGAACTATTATGTCTATATTGTATCTGCGACATGTCTGATAGTCGTCGGCACCAAAGCCGGGAGCCGTGTGAACGCAGCCCGTTCCGCTATCCATAGTAACGTAATCGGCATTGACAACAACGCTCTTTCTGTCAAGGAAGGGGTGCTGTGCGGTCATAAACTCAAACTCCGAGCCCGCAAATGTAGCAAGCACCTCGCAGCCCTCTATGCCTGCTGCCTTCAAGGTCTTTTCGACAAGAGCGTTTGCAAGAACGTACACCTCTCCACTTTCAACCTTGACAAGAGCATATTCTTCGGCAGGATTGAGAGCAATGGCAAGGTTTCCGGGAAGTGTCCACGTGGTAGTCGTCCATATAACGAAATATGTGTTGTCAAGGTCGCAGATTGATGCCAATTTGCCCTTGTCATCAGCTACCTTGAATTTTACGTAAATGGAGGTACACTTGTCGGTCTGGTACTCGATCTCTGCCTCCGCAAGCGCGGTTTCGTCCTTGGGACACCAATAAACAGGCTTGAGCCCCTTGTAAATGTAGCCTCTTTTATACATCTCTCCG
>JAEIGA010012374.1_pt1 | contig 12953 bp, 5 predicted proteins | sample 9270691 | NCBI WGS metagenome assembly JAEIGA01 (sample SAMN17057246, study PRJNA624740) | gut metagenome | biome: biome; isolation source: fecal sample | host: Bos grunniens | place: China: Xizang | collected 2019 | reverse complement strand
TCCCGATTGATTTCGCTACGCTCATCTTCCTCCTTCTCGTAAGGCATAGTACAAACAAGTTTGTCATCTGCTCTTACTTCGTGCGTCGGTTCCCCCTATAAACAGGGGGAGAGCGCCGTTCGGAGTAATCCTTTCGCACTTTCTCCCTATGAAATTATTCTCAGACGAATTAGTCAACGAGGCTGCACGCATTAACCATGTGGCAGACCTCTCTCACGCTACCATTGGTGAGACCCTCTTGGTGGCGCAATATTTAGAGCAGAAGACGGGACAACCCTTTATCCGCATGGATCAGGGAAGCCCCGGACTCCCTGTGAATGCTTACGGCACAGAAGCCGAAAAGGCGGCGCTCGACCGCGGTGCCAACAATCAATATCCCGCAGCCGCAGGTGTGCCCGAGTTGAAGCACGAAGCCAGTCGTTTTGTCAAGGCATTTATGGACATCGACATTTCGGCGCGTGCCTGCATCCCTACGGTGGGTAGCGTAGCCGGAAGCTTCGGCGCCTTCATTGCTTGTTGCCAACGCGATGAGAAGAAAAACAAGGTGCTCTTCATCGACCCCGGTTTCCCCATTCAGAAATCGCAACTCCGCATCTTGGGCATTGAGTGGAAGAACTTCGACATCTATCCCTACCGCGGTGAGGCGCTCCGCCAAAAGTTGGAAGAGGAAGTGAAGGACGGCGACATCGCTGCCATCATCTATTCCAACCCCAATAACCCCGCGTGGATTTCCCTTGAAGAAGGTGAGCTCCAAATTATTGGCGACATCGCTACGAAGCACGATATTATTATCCTTGAGGACTTGGCGTACTTCGCCATGGACAGCCGCCGTGACTTGTCAAAACCCTTCCAAGCGCCCTTCGTACGCACCGTGGCACGCTATACGGACAATTACATCCTCATGCTCTCGGCGTCGAAAATCTTCTCCTATGCCGGAGGTCGCATCGCCTTAGTGTGCATCAGTGACAAACTCTTCGACCGCCAGTTCCCCGCGCTCGCCCGTCGCTATAACGACAGCGGCGTCTTTGGCGCCACCTTCACCGCCAGCATTCAGTATATGATTACCTCGGGTTGCACCGCAAGCACGCAGTATGCCTATGCCGAAATGCTCCGCCTATCTACGGAGGGCGTAATCAACTTTGTCGACGACACGAAGGCATACGCCGAGCGTGCTCGCAAGATGAAGAACATCTTTACCGACAACGGCTTCACCATCACTTACCCCACGGACGTGACGGAAGACATAGCCGACGGCTTCTTCTTCTCGCTCTCTTACCCCGGACTCACGGGTGGCGAACTCGCCAAGGAACTCATTGCCTACGGCGTGTCAAGCATCAACCTCGACACCACAGGTTCGCTCCAGCCCGGCGTACGCGCCTGCACCAGCCGCATGCGTGACGAACTCTATCCCGTGCTTGAGGAGCGCATGAAGGCATTCCGCGAGGATCACCCCTTTACAGAGTACAACTAACAGAGTACAACTAACAGAGTACAAAGTACAACTTTTAGAGTAAAGATAAAAGAGTAAAGATAAAAGATGCCATGCGGGACGTTATCAGAGAGGAGTGAGGAGTTAGTAGTGAGGAGACCATGCGGAACATCACTCGTTTACCTCGCTGACCATCTTGTCTACTCGTACCACGCTAACTTGTTTACTAAAACAACGTTTATCTCGCTGACCTCCTCGTCTACTCGTACCTCGTTAACTCGTCTACTAATTAAAATACTAATGATTCCTATGAAGAAATTTTTACTTATCCCCCTTATGCTTTGTGGCGCATTGATTATGAATGCCCAGCCCCTTAGCAAACTTCAGAAGTTTGGTGCATCAGCCACTACAGAAGTTGTTCAGAAAGCACAGCATCCCTTAGTGGATGTTCAGCAGGCTTCGTTGCAACTGCACGGTAAGAAGACGCGTGCTGGCCTCGACGAGTATGCCGTAGATCCCAAGGAGTTGACCAACAACGACCTCTCCAAATCTATCTATTATGGTGGAGTGGGTATTGCCAACACGATGAGCATGGCAACATACTATTCTGCCGACATAGCAGCGCGCTTCGCGGGCAATAAGATTACCTCCATCTATTCAGCTCTCGGACAGGGTGTGAAGGAAGCAACGTTCTGGATTCGTAAGTCGCTCAATGGTGATAACCTTTGGGAAACCACTGTTACAGAATTTACCCCCAACTCAATTTTTGCAATTGGTTGTGACTATACGATTGACAACGAAGCCTTCCTTTTGGGGTACACCGCAAAGGGCGATTTCACTCAAGGCTATATTTTCTTTACAGAAAACGTAGGTGAGCTCTCAATGATTGTAGCTGACGCAAACGGTAACTGGAGCGATTTCTCAGGCAATGGTAGCGCCTTCTTCGTTTGTGAAACCGAAGGTGACGCAGGTTTGGTGCAAAACGACCTCGCTATTACCAACATCTCCATCTCCGACCGTGCTATGGCAGGCGAAGCCTTCAACATCGTGGGGCAACTCACCAACTTTGGGGCTTATCCCGTCACTTCGTTCAAGACAAAGGCCATAGTTAATGGTCAAGAAATCGTAAACGAACACGAAGTTGACATGGTGCTCCACAAGGGAACCATAGATTTCGCCATCCCCACAACTGCCCCCGCTCATGCAGGTTGTTACTACAACGACATTCAGGTTATTGAGGTAAACGGTGCTACCGACGGCTACCCCGCAGACAACGCAATCACTACACAACTCCTTGCCCTCGCGGAAAGTTATCCCCGCAAGGTAGTGATGGAAGAATTTACAGGCACATGGTGCGGTTGGTGCCCCCGCGGCATGGTGGGTATTGAATGCCTCCAGCGCGACTACCCCAACGACTTCATCGCGATTGCTGTACACGGTGGCGACACGTACGAGGCTCAAACCTATGCCCCCATCCTAAACTCCGTTTCGGGCTTCCCCTCAGCGCTCATCAACCGCGCCGTTGAAGCCGACCCCTATTACGGACTTACCGACGACAATTACGGCATCAAGGACTTGGTAGAACAGGTGAAAGCCCTCCCCACTGAAGCACAAATTGGTTTGAGCAGCAAACTCTCGGCAGACAAGAAGGAAATTGAAATTACCTCTTACTCAAGATTCAACATCGCCATCCCCGACGCTTCGGCGTATGTCGTAGCCTACGCACTGCTCGAAGACAAACTCACGGGCGTTCAGACCAACTACTACGCTAAGTCCATGTCCAGTCAAACGGGCATCACCGAAGCCGACCTTTCCGAAGAATTGCTCGCCTATTACAACAAGAGCGACCGCTTCCTTGCTACCTACAACGACGTAGCGCGTGGCATTTACGACGCTTGGGGCATCGAGGGCAGCATGAGTGGCGCCATCGAGAAGTGGACGGCAAAGCAGCACACCTACACGATTGCCGTGCCCGCTGAAGTGAAGAAAACGGACAACCTCACCGTCGTAGCCCTCCTTATGGACGCTTACACGGGTGAAGTGATTGCAGCCGAAAAGGCAAAGCTTGGCGAAGAAAAGCTCACCGCCATTGGTGCAGTCACCAAGAGCGAAATGAACGCCAGCATCTCAGCTACCGAAGGTGCAGTAATCGTTTCCGCCGTGCGTGCCACAGCGAAGATATACTCTCTTGACGGTAAATTGCTCGCCACACAAAGCGTGAACGGCACTGCCACCATCCCCACCAACGGATGGAGCGGCACCATCATCGTCAGAGTGGAAAACGGCAACGATGTGGTTGTGAAGAAGATCATACTTTAACCCATAAAAATCAGGAGGAAAACAATTTCGTTTTCCTCCTGATTTTTTGTATCCTGACTTTACAGCTTAAACTTGTAAATGGCTGGTGCCGAACGAGAAACCGCAATTATAATAGCCCGAAACGTTCGTCATGCTGTGGCGGGTGAAATCTGTTGCGGGGTCGCGCTCTACAGAGCAGAGGACAAACTTTTTGGTATTATGCCTTACGAGGAGGAAAGTAACTGCTATATTATGCCTTCCTAGAATCAATACCAGTAGAATTACAACGGAATTATTGCTGTCCGGTAAACGCCTCTAACTCTATGAATATAAAGTTGTTTGAATGGTATAAGCCCCACAGTTTGCATGATTCCCCTGAAAGGGGATAAAGCCATTAGCCCAGGGCAACGCCCTGGGTGTTGTTGCAGTCGAGACTTACGCCCTGAAAGGGCAAAAGCAATTATAAGAGTTTGAACTGCAATGCTTTTGCCCTTTCAGGGCGCAAACCCAAACGTCCATAGACCCAGGGCGTTGCCCTGGGCTGGATGCTTATTGGCCTTTGCCTCCCGTTGGTCAGCGACCTTTGGTTCAGGCCGTTACTTCTCGAAATGTTTACCGGACACCAATACAACGGAATAAAGTTTTGTACCAAGGGTTGGTATTTTTAGTACCACTACTGGTAGAAAAAATACCAGCCCTTGGTACAAAAAGTACCAGCACTGGTATTTCAAAGGAAACTGCTACGTTGCTCATCAATTTAGGACTTGGTCATGAACGTCAGTATACACCTTTCGTTCCAAATTCAACTACCTTGCATGTTATCGCGCTTACACAACTAAAGAGGGTGTGCTGAAATCTTGCGTTTCGACACACCCTCTTATATTATCTATAAAAACTTTGGGGCACTATTCCCAACGTTTCTGATTCCACATTTCCTCAGACCAAGCACCTGCATCTTTTCTATGGTTTACTCGTCCTGGAGTATTAACCTCTTCATTAGAGATAACAATGCTTGCACAAAGCAAGTTGCGTATGTCTATTTCCACAACAGATACTTGGGGACTCTGATATTCAACCTTCTTCTTTCGCATCATCTTACGTATATCTTTTTCTGGTTTTTAATAATCATACCACAGCGAGGCAACTCCTTGATGATTCTGCCGCTCAGGTCATAAATTATTTCTGCACCGTCGCCATGCTGTTGCAGTTTGTCAATGCCTGTAGTAACTCTGCTGTGCACTACTGTAAGCATCGCAGTGTTAATAGTTTCGGGTAGTGTCAAGCAGGCATGATACGGCGCCAGTGAAGCTCCAGTGCCGGCTTTCTGCATCTTGTCTCCTGTCAAGTTAAGAATATACTTTCCAGCAACTTCATTGCCACTCATCGCCTTGAATGTGCCAGCCCAACCTTCTTCCGTAATAATCTCGTCGTTCATCTGTTGCACAGCAGCTTCAAACAGAAGTTCCTGTCTGTCGTCAGACGGAGTGCCTGAATAGCGGAATATATATGCTACTCCCGCCTTCAGCATTTCGCCCTCCTCAAGCTCAACGAACCTGATGGTGTTGCTGCCAAAACCTTCGAACTTCTCAAAGACAAAACCTTGAGACGTTATTGAAGCGATGTCGGCATCAAAGGGAAGCACAATCGTCTCGTAACCGCCATCAAGATAAGCATTGCGTGTATAGCGGCACGCTATGCCGTCGGCTGTGATGCTGTACTGTTTTCCCGTAAAGGGCAAATCTGTAGCATCATCTATGGTTAGAGTAGCGCGGTGGGTCGTACTCTCGTTGAAAGCAAGGTTATAGAGTTCTTCGTTGAACGAACCATATTGCTTGTCTGCCACATAAGGCAATACTTCAGGAGGAGTCAACGCGCCTACCTCAACATTGTTTCGGTGGTCGTAAAGGCGGAAACTGAAATTTTCGCCAACCTCTCCGTTAATGGTCAACACAGAATAGTAACCGAAATATTCGTGCATGATTCGTGACGAAGAGAAATAAGGCATTGTCGCACGGCATTCGTCACCGCAGAAGACACCAATCTCGTAAGCACTGTCGCAACGTTCACCATCAATAGTGCCGATTACGTCCATCGTAAAATTGCTCTCGGTGTTTTTGAGAACGGCGTTAAAAAAGTTTTCCCCTTTTTTAAACCAGTTGGGTTCGTAGCCCTGTGCTTTTAATAATAGAGTAGTGGTGCATAGAAGCACCACTACTATAAATAGTTTTTTAGTCATTACTTGTTGCGTCTAATATACTTTTTATAACATACAATTTGACCGTCGGCAGTGAAGAACTCAAAGATGTAGAGATCATCCTTTAAGTCATTCTCATTGAAATCAGACACAGTTCCAGAATAGAACGTACGTCCGCTCAAGTCGACAATCTTCATTCTGTTATAGTCACCACTTGCCAGGATTTCATCGATGGCTGTAGTCGCGTTTCTTAAGGCAACCTTAAACGGTCTGTCGAAATCACCATACGTTGCATCTTCGCTGAAGAAGAGCGATGTGGAAGCTTCAACAACATTGCCGTCAACAACAGCAACGATAGAGAGTCTGCCTGTCACCGTCTTGTCACCAGGAATTGTCAGGAAGAAGAAACCGTCAGCGTCAGGCTTCGCAACAGCCATACATCTTGCTCCGTCAAACACCGCAAGTTCCTGTACATTTCCTATAAAGTCTTCCTCGTCGCAGACGGCAAGTACAGTCATGTTGCTTTCGAATTCACAAGGATCTATCGGTGCAAACATGCTGACAGAAGTCATTCTGCGTGCCGGAGCCTTCGCAATCATTTCCACATTGCGTTTTTCAGGATATGTAAGCGTCTTTTCATCCGCTGATCTGCTGCTGTAGAGATAACCTCTACCAGGTACCAACGATTTGAGTGTACCGCTCCATGCCGTGCCGTTGTACATAGCAAAACCTTCCTGACCCTTAATCTGATCGTTCTTCATCGGTTCAGCACTTGCCAAAGCATCGTCAAGTGACAATGTGAAATTGCGGGTATAAGGAATCCAGTTCCATCCCTTTGCGAGTCTAACCTCAACACCGTTGGCGAGTTCGCCATTTACTACAAGTGTGTCGGCAGCATTCATTTGCAATTTGTACATCGAACTTGTCGTAACGTTTGAAACAGCACCGTTACCTTCATTCCATACACCAACTTGGTTAATATACAAGCTGTGAGCAGACTTATTCTTGATAAGGTAACCATTAGGATTGATACTTTCAAGAACATAGTTGATTGCATTTTGGCTCTCAACGTTGTTTACATGTACAGAAATCCAGTTCCAGTTCTTCTTCAACGGTGTGCTCTGCTGTATGTAGTTGGTAGCATAGACAAGGTAGGTATTGTCAAAGTCACCCCATGTAGCATTTTCCTCGAAGTGAAGCACAGTTGCCTTTTCGTTTTCAACGTCAATAGCAAGGTTTTCGTATGCCATCACAATCGGGTGAACAACACCTGTACTTGCGTCCCAAACTTTCAGTTCGATTTCCTTACCAATAGCGTCAGAGTTTCCATATATATTAAGGTATATGCGATAACTGTCGCTGAAATCTTCATACTGTACGTTTGTAACACCCGCACACTTGCCGTCGATGAATGCTGCTACAAGGTCGTCTTCATCTTCGCTGAACATTACCTTGTCATCAACATTGATCTTAACCGCACCAAACAGCGTTGCATTCGTTTCATAGTCGGCAGGTTCTACACTCCAATCTGGTGCTTCGCTTCTCAAGTTCATGTTCACCGTAAGCGGAACAAGAATAGCATTGTTACCACTCATGTAAACCGTGAACTCGCTCTTGCCTGTCGGCGCCGAAGCGTCTACGGTGAAGGTGATTTCCTGTGTGCCGAGTGCGGGGAGCGCACCTGATGTGAAGTTCGCGCTCAACCATGAGGGGAGGTCATTCAATGCCCAATACTCCGTCTGTGCGCTTTGGTTGGTCACGGTAGCGGTGAACTTCTTCTCTTCACCGATGCGACCTACCACATCAAGGGTATTATCAAACCACGACAACTGGTTGCGCTGTACAAGCGCCGTCCAGGTAATGGGGAGTGATTTGTTTCCATTGAGGTCGAGCACATCCTTCACGGTGATGTTCACCGTTACACCCTCCATGCGGTTGGCATCCTCACCCAATTCGATGACGATACCGCGCTCGCTTGCCACGAAGTTGTAGTTCACATTCGTTTCTCCAGGCACAGGCTTGAGGGCAGGTGCCTCATCGGTGCAGACAATCGCATAATTGTTATCTCTGAGTCCAGTAGCCTTATGGCGACGTGTCACCATATCCATTGCTGAACCTTCCGTAACAACCTGCATGTTACCGTCGAGTTTTTCTTCCTCAAACGGATAGTAAGCCGCAAGTCCGGGTTCATCGCCTTTGAGGCGTGTATGCATGCGGTCGCGCAATACATTCGCATTCAAAGTAGCGTTCCATACGCGAATTTCATCGAACTGCACCTTCAACTTGTCGTGCATTTCATAATGAACTTCGTTTTCAGTCACTACCTCGACGCGCTGACCGCCAAGACTCATATAGGCCGTCTGCAAAGCAGGAACATTTGCCGAAGCAATCTGTCCCACAGCCTCACCATCGATATAGACGCTCGTGTTACCATTGCGAAGCACATTGATGGCTAAGTGGTGCCACTTGTCATCGTTGTATGCCTTGTTGCCCAATGACATGAGCACCTTGTCATCTGCACGGAGTGACAACTTTTTGTTCTCAAGCACTACGCTGAACGCATCAGTATGGAACAGGTAAGCCAACGCATGATCCTGCTCTCTTTCTGCGCAGAACCACATTTCAACGGCAAAGTCATCGCCATTGCGTGCAGCACATTCTGCCAAGTTGATAACCACGCCATCCACACCAGCGTACAACGCATCGTTGGCAAGAGCAAGCGACATGTTCTTATTGTTCAGATACCAACTTGTAGCATCAAGGTTCATGTGGCGGTTGCGCGCCAAGTCTTTCGCTTGTGTGCCCATACCTTCACTGAACTTCCAGTAACCAATGAGATGTTCGGTCGTGGGCATCTTGGTTTCATACATCTGCGCCTGAAGGTTCGTCACATCAATCGCTTCATCCCAAAGTGTTACCTCGTGGATAGCACCTGTGAATCCGTTACCTAATGCCACTACACCGTTGCCTTCATACCTCTCGATAGGCAATTCATCAGCAAGGCGCACTGTCGTTGCATCATTGGCATACAATGCAGAGAAACGAGAATCTTCACCCTCTTGGTCGAGGCTGAATGCCAAGTAAATCCACTTGTCGGCAGGGAGAGCATGCTCCGTATCACACACCTCGCCATTTACGCAGAAGTAGTAGTTACCCTCTACCTCCTTCACGCCAAGTGTCAACTTGGTCTGTCCGTTGCCATGACTGAAGATCGTGCCTTCGCCACTGATTCTTGCCCACATGTCAACAGCGAAACTCTTACCGATGAGGTTGATGTTGGCCTCAGTCTTAGCTACAGCGCCTTCGCTGCCCGTAGCCTTGAGCGCCACATCGTGAGCCACTGTCTGACCGTTCAGCGCAGCTGTTACGATGAAGTTACCCGTAGTCGTCAAGCGTCCGTTGTTGATATTTTCATTGAAGGTAATTTCAATGTCGTCGCCCATACCGAGGAATCCCGTTGTGGGTTTCGGAGTGCCGAACGCCATGGGTCGTGACATATCCTTAATAACTTCAATAGCCTCAGTGACCAACGTAGATTCGCCTGTGCCGTAAGTACTTGCCGAGAGCACACGGAAGGTGTATTTACCATCGGCAAACGAGTTCATGTCGAGTGAATAGGTCACATTCGCTGCTTCGGGCAATACCGTCTGCATTGATGAGAGGTGCTGACCTTCCTCAACGTCAACCAAATATTCCTTGAGCGTAGTCCAATCGGTATCGCCCTGCTTCATATACTGAATGCGGAATGCCTTCAAGTTGTAGTAGTTGCGATCAAAACTGTTGAACGTAATGTCAAGGTTGGCACCACTTGATGAGTTCAAGAGTGTGCGGTTCAATTCCATCTTCACGGGTGAAGAAGAGGGCACGTAGTAGGCAGAAATATATACGGTATCGGCAATCTGCGGGAATGTACCTGTGGGGTCACCCTGCTCTTGTGAAGCGAGTACAATACCGATTCTTTCATAATCGAGAATACCGAGGTTACTCTGCTTCAAGAGCAACGTCTTCTTGACTACCTCACCTGCAGGCACCTTAATCACACGGTTGTCAGAGAGCGCCACACCGTCGATACTCAACTGTGCACCATCGGGGTTGGTCTCGTCCATCATAAGCAACTTGTAATAGAGGTCGCAGTCGATTTCTGACTTGTTGGAGAGCAACAAAGTGTAGTTTGCTGCTGAACCAGAAGGCAAATTGGTGACTGTAGCAACTTCCACTTCGATATCGGGAACTTCAATCTGCATTGTAGCTTCATGAAGTTTATGCTTACCAGGCTCAAAGTATTGCGTATATTCCACGTCTTCATAAGGCGCACTTGTCTGTCCACCACGTGTGTAGAAAATATAGCTCATCGGACTCTCATACACATCTACACTCAATGCGTCATCGCCACTTTCTACCAAGTTGAAGGAGAGACTTGCAATGTTTGATATAGTTGTATCGTTTGACCAGCCATCTACAATATCTTCTTGCAAAGTAGTCTCGATTTCCCAACCTAAACCGCAGAAATCAAATCCTACTACATTTCCTACGAGCATTACGTTTCCGATTACATTTTCTCTACTAACCACAGTAGTCGTATCTTTTTCGTAAGAGTAACTAATGCCCGCTCCTCCATCAAACGAGTAGTTCTTCAACAGTTTTCCTTTTGTCCTTACTTCCACTTTTTCCTTTTCATTAGCAGCCAAATGTTTTATCCAATTATTTATCTGCAGGTTGTAGAAGAAGATGGAGTCATGCTCTGCACGAACAGTTTCCCATTTGTCGTACACCTTTTCATCAATAAGTCGTTGAGGTAATACTATCTTGTAACTTGGACCTTCTAACACATCATCTTTTACTGCTCTATCGCCCCAAACTTTGTCGCTGTTATTTGTACCAAAATTAGGATCTTCAGGCGAAAGCATAGTAATGAACTTAAGTCCATCTGTTGTGTTTTGGAAACTGTTATACTCTTCAGGTGTTACAGGAATCAAAAGGTTGTTACGCATCGCCTCAAGATTAGGAAGGAGGTAACTTTCGATGTAATAGTGTGTATAGTTAAACTGCGTTTTGAACTTACTACCAACAGTCATAACATCCTTCACTCCTAAGTTTATTTCACCATTCGTACGGTGGAATCCTACCTCGCGTGCCTTACCAAACAGCAAGTTTGTTGACTGTCCTATATATACGTCACCAAGTGTACCTACAAGACTTGGATCATCTGAAGTTGAGATTGCTTCGTTAATGCTCAATGTATGCGACTTTGTCGTGGAGTTTGTAATTTCTGTGTTTAATGTACTTTGCACATTAAGGTCGTCTGATGTTGAAGTCTGTTGTTCAAAAGCCACACCAACACCAGTAACGAGTGTCACGTCACCACCAAGACTAGTTGTTACATTTAGACTACCTTCATTGCTTTGCGTATGAGTATCTACTTTTTCATAGACACTTACTGTACCCGAACTCCATTCGGCGCTTGAACCACTACCAGGAGGGTCGCGAAGAATCATCAGCACCTGGTCAGGACCTTGCGTCACGAAGTTCGTACCCGTGGGCAAAGTACCAAGGATGACGGCTTCCATATAGGCTTGGTCGCCATCAAAACACCAAGTATTTACCTTGCCGTCTATTTCATAGGTCATTGAGAGCGTACGAGTATAAGGTGCGGTAATATTTGCATTACCTGCTTTCCATCTGTACTTCGCTATACCCTTTTCGTTGAGCGCGATTTGGTTGGTACGCACATCTATCACGTCACCCACCTTCAAACCGTCCTCATTGTTTTCTTCCACCTCTACTGCTATACGCTGGTTGTTGGACAGGCCGTTGGCAATGGTGACAATGCAATTCTCGAGTGGCACAGTGGTTGTTTCTTCTGTGTCACCATCATAATTGGTGTATTGCTCGTAGCCCTTGATGGTGAAAACATAGTTGTCGTTTTCTACGAAGAAGGGGTAGTCATAATTGTATATAGGATCGTTCTCTGTATTAACAAAGTCGATTGTAAATTCTCCTACTTCGTCCTTGAAAGTACGTTGAGCGATACCAAATGCTCCATTTTCAAAGTCGTCTTGAGTTACAGTGAAGTTGGGCTCGGAGTGGTAAATACGTTTGTAGAGGGTGTGATATTCAAACACCGACTCTTCGCCAGCTACAACAAGTGTGTCGCTTGTTGTGTGTGTAGCATTGCTCAGGTCAACGAAGCCAGCTTCGCCAACAGATTGACTGGTTTTTACCACTACAGCCTCCGATATATTGTAAGTAATAGGAGGCACCATGGCTGAGAACTCACCAGTGTTTGCATCTGTCTGAATGAAAATCTTTCCTGCATTTTCACCACTACCACGCCAAGAACTGCTGCCTATAAAGTCTCCGCCAGAAGCACATGTAAGGACTTCCGGATTGCTTTCGTAGGAATAAGTTGTACCGTTTACCACCTTCACAGCATTCAATAGGTAGTTGTCATTCGTAGGCGTCAATACGATTTGTGCAACACCAATGTTGTTTATACTTTCGGCAAAACCCACAGGTTTGTCGCCCTCAATATTACCACCGACCACGCGACCGGCAATATTTACCAAGGTGTTGTCGTAGAACGTGAGGTTTGACACCTCTCGGTCGAAGGTGTACTTCGTGTCCATACCGATGGGATAACGACCTTCATTGGTGAAGGTGTGTCCCGTCTTACTGACCGTAATATGGTGGTCGCCAATGGGCACACTTATTTCAAAGCGTCCTTGCTCGTCGGTTTCAATCAACTGACCTTCTTTTGAACATAAGTTGCCGTCAATAGCGAGGTAACATCCCTGTACAGGGTAAGTGGTGTTTTCGTAATAAACCACACCAGTTACCTTGAAGCTACTTATATCTTCAAACTCGATATTGTCGTGCGTCAATGTGTTGCTACTTACGTAGCGTGTGTGATAACTGGGGTTAAACTCATGCACACCCAATGTCGGACGTACCAAATAAGTAGTGCCATCGCCACTGAAGGGCACGCCACGGATGACGTAGTTACCGTTCTCGTCGGTATAACCATAGATAGAG
>JAEIGA010012373.1_pt1 | contig 12953 bp, 29 predicted proteins | sample 9270691 | NCBI WGS metagenome assembly JAEIGA01 (sample SAMN17057246, study PRJNA624740) | gut metagenome | biome: biome; isolation source: fecal sample | host: Bos grunniens | place: China: Xizang | collected 2019 | reverse complement strand
CTTCTTCACAAGCATCCCATTATTATCAAACGCATACTCGTACTTAATTTCCCTCATCCCGTTCGCTTTATCCTCGAGATGTTCTTTGAAGTGACAATCCTTGCATAAACTTTGTAAATTGTTTAAATTCATACTCACCATCGGATCATGTATATTCTCTTCCGTCAGATGAATGATATGATGTACCTCTTCCGCTGGTGCTCCACATTTAGCACATAGGTGGTTGTCTCTTGCCAGAGCCATCGCCCTTACATCCTGCCATTGTTTACTTTTGTAAAACGGTTTAGCGAAACTCTTAGCCATCTTTTCCCTCTCTTTTCCCCTCAATCACTTACTCATCCATCCCCAACCTTTAGCGATTGGGGATGTTTACCTGGGGTATATGAGGGGTTTGATTATAGGTGCACATATCAACACCTAATACATATATACCACAAATCAATGTGTTTTTTTGTGTCATATTTATCTGAGATATAAAAAACCCCAACAATAATGTTAGGGTTTGTTATTAATTATTTTTTCAAAGGCATCTAACGCCTTTTGGTGTTTGTGTCTTATATAATCATAGGAGTAAGAGAGTTTGTCAGCGATATTTTCGAACTTCATTAAGTTAACGTATCGGAGTACAAGGACACGTTCAAGGTCTATATCGTTTATCTCATGAATCCTATCTATAACCTCCGTTCTCATTCGGGCGTATTCGGCAGCAGCTTTGGAATATTCCTCTCGCTTTCGTTTGAGATTCTTCTTCAAATCCTCATCTATCTTTTGTTGAATTAGAGATTCTAAGAACACCAACTCCGAAGATACGGTATCAAATCTTTGCTGACAAATTTCAATTTGTTTCAAATACTCTCTTGCCTCCATCCCTCTACTCTCCTATACTCTCCAAGGTCTCAACGTCTTGTATCCCATCAATTCAAGCCATATATTATCCCACCTGTCAGCATTTCTTTCTGCCACTTCCACCGCTTCGGCGTATGTCTCGTATATATCCTTTCGGCTCCTCCAGTATATCTTGCCATTAGATATCAACTTATATTCTCTAAACGCCTTTCCTGGCAATTCCTTAACTCTCACCTTTTGGATATCTTGATAACTGTGCTCAATGACTGCATCTGTGGGATATCGCTTGAATTTTTCAACAATAATATAAACATCCGAATCCTTAAGCAGTTTCAATATCTTCCCCCCTATTTATGTAATCCTAACACCTCAACATATACGATTGTTTCATAACTAAAATCTGTATCATAGCCTTCATGCCCTAACCGACACATGACATCTACCGCCTCATCCTTGCTTGCGCATTTTATCCTGTCCCCGACCTTTGTCTTTCCACTTTTGAAACGGTCATACTCAATCAATTCCAATCGCATTTCTTTTAATTTTTTCATGTAATCATTTTTTAGATATTTGGAATCCGTCTTTTTAATCGCTCGTTCCAAACGTTCCATCTCCTCAACATGTTTTTGTCTCATCTTATCTTCCGCTGCTGCCAAATCCATCCTCACCTCTTTCCGTATCCTCAAATTCATCAACCAGAGTGAATCCCTCCACATTAGCTATTGGGATAATCACAATCTGCGTTACCTTGTCTCCCTTTTCAAAGACATATTCATCTGAACTGTAATTATACACTTTAACCACAATCGAACCTGTATACCCTGCATCAATCACGCCTTCTGTTGTGATATCGTGTTTGATGTTCAGTCCACTTTTTGACTTTATCATCCCCACATATCCATCTGGTATAAGCATATGTACCCCGGTATCAATCACTCCACCACCATCCCATTTATTGGGTGGGATGATAAATCTTTCAGGAGCATATAAATCAAACCCTGCATCCGTCTTATGTGCCTTGGTTGGCAGAATTGCGCCATCGTCTAATTTTATATTTATAAACATTGTCTTTCCTCCAAATAATCGTCAATATTCATTTCATTTCCAATTCTTTTTGTATCGCTCTCCCAAGCTCTACTGTACTATTCGCCAAGTCCTTTAACATCATCTGTAACCCCTTAAACACCAACCACAACATCACGTTGCTGATTGTTAATATCATAATCATTACAAGGATAAATATTGTCATTCTTCACCTCCTAACAACTCAATCACATCCCATATCAAACTGTGTACGTCTTTTGTCTCTCCATCAACGGTTAAGGCATCAAAGGTTATCTCCTCATCAAGAATTTTCAGCCATTCAATCATATCCCTGTTTGAGCCTTTTCTTTTTTCGACCGCCTTTTCTATACCTTTCCACATATTATTTAAATCTAAATTAAGAACCCCACGTATTATTGCAAATTTAATCTCGTAACATATATCTTTTTGTTCTTGGGTTAATTCACTCATTCTTCACCCCCATCGCCAGAGCCAGAGCCATAGCCATCGCCAGAGCCAGAGCCATCGCCATCGCCATAGCCATCGCCAGAGCCAGAGCCATTGCCATAGCCAGAGCCAGAGCCATAGCCAGAGCCAGAGCCATTGCCAGAGCCAGAGCCATTGCCAAAGCCATTGCTATAGCCAGAGCCATAATCTACGCTTCCCATATTTCCACCTCCTCAATGGATTTTTTTGCCTTTTCCGTCATGGGAATAATCTCTATAACATTTAACAATGTCACTTCATCTACTTCACATGGGAACTTGCATTTATCGGGTTTACTTGTTCCTTCCATTGCAAGTTGTGATAATGACGCTGCGCCTTCCCAATACCATATACGTCTTGCTTTTTTTAGCACAACCTCTTGTGCTTCTCGCTTATAAACATATCCTGCAAAGACTCCAGCAGAATAAGTTCTAACCATGCAGTATTCCATCCCCTCAAATGTTTCAGCCTTTTCTGTAATTTCTGACTTCTTAACATATTCCTCTCCGTTGATTGTTATTGTATTCATATTTAATTCTCCTTTCCGCTTGTGTAATCGTGCAAATCATCAAGGCTTTGATTTCGTTCTTCATCCATCAATTTCATTTCATAATCGTAATCCTTGTATAATATACTCATAAGCGTTCTTGTATCGCCGTTTGTTCCGTTTAATGCGTCTACTCCTTTGTAGGGTTTTCTGCTTAATGCTCTCATCATTGATAAACTCCACAATGTAACTTCGGGCTGTATGGCATTGAGAAAGTATGCCAATTGGTCATCTGTCATATTTCTGATATGGTCTATGTATCTCATTCTGTATCCTCACTTTCTGCCTTGTAAAAAGGGCAATTATATCTGACCATCTGTCCAGCTTTCGGCATATATCCACAATCTCTGTTCTTGCAGTTATTGCAATCTCCTGTTTGTTGTATCTGCTGTAATAGAATCAAATTATCGAGGATGTATGCAACATCTGACATGACTTTATTTAATCTATCCATTTATTCCTCACTTTCTGCTTCTGTCGAGCTTACCTGCATATCCAGTTTTTCCATTTTATCCCATTTTTTCCAAGTCTGATAGAGTGCATAGGATATGGGTTTCTGAACATATCCGCTTTCTTTTGCAATGCCATATTCCTCTATCAAATTCATTACAGCCTTACCTATATCAGTTAGTGCGCTTTTCATACATCCTCACTTTCCTGTGGCTCAACATCTATCATATTGTCTATGGTATCTCTTAATGACATTAAAAATCGTTCTGCTTCTTTTCCTGCTTTCTGATAACTGTATTCTGGACGAACACGAAACTCATACACATAACGAAAACCGTCTATAAGCCACTCCATTAAATTCTCTACGGCTTCCATTCTTTCATACGCATCTTCGTCATACCTTGTTTCTCCGTGTGGAATAAAATCATCACCATTTACACGTGTCACTATGTCTTGTAACGAATAGTTGTCTTGCACTCTGCTCATTCCTTATCCTCACTTTCCCAAATTGATAAACAACACTTGCTTTCCTTGTTTTGTGCAAGGAATAAGTTGATGTACTCTTACTCCGTAACCGTATTTATCGATATGCTTGTATGTGATGTTCCCTAATTTCATTATTCCACTTTGCTTTTTGGTCTCCATGTTGTGTATCTGAATGTATCGGTTATAACTACCACATACCGCTAATACCTCAATTAGTGTCATTCCTTATCCCTCACTTTCCTGCGGCTCGTAATTCTCACAAGTATCTAACCGCTTAAACTTTCCATAATTGGCGAAGTCTGTTATTAAATCATGCTTGTCACATTTTGCTCTCCCCATATCCCATAACGTACCTTCTGTTCTTAACGGCTCATATAGGATATGAAAATATTTACATCTATCGCAACTCATACTTCCTTACTTTCCATCTTTGCACCACAGTTGGGGCAGAAACTCGTCCGTTGTTCTGTTTCCATGGGTAAGTCACACTCTGCCAACAGTTTCCATTTCTTCATTTTCTTCGGCAATCACTAACTTCATAACTCATCAACACCTCCAATATCTCGTTATATGCTGATATTTTGGCTTGTTCTTTTGTGTATGCTGATTGGCGCCTGTCATTTTGTATCACTTCCGAATCATTCAAGATATCGAGAATTTCATCCAATATACTTTCAAGCTCTTTTCCGCTTAAATCTTTCTGCATCATCATCTCCAGTTCCTTTCTCTTTTGTATTTTTCCGTATAATACCCCTTTATTACTGCGGCCATCTCAACATTCTTCTTATGGCTCTCTTTTTCTCTTCTAAATGCCAAATAATCCTCACAATCGGCGTGACATCCAACGTGCCTTTTGTCGCACTTATAACAACATTTACAGTTGCATCCCTTTTTGTTTATTTTGTCGCTCATTAAACAATTCCTCTTTCAGTTCTTCCATCGCTTTTGCGAACTCTTCCGGAACTCCCTTTTTGGGTTCATCGCCAAAAAAGATATCATCCTTTTTCTCAATGTTCAGCATTTCAGAAATCGGAAGTTTCGCTCTTATATGTTCAGGAAGATTCGCGTACTCTTCAAATTTCTTTTCTTGAATTCTATAATTCTTGATAAAATTCGACTGAATAACCGTGTTGAATTCTTCCTCCGTTATATCCCTCCCCCAAGCCTTGATGTTCTCAGGGCATCCAACCGCCCTTTTTATTTCCAGGCTAAAATTTTCAAAATGCTCTGCTGCCCGGTCTGAATCTCTTACCGCCTTAACCACCTCTCCCCATGCTTCGAGTTCACTCATTTTTGGATCAGACACATTATCTTTAATGATTTTGGCTATATGTCCCACATTTGGAGCATAATCTGAACCTTTAAGAACGTATGCGTTGTAAGCACTTAGCACCACCTCAAAGGGAGTACCCTCAAACGCTGACGCCCAACGAGTGACCGTGAATCCCATGTTTTGAGATTTAAAATTAGGATAGTCTGTGCTCATGTACTGTAACAAAGTTCCTGCTTCATCCACTGTCATATTTTCCCTCCATCTCCCTTTTTACTTGTTCAACTGCTGCCATGATATCATCATTGATGCTTTTTTTATGGTTGGTATTTCGTTGAGCGGGCACGCTCTCGCTTCTCGCCCAATTTCTGACGGAAGCCTTCCAATCTTTCATCTTATTTTTCCCAACCATCCATCCTTTTGATTCATAAAAATCAATAAACCTTTCAGTGTCTATGGACAGTTTTTTTTCTGCGCAGTAGTCAGCCACCTCTTCTTTTGTTGGTGGTGTAAAACGCTTGCGTTTTTCCCCTACTCTATCAGTAATTAATATATTAGTACTTTGTATATTAGTTCTTTGTTTATTTAGTTCTTTATATATCGCACTATTTTCAATCGATTGATTTTCTATCGATTGATTTTCTATCGATTGATTTTCAATCGATTGATTTTCTATCGATTGATTTTCTATCGATTGATTTTCATAAATAAGATATTCCCATACAAATGTTCCGCCTTTGTGGACTTTACGTCTTTTTATATACCCTTTTGTTTCCAATTCCTTTACAATTTTTTTAAGCGAATACATCGACATTCCACTTATGTATACAAGTCCTTGCATGTTGAAATCCCAATCATCAGGGAGAGCGAGTATCATAACCATTAGACCTTTAGCGGCAGCAGATATATTTCTGTTTTTTATTAAAGAATTTGGAATAATCGTGAAATTGTCATCTTTTTTCTCTCTATGAATCATCCTCCACCTCCTGCTCATGAATCTCCAAATAAACGCTTGCGTGCTCCCCATAACCGAAAGTATCAGTAAATCCGCATACGTTTTTTCTGTTGTCGTTCTCAAGCTTGCCGAGACTTACAAGGGCGTCAAGAATGAATTTTTTTGCAAACGCCACGTTGTCCAAGTCTCTTCTCTTATTTTCTTCTGTCCAATGAAAGTGGATTGTCACCCTCTTAAGCTTTGGAACGTCTACCAAGTACCACGATATATCTCTTTCAATCTTTTTCTTGAATTGTGCGCCTACATACTTATTAGCTCTGCACGCCCGGATATATTCGTTTAGGCTGGGCAGCTTAAGAGGGATTTCTGCTTTTATTAAACAGGAAATGGTAAATCCTCTGAGATTGCCGACTCGTCAATAGTCATGAATCCATCATCGCCAGTGGCAGCAGTCGGTCTTTGGGGAGCAGCTGTTGTGTCTGAATTGTTATTTTTCTTTTCACAAAAATGGTGTCGGTCTACGATGACGGATACAGACTTCTTCTTGACTCCATTCTGTTCATACGTGCTCGTTTGGATTCTGCCCTCTATCAATATCTTTTGTCCTTTATTCAAGTATTTTGATGCAAAGATTGCGTTTTTTTCGAAACAAACGCAATCAATAAAATCCGTCTGTTCCTGTCCGTCTTTTCCATTAGAACGAGGAACTGCAAGCGTATATCTTGCATAGGTTGTATTCATTGTGTCTTTTCTCTCGGGATTCTTGATTAACCTACCCATTAAACATACATGATTCATATCTTACCTCCTTGTTTTAGTTTATTTATAAGGCTTTGAGCGTTGACAAATGGCATATCTTCAATCTTTTTCAGATTTTGATTTTTTAAAAGTTTATCCCATTTATCGCCCTGATATACCTTTTTTATAATCTCTATCTGCTCTGCATTAATTTTTTCGCCCTGAAGTTTTATCGCATTTGACACCTCATCAGCTGATGCGATAGACGTATCAACACCGAACCCTGCCATCGCCAATGCTCTACCGACCGCCGATGTTTCAGCATTTTCAATATAAGATGTTCGATTTATAAAAGAGGAATTCTTGACTTCGTATGCGTGACCGGTACCAAGTACAATGCGAACGCCCTCATCCTCACAGCCAACTTCTGCGTAAAATTTCACAATCTCCCCATCATCGAAGAGAATTTTTGTTATGACAAATCCTTGTGGATATATCATTCTGAACGCCCTTATGCGTTCATGCACCATGGCGTATTGTTTACCCTTGATATCCATGGAGTTGATGGATTTATTAGCTTTTTCGATATCCGAATATTTGACCACCATTTTTACCTCCTTTGTTTTTATATTTATTTTTTTGTTTGAAATTTGAAAAAGGTTGAAAATGCTTACAGTTTGCGCATTTTTTCCGCTTGATAATAAAAGGGGTAATCACCCCGGGATGAATTTTGAAATTACAATAACCGATAGCCGAAGAAGTCCAACGTCCGTAGATATCTTTATTCCTCATCTAATATCACGTCCAATATCTCGATTTTTTTCTTTTTTGTTCCAAATTTTGTTACGGAATCGTGGTTCTCAAAAAAAACATCAACGTGATGCCCTTTAACAGCGCTCCCGCAATCCTCCGCCTTGTAAACTTTCCCATCAATGCGTAGATATGTGCCGTAAGGGATATATTGTGGATCAACCGCTACCGTTCGCCCCTCTGTCGCTCTAACACCTGTGCTTGTGGCGTGCCCCCACTTACCTGAGCACTCATGACAAGGACAGTAAGCGGTCAATTTTACAGTTATAAGGTTCTTTTTTGTTTTCTTTTTCTTCTGCTCTTTCGGAGTCTCCGTTGGGAGTGAAGTATTTACCACACGTTTTTCTTCGCTTTTAGGAGCGTCTGCAACGGTTTTGTGTTTTTCCAAAAAAAATGATATTGAAAAAATGCAAATAGCAAAAATTAAAATGCTCACTCCTGCTCTGTCTAATTCGTCCATGACGTCTCCCCCCTCATATACCGCTCTATCAATGCGACATTGTATTTATACACCCATCTTTCGCCGTTCCCCTTATATGCGATCGCGCCGGGAATTTTGTTTTGTCGTGCCATCAGCCTTAATGCCATTGGCGTGACACCCATCATTTCCGCCACTTCTTTTGTCTTTTTTCTCATTTTGTCCATTTGGCTTAACCTCCTTCGCTGCCTTTAAACCCTGAATAAATCCATATACTAAGGTCTTTTGCTCTTTTGTGCAGCTCTCAAATGCCAGCTGTTGTGCCAATTCTAATTCCGTCATTTTTTTCACCTCCATTTTGCTCACTTCATTTACATTGTAAAGTATTATATTTATTATGTCAAGTTATTTTTTGTTTTTTCTTGACATTGTAAAAAAATATGTTATTCTTATAAAAAGGAGGGAATTAAAATGAGTAATGGAAATATCGTTGATATAATTAATGTGTTGCACGAAAAAGGGATAAAAAACAGCGAGATTGCAAGGGATATCGGCGTTAGCGAATCGTCTGTGTCTCTGTGGTCATCCGGAAAAAGAACCCCGACAACTCCGGTTGTCAACCTTATTTTGGATTTTTACGGAATAAAAGAGAACTCGATTTCGAAATCGCCTGACTATGTTCTGATAAATTCTGACCATGAATTGGAAAAGATAAAGAATGAATTTGATCTCGACAATATTTCAGCTGCAATTATAGCTGAATATTCTAAATTGTCAAAAAAAGAAAAACAGATATGTTCTGATTTTATACAGACCGTATTAAAGAGAGCGGAAAAGGCAGATGCTCCTGATATTCACGTTGAAATTCATAATAAATAAAAGCAAAAGAGGTACTGTGAGTCAATCAGCACCTCTTCCACCGAATCGCTATATAATTGTTGAAAGCACATTTGCAAAAATAGGAAACAGCTTTCATTTACAGAGTAAACTATTGGGTTTATTCTGTCAAGGGGGAATTTATGAGATTGCCAAATGGATATGGGTCTGTTTATAAATTAAAACAAAATTTACGGAATCCGTGGGTTGTTAAAAAGACTGTTGGATGGGAGCTTGTAGGGGACAAAGCTAAACGAAAAGTAAAGACTATTGGTTATTACAGGACAAGGAAAGACGCACTTGAAGCATTAGCCGAATACAATAACAAGCCTTGGGATTTGGATAAAAAGAAAATCACGTTGAAGTTCTGTTATGATAAATGGGCAGAGACTCACCACAAGAGGATATCTCAAACTACGGCTTCCAAATATGACAAATATTTTGAGAAAATGGAAAGATTTCACAATTATCCAATAGCGGAATTAAAGACCGGGATCTTACAAGAGTTCTTTAATGATACTGGCTTAACAGATAAAACTCTTCGATTTTATAAAATAATCCTTAGCGGAGCATTTTCTTATGCAATTCAAAACGATATATGCGACAGGGATTACGCTAAGTTTTTAACATTTGAAAAATCTGCGCCTGTGATTGAAAGAGTTCCGTTTTCAAAGAAAGAAATTGATGTGTTGTGGGAGCAACAAGAAGAATGCACTGCTGCCATTGCTCTGTTCCTGCTCTATACCGGAACGAGAATTGATGAAGCGTTAAACATAGAGTTATCAAATATTTATGACGATTATATCGACATTACTAAATCTAAGACTAATGCCGGAATCCGTCACGTTCCAATACACGAACAAATAAGGCCTATCATCAACAGGAACAAGAGCATAAACAATCAATTTCTTTTTGAAACTCCAAGAGGGAAAAGGTTTAAATATAGCAATTTGATGGAGCGCCATTGGAAGCCTTTTTTTGCCACTAATGCTGATCGGCTCACCCAGCACCGACCACATGACACAAGGCATACATTTGTATCGAGAGCGAAAGAATTAAAACTTGATGATGTTTACGTGAAGAAGATAGTGGGGCATCAGCTCGATTCTGTGACTCTTAAGGTCTATACTCACATATCGGATGAAGTGCTCTATGACGAGATGCAAAGATTTATTTATTGAGGGCGAAATAATCGCCCTTTTTTTATTAGAAAAAAACGAGGTGATGGTGTAGTAATGGTGTAATAATGGTGTAGTACAGATTGTTTTATATGATTTCAAAAAATCTCACAAAAAAGCCAAACCCATATATTCATTAAGGTTTGGCTCTATTACTCACTTTTCAATGTTTCAAAAAATACGGATTAAATTAATTTATCTTTACTACCACTTTTGCTCGTTTAGAGGATTATTACCCCCTAAATGGTGTAATAATGGTGTAGTAAGATTTATATTTTATCCATGATATGATTTTTTTTCGCTTTTGTCAACTAAACATTTATAATAACATGCTTACCAGCCTTCAATGGCATATCACCCTTGCGCCATTGTTCTTTGGCTTTTGTGACACTAATCTTTTCAAACTGTTTAGGGTACTTCTTTACCGTGTTATCATACATTGTAGATGTTGTGAAGCATCCTACCATCTTGCGCCCATAGGCGATGTTTATGACTGTAGACACAAATGCAGAACAGTCTGTATTGCACTTTGGGAACGTGCCTTTTTTCATGGCTTTTTTTATCTTTGAAAAATCCCAATCCAAATCCTGACAATCACAATAAAGGCTTATCCTATCGTCCTGATTGTACCCACAACTATCATCATTGGCGATAAATCTCGCAATCTGCCCTGCTTTTTTCGCAATGCTCCTGTCCTTAAATCTGATCACACAATCTTGCCCGAAGTTGTAATAATCTCCAACTTTAACCTCACGCCCTGTCTGGTCACCACGCTTACCCCCTGTTGCGTGTCCGTTTTCTCCGATACTCGCCCATGCGAACTTATTACTTGCCATCGTCTTTTCTCCTCTCTAAATCGTCTATTCTGTGATTGGCAACACTTATTTTTTCGTGCAATACTGCACTATCCTCTTCCAACTTATAAGTGCGCTCAATCACTTGATTGTGCTTGTCCACACGCTTTTCTAACTGTTCTATTCTGTATGACATAAGGCGCATACCTGAATAAGAACCTGCGAATGTGCCAATAAGCGATATTCCCGCTACAATAATTTCACTTGGTATCATGTTTATCCTCCGTACTACTATCAGCTAATCCCTCACCAACAACATACCCAATGACAGATGCACCTGCCATGATTAACGCTGCCACTTGTTCGGCTTTTGTGTTACTTGCTCCGAAGTAAATCAAGAGCATTGTTGTGAAAGATGCAATGCTCATCCACAGTTTTCTTGATGTTAGCTTTCTTTTCATTCTACCACCTCCATTATAGGCTCGATTGCTAACGCCTGCTCTGGCGTCAATGTGATGTCCTCTAACTCATTTTCCGCAATAGGATATATATCAACATCAATTTCTAAATCAAAAAGCGTTCTACGGTCTTGTGCAAAGTCCTCTTCCTTGCCTTTTGTTATGTCAAAACGGCCGTCTGTAAATATCGGCTCTCCATCCTCATCGCAGACTGCATACTTCTTTATGAGCTCCTGCTCATCTTTTGCGAAGTCGCTTATCTTGTCAGATATATTCTTTGCGTTCTTCGACATACGCAACGCCGTCCGATATGGCATGTCTTTTTGCATAAAGGGTGTAAGTGCGTTTGATAAGTTGATAATCTGTTGATTTGTAAGTTTCATTTGTATATCCTCCTTTTTATTAAATGTTTATTGGTACTAACTTAATGGTTACCGTTCCATAACTACTGCCGTTGAATCCAAAGAAAAAGTCATAATATTCAAGGTCTTTCCAATATTCCACATAACAAGTTGATGTACCGTTGCTATCACGTGTTGAATAATTACCTCGCCCTGTTCCTGCTGATTGAACGGTAGGCAAAGTTGCAGTTTTTTGGCAAGTGCCAAATTGGCAGTAACGGTTTGATGTATTGGTAAAATTAGTGGTTATATCAACATTAAATCCAGCAGGAATACTGAATACTGCCCCTTTGTTATCTGTTCCAGAATTTCCCAAAGTAAAAGTCACACCATCAGAAGTAGGGTTTGATGAAATCGAACAAAAATATAGTTGGCGAACAGTTATCATTGTTGCACAGATTGCTCTTATCTTGTTGTAAACCTCACCGCCTGTTACTGCTTGGGTGTTACCGCTTGTTATTGTACCGTAAGAAGTTAAGGCTCCTGCGGTATTAGCATAATTAACATTTCCTCCGTAAGTACATTGTACCGCACCGCTTGGAATAGACGATACTTTCTCCATATTTACTGTAACAATATGACTGCTGTATTTGTAACCACTTATTCTATGTAATGCGATTCCACCCCACTCATAATCCATATCTGCATATAATTCAAAAGTAGTTCCGTCTACGTTATAGATATAATATGGATTTTCATTGTCTGTTGTAAAATATATAACTTCTTTAGCTCCTACTGAGCCACCTATACTTAATTGTATTGTAGAAAACTTATAAATACGTTGTGAAATTTCAAATATTATCGGTCCATCAGTATATTGTGTGTCATATGTTAGTGTAGCAATTTTAACTGCTGAATGAGTACCATCGCCACTGACAACACCTAACCCACCGGCTGTAGCAAGTGGGACACTGTTTAAATCACAGTAATGTGTTATATTCCCATCATGTACTATTTCTTTCCAATCTGCCCATCTTCCAACACCCGAATCTCCATTTTGTCTACGAAAATAAAGGTTGTTGTTGTTGTAGGCACATTGTAATTGGAATCTATATTTATTATTATCAACGCAACTAAAATCTACTAAAGTTCCTGTTGTTACAGTATTAGATTGGTTGCTATAAGCGAATACTATTCCTGCTATTAAATCATTAGCATTATGAGTTGTTCCATAACTCCACCAATTATAACGCATT